>FWWL01004547.1_pt1 | contig 23217 bp, 19 predicted proteins | sample 2228331 | NCBI WGS metagenome assembly FWWL01 (sample SAMEA103939775, study PRJEB20133) | metagenome | reverse complement strand
AGCTCCTCCCTCCGGACTTCGTCTACGAGGAGATCCGGGCGGTGGCCGAGGACCTCCCCGTCCACGCCCTGAAGACGGGGGCCTTAGGGAGTGCCCCCATCGTGGAGGCGGTGGCAAAGGCGGTGCGGGACTTCCGCCTGGGACCCGTGGTGGTGGATCCGGTGATGGTGGCCAAAAGCGGGGACCCCCTCCTGGGGGAGGAGGCGGTGGCCGCCCTGAAGGAGGCCCTCCTTCCCCTGGCCTTTCTCGTGACCCCGAACCGGATGGAGGCGGAAAGGCTTTTGGGAAGCCCCATCCGCGACCTAGGGGATGCGGAGGAGGCGGCCATGGCCCTCCTCGCCTTAGGCCCCAAGGCCGTGCTCCTCAAGGGGGGCCACCTCCCGGGGGCGGAGAGCGTGGACCTTCTCGCCACGGGGGAGGGCCTGAGGCGGTTCTCCGCCCCCCGGGTGGCGACCCGGAACACCCACGGCACGGGGTGCACCCTTTCCGCGGCCATCGCCGCCCACCTGGCCCTGGGGCACTCCCTCGAGGCGGCGGTCCTCGAGGCCAAGGCCTACCTCACCCGGGCCCTGGAGAGCGCCCCGTCCCTGGGGCACGGCCATGGGCCCCTGAACCACTTCGCCTAGGTGGGGAGCGCCGTCCAAAATCCCTTGCTCGGGCAGGGGAATGCCCCACTGCCGGCTTTGGCCCCCCTGGCGGGGGAAAGGGCTTGCAACCGCTTTCAAAACATGCTATCCTCACCCTAAGGTGACCAAGACCCGACCCACCATCGAGGAGGTGGCCCGGCGTGCGGGGGTTTCCCCGGCCACGGTTTCCCGCGTCCTGAACGGCACGGCCCGGGTTTCCCGGGAGAAGGTGCGGGCGGTTTTGGAGGCCGTGGAGGCTCTGGGGTACACCCCCAGCCCCCTGGCCCAGAGCCTAGCCCGGGGGCGATCCTACGCCCTGGGCATCCTCCTTCCCGATTTTGAAAGCCCTTTCTACGGCCCCATCCTCCAGGCCTTAGCCCACCGCCTCGAGGCCACCCCCTTCCGGCCGGTGGCCGTGCCCGGCCACTGGAGCCTGGCCCGGGAGCTGGAGGCCCTGGACTTCCTCAAGGCCCAGCGGGTGGAGGCCCTGATCCTCCTGGGGGCCACCGTGGACGGGGCCCCCTTGGAAGCCCTGGGGGTACCGGTGGTGGCCTTTGGGGAGAGGGTGGGGGAGAGGGTTTTCAGCCTCCTTCTGGACAACCGCGAGGCGGCCTACCGGGCCACCCGCTACCTCCTGGCCAAGGGGCACACCCGCATCGCCCACGTTTCCAGCCACCGGGGGCACGCGGACATCCGGGAAAGGCTTTTGGGCTACCGCCGGGCCATGCGGGAGGCGGGCCTCGAGGCGCGGGTGGTCTACGGGGACCTCACGGAGGCCGGGGGATACCGGGCGGGGAAGGAGCTCTTCGCCCGCTTTCCGGACACCACCGCGGTCTTTGCGGCCAACGACCAGACGGCCATCGGCCTGAGGCTGTTCCTGTACGAGGCGGGGCTTTCCGTGCCCGAGGACGTCTCCTTGGTGGGGTTTGACGATATCCCCCTTGCGGCCTACCAGACGCCCCCTCTCACCACCGTTCGCCAGCCTGCCCGGGCCATTGGGGAGGTCTTGGCGGAGGCCGCGCTGGCCGTTTTGGAAGGCAGGGAGCCCCTGCTTCCCAAGCTGGAACTCTTCCTGGTGGAGCGCCGTTCCGTGGGGGAGGTGGGAGGCTGAACCAAACCGTTGGCCCTTAGGCTGTTGGGCGTTCTGGCCACCGGCCCGTGTGCCGGTGCGGAGGAAAAGGAGGGTTTCCTATGCTTAGGAAAGCGCTTTCAAGCCTACTCTTCCCCCTGGCCCTGGCCGCCTTGGCCCAGCGGCCCACCCTGGAGGTCTGGATCATGCCCAACACCCCCAACGCCGCCGAGGACCTCAAGGCCCTGGTGGCCCCCTTTGAGCGGGACAAGGGGGTGGAGGTCAAGGTCACCGTCCTGGACTGGGGCGTGGCTTGGACCCGGATCACTGCCGCGGCCACCAGCGGGGTGGGGCCGGACCTCACCCAGCTCGGCACCACCTGGGTGGGGGCGGTGAGCGCCATGGGGGCCCTGGAACCCCTGGACGACGTGCTGGAGGCCCTTGGGGGCCAAGGGGCCTACCTGCCTGCGGTCTGGAACACCACCCGGCTGGCCGGGGCCAAGGAGGCCACGGCGGTGCCCTGGTTTTCCGAACTTCGCGCCTTTTACTACCGCACGGATGCCCTGAGGGCCGCCGGGGTAAACCCCACCCAGATGTTCGCGGACTGGCAGGGGTTTGAGGCGGGCCTGGTCCGGCTTAAGGCTTCCGGTTTCCGCGATCCCGCCACCGGCCAACCCCTGGCGCCCCTCTGCACCCCGGGGAAGAACTCCTGGGACGTGCTCCACAACGCCGCCCCCTGGGTCTGGGGTGCGGGAGGGGAGATCGTCCGCCAGGAGGGGGGGCGTTGGCGGAGTGCCCTGGACGAGCCCGCAAGCCTCCAGGGCCTCTTCTTCTTCCTTTCCCTAGCCCAGAAGGGGTACGTGCCCAAGGACAGCCTGGAGAAGAACACCGCCCAGATCGAAGCCGATTTCCAGGCGGGTAAGTGCGCGGTCTTCGCCAGCGGCCCGTGGATGGTCCAGCGGGCCAAAACCCCCGAGGCCCAGGGCGGGTTCGCCGGCCGGCCGGCGGCGGGGAACCTGGGGGTGGCGCCTTACCCCGCGGGGCCTAAGGGGCGCTACACCTTCTTCGGCGGCTCCAACCTGGCCCTCTTCAAGTTCTCCAAGAACAAGGCCTTGGCGAAAGAGCTTCTCAAGTACTTAGGGAGCGCAGAGGCCCAGCGCCGCTACGCGGAGATGAGCGGGATGCTCCCCGCCTTGAGGTCCGCCTGGAACGCCCCCACCTTCCAGCAGGACCCTCTCTTCCGGGTCTTCCTCCAGGCGGCCCAGTTCGGGCGGAGTTATCCCGGCCTGGCCGGTTGGGGCGGGGTGGAGAACCTAGCCGTGCAGCACCTGGGCATGGCTTGGGACCTGGTGGCCCAGGGAAGGTTGACGGAGGCCGCCCTTAGGGACCTGATGGGGCGGGCCTCGAGGGCCATCAACGACAGCCTGCGGTAGGCCTTACGGGGGGGCCAAAGGCCCCCCCGAAGGAGCCCCTTATGGTCCGACCCCCTTCCCCTTTCCGGCGCTTCCTCCGCCGCCACGGCTTCGCCTACGCCCTGGTGGCCCCCGCCCTTTTGGGGATGCTCCTCGTCCACTACGGGCCCATGCTCCAGGGCCTTTACCTAGCCCTTCTGGACCTCCGGCTGGAAACCCTCCGCCTTTGGCTTAAGGCCCCCTTTGTGGGCCTGGCCAACTTCCAAGAACTCCTCTTTAACCCGGACTCCACCTTCCGGGCGGGTTTCCTCTACGCCCTGAGGACCACGGTCCTCTTCACCCTAGTGGTGAACGTTCTCACCTTGGGTCTAGGCCTCCTCATGGCCCACGTCCTGAACCGTCCCCTTGCCCTCCGGGGGCTTTGGCGGAGCCTCCTCCTTCTCCCCTGGGTGGTCCCTGCCTACGTGGTGGGCCTCCTTTGGGGCTTCCTCTGGCTTAAGGACGGGATGATCAACCATCTCCTGGTGGACGTCCTCCGCCTCCTGCCGGAGAAACCTCAGTGGCTCATCGGCCCCCTCACCTTCCTGGCCATCACCCTTCCCGCGGTGTGGCGGGGCTGGCCTTTTGCCATGGTCACCTACCTGGCCGCCTTGCAGGCCATTCCCCAGGAGCTCTACGAGGCCGCCCGGGTGGACGGGGCCACCCCTTGGCAGCGTTTCCGGTACGTGACCTGGCCCCTCCTGCGCCCCGTGACCGCGGTCCTCCTCCTTTACGGCATCATCTGGAACTTCTATAGCTTCAATCTGGTCTACATGATGTTCGGCCATGGTGCGGGCTACCCCGGGGAGTGGGGGGATCTCCTCATGACCAACCTGTTCCGCAACACCTTTGGCCTTTGGCGCTTCGGGCTGGGGGCGGCGGCCAGCGCCATGTACATGCTCCTGGCCCTGCTCTTCGTGGTCCTATGGTACCGGATTTACCGGGAGGATCTGCAAGCGAGGTGAGCCATGGAAGAACGCTGGTTGAAACCCTTGGCCTACCTGGCCCTGTTCCTGGCCCTGCTTTTTCAGCTCTTTCCCATCTTCTTTATGGTGGATGCCTCCCTCATGACCCAGCTGGAGGTGGCCACGGGAAGCCTCTTTCCCCAGGCCCCCCAGTGGGGGAACTACCTGGAGCTTTGGCGCGCCCTCCCCTTCTTCCATTACCTAAAAAACTCCTTTTTTGTCTGCAGCCTGACCACCCTGCTTGCCCTCTCGGTAGCCACCTTTGCCGCCTACGCCCTCGCCCGCTTCCGCTTTCCGGGGGCGGAGCTCTTTGGGGGTAGCGTTCTAGCCACCCAGCTCATCCCCGGAATCCTCTTCCTCATCCCCCTTTACCTCATGTACATCGCCTTTCAGAACTGGGCGCGGGCGGTGTTGGGCCTCGAGGTGCGCCTGGTGGGGAGCTACACCGGCCTCATCCTCACCTACACCGCCTTTTTCGTGCCCTTCAGCATCTGGATCCTGAGGGGCTTCTTCGCCAGCATCCCCAAGGAGCTGGAGGAGGCCGCCTTGGTGGACGGGGCCACCCCCTTCCAGGCCTTTGCCCGGGTTATCCTGCCCCTGGCCCTGCCCGGCCTAGCCGCCACCGCGGTCTACATCTTCCTGGCTGCCTGGGACGAGCTCCTCTTCGCCCAGATCCTCACCAGCGAGGCCACGGCCACCCTGCCTGTGGGCCTGCGCAACTTCGTGGGCAACTACCAGAACCGCTACGACCTGGTCATGGCCGGGGCCACGGTGGCCGTCCTTCCGGTCCTTCTCTTTTTCTTCCTGGTCCAGCGGCAGCTCATCCAAGGGCTCACCGCGGGGGCGGTGAAGGGGTAGACCATGGGAGGGGCCTTCCTTTTCGGTGTAGCCACCAGCGCCTACCAGATTGAGGGCCACACACGGGCGGACGGGCGTGGGCTTTCCATCTGGGATGTCTTCGCGGCCCGTCCGGGGGCTGTGGCGGACGGGGCCACAGGGGAGCCCGCCTGCGACCACTACCGCCGCTACCGGGAGGACATCGCCCTCTTGCGCTGGCTCGGGGTAGGGGCCTACCGTTTCTCCGTGGCCTGGCCTAGGGTGCTCCCCGAGGGCCGGGGGAAGGTAAACCCCAAGGGCCTCGCCTTCTACGAGCGCCTGGTGGATGCCCTCCTCGAGGCCGGCATCACCCCTTTCCTCACCCTTTACCACTGGGACCTCCCTTGGGCGTTGGAAGCCCAGGGGGGGTGGCGGAACCGGGAGACGGCCTACGCCTTTGCGGAGTATGCCCGGACGGTGGCCCGGGCCCTAGCCGACAGGGTCCCCTTCTTCGCCACCCTGAACGAGCCCTGGTGTAGCGCCTTCCTGGGCCACCTTACAGGGGAGCATGCCCCGGGGATGCGGAGCCTCGAGGCGGCCCTCAAGGCGGCCCACCACCTCCTCCTGGGCCACGGCCTGGCGGTGGAGGCCCTTAGGGCGGAAGGGGTAAAGCAGGTGGGGATCGTCCTCAACTTCACCCCCGTGGAGGGGGAGGACGAGGAGGTCCTGGACCGGGCCGATCGCTACCACAACCGTTTTTTCCTGGACCCTCTTTTGGGCCTCGGTTATCCGGAAAGCCCTTTCCGTTCCGCCTTGGAACCCCCCGTCCAGCCCGGGGATTTGGAGATTATCGCTCAGCCCCTGGACTTCCTGGGCGTGAACTACTACACCGTGGCCCGGGTGGCCCCGGGGGAGGGGGTCTATCCCGTGCGCTACCTGCCACCGGAAGGGGAGGTCACGGGCCTGGGCTGGGCGGTGCGGCCGGATGGGCTCCATGGCCTCCTCAAACGCCTGGGGACCCTGATCCCCTGGCCCCTTTACGTGACGGAAAACGGGGCTGCCTATGAAGAGGTCTGGCAAGGGGAGGAGATTCTGGAGGACCCCCTGCGGGTGGCCTATCTGAAAACCCATCTGGAGGCTGCCCTTAGGGCGCGGGTGGAAGGGGTGGACCTCCAGGGCTACTTTGTTTGGAGCCTCTTGGACAACTTTGAATGGGCCCACGGATACCGTCCTCGCTTCGGCCTCTTCTACGTGGACTACCCCACCCAAAAGCGGATTCCCAAACGGAGTGCCTTTTGGTATCGGAGCCTGCTCCGGCAGGGGGCCTTCCCGCCCCCTTAAGGGGGCGCTGGCGGCCTCCTTTTTTCGGCAAGGTGCCTCTGGCAGAGGGTGGGGGAAGCGACCCCTGGCGGCTCATCGCCTGTTTTCCCCTCCGGGAGGACTCTCGTGGAAGAGCGGCGGATTGGAGGCCTGGTGGCGCCGGGGCTTGGCTGGGGCTCTTTGGCCAATAGGGGAGGTTAGAGCCGATCTAGCCCCAATCCTTACCATTTCTGTAGTCCCCCTTGACAAGTGGGGGAGGGGTGTGTAGAGTTTACTTTTGCGGCGTTGCGCGGACCGGCTACTTCCGAGGCATATTCGGACCGTTCCGGTCCCATCCTCACCCGCCCCCGCCCCGCGGGGTAACCCGTTGAGGAAGAGAAGACGGACGTTCAAGCGCACCTAGCGGAATCCCCCCTACAACCCGAGTCCATCCTCCCATAGGCCCATCGGCACGAGGCAGCGGACCTTTGGCGGCGTTGGCCGCGGAAAGGAGGAAAGCGTGTTGTCCATGCACGGCATTCTTGAGGACCTTTCGTCCTGGTTGGGGGAGAGGGGGTACCAGATCCTCGGGCAGAAGGTGGACGGGAATGGGGATGGGTTTCTCGGCTTCACCCCGCCCGGGGTCTCCCTCCGGTATGTCCTGGTCCTGCAGAGAGAGGATGACGGCCTCTTCTTCTACGCCCTACACCTGACCTTTGGGGACCTGAAGCCGCCGGAGCCCGTCCTCCTAGGGGTTGCCGCCCGGATCAAGGGGGTGAAGGCCTTCTTGAACGGGGACGGGAACCTGATCCTGGGGGTGGAGGGCTTCACCCATGATCCCCACGCCCTTCCCTTCGTGCTCCCGACGCTGGTGGAGGCTTTACAGCAAACCGCGTTGCTCCTGGGTTTCTGGAGGGTCATGGGGGACATCCTGCCCCTGGGGGGGAGGGCCTAAAATGGAGGCCAACCGAGGAGGTGGACGGGGATGATGAAGCTGAAGTATAACCCCTACCACATGCGCTACGAGCCGGCGGAGGAGGACTGGGAGCTCAAGTACAACCCGGCCACGGGGGAGTACCAGTACGCCCCGCCGGGTGCGGAGCTGACGTACAACCCCTTTGTGGGGCGGGCGACCTTCATCCCCACGGCCAAGTACAACCCCTACACGGGGCAGTACGAGGCGGTGCCGGAGGACTGGGAGCTGGACTACGACCCCTTCTCCGGGCTCCACCGCTACGGGCCTAAGGGGTAGGGGGTGGACCAGTGGCGGCGCCGCTACCTGAGGTCGAAAGGCGCGAAGCCTCCGATCCCAGAACGCCCTTAGAGCGCCTTGTGGAGTTGGCGGAGCACTACCCTGCGGAGGCCTTGGCCAACCCTGCTTGGACCCTTCCAGGGGCTGAGGAGTACCGCAAACGGATTTCCGCCCTCGCTGTTCTAGAGGCGGTGGAAACTTGGGCAGAGGTGCCTTATTTCTGGCTCCTTAATCTGGTAACCTTCCCCCACGCCCCCGTGCGCCTGGCCCTGGCAAAGAAGCCCCTACCTGCGGATGCTCTGGTCCGCCTGGTTCAGGACCCCGATCCACAGGTGCGGGCGGTGGCTTGGGCCCATCCTCTAGCCCAAAAGGAGCCAGTCCGGAGCCTTATCCTCCTCTTCCGGGCCATGGAACGGGGTGACTCCGAGGCCCTGCCCAAGGCCCTGCAGTACACCTCTCGAGGCCCCTACCTGGAGATCCTCCTGGCCCGCCACCCCGGCACCCCTGAGGATGTCCTGCTGAGGCTGGCCAAGGCCAGGAATCCCTTCGTGCTGGAGGGCTTCGCCCAACGGGACCGCCTTTCTTCGGCTGTCCTGGAGGCCCTTTGGCCCAAGCTGGAGGGCCAGCCCCAGTGGGCGGAGGCCCTGCTCCAGAAGGAGATCCCTCCAGAATACAGGGCTCGCCTGTACACCCTTGCCCCTCACCTGGCCACCCCGGAGGTTCTCTCCCACCTTCCAGAAGAGGCGCTCTCCCCATGGCTGGACGGGCCGGTGCGCTTGAGGCTCCTCCTAACCCAGCACCCGGAGCTTTCCGCGGACCTCCTGGCCCGTCTGGCGGAAGACCCCGAGGCCGTGGTGCGGGCGGAGGTGGCCTCGAGGCCGGATCTGCCAGGGGAGTTGCGGCAAAAGCTGTTGGATGATCCCGCCCCCGTAGTACGGCAGCGCGCAAGGAGGACCCATGAGCCGTCCTGAGGAGATGACCCCTGCACAGCTCCTAGCCTTTCTGGACAGGTTGGTGGCCGAGGGGCTCACCCTGAGCCTGATGATCTGGGGTCCCCCGGGCATCGGAAAGTCCAGTGTAGTGCGCCAGGTGGCCCAGAAGCACGGCCTGCCCGAGCCCATCGACCTCCGCCTTTCCCAACTGGCCCCCACGGACCTCCGGGGCCTGCCCGTGCCCGAAAACGGGGTGAGCCGCTGGTGGCCCCCGGAGTTCCTCCCCCGCGAGGAGGTCCACGGGCCCAGGGGCATCCTCTTCCTGGACGAGCTCAACATGGCCCCGCCCGCGGTTCAGGGCATCGCCCAGCAGCTCATCCTCGATCGGCGGGTGGGGTCTTACGAGGTGCCCAAAGGGTGGTTCATCTGGGCGGCGGGGAACCGCAAGGAGGACGCGGCCAGCGTGTACGCCATGCCCGCCCCCCTGGCCAACCGCTTTCTCCACCTCCACGTCCGCCCAGACCTGGAGGCCTTCACCCAGTACGCGGTCCAGAACGGTTTCCACCGGGATATTCTGGCCTTCCTCCGCTTCCGGCCCGAACTCCTCCACCGCCTTTCCCGGGAAGACCCCGCCTGGCCGAGCCCCCGGAGCTGGGAGATGGCCAGCCGCCTTCACGAGAAGGGCCTCCCCATCGCCCCCGCGGTGGGTCCGGGGGCCGCGGGGGAGTTTGAGGCCTTCCTGCGGGTTCTCAACCAGGTTCCCGACCTCGAGGCAGTCCTTCAGGGCAAGGACCCTAGGCCACCAAAGGAGCTTTCCGCTCGCTACGCCGCGGTGGTGGGGTTGGGCCAGCGGGCCTCGGAAGCGGAGGAGGTGGTTCGGGCGGGGCAGTGGCTCATCCGGCACAAGTTTTCCGACGAGCTCCTTTACCTCTTCGCTTTTATCGTTCTGGAGCGCCTGTCTCAGGAAGTTTGGCTGGAGGCTGTTCAGAAGAGCCCGGACCTAAGCCAGTTTAGCCAGCGTTACTTCCAGTACACTCAGGAGAACGTTGGATGGGGGAGCCTGTGGTAAGGGAACGTCTGCGCCGCCTTCGTTTGCGCCTCCTGTCTGACCATCCTTTCTTCGGCACCCTCCTCCTCCATGCCCCCCTGCGGGAGACCCCGGAAATACCCACCATGGCCACCGACGGCTACGCCATCTACTACAACCCCTCTTTCGTGGAGGGGCTCACGGACGACGAGATCCTGGGGGTGCTCCTCCACGAGGCGCTGCACGCGGCCTACGCCCACCTGCCCCGCCGGGGCTCGCGCGACCCCTTGCGCTGGAACGTGGCCGCGGACATCGTGGTGAACGGCATTGTGGACCGGGAGGGGGTGGGGCGTCTGCCCGAGGGGGCCCTGCGGGACCCGGCCTTACAGGACTTCCCCGTGGAGGAGGTCTACGCCCTTTTGCCCGAGACCCCTTCCCTCCCTAGCCCCGACTTGCTGGAAGAGCCCCCCTCCCATTACGAGCCCCTGGACGAGGAAGGCTTTGAGGAGGGCGGGGGGTCAGAGGGGGAAGCAGACTCCCCTAACGGGGAGCACAACGGGGTAGGTGACCGCGATTCTGAAGAGCGCGATTCTGAAGAGGGGGATGGGGCCGGTTCCGGGGGGGAGGGTGCCAATCGGGAGGGGAGGGGAAAGGGGCGGGCTGCGGGAGGGGGGGGGAAAGGGACCCCCAACGTTTCCCGTCTGGGTAGGGGTCAGGGGACCCCTGGGGTCCCAGGGAAGGCCGACGCCTTGGGGAAGGGGGTGGCCCTAGGGTCCGGACGTGGGCAAGGCCTACGTCCGGCCAACCTCCAGGACTACTGGCGCCGGGCCCTGAGAGAGGCCCAGGTAGCGGTGGAAACGGCTTACGGGAGCAAGAGCCAGGGCCGGGGGGCCTTGGGGGCTTCCCGGGAGTACCGGCAGGCGGTGGAGGGGCGGTTGGACTGGCGGGCCCTCCTTTGGCGCTTCCTCACCCCCACCCCCACGGACTTCGGGGGTTTGGACCGGCGCTTCATCCACCAGGGGCTCTATCTGGAGGCCTTGGAGGAGTGGAACGTCCGGGTGCACATCGCCGTGGACACCTCGGGCTCAATTGGTGGGGAGGAGCTCAGCCGCTTCCTCGGTGAGGTCCAGGCCATCCTCCGGGCCTACCCCCGGACCCAGGCCCTGCTCTACTACGCCGACGCCAAGCTCTACGGCCCTTACCCTTTGGAGCCCGAGGGCCCCTGGCCTGGGCCGAGGGGGGGTGGGGGCACGGACTTCCGCCCCTTCTTCCGCCACCTGGAGGGGGAAGACGATCCCCTAGGGGAGATCCTGGCCGTGTACCTCACGGACGGGTTTGGGAATTTCCCGGAAACCCCACCCCGCTTCCCCGTCCTTTGGGTGGTGACCCGGGGCGGCCTCGAGGACGAGGGCTTTCCCTTTGGGGAGGTGGCCCGGCTGTGGGACTAGAGCGCACCCTCTACCTCACCCCTAGGCCTCCGGCCCCCCGGGGGGAGGCCTGGGTCCTAGTGCCCAACCCCCGGGCGGCCCGGCGGTTCGGCGTGCCCTTCCGCTCCCTGGAGAAGGTGGCCGAGGAGGGGTTCCGGGTGGTGCGGGGGCCTGGGCGCTTCCTGCGTCTGGCCCAGGTGGTGGGCCCGGAGGAGGCGGCCCGGCTCCTTCCCGCCATAAGCCTCCTCCTTCGGACAGGAGCGGGCCCCGAGCACCTGGAGCCCGGCCCCCTACGCGCCGCCCTGGAGGGGTACCTGGAGGTTCTAAGGCGGGAAGGATGCCACGACCCGGCGGAGATCTTCCACCGCGCCCGTCCCCGACCCCGGCTCGTCCAGGTTCTGGGCTACCCCTACCTGGGCTCGGGGGAGCTGGCCTTCCTGGCCCGCCTGGCGGCCCCAGGGAGCGAGGTCTGGCTGCCCTATGGGGACAGCCCCCTCTTCCGGCTCAACGAGGAGGCCGCTTCCTTCCTGGGGGCCCAGGGCTTCCGGGTGGTGCGGAGCCCCGGCCCCGGCGACCTCAGGGGGTGGCTTCAGGCCCAGGCCACGGCCACCTTCCACCCCGATCCGGAGGCAGAGGTGCGCTACATCCTCAAACGGGTTAAAGCCCTCTTGGAGGCCGGAGTACGGCCTGAAAGGATCACCCTCGCCGCCCGGGAAGAGGAGGCCTACCTGCCCCTCCTCCTGGCCCTGGGGCGGGAGTACGCCTTGCCCCTGGCCCTTTTCCAGCGCCTTCCCCTGGAACGGACCCTTCTGGGGCGGGCCCTGGACCTCCTCCTCGCCGCCTGGGCCTCCGGTTGGCGGGGGGCATCCTTGCGGGCCCTCAAGCGCCATCCCCTGGCCCCCAGGGTGGAGGACTTCCAGGCCCTCCCCGAAAGGGCCCCGGGCCTGGCTTACGCCCAGGCCCTATGGGAGTGGCTGGAAGGCCTGGCGGTTCCCAACCTGCGGGAGCAGGCCGCCAGGGAGCGGATCCGCAAGCTCCTCGGGTTCTACCAGGGGGAGATCCGGGAGGGGCGGGCCCTGGCGGAGGAGCTCCGGAACCTCCTGCGGCAGGAGGCCGTGCCCTACTGGCCCGGTAAGGGGGTGGGGTTCCACAGCCCCTTGGCCCTCTTTGGGGCGCGGGTGGACCACCTTTTCGTCCTGGGGGCTGCGGAGGGCCTATGGCCCAAGCCCGTGGGGGACGACCCGGTCCTGCCCTTCCACCTGCGCCGCCGCCTGAGGGAAGCCCAGGGCCTGCCCCTGGAGGGTCCGGTGGAAGCCGCCCAGCGGGAGTACCTTTCGGCCTTGGCCCTCCTCCTCGTGCCCGGGACCGCCCTCCACCTTTCCTACCCCCTGCGCCTGGGGAGGGAGCCCCTGGCCCCCAGCCCCTTCCTGGAAAGGCTAGGGGTGGAGGCCCGGCCTCCGGAGGACCTCCCTCCTGCAAGCCCCATAGAGGCCCGGCGGGCCATCCTTTCTCTTGCGGTCAAGGAAGACCCCGTGGCCCAAAGCGCGCAGGAAGCCCTCCGCGTGGAAACCCTCCGCCTCCGGGGCCGGATCCCCAGCCACGAGGGGGAGGTGGGCGCGATCCCCAAAGGCCCCGTCCCCCTGGAGGCCCTGGCGGACCTCAGGACCTGCCCCTTCCGCTTCTGGGTAAGGGGGGTCCTGCGCCCCCGCCCGGATCCCGACCCCCGGGCGGAGGCCTTGAGGGGGCTTATGCGGGAAGTGCGGCTTCACCCCGAACCCAGGGAGGCCGCCCTGGAGCGCCTGCCGCACCTGCCCCTGGCCCGGGGCCACCGGGAGGGTTTGAGGCAGATCTTGGAGCGGAAGGACTTCCTGCCGGAGGGGAGCCAGCTCCTCCTGGTGGACGAGCCCTTCGCCGAGGTCTGGGAGGGCATCCCCCTAGAGGGGCGGCTGGACCACCTGGAGCAGCGTCCGGACGGCCTCTGGGCCCTGGTCTATCGGGGCCGGTACGGTCCCGAACCCGTATTGAAGTCCATCCTTATTGACGTCTTTTCCCGCGTCCTGGGTAAGGGGGTGGAGGTGGAGTGGGTCCACCTCTACGGCGAGCCCCAGGAAGAGGAGGAAGGGGACATCAACCCCCAAAGCTTCTTCCAAACCGCTTTTCCCCCTGACTGGGATCAGAAAGGGTGCTGGACCTGCGGCCTCAAGGCCCTGTGCCGCCATGGGCCTCACTTTTCCCAGAAGGAGGATGGATGAGTTTGAACCCTAGGCAAAAGCAGGCGGTGGAGCACGACGGTCCCGTGGCCGTGGAGGCCGGGGCGGGGACGGGCAAGACCCATCTCATGGCCCACCGCTACCTCTGGTTGGTGGAGCGAAAGGGGTTTTCCCCCCTGGAGATCGTGGCCGTGACCTTTACCGAGAAAGCCGCCCGGGAGCTCCGGGCCCGGGTGCGGCGGGTCCTCGAGGGCCAGGTGGCCCCCGAGCGGGTGTACGAGGTGGAGGCGGCCCCCATCGGTACCCTCCACAGCCTGGCGGCCCGCATCTGCCGGGAGTACCCCGAGGAGGCCGGGGTCCATCCCTCCTTCCGCGTTCTGGACGAGGTGGAGAGTACCCTGTGGCTTTCGGAGCACCTGGACGAGGCTATGGAGGAAGGGGTACCCCCAGAGCTCGCCCGGCTCCTCCCTCCCCGGCTTTTGGAGGAGGCCCTGCTGGCCCTCTTGCGCCAGCCCCTCGAGGCGGAGAAGGCCTTCCGCGCCCTGGAAGGCCGCTTTGCCCAGGGGTGGGAGAGCCTGGAGGGGGAGTTCCGGGAGGCTCGCTTCCGCTGGGCCGAAAAGGTCCGCCTCCTGGCCGACGAGGGCGCAAGGGCCCTGGCCCAGCTTCGCTCCGCCCATCACCCCTCTGCCCTGGCCAACCTTTACCGCGCCTGCGACCTCCTCCTGCAGGCGGCCGACCTGGCCCCGGACCACCCCCTGGAGGCCCGGAAGCGTCTGGAGAGGATCCGCCGCTTGCCACCACCCAAATTCGATGAACTCAAGGACTTTCTCAGGGAGCTAAAGGAGAAGGCCCAAAGTGCGGCCCGCTTTCTGCCGGAGCTGGATTCGGGCGACCATTTCCTCTGGGAGCACCGGGGTCTTCTGGAACAGGCCTTTTTGGGGGTCAGGGGGGCCCTTCAGGAGCGTAAGCGCAGGGACGGGGTTTTGGATTTCGCCGACCTTGAGGTCCACGCCCTCCGGGCCCTGGAGCACCCCCATGTTCTGGAGGCTTACCAGGCCCGCTGGAAGGCCTTTTTGGTGGATGAGCACCAGGACACCAACCCCACCCAGGGGGAGATCCTGAGGCGGCTTTTTGGGGAGGCCTTGGCCACCGTGGTGGGGGATCGGAAGCAGGCCATCTACGGCTTCCGCTACGCCGACCACCGGGTGTTCGCCCAGCTTTTAGAAGAGGTGCGGGCCAAACCCAACGGCCGAACGGTCCAGCTGGAGGAAAACTACCGCACCCAGGCCCCCCTTCTGGAGGCGGTGGATCGCCTGGCCGCTAAATTCTTGGGCCCATTGCACCAGCCCTTAAGGCCCACCCGTCCCGCCTGGTCCAGCCCCGAGCCTTGCCTGCGCTACCTTAGGTTCAAGCAGGGGTACGACACCAAAAGGTTGCGGGAGGCTGAGGCCCGCCGGGTGGCCCAGGAGGTGCAGGCCCTTCTGGACCGTGGTCTGCCCAACGGTCCGGTGCGCCCCCGGGAGGTGGCCCTCCTGGCCCGCACCTGGAACGCCCTGGAGCCCTTCATACAGGCCCTCGAGGCCCTGGGAATCCCCACCCTTCCGGGGGGAGGGGGGAGCCTCCTGGACACCCCAGAGGCCCGGGACGGTTTGGCTCTGTTGGCCTTTCTGGCCGACCCGAAGGACGATCTGGCCCTTCTCACCCTGCTCAGGAGCCCCTATTTTGCCGTTCCCGATGCTCTACTGCACAGGGTGGCCGAAATCCGGGGGGACCGCTCCTGGTGGGAGGCCCTCCGGTCCAACGAAGCGCTATCAAGGCCCCGGGAGGTTCTAGAAAGCCTTTTGCAAGACCGCCACCGTTTGCTCCCAAGCTTTCTCCTGCAGGAGGCGGATCTGGCCACGGGGTATACCGCTGTCCTGGCTCACCTGCCGGGGGCGGAGCGACGCCTGGCAGACTATGGGGCTTTCCTGGATTTGGTCAGGGCCCTCGAGGCGCGTGGGGAAGGGCTTGCTGGGGCGGTTTCGCGGTTGAAAACCTTGGTGCTCCGGGGGTTGGAAGTCCCTAGGCCGCCCTTGGGGGGCCTCGAGGCGGTCCAAATCATGAGCGTCCATGCGGCTAAGGGGTTGGAGTGGCGTGTGGTTTTCCTAGTGGCTATAGACCGTCCGCCTTGGGCTCCGGAACCCCCGGTTCTTTTTCACCCTGACCGGGGGTTAGCCCTACGCTGGAAAGGCGTTCAGCCGGCGCACCCCCGCCGGAAAGACTCTCGGCAGGGGCTTTATGCGGAACTTCTTCATGAGGGCTTGCGTGCGCAAGGGGAGGAGGAGGCCCGGCTTTTATATGTGGCCCTTACCCGAGCGAAAGACGTGCTTATTCTTTCCCAAACGGGTTTTCCTAGGAAGAAACAGATGCCTGAAAATGATTTTTTCCCTAAAGTCCCTTCTTTTGCAATTTTCTTAGAGGAAGGGTGGGAGACTATAAAATCCTTTCCCGCCGTGACTTGTGAAGAGGCTGATCCGGGAAGTTTTTTAGTTTGATACCCTTTACGTAGATTCCTTCACTCTAGGCCACCAGCGAGAGAGGGTATGCCTGCGCACCGTGGCCCGGCCCTCCTCAAGGGTCCGGCACCGCTCGGCCACCACCCCCATCATCTCCTCCAGGGTCGCAAAGTACCGGTTGGCCACCGCCTCGTTCACCAACGGCCACACCCCTTCCACCGGCTGCAGCTCCGGTGAATACGGGGCAGACACGTCATCCCATCACCTCCGAGTTCATCCCGTCCACCAAGGCCAGCCTGTTAAGGCTAACCTTGAGGCTCAGGCTCTCAAGGTACGGTGGACACTGAAAAGGGAGGTAAAACATGGGTAGGAAGATAGAGATGTTTCAAACCCTTAAAGGTACGGTGGACACACCCGGAGGAAAAGGGCGGAGGGGGGGAAGAGCGAGGTTTCAAACCCTTAAAGGTACGGTGGACACGCTGAGCGTGGAGGCGGGGGGAGCTGCTGTCTTCGAGCGTCACGGTTTCAAACCCTTAAAGGTACGGTGGACACCCATGGAGGAGGAGGCCCGGAACTTTCTGGAGGAAGTTTCAAACCCTTAAAGGTACGGTGGACACAGGAGGGGTGATGAAGATTTTTCGGTTGGTTGGGGGTTTCAAACCCTTAAAGGTACGGTGGACACTCGTATGCCCGGCCGCGGGCCGCCCGGAGGGGGTCCACGTTTCAAACCCTTAAAGGTACGGTGGACACCGTGGAGGACCTCAGGGGCATGAGCCCGGATGAGATGTTTCAAACCCTTAAAGGTACGGTGGACACCCAGCCCACGCGCCCCCCATGCCCAGCGGACGCGGCCGGTTTCAAACCCTTAAAGGTACGGTGGACACTCTGGCCGCCATCCGCCAGCTGGCGGAGGAGCGGCACCACCCCGTTTCAAACCCTTAAAGGTACGGTGGACACACGAGCCGGAGGTGAATGGGGAGGAGCCGACGGGGGCGGTTTCAAACCCTTAAAGGTACGGTGGACACCCTAAACACAACGTCCTGCACAGCAGGCTCTCATCAAAGTCTAATCTTGATTTTCAAGATCCGCTGCGACCGAGAAGGAGAGAGGCCGCTTTGGCTGGGATTATAGCCTGGGTGGGGGGGTGTGCGTCAACCCCCCGGGGTTTTGGGGGGGATTGGGGGTTCGCGCAGATTTTGACTAGGTATAAGTTTTCTCTCCAATGTAGCCCTACTCCCACCCCTGTGCGATGCGCTTCACCCCCACGAAGTAGGCCACCTTCTCCTTGGGAAAGCCCCGCTGGAAGAACCGGCGCACCGCCCGGTACTGCAGGGCGCGCATGATCTGCTTGATCCCCCCCAGGCCCGCATGGTGGAAGAGGTCCTCCAGGAGGAGGCGCAGGGCCAGGGGACTCAAGGGCTTCCCCCGTCCCTTCCCCCGGGCGGTGCGGAGGAGAAGATGGGGGTAGGGGATGGGGTGGAGCCCCGCCAGGTAGTCCCGGAGGGGAAGCCACTCCTCCACCGCCTTCTGCGCCTCGGGGGAGAGGGGGACCTCCCGCACCTTCCCCCGCACCAGGAGCCGGTCCCCCAGGTAGTCCTGCCGCCAGAGGGCGCAGAGCTCCCGGTACCCTAACCCCACCTCCCCCATGAGGGGGACCACCACCGCCAGGAGGGGGCGCTGGTGGGCCACGGGAAAGGTGGGGATGCTCTCCAATAGCCGCCGGTACGCCTCCTCCGGGAGGGCCAGGTCATGGCGCACGGGGTTGAGGACGTTCTGGGGCCACTCCACATGGGCCGGCCACCCCACCCCGGCCCAGTCCAGGAACCGGGCGAAGAGGCGCAGGGAGGCCAGGACTCGGACCAGGCTCTTGTCCCGGTAGGGCCTGGGGACGGAGGAGAGGGGGTTCCCCCGGACCAGGAGCTCCCGCAGGAACCCCTTCACATCCCCTGCTTCCAAGGCCGGCCAGCGCCGCCCCTCCCGCTCCAGCCAGAAGAGGAAGGCCTCCACGGAGGCCCGGTCCACGCGGCTGCCCCGCTTGCCCCGGCGGCGGCGGAAGGCCTCCAGGCCCTCCAGGAGGGCCTCCCGGTCCCACCCCTGGAGGGCCTCCTCCACCCGCCGCCTCCGCTCCTCGGGGTCACTCCAGGGGTCTTCAAATATAAACTCTGCCATTTACTATCATTTTACCTCCCCCCTCCCCGCGTGCAACCCCCCAAACCCAGACCCCCTATATTCCTAGGTTGAAAAGAGCCCGTGGGGGAGGGGGGAGGGTGAAGGGGGTGGAGGGAAGGGGAGAGAAGGAGGGTGGGTGGGAAGTGGATTGAGGTTTTGTGGTGGGGGGTTGGCGGATAAAAAGAACAAAAGTGGCAAAACTAGTTTAAGGGGAAGGCAAGGCTGGTCCTGGTTCCTGGCCACAACCCCCTTGCCGGGGCTAGCCCTCCCTCCCGCCTTCGCTTTTCCCCTGGGCTTCCTCGGGGGGATTCTCTCCCGGGTGCCCACGGACTACGGGGCCCAGTAGGCCCCTTCATCCCTGATCCTCTATAGCCTTTTCGTGGCCCTGGGTTTTTGCGAGCGCCTCTTCCGGGGCCTCACAGGGCAGCTGGAGGAGGGCGTGCTGGGCCAAGAGGAGGGAGCGAGGGTTGGGGAGCAAGCCCCTTCCGGTGACCGGGCCTCACAGGGGAAGGAGGGGTCTGACCAGACCCCCTACTCAAGAGAGGAGGAGAACCGCCCGGGCCTCCCCCACGGCTAGGGCTAGGAGGGCTGGCCCTCTTCCCGATCAGCATGAGGCGCCTCCCCTCTGCCCCTAGCTCCAGAAGGTAGGGGGAAAGCCCGGCTCAGACTCTCCAAGGCGATCGAGTCGCCGTTTTTGTGGGCTTATCTTCCACCAACCAAAGCTAGGTGGCACCTGAACGCCCAACCTTCACTGGCCTTAAGCATCCCCACTATGGCTGGGTTGGCGAGGTTCTTCTTGCTCGGAAAAACCCTTATCACCCGCTTGAAACCGCCCTAGTAGAGGGCTTTAAGCTGTTTATCAGGCTCCGGGACCCGTTCAACCACCGCCCTGACCCCCTCTCCGGTTTGGATCTCGTCCCGGTCTATAAGAGCTTCCCCGCTTCACCCACAAAATGGCCGGCACCACCTCCTTTACCACCCCTTTTATCCATGAGTCGTCTATGAGAACGAAGAGAACGAAAGGGGGTTGATATTTGAGACTCTACCCATACCCAACGGAGTGATCTTTGCTTTGCCCCGGGTCAGAGTATCACCCTCCCATGGGGGCCTTCTCATCTTCTCATGAACAAGGCCCCCAGCCGTAGTGCACCCCCCCTCCGCTCTCCAGAAGCGGATTGGGGGTCTTGGCGGCGGCGAAGACCCCCTAGATCAACGGGCTGGCCGAGGCTGTGGCTCTATCTCTGGTGAAGGTGGGAAAGCTATGGATGAAAGGGAACCTGCTTGAGCACCCTTAGGGTTGCACCCGCCCCACTAGAGGGGCCCTTTGCCCCCTTTAGGGGGTAGGGGGCAGATGGGAGCTTCATTGGCCACATAGACCCCCCATGCCAAAAGGGGAAGCCGCAAACACGGTCCCCACGGGTCCAGGGAGGCACTACGGGCTAACAAACATACCCCCACCCCTGAGCCCCACCATCTCCGGGGGCGTGGGGACCCGTCCAAGAGCTTGAACCACCGATAACCTAGTTTGCTGGAGCCTGGAAACCCCCTCCTGGGCACCGTTGGGTCCGTTGGGCAGGAAATCCTTACTAATGTAACTTAGTGAGGATTTCATACGGGAACCCTTTCCCTAAGAGCGCTCCTCTCACCGGATTGGAGGCCCCCACCTCACGGCCTGCCTCGAGGCGCACTCGACTTCCGGGCTAGCGGAAACTTCTTCATACAAGGAAAGGCTAGCCCAATGGCCCCGAGCCCCAAATGAGGTTCCCAGCCTGTCCCATCTCCTCCCCTTCCCCCGCAGCCCGGCGGACTGAACCTTGGGATGGAGTGGGCGGGGGAGTCCATCGCTGGGAGAGGAGGATGCGGAGCGGGTGCCCACGGTAGAGCCTCCAGCGCTTCCTCCCTAAAGCCCTGGTGCAGGCGGCAGATGAAACGCGCCTCCTGGATAACTTCCCCACCCCTTAGCAAAAACCAGGAAGGGGGCGGATCCAGGCGCTTGCAGCCACGGTCCGCTGCTCCAGGGCACCTTGCGCTATCCCTTGATTGAGATGCGCTGGCCGATTTCCTTCAGTCAACTTCTGGATCCCCTCCGGTCGTGTAAGGAATTTTGTGTAGAGGTTTGTGTATGAATGGGGGGTACCGGATGCGAGAGGAGGTACCCCATGGACCAGCATACCCTGCAGATGCTCTTGAGGGAAATGTTAACGGCAGCGGTAACCGAGGTCTTGCAGGTTCTCCTGGAAGCCGACCGGGAAGCCTTCCTACAGCAACACGGCGGGCGCAAAAACGGCCACTACCCCCGCAAGCCGGAAACCCCCTTCGGCCAGGTGGAGCTGGCCGTCCCCAGGGACCGGGAAGGCCGGTACCACCCCAGCTTCCTCCAACCCTACGCCCGCCGCACCGTGGACCTGGGGGAGGTGGCCATCGCCCTCTACGCCGCAGGCCTCAGCCAGCGCAAGGCGGCCGAGGTCCTGAGCCTCCTTCTGGGGCACCGGTACACCCACGAGACGGTCAGCGCCATCACGGACGGGGTGCTGGAGAGGGTGGAGGGTTTCCGGAGGCGGCCTTTACCCGAGGAGATGGCTTTCGTCTACCTGGATGGCTTCTCCTTGAAGGTGCTGAGGGAGGGGCTTGGGATGGAGCGGGAGACGGTGTACGTGGCCCTAGGCCTCACCCCAGGTGGGGAGAGGATGCTGCTGGGGTTTTGGCTCCTCCCCACGGAGGGGGCCTCGGGGTGGGAGGAGGTTCTGCGGGAGCTTTGGGAGAGGGGCCTACGGCGGGTTCTGCTCTTCGTGACCGATGGCCTTCCGGGTATGGAGGAGGCCATCCGGAGGGTGTACCCCCTAGCCGGATGGCAGCGGTGCGTGGTGCACATGGTGCGCTCCAGCCTAGCCGGGGTGCGGGTGCGGGACAGGGGCTTGGTGGCGGAGGCTTTGAAGGGGGTGTACCTGGCGGGGACCCGGGCGGAGGCGTTGAGGGCCCTGGGGGGGTTTAGGGAGGCGTGGGGAGCAGATACCCTGGTGTGGTGGCCGGATGGTGGGAGGACTCCCGGAGTCTTTTGCGGTTTTACGAGTACCCGGAGGTTCTTTGGCCGTATTTGCGGAGCACCCATCTGATGGAGCGGTTTATCCGGGAGGTGAGGCGTGGGACGAAGGTGCGGGGCCATAAGTTTCCCCGGCCTGAGGCGGTGTACAAGCTCTTGTACCTGGAGGGGGAACGCCAGGAGGGGAGGTGGGCGGAGCGCAGACTGAAGGGCTTTGCTGAGGTGCGGGAGGTGTTGGAAAGGATGCTACGGGAGCGGTATGCCCCTCGTACACAAACTTCTACACAAACTTCTTGACACGACCTCTCCTCCCGGCCCATAAGAGTTACCCCACGGACTTGGTCACCCGAAACGGCGACATTTGGGAAAGATCAACCCCCATCCCCTAAACCTGTCCAGTTTGCTCAAAAAACCCCCCAGTTTTCGCGTACACCCCCCCTAGCCCCCCCCTTTTTCTCATAATTCACCCCCTCACACGGATCTACCTTTTCGGTTTCTTCACCCGTTAGCGCCGAAAAGGGGGGGAATTCCCCCTCTACCCCTGTCCAGGTTCCCTACCGCCCTCGAGGCCACCCCCTTCACCGCCATCCTCCTTTCCTGCCGGTTCACCCCTTTTTGGGTCCCTTCACCGTCCCGCCACGCCGGGCGCGATTCCCCACCTTGGGGAGGGTGGGGTGTGCTGGTGGGAGGCCTGCCCCCGGTGCGGGCTTGGCCTCCTCCGCGGGGAATCGGCCCCAGACCTGGAGGGCCCGGAACTGTGGAAGAGCCTCGGGGAAGGCCGCACCGCCTACCCGGAGGCCTACCGGGCGGGGATGTACCTCTGGTCCTTCCACTTCCCTCCGGTGGACGGGGGGCTGATGCGGAGGTGGAAGGTGGACCCCCACGGGGTGCTGGAGCGGGACAAGGCCTACGCCCGGGCGGTGGAGAGGCACCGGGAGCGCATCGCCCGGGGGGAGGCCGTCCCCTTCGCCCGCGACACCGCCCTCCTGGTGATGGAGGAGGCGGCCAGGAGGGACGAAGGGGCCCGGAAGATCCTGCAGATCCTGGTGGAGACGGGGTTTGTGCCGTCCAGGACGGCGCTTCAGGCCGGGTGAGGAGGTGCACCCCCTCCCCTCGTCCAGGGGGGAGGGGGGGTAAAAGTGCGGCAGTCAACTGCCGCACTTTCATTCCAAAAAACGGGGGTACGGATAGGCTATAGCACCGTCTAGAAGGGCACTTCAGGCCGATTAGTCCGCTTTCTATGGATACGGTACAGTAAGGAGGGGTTTTATGGCGGCGTACCTGGTCTTCACGGTGGACCGGGGGAACGTGGTCCCCGGGGCGAGGGTCGAGAAGTTCGTTCTGAGGGGGGCGGGGGTGGAGGTTCCCGCCCTTCTCCTCGGGGAGGAAGGCCGGGGCAGGAAGCTCTTCTCCATCCCCGTGGTGGGGGCTGAGCCCGGGGACACAATCGTGGCGGCGGACGGGCCATCCGCTCAAGGGGAAGTGCAGAGGCCACTGCCGCTGGTGGCCGCAAACCGGCCTTCCCCGTAGGCCACACTCCAAGCGTGACAACCCCCGGCAATCCCGACGGGCGTCCAGATCACCCCATCGGCGGAGAAGACGGTTACATTAAAGCTCCAAGACCCGGCGAGGACGATCTCGTCGTTGTAGGTAACATCGAACAGATGCCCGACAGGGACTTCATTTTGTGGCACCTGTACGACCTGCCAGGCCTGTCCGTCAGAGGAGGTGGCGATGTACCTGTTGTCGCCCACCGCCACAAACCGGCCCAGCCAGGGGACGAAGATTACCCCACGCACCACCCCGTTGAAGCCCGGGATGGGCTGGTAGGTGTTCCAGTTCTCTCCGTCGTAGGAAAGGGCAAAGAGCCCGTACCCACCCGTACTCGTACCTCCCACGGCGACGTAAACCCCGTTGCCGTAGGCCACATCGGAGACATTCATCTCATCTGTGGCCCCCTGGGGCTTGGGAACCTGGGAAAGGCCCCAGGTGTACCCCCCGTCGGTGGAGAAGTAGATCTGCCCCCAGTCGTTCCCCCCCATCAGACGGCCGTTGAGGAAGCGTAGCTTTCCCACGTAGTAGGGGAGTCCCGGGTTCCTGGCCTCGCACTCCGACCCCGACTCCCCCGGGAGCCTTTGACCCAGGAACTGCCAGGTGGCCCCGTTATCCGTGGAGATAGCCAGGCCCCTACCAATCCTGGTAGTGACCACCCAGGTCCCGTGGTTGGAGTCGTAGGCGGCCCTGCTAAAGTAGGAGCCGCACAGTGTCGGGTAGGGAATCTCCACCTTCAGCTCCCAGGTGAGCCCTCCATCCCGGGAGATGTAGATGCGATCGTGATTGTCGTAGCCCTCAGTACACGTCAAAACGTGGGACCACCCCTTTAGGATGGACCTGCGCCCACGTGGATGGGCAGGTACCCATAGGAGGTGGTCCCCATGG
>FWWL01004546.1_pt1 | contig 23217 bp, 18 predicted proteins | sample 2228331 | NCBI WGS metagenome assembly FWWL01 (sample SAMEA103939775, study PRJEB20133) | metagenome | reverse complement strand
CGTCAACGTCGTCTTCCCATGATCCACATGACCTATCGTACCTATGTTCACGTGCGGCTTCGTCCGCTGAAATACCTCCTTCGCCATAGCTGTGCTTTTCTCTTAAGGTTAAAAAAACCGCAAGCTGGCTTTAGGCCGCTGTAGCGCCTGTAGCCGCTGCGATGATTTCGTCGGCAATGTTTTTGGGGACTTCTTCGTAGGTTTCAAACTGCATCGTGTAGATGGCCCGTCCTTGCGTCAGCGAGCGCAGGTCGGTTGAGTAGCCAAACATCTCGGCAAGGGGCACTAGGGCCCGCACCACCTGGGCATCTTGCCGTTGCGACATACTCAAAATCCGCCCTCGACGGCTATTCAGATCGCCAATCACTTCTCCTAAATACTCTTCCGGCGTGACGACCTCCACCAGCATGATCGGCTCCTTAAGTACCGGATCGGCCCGACGGGCAGCATGCCGGAAAGCCATGCGCCCGGCAATCTCAAACGAAAGCGCGTCGGAGTCGACCGGGTGCGTCTTGCCATCGTAGAGCCGCGCCCGCACACCTTCAACCGGATAACCTGCCAACGGCCCCCGGTTCATCGCCTCACGGATGCCTTTTTCAACCGCTGGAATAAACTCCCGCGGGATGACACCGCCGTGAATGTCGTTGATAAACTCAAGTCCTGTCCCGCTTTCATTAGGACCAAACTCAATATAGACCTCTGCAAACTGGCCGCGGCCACCGGTTTGCTTTTTATGCACATAATGCTCTTGCACCACTGCCCGGATAGCCTCCCGATAGGCAACCTGCGGCCGCCCCACGTTGGCCTCAACCTTAAACTCACGCCGGAGTCGGTCAACGATAATCTCAAGATGCAACTCGCCCATGCCGGCAATGAGCGTCTGGCCCGTCTCGGGATCAACCGACACCCGAAACGTGGGGTCCTCCTCGGCCAACTTCTGCAGGCCATTGGCAAGCTTATCGCTATCGGCTTTGGTCTTGGGCTCAATGGCGATCCGGATAACCGGCTCTGGGAAATCCATCCTCTCGAGCTGGATTGGATGGTCCGGATCGCAAAGCGTGTCGCCTGTGCGCACTTCCTTAAGCCCTACCGCAGCCGCAATATCCCCGGCCATAACTTCGTCAACATCCTCGCGGTGGTTGGCGTGCATAAACAGCAATCGGCCAATACGCTCCCGCTTGCCGGTTGTGGTGTTCAGCACCTGCTGACCTTTGGTCAGTTTTCCACTATAAACCCGGAAGAACGTCAGCTTACCAACGTACGGGTCCGTCATGATCTTAAAGGCCAAGGCGCTAAAGGGCTCATCAATGCTGGGATGGCGCTCCAGCTCTTCTTGCGTTTCGGGATGATGCCCTTTAATGGCCGGAATGTCAACCGGCGAGGGGAGATAGTCGAGCACGCCGTCCAACAACCGCTGCACGCCTTTATTTTTAAAGGCACTGCCGCAGAAAACCGGCGTAATGTCGAGCTTCAGCGTAGCCTTGCGGATGGTCGCCCGAATCTCATCAGGTGTGATCGGCTCCCCTTCAAGGTATTTCATCAGGAGCTCATCGTTGTGCTCCGCAATGGCTTCCAGCATCAAAATCCGCCAGTGCCGGGCTTCTTTTTTCAGATCTTCGGGGATTTCGATCTCATCCCACGTAGCACCCTGCGTCTCATCGTGCCAGATGATTGCCTTGTCGAGCACCAGGTCGATTACACCCCGAAACATCTCACCCGTGCCGATCGGAATTTGCACCGGCACCGGATTGGCCTTCAGCCGCTCCCGCATCTGTTCGATGGTGCCCTCAAAGTTGGCACCCGCACGGTCCATCTTGTTGATGAAGGCAATGCGGGGCACGTTGTATTTGTTGGCCTGGCGCCAGACCGTCTCCGATTGGGGTTCAACACCCCCAACAGCACAAAAAAGTGCTACAGCACCATCCAACACGCGCAGCGAGCGCTCTACCTCGACGGTAAAATCGACGTGACCCGGCGTGTCAATGATATTGATCCGATGCACCGGCCGGTCTTTTTTAGACCCAGACCAGAAGCAGGTCGTGGCCGCAGCTGTAATCGTGATGCCACGCTCCTTTTCCTGCTCCATCCAGTCCATGGTCGCCGCTCCTTCATGCACCTCACCAATGCGGTGCACCCGGCCCGTGTAAAAGAGGATCCGCTCTGTCGTGGTCGTCTTACCGGCATCAATATGCGCCATGATGCCGATGTTGCGGATCCGCTCTAGAGGTATATCGTGATATCTAAGTTCCATTGTTGACCTAAACAGATTTCAACCCCACAATCCAATCCTTAAAAGCGGAAGTGGGCAAAGGCCCGGTTGGCTTCCGCCATACGGTGCATGTCGTCCTTCTTTTTGATCGCCCCCCCTTCACCACGCGCCGCAGCCATGAGCTCATGGGCCAGACGAATAGCCATGCTCTTGTCTTTACGGGCACGCGCACTCTGAATAATCCAGCGGAACGCCAACGAGATGCGCCGCTCTGGACGCACCTCCATGGGCACCTGGTAGGTAGCACCCCCTACCCGCCGACTACGCACCTCTAACAACGGTGCCGCATTGTTTACTGCCCGCTTAAAGACGTCAATGCCCGGCTCGCCCATGCGCTCCTCAACCAACTGAAACGCCTCGTAAACGATGCGCTGCGCAAGGCTTTTTTTGCCATTGCGCATCACATAGTTAATAAAACGCGCTACCAACTCGTCGTTGTATATCGGATCAGGCGCAACCGGTCGCCGTTCAGCTCGCTTTCTACGCATAGTCTAAAACTTACCCGTACCTAAAACGACATCGCCCACGGCGATGACTCAGTGGACTTATTTCTTAGGCCGCTTGGTACCATACTTGGAACGCGACTTGCGCCGGTCGGTTACCCCTGCCGCGTCCAAAGCACCACGCACAATGTGGTACTTCACTCCCGGCAGGTCCTTCACACGACCACCGCGCACCAACACAATCGAGTGCTCCTGCAAATTGTGCCCCTCCCCAGGAATATAGGCAATCACCTCCTCTCCATTGGTCAAACGCACCTTGGCTACCTTCCGAAGCGCAGAGTTCGGCTTTTTCGGCGTGGTCGTATACACACGCGTGCATACCCCCCGACGCTGCGGACACCCATGCAGGGCAACCGACTTGGACTTTCTAATTTTGGGCTTACGCCCCAGCCGAATTAGCTGCTGTATTGTTGGCACGGCTCCTTAATCGTTTGTGCAACAACGTAGCTTTGTAATATACACTGTCTTTAGCACTTTGATCAAACCACACCCCTCCTCTTCCCCCATTCTTGGCCATTTCTCCACTAAAATCTCCTATAACAGGCGATTTTAGCTGATCTACTGGTATAGACTAGTAGATCATCCTACAAAGGAATTCCCCCCAACCCACAAAGGGGATCGTCAAGCTTCTGGTGCCTGCCGGCCTGAGCTTGACAGTGAAGCGGACGGTTCAACGGATGAAGCAGCTGAGGGTTCGTCGCTTTGCAAATCTTTCACTACCGCTTCTGCTTCCTGGCCATTTGCTGCCAGGTAGTCGCCATAAGGCCGTGGACCCAAGATTTCGATAAGATCCCGCGGACCAAGAACCTCCTTTTCTAACAAGCGCCTGGCTAAAGCCTCAAGCTGCTCCCGTTTTTCTTCGAGGAGCTTACGAGCGCGCTCACGGACTTCTTGAATAATCCGGCGCACTTCTTCATCAATCAGACGGGCTGTTTCCTCAGAGTACGGCTTGCCAAAGAAGGCCTGCTCCCCATAGTCACCCGAAAGGTTAAAGCTGACGTAGCCTACACGCTCGCTCATGCCGTAATCAACCACCATTGCATAGGCCATCTTGGTAATGCGCTCTAAATCATTTTGCGCTCCTGTCGAAATGCGACCAAAAACGATCTCCTCGGCCACCCGACCACCAATAGCCATCGTCATGCGGTCCAGCAAGGCCTCCTTGGTATACAGGTAGCGCTCCTCTGGCAGGTATTGGGCATAACCCAAAGCAGCTAACCCACGTGGCACAATGGAGACTTTGACTACAGGATCGGTGTACTGCAAAAACCAACCCACAATAGCATGCCCCGCCTCATGGTAGGCCACAATCTCGCGCTCTTCGGGCGAAATAATTTTGTTTTTCTTTTCTAGGCCCGCAATAACGCGATCAATCGCCTGCTCAAAGTCTTCCATTTCAACAGCCTCTTTGCCACGCCGCGCCGCCAATAAAGCAGCTTCGTTGCAGACGTTGGCAATTTCAGCGCCCGCAAAGCCCGGTGTCTGGCCCGCCAGCACTTCTAGGTCCACATCTTTACCCAAGATCAAATCGCGCGTGTGCACCTTGAAGATCTCTAGACGCTCCCGCCGATCAGGCTTATCGATCAGAATCTGCCGGTCGAAGCGCCCCGGCCGCAGCAGTGCCGGATCAAGCACGTCAGGCCGGTTTGTGGCTGCCATAATGATCACACCTTTATCGGTGTTAAAGCCGTCCATCTCGACCAGAAGCTGATTGAGCGTGTTTTCCCGCTCATCGTTGGCCCCCATCATGATGCCACGACCACGCAACCGTCCCACCGCATCAATTTCATCAATAAAAATGATGCATGGCGCCTTTTCTTTGGCTTGGCGGAACAGGTCGCGCACGCGCGCAGCTCCAACCCCGACAAACATCTCCACAAAATCGCTTCCCGAGATGGAAAAGAACGGCACACCTGCCTCACCAGCCACCGCCTTGGCCAAGAGCGTCTTGCCTGTGCCTGGCGGACCGACCAGCAACACCCCCTTAGGCAGCTTACCCCCTAGCCGGGTAAACTTTTTGGGATTCTTAAGAAACTCAACGATTTCCGCTACCTCTTCTTTGGCTTCATCCAAACCGGCTACGTCCTTAAATGTGACCCGGTGCTCTCCCATCGCATCATAGAGAATTGCCCGGTTTTTGCCAATGTTGAGCACCTGGGAACTGGGGTTCATGCGACGCAGCAGAAACACCCAAAGCGCAATGATCAAAATTAACGGGAAAATCCAGGTAAGCAGACCCCCAAACCAGTTCTCTTCGATGCGCGCACTAAACTGCACAATCGGGCGGCCTTCGGCCTGGGCCTGTTCATTATAGGCCAGCAAGAAACTCGTTAAATCGTGATCTGCCGGCTTGGTTGTGGTAAAGCGCCGCAATAGTTCCGCAGACTGCGGGCTCCGCAGCAGATCAGTCCGGCGGGGAGGAATCGGCACTTTACCTTCGCGAACCGCTGCTTCTGTAAAGCGCCCTTGAATACGGGTATCGTTGATGATTTCAACCCGCTCGACGTAGCCCTGCTGCACATAGGCTAAAAATTGGCTGTATTCCAGCGAATTGGTGTCGGTGCTACTCCAAAACAAGAAAAAGTGCACCAGCAAGGCCAAAAAAATGGCCAAGTAGATCCATACCGAAAACCGGGGACGCCGCTCGGGCAAACGAGGCCCCTCATCCCCCGGCGCGTCTCTTCGCCGCAATTCTAAGCTGTCGCGCTCTTTTTGCGACATGCGTTCCATCATCAAAAAGTTCAAAAGAATACTTTAAACTACTTCCCCGCCTTGTCCCAATGGACAGGCTTGCCTTGAGCCAAACCGTTTAGATTTTACTTTAGTTCCTGCTTTCGGGAGGCTCTAGGCGGAAAGGTCGGGCTGCAGCTTGCAAAACCGGGTGGAGCTGTTCCAAAGCAGCCTGAGCAGCCTGAGCACTGGGATAACGTCCTAAAATGAGCCGATAGTGCATGCGTCCTTCATGCTGAAACGGACGCACATCGATCACAGCGCCACCGGTCAAGGGCCGGTACTGCTGCAAGACTTGTCCTACTTCATTGGCGTCTTCAGTTTCTAAGAGCAAGATGGTCCAGACTTCTTGAGATGGCCGAGGTTCTTGCTGCGCAAACCCAGGCTCTTGCAGCCGTGCACGTGGCCCTCTGGGCGAAGCGACTTGAGCTGAATCCGATGGGCTTGCAGCAACCGACGGTGGCTGCAGGACCGCAAGCACGCGCTGCGCCTGCTTGGCCTCTGGACTTTGAGGATAGCGCTCCGTAAGGTAGGCATAGAGCTGAGCAAGCGTAGGTCGCAAGTTGCTAGAGGTCACGTGCGCCATGGCCACCGTATCGACGGCAACGGCCGCTGCGGCTTGCACCGAAGCAGCTGTGTCGGCCACCGGTCTGGCCGATGCTGCAAGCAGTCGCGCTGCAAGTGCAGCAGGTACCGGAACAGGGAAGCGACTAGAGTCGCTTAGGGCATGGCCGTCCAACAGGTCTTTCCATACGTAACCCGTAGCCAGCAAGGCACGGGGCGCAACGGGGGTGTTTTCGTAGTGCACAGCAAGCTCAAGCAAGCGCTGCAGGGCCTCGTGATGACGTCCTGCCCGCCAGGCAGCAACGGCATGGGCGTAAGCGGCTTCGGCCAAGTTCAGCGTGTCCGGCGCATTCTGCGTTGCCGAGGGCGCTTGGCCCAGCTGCACGCGCAGCTGACTGGCAAGCGCTGTGGTCGGATAGCGTTGCAGCAACGTCTCGAGGAGCGCCTGGGCAGCCAGCGTGTCCCCTAGAGCGCGCTGCACTTCCGCCAGCGCATAGTAGGCCCGCTGCGCAACGGGCTGATCGGCATCTTCGAGGATTACCAAGCGATACCAGTAAGCCGCTGAATCCGGCTGATGCATAGACAAAAACAGCACGTTGCCCAGCTCGTAGCGCAACTGCGCGCGTTCAGCCACAAGCCGTGCCCGCTGCACGGCATCGCGTGGAACATCTGACACGTCCACCAAAGGCAAGGCAATCTCGGCATCGTCTTCCCAGGTCTCTGCTGCAGCACCTTGGGCAGCAGGATCGGAAGACGCAGCACTCCGCAAAGCAGCCAAGCGCCGCCAGTTGGGAAGCAACGGACGCCGCCCCCAGCGCTCAAAGAAACGCGAACGGTTTTCTTGCACGCGGATAGGATCGCGGTGAAACAAAAAGCCGGCCTCGCCTGTAGCTGCAGCGGCCTCAACGACCTCTTGCCCTGGCAGGGAAGGCGCAGACTGCCCCTGCAAAAAGCGCTGCTCTAACGCACGCTGACCCGCAGCACGGCGCTGCGCTTCCAGCTCTTGGGCGCGGCGACGGCGCAGCTCCAAGACAAAAGCAGCAAAGGCTTCTTCATCGAGACTCCCTAAATACAGCAGCGAATCCAGCCGGTGGATTTCTTGGCGCACGCGGCGAAACTGTCCAAATACGCGCGCCAACTCGGCAGCGTCTGAGAGCGCAAACGGCGTCAGCGTAACTTCAGCAGCTGCACGCGACGGCTGCGTAGCTGGTCGAAGCGCTGCCGCTGCCGTGTCGAAATAGGCCGCTGCCCGCTCGTAGTCCAGAAATGCGTCTCGATAGAGCTCACCCAAAGCATAGTGTATGCGTCCACGGACGCGACTTGCATCGGCAAGGTTGCCGTAAAGCAGCGCTTCGTAAAGCGTACGCGCCGTCTCGGCCTCTCCCATAGCCTGGTAAATACGCGCGCGCAGGTAGTAGAGCTCTCCCTGCCGTGCGAAATGTTTGTCATCACGCAGCATTTGGCTCAGGCTGCGCAGCGCTGCTGCAGCATCCAGGTGTAGCCCCTGAATCCGAAGGGCATGCCAGGCCGCAGCATAGCCTAGCTCGTAGTTAGGTCGATAGCGACGCACACGATCAAAAGCACGATAGGCACAGGCATAATCGCGCAGCGTCTCGCATATCTGCCCCAGCAGAAAATATCCCCGCGCACCCAACTCCCGATCTGGAACGCGCTCAAGACCAGCTTCTAGCGCCTGGCGCGCAGCTTCCCAACGCCGCTGCTGCACGTACACCTCGGCCTCCAACAGCTTAAAACGCGACTGCCAAGCCGCAGGCAGTCCTTCTCGGGCTAACGTCTCTTGCAAAACCGCCTGCGCTTCATCATGCGAGCGGGCAGCCAAAAGCGCCCGGCCAAGCCAAAGCCGTGCTTCCAGCTCATAAGCCCGGCTTAGAGCCATCACTTCCCGAAATTTTTGGGCAGCTCCGGCATAATTACCCATGTAGTAATACGACTGGCCAATCAGCATCAACGCATCGTCCGCCCACTTCGAGCGTGGATGCTCCCGAAGCACGTTCGCACTCTTATCAATGGCCTTGTTAAAGGGGGTCACATTACTAGGCCGCGCTGGCGGACCAAACAACGAGAGGTACGTCGTCCCATCGATGGGTTCAGCCTGCTGGCGCTCTAGCGCCCGCCGCCCTTCCTCAAACGATCGACGGGCATTGTAAAACGTGTTGTAGTAAGCCCGAAAATTTTCGACCTGCTGCCCTAAAAACGAACTAGAGCCGCATCCAGCAAGCAGCCAGAGTACACCTATGCTAAGCACCCCAAAACCAATCGGGCGCAGCACGCTAAGCAGTGCGCATTGTAGCGAAAGCCGAGGCATTTACATCTGCGCAAGCAGACCGTTGCTTCCCAAACGCCACGACGCAGCATTGGTTCAATCGCCACCCTCCCCACAAGACGCCCACCATAGACCGGCTCCGTAACCACAGCAAGGGAGGTCCAGACCTCTTCATTGATCAAGGCCCGAACCTCCCTGTCAATATCCGCAAGCGTGCGAGTGCGAGCCCTAAAAGCACGCTCAAGCCTAAAGCGAGCCTCCTCTACGAAGTCTCTAAGCGACCTGAAAGCTTCTTCTCGATATCCTGGCTCCACTCGTAAACCAGAGCCAAGTCCTCCTCCGACTCCAAGATCTCCTCCTGGATCATCTCTAAGGCTAGGAGCAGTGGCTGTAAGGAGAGCTCTTCCCAGTCCTCGTTGTAAATCTTCACCTCGGGCTCGATCACCGGCTTCCAGCGTTTGTCGTAAAACACCCTCAGCACTACGCGATCCCCCGAGCTCTCCGAGGAATCCACCCGGGCGTTCGGGAAGAAATAGTAAGTCATCGCTGCGCTCCTCGTAAGCTCCTCCGAAGCCACCTTCAAAAGCGCTAGCTTCCATGGCTCGTCCTGGCGACTGGCCGCCTTGCGCAATTCTTCCTCTGAGATACTCAAGCTCTGAGCGGGCTCTGGCTGCGTCCTCTGGGGAAACGTAATCCCCGAACTCGCCTGAGAGCGCAGTTTGGAGATAATATTGCCTGAGAAGAATTGCACTTCTAGCCGCATTCGCCAAGGGTTGGGCTGATACCAGCCCCGGTTCATCATCGGAGGACGCAAGAGAACCGATGAAATCGGGATAAGCATCTTCACTCACCTCCTGGTTAAATTCTATAAGCCCTTCAGTTTGTTTATAGATTATCGGAACAATTGTTCTTTTCTCCAGGGTCTCAAGACCTAATCAAGTGGTTTGTGCTTCAAAGCAGGGGCTGCATGTAGCTTCTTTAGGAGAGGATTTAGATGCCAGATGCAGCTAAGCTACCTCCTTTGTGGGCTTTTCGGGACGTAAACGCCTATGGGCTGCGGTGGGTGCATCGTGCTGCCCTTCACCTAGCCCCTACGCGGCTACGTCCAGTGCATGTCACGTTGCTGTTTTTGGTTACGGGGCTACTCTCGGCCAAGCTGGCTGCGCAGAACCGTCGCCGTGCTGAACGTACAGCTGCTGTGCTACTTATCCTCAAGCACCTACTTGATGGCCTCGACGGTGCACTGGCGCGCTTGCAGCGGCCTTCGCGTATGGGTCGTTATTTGGATTCTGTTGCCGATTTTATGGTCAGTGCGGCTCTGTTTGGGGCTTTTGCGCGACGACGCGGTGGTCGAGGCCGCGATTGGCTTGGGGGTGGGCTTGGACTTTTAGCCCATCTGTTGCAGGTATCGGTCTACAACTATTACTATGTACTTTATCGGCATCGTCGAGGTGGCGAAGCGACCAGCCTACTGGATGAACGAAAAGCGCGGCCTTATCCTTGGGATCCGCCGGGCCTGACCCCTCTCTTGCATCGGGTGTATTTATGTCTTTACGGCTGGCAAGACCGCCTTATAGCCTGCTTGGACAGGGTGCTTACGACTGCTGCCATACCACCTTTACCTTCCCGCACCTTTATGACCGCGCTTTCGTCGCTAGGTTTAGGGGCTCAGCTGGCTGTTATGGCCACTTTTATGGCTTTAGGCCAGACGGCACGTCTACCTTTTATGTTTATTGGGCCTTATTTAGCCTGGACGGCGCTGCTTTTGGGCTGGCGGCGGCGCGAAGCTCGTTGTCACGCGCTTATTCAATCCGGCTGACATGCACCATGTTGGTTCGCCCTTTGGCAGGCAGCGGCATGCCGGCCGTAATCACAACCAAGTCCCCAGAGGCAACCAGTCCGTGCTCTCGCAACAGGCGGTGGACCAGCTGCACGCCTTGGTCGGTGTCTCGTTGGAAGGGGATGGCAAAGGCTTTGGTCCCCCAGAGCAATCCTAACTGTGTTGCTACGCGGGGGTTATCGGTAAAGGCATAGACGGGCACCGAAGGTCGGTGGCGGGCAATCCTACGCGCCGTGTTGCCCGTAGCCGTTAGGCAGGCAATGGCTACAGCGCCGACCTGCTCGGCCAACTGGCAAGCCGTATAGCCAATGGCTTCGGTCACCGCCTCCGCAGTTTCCGTTGCACTTCGGGGCGTCATTAGCCAACGTCCTTCGGACTCATGCACCTCGCGGCGGAAGCGTTCGGCCTGGCGGATGATTTCGTCCATGACCTGCACAACCCGGACTGGATACTTGCCTGAAGCCGTTTCAGCCGAAAGCATCAGCGCATCGCTACCATCGAGCACAGCATTGGCTACATCGCTGGCTTCAGCCCGTGTTGGTCGGGGATTGTCGATCATGCTTTCGAGCATCTGTGTCGCTGTAATGACCGGCTTAGCCGCTGCCAGACATTTGCGAATGATGCGTTTCTGCACGGCAGGTACCTGCGCTAGCGGCATTTCTATGCCCAGATCCCCTCGCGCGACCATGATGCCATCAGCCTGAGCGAGAATTTGGTCGATTTTAGCAACGGCTTCAGGTTTTTCAATCTTTGCAATAACGCCAACCTGCTTGCCCGAGTCGCGCACGCGGCGTATAAGATCGGCTACGTCGGCTTCACTACGTACAAAGGAAAGCGCGATGAGGTCTACCTCCATACGCAGGCCGAAGTCCAAGTCACGCAAGTCCTTTTCAGTAAGCGAAGGGCTGGAGTGGCGAATATGCGGCAGGTTCACGCCTTTGCGCGAGCGCAACGGTCCACCGACCACCACCTCAGTGATTACGTCCTCATCGCTTACAGCCACCACTGCCAGTTCAAGGAGTCCATCGTCGAGCAAAATGCGTCCCCCTACCTCGACGTCCTGGGCCAGTGTCGGATAGTTGATGTAAATGCGGCTGCGGCCGTCAGCGCGCTCAGCGCGACTGGTAAGCACCAAACGCTGGCCTTCGTGCACCAGCACCCCGCCCCCTTCGACGTCTCCAATCCGAATTTTGGGTCCTTGCAGGTCTTGCAAAATGGCCACTTCACGCCCAAGCTTTTGGGCTTCTTCCCGAACAATTTCGATGCGTTGCCGGTGCTCTTCGTGCGTGCCGTGAGAAAAATTCAGCCGGGCAACATCCATCCCGGCTTGAATGAGTTTGCGAATCGTTTCCCGATCCGAAGAAGAAGGGCCCAGCGTACAGACGATCTTCGTGCAGCGATCCATATCTAACGCGTATGCTCTGCGACCTATAGGTGCAAGCAAAGCTACGATAGAACAGGGCGTGGGTTCAAATGACGTAGCAGGCCGCAAAGCGCTTACGCTGCGCACTTTCCAGCCAAATTCAAGGTTTACCTGAAGGTTGCAGACCTAAGCCGCGCCCCATCTCGGCCCGGCGCAGGGCAGAGGAAATCATCATTAGCTCACCCACGTTTTCTAGCGTCAACAATCCAACCAGCTGGCGGTTGTGCACTACGGGGATCGCCTCACAACCGGTTTCTTGCATGCGCAGAAAGGCTTCTTCAAGCATGGCCGTGTCTTCAATCGGCTGGCACGTAGGCAGCATAGCATCACGCACCCGACCTTCACGGCCTTCGCGAGCCAAGGCGCGCAGCAAACTTTTGCGCGTCAGTACCCCAACGATTTGGTTATCTTCCACCACTGGGAAATCCTGCTCTGCGCCTGCCAACAAGGCTTCGACTGCAGCAGCCAGACTGTCGTCGGGATGAAGCACCTGGAAACGCGTCATCATAGCTTGCCGCACCGGAATGCCCTGCGTTAACGCTCGGAACATGGCCTGCTGGGCTTCCTGCTGCGCACCCACGTAAACAAACAGCGCAATAAACAGCAAAATGGGATTGAAGCTGATCAGTCCTAAAAGCCCAAAAAACACAGCCATCACCTGGCCAACGCTGGCCGCAATCTGCGTAGCCCGCACGTAGTTCAGGTGCAAGGCCAACAGTGCTCGGAGCACACGTCCCCCGTCCATCGGAAAGGCCGGGAGCATGTTAAAGCCCACCAGCATAAGGTTAATCCACATGAGCGAAGTCAAAAAATGGCCTTGGGGCTGCACGAGCGCTTCTGGATCAAAAGAGTTGCCTAAAGCCCATAGCACAAGCGCCAAAAGCGTGGCAATAAGCACGTTGACCGCCGGTCCGGCAATTGCAATCCAGAATTCCTGGATGGGTTCTTCGGGAATGCGCGCTAAGCGCGCTACACCACCAATAGGATATAACGTGATGTCACGCGTGGGCACGCCAAAACGCCGGGCCATAAGGGCATGGCCCAACTCGTGCAACACGACACATCCAAAAACAGCCAGCACCAGGAGAACGCCAGCCATAGCGGCATTCACCCCAACGCCATGGAGCACATAAAAAGCAAAAATGCCCACAATCAACAGGCCAAACGTCCAGTGCAGGTAAATGTCGATGCCTGCGATACGGCTAATGCGCAAAGCGCCTTTCATGCAAGAAGGTCTCTAAGGTTAGCGGTTATTTTGGGAGTAGACCTGTTCCGGATTGAACACCAGCCCTTCGGTTTCAACCAGGCGTCCATTTTCCAGCTTGCGATAAAAACAGGACCGATGGCCTGTATGACAAGCGGCCCCGCCATTTTGCTTGATTTTAAACAAAAGCACGTCTCCGTCGCAGTCGATGCGCACTTCACGCACCTCTTGCGTATGTCCGCTTGTGGCCCCTTTGACCCAGACCTCTTGTCGCGAGCGACTCCAGTACGTCATCAGTCCAGTCTCAAGCGTCTGGCGTAGCGTAGCCTCGTTCATATAGGCCACCATGAGGATTTCTCCGGTCTCGGCATCCTGCGCAATGGCCACCACCAGACCGTTCGCATCGTACTTAACAGCTTGCAGCAAAGCGTTCATTTCCATTGCTCTTTCCTGGAAAAAGAATGCTACTTAAAAGATAGCGGATGCTAGCCGCGTTAATCCATACCTTTGAAGCGGCTGGGTTTTATTTTTCGAAAATGCATAATCCTGAGATCCGTTTGCAGAGCGCACGTTGTCACCAAAATCAAATCTTGGCTGTTCAGTGGCATGGGACCTGCATAAGAAGCAAACCCTCACGACACCTCCCTTCGAGGGGAATATGTGTCTCGGATTTCTGACGTAGCTGTTTCCTTGGGCGCACCCTCATTGAGATCATGCGCCCGTTGCCCCAAAACCACCTAGCGACTGTGCATCAGCGGCGCGGCGTCAGATGTGAGCGCGTGTTGGACGGCTGGTCATGAAGAAGCGGCTTCTTATCGCTTCAATTGCTTTAAATCTAATTTTGCTCGCACCACTGAATTAAAATCCAGTGCCAACCGAGTATGCAGTCACTCGCTTAAGCCTTCACGACGAGGTCGCCACGGCCCATCCGTGTGCGCGAGCGAGCACCCCTTTACGTTGCCGCACCTCAGCGCTAGCAGCGAAGGCTGTCCCTAGGAAGAGAACGCCGGCATGCAGTTCTGTCGTACGCCGTTACCGGACAATCATCAGCGGCGCTGTCAACACCTCGTGACCTGGCAGTCGCAACCGCACATGGTAACGCCCACTCGAAAGCCCACCCATGCTCACCCCAAGGGATTGAACCCCAACACGCTCCACCTGACCACTCCACTGAAAAACAACCCGACCAAGCACATCCACCACCTCCAGGATAACTGGCCCCACCTGCTCGCTAACAAAACGCAGCGTGGCCGCTCCCGCCGAAGGCATGGGAAAAATCCGCAGCTCACCCTGCAGACCATCCTTGAAGCCCCGCGATTCCACCGCCGTTGTTGTCCCCTCGGTATCCAGCAAGAACGCCTCCGTGCGCCCCGTTGCGGCGTTCCAACCCCAGCCCACGATGTAGCGCCCATCGGGCGAGATGGCAGTGGCCACCTCCAACCACGAACCGCTGCCCAGCAAGGCGGCGTAGGTCTGGTTCAGGTCTTCCATGCCGCCACTTACCGTCCAGCGAAAAGCGCGCCCCTGATTGCTGGCGCTTCGTGCCCATCCAACCACGACCGAACCGTCGGCAGAAACGCCACGCGCCACGCCCCCATTGCCTCCGAGCGTGCCAAGGTCTTCCATTCCGCCCGATACCGTCCAACGAAAAGCACGAAACTCATAGCTGGCGTTTCGTGCCCATCCGGCCACCACCGAACCGTCGGCAGAAACGCCATACGCCTTGCTCTCATTGCCTCCAAGCGTGCCAAGGTCTTGCATCCCGCCCGATGCCGTCCAACGAAAGGCACGAAACTCATAGCTGGCGTTTCGTGCCCATCCGGCCACCACCGAACCGTCGGCAGAAACGCCATACGCCTTGCTCTCATTGCCTCCAAGCGTGCCAAGGTCTTGCATCCCGCCCGATGCCGTCCAACGAAAGGCACGAGATAGACCACTGGCGTTTTCTGCCACTCCGACCACCACCGAGCCGTCGGCAGAAACGCCATACGCCGTGCTCCCATTGCCTCCGAGCGTGCCAAGGTCTTCCATCCCACCCGACTGCGTCCAGCGAAAGGCGCGCCACTCACCGCTGGCGTTTTCTGCCACTCCGACCACCACCGAGCCGTCGGCTGAAACGCCATCCGCTTCGCTTGTAGAGCCACCCAGTGTGCCGAGGTCTTGCATCCCACCCGACGCCGTCCAGCGAAAAGCACGAAACTGAACGCTGGCGTTCCATGCCGTTCCGACTACCACCGAACCGTCGGCTGAAACACCACGCGCATCGCTCAGAAGGCCTCCAAGCGTGCCGAGGTCTTGCATCCCACCCGACTGCGTCCAGCGAAAGGCATGTGTCAGACCGTTGGCGCTCTGTGCCCATCCGACTACCACTGAACCGTCGGCAGAAACACCAGTCGCATAGCTAAAATTGCCACCCGGGAGCGTGCCCAGCCAGGTGAGGCGCTGTGCCTGGAGCTCCACCCCTGAGCCCAACCACACCACACCCACCACCACCTTTGCTAGCCACCATACATTGACGCTTTTCATGACAATCCTCCTGAGGGAAAAGTAGAACAATTTTGCGCATTCACCTTCAGCTTAGCGCACTACCACCAGCGGCGCTGTCAACACCTCGTGACCTGGCAGCCGCAACCGCACCTGATAGCGCCCACTCGAAAGCCCACCCAGGCTCACCCCAAGAGATTGAACCCCAACACGCTCCACCTGACCACTCCACCGAAAAACAACCCGACCAAGCACATCCACCACCTCTAGGATAACTGGCCCCACCTGCTCGCTAACAAAACGCAGCGTGGCCGCTCCTGCCGAAGGCATGGGAAAAATCCGCAGCTCACCCTGCAGACCATCCTTGAAGCCCCGCGATTCCACCGCCGTTGTTGTCCTCTCCGCGTCCAAGAGGTACGCCTCGTAGCGCCCTGTCGCAGCGTTGATGCCCCAACCCACGATGTAGCGTCCATCAGGCGAGATGGCATAGGCGTACAACAACTCCGACCCGTCGGTCAGCAGGTGGGCATAGGTCGTGTTCAGGTCTTCCATGCCGCCACTTACCGTCCAACGAAAGGCGCGCCTTATCTCTCCGACCACCACCGAGCCGTCGGCAGAAACACCACGCGCCTCGCTCTCATCGCCACCCAGCGTGCCAAGGTCTTGCATCCCTCCTGACGCTGTCCAACGAAAGGCGCGCCAATCACCGCTAGCGTTTCGTGCCCCTCCGACCACCACCGAACCGTCGGCAGAAACACCACGCGCCTCACTCCGATTGCCACCGAGCGTGCCGAGATCTTGCATTCCGCCCGACGGCGTCCATCGAAAAGCGCGCCCTTCAATGCTGACCGTCTCTGCCCATCCAACCACGACCGAACCGTCGGCAGAAACACCACGCGCCTCGCTCTCATCGCCACCCAGCGTGCCAAGGTCTTCCATTCCGTCCGACCCCCAGCGAAAAGCGCGCTTCAAACCGCTGGCGTTTTGTGCCCATCCGACCACCACCGAACCGTCGACAGAAACGCCATACGCCGCGCTCCAAGCGCCACCAAGCGTGCCAAGGTCTTCCATCCCGCCCGCCTGCGTCCAGCGAAAGGCGTGCGTTATAGAGCCGCCGATGCCGATATCTGACTGTCCAACCACCACGGAGCCATTGGCAGAAATGCCAGACGCCTCGCTCTGCCCGCCGCCCAGCGTGCCTAGCCAACTGAGGTGTCGTGGTTCTGTCGTTTCCCTTCTCGTATCTAGGAGAAATGCCTCCATGCTCCCCGTCGCCTCGTTCATGCCCCAGCCCACGATATAGCGTCCATCGGGTGAGATGGCATTGGCTTCGCGCAACACCGAACCGTTGGTCAGCAAGTCGGCGTAGGTGATGTTCAAGTCTTCCATGCCGCCCGATGCCGTCCAACGAAAGGCGCGCCAATCACCATTGGCGTTATTTGCCCTTCCAACCACTACAGAGCCGTCCGCAGAAACGCCAAACGCCTCGCTGGCATAGCCCCCAGGCAGCGTGCCAAGGTCTTCCATCCCGATCAACGCCGTCCAACGAAAGGCACGAAACTCATAGCTGGCGTTTCGTGCCCATCCGACCACCACTGAACCGTTGGCAGAAACGCCAAACGCCTCGCTGGCATAGCCCCCAGGCAGCGTGCCAAGGTCTTCCATCCCGATCAACGCCGTCCAACGAAAGGCGCGCCAATCACCATTGGCGTTTTCTGCCCTTCCAACCACTACAGAGCCGTCCGCAGAAACGCCAAACGCCCCGCTGGCATAGCCTCCAGGCAGCGTGCCAAGGTCTTGCATCCCTCCTGACGCTGTCCAACGAAAGGCGCGATAAAAACCACTGGCGTTTCCTGCCCATCCGACTACTACAGAGCCGTCAGCAGAAACGCCACGCGCCTCGCTCTCAACGCCCCCAAGCGTGCCAAGGTCTTGCATCCCTCCTGACGCTGTCCAACGAAAGGCGCGATACCCACTGGCGTCTCTTATCCATCCGACCACCACAGAGCCATCGGCTGAAACGCCAGACGCCCCGCTCCAATAGCCTCCAAACGTGCCGAGATCTTCCATCCCGCCCAACGCCGTCCAGCGAAAGGCGTGTTGATCACCGCGGTCGCTTGCTGCCCCTCCGACCACCACCGAGCCGTCCGCAGAAACGCCAGACGCCCCGCTGTTATCGTACCCAGGCAGCGTGCCCAGCCAGGTTAGGCTCTGCGCCTGGAGCTCCACCCCTGAGCCGAACCACACCACACCTATCACCACCTTTGCTAGCCACCATACATTGACGCTTTTCATGGCAATCCTCCTGAGAAAGTGGAACAATTAGAAGCGTAGCTCTACGAACCTCCTGTTCACCTTGGCGTGGACAATGCTGCCACACCACCACCAGCGAAAAAGACCATGCGCTGGGCTTTCGCTTCTTGATCCAACAGCTACAGGATGAAATTCAGGAAAAAGCAAAACCTATCCCGTAGCTACGGCTCAGATTCCAGAAGAGAAAGATTTCTTCCCCAGCCAGCGAACTATCCTTTTCGGCGCTTCAGTGCTCGCGCAGGTTGCGCACAAAGTGCACTTCACACCCCCTCAGCTCCGATAAAACCATCTAGACCTTGTCTGCCATGTCCACCAGGAGCGGCTAGTATACATGCCGGTCGAAATGGATTCGTGACAGGCAAGCGTTCTCTTGTTTATAGAGTCGTTGTACTGGGTTGAATAACCCTCCTTGATTCTTCGACTTACGGGCTAATTTTACACCACTACCCCCCAGTTGTCAAGTGCTCATTGGAGTCACCGCAAGCCCGATCAGCACGTTCTACACCCACATCTTTCAGCACAACTGTCGCATCATTTGCTCCCATCCTTTGGCGTGCATCACTTCTGTTAAAGAGGCGCTTAAAGCCCCAAAAGAAGTGTCCTTATTGTTCACCTTCAGACTCATTAAATCGGTACAGCTTTTGATAGCTTTTGCACAGCCCTAGGTCCATCTATCTTATCCAATGTTAGGGGTTGTTTTAGGGTTTATTTTGCTCAGCCTATCGGGATTGGCGATTTCGCCAGACTCGCTCGGTCGCCTGCCTTTATGGGTTGCGCTGCGCCAGCTTCCTCCCTTGGCGCAAGACGAAGTGCTCTGGCTGGCGCGATGCATTTATTCCGAAACAGACCGCCCCGAAGAGCAACGCCTGGTAGCTTGGGTAGTGCGTAACCGCGTCGAAACACGCTACCGTGGCGATACGTATCGAGAAGTTGTCTTGGAACCGCTGCAGTTTAGTGCTTTTAACCGACCTTCACCCCGTCGGGACTTTATTTTAAGCTTAACGCCGCAGGCCACAGCGCCGGGATGGCAACAAGCGCTCCGCATTGCGCTGGAAGTATACCAAGCGCCGGCTTCGGCAAGGCCCTTTCCCATTACAGTACGGCACTTTTACAGCCCCATCTCCATGTCGACAACCGATCCGCCTCCCTGGGCACAGGCAGGCGTGCCTTTTGAAGGTGCAGCCGTAGCCGCCATTGATCCACAACGCTTCCGCTTTTTTGACCGCATCGACGCTGAACTAGACCCACCGGTAGTGCGTGCATCCTTTGCTAAGGAGCAACCCACTTGGCAACGCCCAAGACCCCGCCTTTTAGGACGCATTCCGCGGCCTGCTCGGCCTGTGCCTCCTAACCGCCCTAGTGAACCATAGGAAACGGATCAGCGTTCAGCAAGGCGTATGCAGCGCTGGCAAGTCATCGGGAACCTATTGTGGCGGCTCCCGCGCTACCTACTCATTGGGCTAGTGCGGTTCTACCAGCTTGTGCTTAGTCCCCATCTTCCAGCTACCTGCCGCTACACCCCAAGCTGCTCCCAGTACGCCATTGAAGCCTTCGAAAAGTACGGTGCTGTGCGCGGCTTGCTCTTAACGCTGTGGCGGCTGGCCCGCTGCCACCCCTGGGGTGGCCAAGGCTACGATCCGCCTCGGTGGTTTGGCGAGCCGCCCCCAGAACCCTCTGAGCATCCAAACCCATGAGCTACGAACTGCACCAAGAAACCTCCCAACTTGAGCACGTCCGCTGCGCCGTGCTTACCATTAGCGATACCCGCACCGAAGAAACCGACCGCAGCGGCACGCTTCTGCGCAACCGCCTCCAAGAGCATGGCCACCAGGTCGTGCATTATGCGATTGTACCAGACGAGCCCGAAATGATCGGAGCTTTGCTGGACGAGCTTGCCGGCAAGGTCGATGTGATCCTAACCACCGGTGGCACAGGTATCAGCCATCGCGATACGACCTATGAAGTGGTCGCTGCCCGTTTGGAAAAAACCTTGCCAGGCTTTGGCGAGCTGTTTCGCATGCTCTCGTTTCAGGAAATCGGGAGTGGTGCCATGCTTTCCCGGGCTATCGGCGGAGTTTATCGCAATACGCTGATTTTTGCCCTGCCCGGTTCGCTTGGCGCCGTCAAACTGGCGCTTGATCGGCTTTTGCTCCCCGAACTGCGGCATCTCGTCTGGGAAATCCGACGCCACCAATCCCTCCCCTAATCCTTGCAACCCTGCAAGCAAACAGACCGTTAGAGTGCGCCGGAAGCACTGGAACGATCTGCGCACTCCATGGAGGGTTCGCCCAAAACGCTGCGTCTTTACAACACCTTAACGCGGCAAGTAGAACCAATTTATCCGCTAGAACACGGCCGCCTTCGGCTCTATGCCTGTGGGCCTACGGTCTACACGTATGCTCACATTGGCAATTTTCGCAGTTTTCTTACCGCCGACCTCATTGTACGGGTCGCCCAGGCGCTGGGCTGGCAGACCATCTACGTCTGCAACATTACCGATGTAGGACATCTGACCGAAGACGACTACGCCGATGCCGCAGGCGAAGACAAACTCGAGCGCGCTTTGCGCTCTGCCGAAGGACGCCGTTTCCCTAACATTTGGGACTTAGCCCGCTTCTACACCCAGGCTTTGCTGGAAGACTGGCAGGCGTTGAAGCTCCTCGAGCCCGACGTTCGTCCCCGGGCCACCGAGCATATCCGCCAGCAAATTCTAGCCATCGAACGCTTGGTTCAAACCGGCCACGCCTACGAAACCCGCCAAGGCGTGTATTTCCACGTGCCCAGCTTCCCTGACTATGGCAAGCTTTCGGGAAACCGTGACCCCGAGCAGCTCGCACAAGCCGTACGCGAGGTAGTCCAAGACCCCGAAAAGCGCGACCCACGGGACTTTGCCCTTTGGAAAAAAGACGAAAAACACCTTATGCAATGGTACAGTCCCTGGGGATGGGGCTTTCCAGGCTGGCATATCGAATGCTCTGTCATGTCGATGGAATACTTGGGCGAAACGTTCGACCTGCACCTGGGAGGCGAAGACCTGATCTTTCCGCACCATGAATGCGAAATTGCCCAAGCCGAAAGTCTCACCGGCAAGCCACTAGCCCGCTACTGGGTGCACACCCGCTTTTTGATGGTCGAAGGCGAAAAGATGTCCAAATCGAAAGGCAACTTTTTTACCGTACGAGAACTGATTCACCCCCCCGAGGCCGGAGGTCAAGGCATTGATCCAATGGGGCTGCGTTATGCGTTGATTTCCGGCAAATACCGAGAGCCCCTGAACTTTACCAAAAAACATCTCGCCGATAGCCTGCGTATGGTGCAGCGCTATCGGGAAGCTGCAGCGCGCATTGAAGCCGCGCGTCAAAGCGATCGCTCAGGTCCAGATCGATTGGGCGATCGTCTTTCTACGATTTACGATAAAACACTTGAAGCGCTCTGCGACGACCTCAACACGCCGGTAGCACTAGCTACGGCTTTAGAAGGCATCAAGCTCATTTTGGGCTTTGGCGACCAGCTCAACCGGTCCTCGGCGGAAAGCGCCTGGCGCTGGCTTAAGCAGCTGGATGCCTTACTGGGCTTTGTGTTTCCGCCCGACCGTGCAGCGGCTGCTGCCTTCCACCGCCAGGATCCGCTAGCTGAGTTGGTCGAGCGCCTGCTAGCCGAACGGGATGCAGCGCGGCGTGCACGTGACTTTGCCCGCGCCGACGCCATCCGAGAACAGCTACTGCAAATGGGCATCGAGGTGATGGACACTCCCGAAGGTACCCGCTGGCGCCGCAGGGTGCTGGTAGGATAAAAAAAGCACGGTTAGCGATGCATACCCCTACTACCCTACCCCTAAAGGAGCGGCCTCGCCGACTGCGCCGAACTGCAACGCTCCGGCGCATGGTGCGTGAAACGCGCCTGTCGGTCGATCAGCTCATTGCGCCGCTTTTTGTTGTTGAAGGCAAGCACGTCCGCCAAGAAATCGCTGCAATGCCGGGACAATATCGGCTAAGCATCGATGAACTGATCAAAGAAGCCCAGCAACTCTATGCCCTGGGCATTCCGGCTGTAGCGCTCTTTCCGGCACTAGACGCATCGCTGAAAACGCCCGACGGCCGCGAAGCACTGAACCCCAAAGGCCTGTATCCTCGGGCTATCCAAGCCCTTAAGCAGGCCTTGCCAGAGCTGTTGGTGATCACTGATGTCGCTTTAGACCCGTATTCGTCAGACGGACACGATGGCATCGTGCGGCAAGGTCGCATTGTGAACGATGAAACCGTTGAAATCCTTGCCCGCATGGCGGTCGTGCAGGCGCAAGCCGGAGCCGACATCGTTGCGCCTTCCGACATGATGGATGGCCGCGTCGGTGCCATTCGGAAGGCACTGGATGAGGAAGGCTTTACTGAAGTCGCTATTCTGTCCTACACGGCCAAGTACGCTTCCGCTTTTTACGGACCGTTCCGGGAAGCCCTCGACTCGGCGCCACGCCATCGCCCGGGCATTCCACCCGACAAAAAAACCTATCAAATGGATCCAGCAAATGCCCGTGAAGCCCTGCGCGAGCTGCGACTGGACCTTGACGAAGGCGCCGACATTGTGATGGTCAAACCGGCCTTACCTTACCTGGACGTCATTTACCGGCTGCGCCAGGCCTGCGACGTGCCTGTTGCCGCCTACCACGTCAGCGGTGAGTATGCCATGCTTAAGGCTGCTGCACAAAACGGCTGGATCGACGAAAAGGCCGCAGTTTTTGAAGTGCTTACGGCCATCCATAGGGCCGGCGCCGACCTGATCCTCACGTACTTTGCCGGACAGCTCGCCCAGTGGCTTAAGCAAGACCTGCACTAGTTGACCATGGTGGATTTTCGCTCGGAAAACCCAAGGACTATTGCTGTACCGTCCATTACGCCCCTTGACCCCGGAGATTTGGAAGGGGGCTTTGTGCGCATGATGAAACGGTTTCACCTTTCGGGCACCCTTACCGGAGATCTGGAAGCCGATGCCTATCTACGCCAGGATGCCAACGCGCTGCTGCTAGGGCTGCTCTACGACCAACGCGTCCGGGCCGAGTTTGCCTTTACTGGCCCCTTGCGGCTTCGGGAACGGCTAGGACACCTGGACCTGTGTCGAATCGCCCAGATGCCACTGGAAACGCTGCAGCAGCTTTTTGCCGAAAAGCCAGCCGTGCATCGCTTTACCCATCGCATGGCCGAGCTGACGCAAGCCGTAGCCCAGCAGCTCTGCATCCATTACGCAGGCCAAGCTGCCCAACTGTGGGCAGATGGTGCCCCCCTCGCTGAAGTCAAAGCCCGAGTGCAGGCACTACCAGGCTTTGGGAAAGACAAACTGACCAAACTGCCTTATGTACTGCACTACTTTGGGCACCGGGACTGGAGCCGCGAGCTGCCCCTAGCCCGCCATTTGTAAGGGCCCATTTAAGTGATGGCAAGGGCAGGCCGATATAGGCGGTAGAAATTTTCAACACAACCGCCTGAACCGTCCAACCAAACCTGTACCTGCCATGTCGGACCTAAGTCGGATTAACACGAACCTGCAGGCCCTTCAAGCCTACACCTACCTGCAGCGCACCAACAGCGAACTCGGCCTGCGCCAACTGCGCC
>FWWL01004542.1_pt1 | contig 23233 bp, 21 predicted proteins | sample 2228331 | NCBI WGS metagenome assembly FWWL01 (sample SAMEA103939775, study PRJEB20133) | metagenome | reverse complement strand
AACTTCCCCAGCCCACACCGTAAGAGACCAAAGAAAGGGGTGAAAACCGTCGGGGCGGCGGAGCGGGGGTCTTGCAGGGGGCGACGTTTGAGCCCCCTGCAGCCCAAGCGGCAGCGCAAAGCGCAAAAGTGGCCAGGGGGATAGACTGAAAATAAAAAAATGGTGTAGCCAGGGCTGGTGGTGAGACAGGAGGGCAAGGTGGAGTGGTATATTCGGACATTTCCTGTGGAACATAGATTTTTTTTCATAAACTATAAATTTTTAGCCATCGCTATCCGATGATAATACAAAGCAATGCGTGAAGGAGGCGACCGTGAAACAGACAAATAAGAAAATGCGCTGGAGATATTTTATCGACAAACCTTTTCAGATCAGGTTTATTGCGAGATTCTCTTTTCTTATTGTTTTGGGACTTATTGTTTCTCTTTTGTTTATGGGCATATTTTACAGACAGCGGTATTCCAAAAACCTCTTTTATCAGGTAAAGAATGTCGAAGAGTTTCAGGAGATGATAAAAACCAATCCTGATCTTCCCTACTACATGGTTTTTGATATGAGCAAGTCTTACAATGAGTTTCAGATTCAGGTGTGGCCGATGGTGTGGCTCAGTGTGGTGTATTTGGTGTTGATAGCTGTTTTTGGGCTTTTCATCTCTCACAAGATGGCAGGTCCTATTTACCGTATCAAGAAAACATTGGATGAGGCTACAGAGGGCAAGATTGATATCAAGACGCTCGAATTTCGTTTGCGTAAGCAGGATGAGCTTCACGACCTGGTCAAGAGCCTCAATCGTTTCCTCAATAAGATCAACAAGGGATAAGCGATTCTCAAGAAAAAGCAAAGGGCCGTCTTCTGACGGCCTTTTTTTATTTCTTCAAATTGTGGAAAAAAAATCCTCTTTGCATTACAATACTTTTAACGCTCTGTTGGAAAGAAACAGAGAAACTCAGGAAGGAGGAAGATATGCGCAGTGATGCGGTGAAAAAGGGTTTTCAGCGTGCGCCCCATCGTTCGCTTTTTAGAGCCATGGGGTTCGATGATTGGGAGCTGGAACGTCCCCTGATTGGTATTGTGAATTCTTTTAATGAGACGATCCCTGGTCATATTCACCTCAACAAGATCGCTGATGCGGTGAAACGGGGTGTCTATGCTGCTGGTGGTATGCCAGTGGAATTCAACACTATTGGAGTATGTGATGGTATTGCCATGGGACACAAGGGAATGAAGTACTCCCTTCCTTCGAGAGAGCTTATAGCTGATTCTATTGAGATCATGGTTGAAGCCTATCAGTTTGATGGTTTGGTCTTTATTGCCTCCTGTGACAAGATTATCCCGGGTATGCTTATCGCCGCCATGCGGATGAATCTTCCTTCGATTTTTGTTAGCGGTGGTCCCATGCTTCCCGGTAACCTTGTCCAGAACAGAAAGGTAGACCTCAGTACGGTTTTTGAAGCGGTGGGGAAATATGCCAAAAAGGAAATCTCCGATGATGAATTGATGGAATTGGAGTGTCAGGCATGTCCTGGTGAGGGCTCCTGTGCAGGTATGTTTACCGCCAACACGATGAGCAACCTCTCAGAAGCCCTGGGTATTTCGCTTCCTTTCAATGGCAGTGCTCCAGCGGTGTTTGCTGAGAGGATCCGTATTGCCAAAAGGTCTGGTCTCAAAATTGTAGAGCTAGTTGAGAAAAATATTCGTGCTCGTGATATCATGACGAGAAAGGCTTTTGAGAATGCGATAGCTGTCGATATGGCTCTCGGTGGTTCAACGAACACCACGCTTCACCTTCCCGCGATTGCCTATTATGGTGAGGTAGATCTCGAACTCAAGGATTTTGCGCCATTTACCGAAAAGGTACCTCATCTGACAACGATCTCTCCTGCTGGTCCACACCATATCCTCGACCTTTATCGGGCTGGTGGTGTGCCTGCAGTTCTGGCTGAACTGGCTAAGAAAAAACTCGTCCACCTCGATACGATGACTGTTAACGGCAAGACCCTCGGTGAAACCCTCGAGGAGTATCATGCTGGTATCAAGGATCCCAGTGTGATACGTCCTATTGACCAGCCTGTCCATGAGAAGGGAGGTTTGGCCGTTCTGACGGGTAATCTTGCCCCCGATGGTTGTATCGTGAAACAGGCGGCCGTGGATCCAAGCATGCTCCACCACAAGGGACCAGCCCGTGTGTTTAACAGTGAGGAGGAGGCTGTTGAAGCCCTCCTCAAGGGAAAGATCAAGAAAGGCGATGTGATTGTGATCCGCTATGAAGGGCCAAAAGGTGGACCTGGTATGCGTGAGATGCTTGCCCCTACCTCGACAGTGGCAGGTCTTGGACTGGACAAAGATGTGGCACTCATCACCGATGGGCGTTTTAGTGGTGCAACACGAGGGGCTTCGATAGGGCATATCTCCCCTGAAGCTGCCGCTGGTGGACTCATCGGCTTGATCGAAGAAGGGGACCTGATTGAAATCAATATTCCCGACCGTCAGATCAATCTGTTGGTTGATGAGACTGAAATTGCTCGACGAAGGGAGAAGTTTCAACCACTTCCCCCCAAGATTACGACAGGCTATCTGGTGCGTTATGCCCAGCATGTTACCTCAGCACACAAGGGTGGGGTATTTGAGAAAAGATAATTGTGAAAAGATAATTGTGTAACAAAAGCGGTGCGTGTGGCACCGCTTTTTTGTTTCTTTAAAAAAATCGTCTTTTTCCCCTGGTGGGGGAAAAAGACGACCAGAAAGAGGAGACTCTGGGGGTAGGTCTATTTGAGAGAGAGGATGTACGCGTCTTTTGCGAGGGACTGTTGTTTGAGTCTACTCAGGGCTGCCTCAGCATCAGCTTTGGAACCGTAGCTTCCCACCCGAACACGATAGTAGGTGACATCGTTCAGAACAGATTCCACAATATAGGGACTGAATCCAGCCTTTCGGAGTTGCGCTTCCACGGCCTGAGCCTTTTCGAGATCGGTATGGGCTGAGACCTGGATGGTATACGAGCCTGTCGTTTTTGAGGGAGAGGTGGTTTGTGTTGCTGGCTTGGTGGTTGGTGTGGGAGTGGTTTGAGTTGTGGTTTGAGGCTTTGAGGCCGGGGTAGCCTGGGTTCTGGGTTGGGTGGTTGTTTTTGGTTGTGTTGTTTCGGTGAGAGATGGAACCACCGGCACCTGTTGAACCGCCGGGGATGGTGTAGGTACCGTCACAGGGGTAGCAGAAACAGGCTGGACTACCTCAACAGCCTGCTGGACAGGAAGAGCATTTTGCTTGAGGGCGATTTCAGTTTTCTTTTCTTCGATTTGCTGGGTGAGGGTGGTTTGTTTTTCTTTGCGAAGCTGGGTGATTTCTTTTTCCTTCATGTTGCCTAGCCAGTACCCCAATAGGAACGCAAAAACCCCAAAAAAGACAAAAATAGCCCCCACCCACACGAGTTTTTCGTCGATATCACTCGATGCAGGAGGAAGTGTTGTTTTGGTTACCGCTTCCTCCACAGGTTTTCGTGGTGTAAGCGGTTCCTGCGTTTTTCTCGTGGAGCCTGTCTGATACGAACGGGTTGGTTTATAGTCGGGTATGCTCGACGATCGAGAGGATTGGGTCTCCTCTCCGGTAACAAACTCTCTATCAAAGAGATCCATGATATCCACATCTGCCATATGAGCCTCCTTTTTTCTTATTTTCGGCATTTTTTTGGACTGTATGAGTTTTTAGAGGGAAAAGAAAACCCCCTTCCCGTATGGAAAGGGGGGTGAGCCGTTTTTTATCCCTGATGGAGGGAATAAATAGAGTTATTTTATGAGATTGATCGCATCCTGGCTGAGATACCACTTTTTATTAATGTATACCGTCACACCCGGGAGGTTGACACTTCGGTTGTTGACAAAGGCGATGTTTTTATTAACCGGGAAACGGAAGGTGGTATCACCTTTTTTGACTACCAGGATAGGATTTGTCGGATCTGTGTTATCGGTTTCGACAGAGGCACCCTTTTTTTGAAACTCAGGGATGGCCTCGACAAAGAGACGGCTGGTGGTTTGTGGAAGAGAAATCCCGAGATAGCTCGCTGTGAGAACGGCAATCTGGTTATTTTCAAGTGTGCCTGTGGGATGATCCTTACGGGGTGAATAAACGAAAAGAGGTACATCTTCACCTGTATGTCCATGGGTAGTCCAACCAAGATACGAACGTTTGCTGATCATAGGGCCTACCACATAGTTAAGAGAAGGATTTTTGTTGGTGTAGGCATTTTTGATAGCCTGAACCTCGGCATCGCTAAGGTCGAAAATTCCATAGTAGAATGCTACTTTGTTTCTGATCTCTTCAGGGGAGGAGTTTGCTGAGAGGAGCTTCTCTAGACCTTCTCCACTCTTTTTGGCAAATTTGATAAACTGGAAAATATCATCAAGCACCAGTTTATCATAGGTGTTATCTGAAGAAGAGTTTCCGATAGTAATTCCTCCATTGCCGTGATCGGTCATCACGATAACAACCGTGTTTTTGTCTTTTTGCGCGAATTCCTTGGCAACACGAACAGCCTCATCAAATGCCAAAATATCATGGATCAGGGCTACAGGATCATTGGCATGGGATGCCCAGTCAATCTTACTCCCCTCGACCATCAAAACAAAACCTTTCGGATTTGAGGAAAGGATTTCGATAGCCTTGGCCGTCATTTCTGCTAGAGAGGGTTCTTTTTCTTTGTCTCTGTCAATTTCATAAGCGAGATCCTTGGGAGCGAACATTCCCCATGCTTTTTTGCCAGGACGAAGATTGAGGAGTTGTGAACGGTTTGAAATGTATACATAGTTACTCTGAACAATAGCGAGAAGGTTTTCCTTGTCCTGGCGTGCTTCAGGCCCCATAAACTGCCACCCACCACCAAAAAGCACATCCAGACCCGTATAAACCTGCTGCTCAAGGATGTCATCATAGAGTTTTCTGTCGGGAGAATGGGCGGAATAAGCCGCTGGTGTGGCGTGAGGAGCTTCACAGGTAAAAACGAGTCCTGTGGCCTTCCCAGCCAGCCGGGCTGCCTCAAAAACATTGGCAACAGGACGATTTTCCTCTCCAGGAATGATGGCAGGCACACCAGGCATACCAGCTTTTTGGGGCATAACACCAATATTCTTGGTTACCGCTTTGACACCACAGGCATAGGCAGTACCCGCAGGAGCTGAATCAGCAACCAATGCATCAGAAGAGTAGGTTCGTACCAACCCGCAGACCATATCATCCATCGCCAGAGGGGTGCCGTTTTTGTACCAGCGGGCAAGGGTATATCCCCCCATACTCATCCCGTCTGGAATAAGGATGATCACATTTTTTACAGGACTTACCTTTGTAGGGGGTTCTGGAAGGGTATATCCCCAGAACCAACCGACTACCAGAAACATGCAGAGAAAATGAAACAACCTTTTCATATTTTTCCTCCTTATAAAAAAAAGGTTTGAGGTTATCATACTACTAAAAAATGAATTGAAAATGAATTTTTTATGAAATTTTGGTGAATTTTTGGGCTTTGATGGTTTTGTACAAGTCTGCTATCGTTATGAGTGAAAAAGAGTTTCTTTATTTCACCACCCTTTTTCAAAAAATCCATTCGGATGCTTGCAAAATCCTCTCTCTGCCTTATAATAAACTGAGTCAAAGAAGGAGGAAGTCGATGAAAGTATTCCGTTATAGTTTGGTGATTCTCGTCCTGGTGGCAGGCTGTGCTGCACCCAAACAGACAAAATCCGTCCAAAAGGAAGGAGTTATGTATCCGATAAACGAACCATACCAGGTAACCGCCTCTCGCGTCAAACAGGGAGACAAAGAGGCCGTTGCTATAAGCGATCGTGAACTACGGATCTCCTACTTTTCGTCAAACACTACCTGGAAACTTACTACAGATATCCAGCACCTCCCCTTTCTTGAGGCGCCCAGGAGTCCCTTGATCGCTGCCCTCTACAACATGGCTCTGGAAGAGGCGATCAAGGATATTCGGCCGGACAGGACATTTATGGCGGGAGAGAAATGGAACGGTGTCTGGACACGGGACATCTCGTACAGTATTGACCTCGCCCTGGCGGGGCTTTTCCCCGAGGTGTCTGTGAGAAGCCTCTTTACCAAGGTGGATACCAACCGACAGGTGATCATCCAGGATACGGGAACAGGGGGGTCATGGCCTGTATCGACAGATAGGGTTGTGTGGAGTCTTGCTGCCAGACAGTACCTCCTCTGGCATGCGGATAGGGAGTTTTTGACCCGAGCGTATGAGGTGATGAAAAACACCGCTCTTGCTGACCGTCATGCAGCTTATGACAGGGAAACGGGACTCTACTACGGGGAGTCTTCGTTTATGGATTGGCGGGAACAGAGCTATGCTTCCTGGATGAGTCCTGTAGATATTTACATGTCTTTTTCGTTCTCGACCTGTGTACTCCACTATCACCATCTTGCCACGCTTGCCTGGATGGCAGAGCAGCTGGGACGCACTCAGGAGGCAAATCAGTGGAAAACATGGGCTGAACAACTCAAAACAGCGATACGAACAAACTTCGTGAATAAGGATTTAGGGACGTATGCCAGCTATCTGTACCCATCCCCTGTTCGTGTTCCTGTCCTCAAAACCGACAACCTCGGGCTTGCCCTTGCCGTCTTGACCGGTGTCGTTTCCCCCGAGGAGGCAAAAACAGTGGTAGCAAACACTCCTGTGGTGCCTTTTGGGGTGGTGTGTCTCTGGCCACAACAACCCCACGCTGGGTATTACCACAACAAGGGCATCTGGCCGTTTGTGAATGCTTACTATGTCCTGGCTGCCAGAGAGGCTGGCAATCTTGAGGCTGTCTCGTTTGGGATTGAGGCTATGACCCGGGCAGCAGCGTTTTTTGGCACACACAAGGAGAATTTCTCCTACGACCGTGGTTATGTGGACAAGATGGCGGTCAACTCCGATAGACAGCTCTGGTCAGTAGCTGGGTACCTTGCCGTGGTACAACGGGTGATTTTTGGGATTTCGGTGGATGAGAAGGGGATATTTTTCCGTCCCATGGTGCCATCGTTTATTGAGGGTCCTCTCACCCTCAAAAACCTCCGCTACCTCTCGAGTACGATTTCTCTCACTATTGAGGGTACGGGAGACACGATAGACAAAATCATCGTTAACGGGGAAGAGGTGTCACCTAACGTACGACTCTCTGGCAAGGAGACAACGAACTACACCGTCAAAATCACCATGAAGCGAACATCCTCACCACAATCTATTCGGTTGGTATCTACCGAGGATATTTCGCTCAGTGAACCAAAACCCAAACTCTCCAATGGTATGGTAACATGGAAACCTGTCAAAAACGCCATGTCCTACACTGTCTTCTGGAACGGAAAACCAGTAACGACCACAACAGAAGACACCTACACTTCGCCAGCGGGGAGTGGTATCGTCAGTGTTCAGGCCAACGCCAAAGAAGGGGTGCTCTCTTCTTGCCTGAGTGTTCCACTCTGGATTATCCCCGATGAGAAAAAAATCACCATCCAGCTTGAGGATATCCCTCTTCTTCAGCCTTATGCCACCAATCGATACAAGGGCTTCTCGGGGAATGGCTATGTGCTCCTCGATAACGAGGGCAAGGTCGTTCCCAAAGTGGATGTCAATATCCCCAAAACAGGAACCTATCTCCTCCGTTTCCGCTACGCCAATGGAAACGGTCCGATTAACACCGACAACCGCTGTGCCATCAGGACGCTTCTTGTAGACAATCGAGAACAGGGGGTAATTATCTTCCCTCAGCGTGGAGTCTGGACAGAGTGGGGTTACAGTTCCCATCTCATGGTAAAACTCACCCGGGGTAAACACACTCTCACCCTGGTAAAACACGCCCTCGATGAGAACATGAATGGCAGGATTAATCACGCAGCCCTTGATAGCCTCGAGCTTGTACTCTGGGAATAGTGCCCCATGGGAATCGACAGGATTGTTTCCTCTCTTGGACTCAGAACCACCAATTACTGGGTAAACCTGTTGAAGTCGCTTCCCCCCCATGAGATAGGGGTGATCAAGGTGAGTGCAGGACTTTTCCGCTCCTCGAGGCTTTTTCAGAGTTTTGTGGAGGAGGTGGCGTATCTCGCCCGCGAAACAGGGATCATGCTGCCTCTCGTGGTAGAGGCACGAAAAAACGCCCTCTACTTTTACCAGAGAAAGCTCGCTGAGGCACTCAGCGAAAAGGATATACCAAGCTATGCTGTCCCGGTGAATGTTGTGTATCTCGAGCCCTCTTTGCGGGAAAATGGGTGGACAGTGGAGACGATTTTTACCGCGGGTATTATCGAGGCGATCCTGTCGCATCGTGTTCCTATCCTTGTAGCTGCAGGGGTTTTTGATGAAAAAATAGTGCCCCTCAGTGGTAGTGTCCTCGCGAGAGAACTGGTCTACACCCTTCACGCCAAAAAACTTATTTTTGTGGGACATACTCCTATCTGCTTCAAAGATGGGAGATGTATCACTGAGATCTGGCCAGAGGAGGTCTGGCTGGAAAAGATTCGACGACGGGAGATTACCCCTGCGATGGCTCGGCGAGTGCGGTCAGCGTTTGATATCCTCTCGAGGCTGGGACCGGGACATAGCGTTCAGATCACCCGTCCTCAGCTACGAGGCGATGGCGTTTCAACAGGTCTTCTCGAAGAACTTCTGGGAAACGGTAGCGGAACCTATATCGCTCTCCCTCCTCAGATAACCGTCTACCCTCTTATGGCAATGGATCAGGAGTGGTTGTTTCACATGATCGATGAGGCTTTTCGTGTGTATGGGAGACGTCTCCGTAGCGACTATTTTGACAGTATTCGGGACAAAACCCCCCTTGTCTATCTGGATAGTCTTCGCAAGGGTGGGGCAATTGTCTATAGGCTGGAAGAAGCCCCCTACATGTGCAAGCTCTTTACCCGTCAGGACTACGAGGGGATTGGTATCGGGTCAACGGTGATACGGACGATTTATCGGCATTTTGGTGGTCTGTGCTGGAGAACATCAAAAACCAACGAACGTAACCATACCTTTTATCTTCGTTTACTCGATGAATACCACGGAGAGGTAGTGGAAACAAAACGGTTTTACCTCTATTTTCTCGGGAAAACCTGTGCTAAAAAGGAAATCCTTGTAAAACGAATAGCTGAACTCCCCTCTTCGTTTGAGGATTAGTCAATGATGTCGATGATCTGTCCCTTACCCTCTTCGAGGGGGGCTTCGTGTTTTTCCTGGGGTGTTTCCCGGGCAGAGGTTTGTCTTTTTTCGGGTTGTTCGTAGGACTGAGGAGAGGAACCTTCGGGATCGACTTTGGTAAAATCCTGGGCATAGGCATCAAGCTGGGAAACGGTGTGATTGATTTCGACACTTTTTTGATGTGCCTGTTCACGGGCTTGAATCTGACCAGATTGCGCCACCTGCTGCTGTCTGGCCACGGATTCGGAATGTTCCCCAAGTTTTGAGAAAAGCACCTGGAAGTCTATAGGAAGCACACCCATTTTGAGCCTCCTTATTTTTAAGGTGGGTGGGCCTGTAAGCCGGGTTCTGTCGGGATGGAACATCTCTCTTGGAAAAGCGTTACCGCTTTTCTCGAGCAGCCTACCCGCATCCACTGAAAAGCCATCAGTATCGGATGCCTATTTGGCCTTGCATCACGGAGGGCATGCCATGCCGGTCGACTTATGCCGACCGCGGTGGGCTCTTACCCCACCGTTTCACCCTTGCCTTGTGTGGCGGTCTGGTTTCTGTGGCGCGTCCATTGCCTTGCGGCATCCGGCTGTTCGCCGGTCCGTGGCTTTTTGATGCCCAGACTTTCCTCCCGTGTTGTACGGGCGTTCCATCAGCCCACCCTTGTTATCTATCGGCAAAAATCCCGCCAAAGATAAATGAGGGTGGTGCACGAGGTTGCTGTTACTTTGTTTCAGTTTTCAAGAGAAAAACGAGCCCAATGGGTGGTAAAACTGGTATCTGTATGATAAAAGAGCCCTGAAGATGATGAGACCCTGGCACGAATCATAGAACAAGGCAATATTCTCCTCCAAAACTTTAGTGAAGAGAGGGCTATTTCTTTTTTGCAGTTTTCTGGAGTGAAAGGGAGACTGTAAAAGAGTAATAGCATGGGCAGCTGTCAATACAAACCTTATTCTGGGATAGATTATTGAGAGGTTTCAGAAATGGGCTATTACCTTGTTTCAGTTTTTTGTTGTGGCTTTTGCTGATTTTTGTATTTGTTGGGACTGAAACAAGGAAAGAGCCTTTGTGCAAAGGTCTCACGCTAACATTGTCATGGTCACCGCCTTCAAAAAAATCCCCCCGGAAAACCGGGGGGATGGGGAAAGAGAGATAGAGAGCTTATTTGGTCCACACAGCCCAGTTGGTGCCAGAAGCAGCCAGTGTCCAGTTGGTGTTGAAAGTCATACCTGGTCCCAATTTCACAATCGTGTTACTGTTGATGAGGGCGACATACTCTGTAGTCTCAGCCTTGAGGATGGTGATGGGGCTCGTGGCGTGGATGCCCTGGTTCTTTCGGATGACGATGAGGTTGCTGATCACATTCTTGAGATAGGCTCCACTGTCGAAATAGTCGTACCAATAGACAGAGGGGATGCCAGGATGGGTGAGGATATAGGCATATCCAATCTCTCGCTTATCCTGAGGGAAAGCCCAATGACCTTGTCCACCACCAGGGGAGTATCCTGTATCATGATTGTCGACGAAGGTGACACTCATGGCTGCCCACCAGCCGATAGCCCCGATAGGCTTTCCGTCAGGATCCCTCAGTCTCCAGTACTCAGTGCGATCAACAGCTAGCATGAGTTGCCACTTGGTGGTGAAGTCAAACGCTGTCGACCGCCCACCAGAAGCGTCGATCCAGTTCATGAGGGCCTGACGGTGATAGTTGACATCGGCTCCCGAGGCATAATAATCCCCGGAGATATCAGGCCAGAGCTCTCCCACGGAGAAATAGGGACTGGTGGCTTCGTTATAGTTGCTGTTGTAGGAGGAACTGTAACCCTTCACATAGTCGTATCGCCAGCCATCGAAACCTATTTGGCGAAGCCATCGCATCCAGGCGATGATCGTAGAACGAACATCGGGATTGGTGTGATCGAGGTCTCGACCGGCATTGTAGTTCGAACCTGTGTCAGGTGATCCGGTGCCCTGTCCCCATTCATCATCCGAACATACAGCAGCCTGGTTGTTTGGGAATGCAGGGTTACTGAAATCAGCCCAGTTGTACGTCCCCACACGATGGTTGATCACGATATCGGCGATCACCTTGAGACCTGTGTTTTTCAGGCTCGTGACGGCGTTGGAGAGTTGAGAACCTGTTCCATACTTGGAGGAGAGGTTGTACCACTCGCGAGGGAGGTAGCCATTATTGTCGCCACAGTCAGAGATGGGAGGGATCCACACCATGGTAAACCCGGCGCTTGCGATTTCTGAAGCCTTGGTAGCCAGGGTATTCCACCAGCTTCCGTTCGTCGAAGCCCAGTGGAATCCTTGAAGCATGATGTCATAGCCATCGCCGTTGTAGTTGGGGTTGGTGTACTCGATGTAGCCGTTTGTGATGATATTGGTGTTGGTATTGGTATTGGTTTGAGGAAGGGCAATCGTAAAGGTGATCGAGTTGGTGAGGGAGATATTCCCGGCGTTGTCCCTTGTATAAACCGCGAGAGTATGAGAGCCAGTACTCAGGTTGGAGATGGTATAGGTAAACGATGATGTGCCAACCAGGAGGAAGTTTTCACTATCAATCTTGAGATACGTACCTGCAATTCCTGTTCCACTGTCGCTTGCTCCTCCTGTAGCGATCATCATGGTGGTATTGGAGAGTGTCATGCCATTGGTAGGGGAGGAGAACCATGCGTTGGGTCGCTGAGTGTCAACAATGATGGTGATCTGAGTTTGGTTGGTCTTACTGGTGCTGGAGATTGCCCGTGCCTGTATGGTATTGGAGCCTTCGCTACAGCCGAGGGAGTAACTCCATGCATTTGTACCCGTGGCTGTGAGCCAGGTGTTACCATCCAGGCTGACCTGAACAGTGGTGATAGAACCAGAAGAAACCGACGCTGTTCCTGAGACGAGGATGCTAGAGGAATTGGTGACCATCCCACTGGTTGGATAGGTAATCGCTATAGATGGCATGTCATCACTTGCGTAAAGGATGAGTGTGTTGGTGGTTGATGTGTTGCCAGACTCATCAGTAGCGTAGAGGACGATGGTGTTTGAGCTCTCCTTGAGGGCAAGAGAGATCGTGAGGTTGGTGGATGATGTCTGGAGGGAAATGTTTGACCAGTTTGAGCCATTGAGTTGGTACCATACACCGGACAGAATACCGTTATCGGAGAGAGAAACCACGAGATTCACAGAGAGCCCAACGGTTTGCCCGTTGGAGGGAGAGAGTATCGTGACAGTGGGAGCTGTGGTATCATTGGAGGATATGGTTATATTACTTGTTGCTGAGGTGCCTATGTTTGATGCGGCGTCTCGAGCTGTGGCTGCTACGGTGTAGCTTCCCGTGGGCAGGGTGACCACAAAGGTGTGACTGCCCGTTTGTTCAGGAGAGGAAGGAGTATAGGAAACATTCGTGGTAAAAGAAACACTGAGAAGGGAGAGTTCTACGCCGACAACCCCGGTGTCGTCCTCATAGGAGACGGTGACACTACAGGAAGATGCCCCGGCATTCAGGGAGCTGAGAAACACGGTAGGTGATGTGGTGTCGTTGGTTTGAGGTTTGTCGGTGGGGTCGGTAGTACAAGATGGGAGAGAGATGACACTCATGAAACTGATGAGTGCTGCGGTCATGAGAAATTTTCTCAAGTCTTGTGGAAACATGAAGCTCCTCCTAAAAATATCATTCTAGTTATTATACGGAGAAAAAGGAGAAAAAATGAAATTTTTTGAAAATATTTCTTTTTCTCACAAGGACATGGATGTATGTTGTGTGCATTTGGCACAAAATATGGACAGAGTATCTCTCAAGGGAAAATATGCGAAAGGCGGGTTTGCCTTTTTTTGTTTTGGTGCTTATAATATATTCTCTATCGTGAGGAGGAAAAAGGATGGATGTTATCTCGGTGAATGGAAAGATTATTACGGATCAGGATATTGATAGGGCTATGGTCAGATATATCATCCAGCTCGAAGAGGATGAGAAGGGGTATGAACCGACAGCGGAAAACCTCAAGTTTCTTCGGGTTGAGGCCTCGAATGCCCTGATCTCCCGATCACTTCTCCTTGAAAGAGCGAGGCGGAAAAACTGTCAGGTGACTGATGAGGAACTCTCTGATGAAATCGAAAAGATTCGTGAACATTTTGAAAGTCAAGAAAACTGGGAGAACAATCTGATGCTTTTTCAGATTTCAGAGGAAGAGTTATATGAAGAGGTGCGAGGGGATCTCATGATTGAACATTTGTTGCGTTTAGAGGCAGAGGACGAACCAGTAACCGATTCTCTGGTGGCTTCTTTTTATGAGATGAATGCGCAGTTTCTTCGGGAGCCTACGTTGTACAGTTTTTATGAGATCTCGGCATCCAGCCGGGAGCATCTCGAACAGATTGTTCGTTGTCTCAAGCAGACCGAGGTTGTCCTCGAGGTGGAAAATGCTGTGAGGGAGCTGGGAGAGACCTTTCTCCACCATGTTGATGTGGTGGAGGGCAGTATCCCCGAAGAGGTACGGCAGGTGCTGGGGGATCTTGAGCCCAGGGGGATAGGAACAATGGTGCTCCCGGATGGAGGGTTCGTAGTGTACAAGCTTTTGGCACGGGTGGAGGGCAAACAACGTCCCCTGGAGAGTGTGAAAAAGGATCTCACTGCCTACCTGGAACACGAGAGACGTGTCAAGGTATATCAACGTCTTCTTGACGAAGAAATGGAAAAAGCCGATATCAAGTATCTCCATGCCGAATATTTTGAAAAACGTTAGACTCGGGGATATTCTTTCGTTTGGTTTTATTGCTGTCTTTTTTCTGGTTTTGGCCTGGGGGGGGTGGAGTGGAGAGAAAGGCTCTCGTGTAGAGATACGTGTCGAGGGGCGTATCTACCACTATCCCCTGGATGAGGATAGGGTTTTTGCCTGGAGATCTTCCCATGGGAGGGGTGTGGTGGAGATCAAGGGTGGGCGTGTGAGGATGCGTGAGTCAGATTGTCGGGATCAGATCTGTGTGCGCAAAGGCTGGATTTCTCGAATGGGGGATGCGATTATCTGTATGCCTAACCATGTGGTGGTGGAGATCATAGGAGAAGAAAAGGCGGTGTGGGATGGGATTACTGAGTGATATTGAGAATTTTGAGGCTCTGGATGCGGAAAAGAAAGAGTTTCTCCTGGCCTATCTCGTGGCGGTAGCTTCGCTTTTGTCGGTGATCGATGGATGGTTGCCGAAACCTCTGCCTCTCGCCAAGATTGGTCTGGCGAATATCGTGACACTGGTGCTGGTGCTCAAAAAACGCTACCGTATCGCACTGGTGGTGGCTTTGTTGCGTGTTCTGGTGAGTCATGCCCTGGGAGGGACGCTTATCACCTTTGGTTTCTGGCTTTCCCTGGCAGGATCAGTGTTTTCAGCGGTGGTGATGGGGGTGGTTCATCGTTTTTTGGGGAAGCATCTTTCGTTGTATGGGATTTCTCTCTGGGGAGGGTGGGCTCATGCTCTGGCTCAGGGGGTGATGGCCTCGGTGTTTCTGGGGTGGAATCGAGGGGTGATTTTGTATGTGGCTTTTTTGATGGGGATAGGAATAGGGACATCGATGGCTATAGCCTGGATCGCGGATCGGTATTTACAGTCCCAGACCGAGATAGACGAGGATCATCAGGATCAGCAAACCAATCCCACCCATGACCCAGAAGAGGAAACTTCCTCCCTGTGAGGTTGAGGAAGATGTTTCCGTCACGGTTTCGGTAGGGTTGAGCATTGGTTCGATGGTCTTTTTGCTTTTGCGTTTATCCTGATTGCTATCGTAGAGTTTGACTTTGACAGTGTCTTCATCGAGGGATTTTCCGTAGATCCCGGGACCAATCTCCACGAGAACGGTGTATATCTTGCCTTCTTTGGAGACCTTTTGTACGGTGGCCGGGACTGGCAGGATTTCACCATCCACGCTGGCACCTAAGAGATCGTTGAAGTACTGACCACGGCTGGTTTGTTCGGTGATCTTGATGAATATCTTGGTGCCTTCTTTGAGTTCGTAGATAGGTACACCCGAAATTGGGGAGAGAACAAGTGAGACATCTAACACAACCGCAGATTCCTCAAGCTTTGATTCTTCTTTTGGGGAGGGCTGCTGGTTGTTCTGAATAGTGAGGGAGTTGACCATATCGCGTTCTTCGCGCATGCGTTTGACGTTTTCGATGTCACTTTTGGTGATTGTTTCGATAGAGAGTTCCACTTTGATACCCTTGTCACCTGTTGGGCGGGCCAGAAATTCTTCAAAAAAGTTAGCGGCTTTGTTGATGGTGCCTTTTTTGATGGCGCTCCAGATATCGGGACCTCTTCCTGTGCCTGGTTGGAAAAGGTCTTCTAGAGTTGCCTGGACATCGTGGGTGAGGCTTGTGGCGTATTCACCCTTCCAGCGGAGTTTAGTGATCATATCCTGGAGTTCACTCCATGGCATGGATATATTGGAGTCGTAAACCGTACTGAAGTGGGAAGCCACTACATCAATTTTATCCGAGTTTTTTGTAATATTGTCAATAAAAATGACAAAAAGTCCATAAGAACTGGAAGCTGTCGCTTTGAAACGTCCCTTGATCACAAGATAATTTGTTTCTGGTGTGAACTCCACGGCACACTCCTTTTCGTCTTTTTGCCTTTTTTATAGCTATATCATAGCACTAATCAGGCAAAAAGTCAAGAAAGTTTACTTCTTTTCTTTTTTGGTGTATAATATACACACCTAAATTTATCGGAAAAATGGAGAGAATACTTAAATGAATGTTATAGTTTATCTAGCAACAAAATACCTGAAGTTTAAAGGGACTGATAGGGGGATTTCTTTGATCTCCGTGATAGCCCTTCTTACAATTATTGTGAGTGCTATGGCCGCCACGGTGATTCTCTCTGCAGCGAATGGCATGCACTACAATTTTATGGACAAACTGGCGTCCAAGGATTTTCATGCGGTGATCTATGGGTATGGCCGTGGAGTGCCGGATTATGAGAGTCTGGCGATAGAACTCAAAAAAGTCCCCGGGGTCGTGGATGTAGTGCCTTTTGTTGATCAGCAGGCCTTGATCAAGGGACCACTGGGAACGTATGGTGTGATGGTCAAGGCATTTCCCAGGGATTTCTATCAGAATGATAGGGAGTTCAAGAGCCGCTTTTCCCTCAAGAAGGGAGAAGAAACCAATGCCTCATGGCGGCATGCTATCTTTATGGGATACAATCTCGCTGACAACCTCGGAGTGTCGGTGGGGGATTGGGTGTATCTTACCCTGGTCAATGATGATATGCTGAGTCTTCTTCAGTATAAATTCAAGGTGGCTGGTATCTTTGAGGCGGGGTATGCTGAGTATGATACGAGCCTGGTTTTTGTGAATCTGGAGGATGCTCTGGCTCTCGAGGAGAACGGTCGTGCCTCACTGGCAATCAGGGTCCAGGATCCCTTTCAGATAGAACGTTGGCTACCTCGTATACGGGAGGTTTCTCCCTTTTATGTCTATAGCTGGAAGACTCTCAATCGCAATAATCTCGTGAATATCCGAAACGAGAAGATGATGATGAGAATTATTCTTACCATCTTTTTTATCGTGGTGTGTTTTAATATCCTCTCGACGATGATGGCGACAGTGCTTGACAAAAGGGAGGAGATAGGTATCCTCAAAGCGATGGGGCTCAGGCCAAAATCAGTGATGACGGTTTTTTTGATGGATGGGTTTCTTATTGGGGTTATTGGGAGTGCTGTCGGGATCTTTTTAGGGCTTTTTTTTGCCTTGAATCTGAATAATATTCTCCATGGGATAGAGAACTTTATTAACTTCTGGAATACGGTTGCTTATGCGACGCTTCGACTCTTTTTTGTGGTGAAAAAGCCCTCAAAATTTGAATTTTTTGATCCAACGGCTTATTATATACGTGAATTTCCTATGCATATTCAGCTGGAGGATTTGATGGTGATTATGGGGCTCTCGGTCATGTGTAGTATGGTTGCTGTGGTGTGGCCAGCCTATCGTGCCAGCCGGCTTCGTCCGATAGAGGTGCTGCGTAATGACTGAGATGATTGTGGGAAAATCGCTTGCCAAAACCTACCGGACTCTTGTGGATACGGTGCCAGTGTTTGAAAATCTGGATGTGATTATAGAGAAGGGTTCTATGGTGGCTCCTCCTGGTGAGTCAGGGCGGGGTAAGACGACACTTCTCAATATTCTCTCAGGTCTGGATAGGCCCTCGAGTGGAGAGGTGTGGTTTGGTGGAGAGAGGATAGATACGCTGGATGAGGATAGGCTTTCGGACTTTCGCAACCGTCATGTGGGATTTATCTTCCAGCATCACTATCTTCTGGAGGATTTTACAGCGCTGGAAAATGTACTTCTTCCTTTGCGAATTGGAGGCAAGACTATCGGAGAGAGGGAGAAAGAGAGAGCTAGGGAATTGCTTTCGCAGGTGGGGTTGTCAGCTCGTTTGGACCACTATCCCGATCAGCTTTCTGGTGGGGAGAGGCAGCGTGTGGCGATAGTGAGAGCATTGGTTCACGATCCGGATGTGGTGTTTGCCGATGAGCCGACAGGGAGTCTTGACCGGCGAAATGCCGACAAGGTAGAGGCGCTTCTCTGGGATCTTTGTCGTAGTCTGGGCAAGACCTTTGTGGTGGCGACGCATAACATGGAGCTTGCCAGGAAGTGTGATGCAGTGATTTCTTTGATATAATTATAGAATAGGCATAGAGGAGAGACGTATGGGAAAGTATGTGTATCTCAATGGAGAACTGGTTCCTCAAGAGGAGGCCAAGATTAGTGTTTTTGATCATGGTGTTTTGTATGGGGATGGTGTGTTTGAGGGCATCCGTGCCTACAATCGTCGCATCTTCAAGCTCGATGAGCATGTAGAGCGTCTCTACAATTCTGCCAAGATCATTATGCTTGATATTCCTATCTCTCAGGAAGAGTTTAAAAAGGCTATTATCAGTGTTTGTAAAGCCAATGAGATAGTGGATGGCTATATTCGCCCTGTGGTGACTCGTGGAGCAGGCACGCTGGGGCTTTCCCCCTGGCTCTGCCCCAAACCGAATATCTTTGTGATAGCTGATACGATTAAACTCTATCCCGATGAATACTATGAGAAGGGGCTACCTATTGTGACGGTTCCTACACGACGCAACCTCGCTGAGGCTGTCAACCCCATGGTGAAATCGCTCAACTATCTCAACAATATTCTGGCAAAGATCGAGGCCAAAAACGCTGGTGCAGAAGAGGCTATCATGATGAATCAGGATGGCTATGTGGCTGAGTGTACAGGAGACAATATCTTCCTCATTAAAAAAGGAGTGATCTATACACCACCTGTGTATATGGGGGTTCTCCCTGGGATTACTCGGGCTACGGTGATGGATCTGGCAGCAGAGATGGGTATCAAGGTGGTTGAAGAACCCCTTACCCGCGCGGAGTTTTATGTGGCTGATGAGGTGTTCTTGACTGGAACAGCAGCAGAGGTGGTGCCTATCTCTTCCATCGATGGGAGAAAGATAGGGAACGGTTCTGTAGGACCCATTACCCGGAAGCTTATTGAGCGCTTTAAAGAGTATGTGAAGACAGCAGGTACTCCTATTGCATGAAGATACTCTCCTGCGCAAAGATTAACCTCTACCTGGATGTTGTAGGGCGTGATACGGATGGCTATCATTTTATTGAGAGCCTCTTTCAAGAGGTGAGTTTAGCCGATGAGATTGAGATAAACCCTTCTGAGAGTGATTCTATCTCTTTTGATGGTATGTCGGTGGAAGGGGATACCACGGTTCACAGGGCTTTGAGGTTGTTTCGGGAAACTTTTGGAACGAGATCAGGCTATACGATTCGTGTGCAGAAGAATATCCCCATGGGTGCTGGTCTGGGGGGTGGGAGTTCGAATGCGGCTAGTGTTCTTTTGGCTCTTGCTCAACTGGAAGGCGTCGAAAAAAACCGTCTTATCTCACTTGCATCGAGGATCGGAAGTGATGTCCCCTTTTTTCTCTGGGGTGGTATGGCATGGGTGAGTGGCAAGGGGGAAAGGATTCTCCCTCTCTTGTGTCGGCTTGAGGGGGTGTATTTTCTCATTGTGTATCCCGGTATCCATGTGAGTACAGCCTGGGCGTATAGTTTAATTCATGACTACCATCCTCATGCCGATCCACAAAATATTTTGGATTCTCTGGGTGGGTCACTTGATTTTTTACGAAAAATAGTGTATAATAAATTCCAGCCTTTTGTGTTTGCAGCAAGAGAGGATCTCGCTCGATGGAAAGCTACCCTCGATCGTGAAAGTGAGGCGGAGCTTTCCTTCATGAGTGGGAGTGGATCGTCTCTTGTGTATGTGTATAGCTCGGCTGAGAGGAGAGATGCTGATAAACAGCGTTTCTCTCGCCAAAGGGATATCCAGGTGTTTAGTGCGGACCCTGTATATCACCCGAGTGAAAAAGGCTAAAAAAGGTTTTTTAATTTTCTACTAGGAGGATAGACCTATGGAAATTACTGACATCCGCATCAAAAGGGTTGAAGGTGAAAACAAGTTGAAAGCCTACGCTTCTGTGACCTTTGATGACAGCTTTGTGGTGCACAACATCAAGGTGATAGAAGGGAATAGTGGTTTATTCATCGCTATGCCTTCTCGCAAGACTCGTAGCGGTGAAATGAAGGATGTGGCTCATCCTATTAACACTGACTTCCGTGAAAAGATGCAGAACGCGATTCTCGAGAAGTATAACGCCGAAATTTCTGCTTAAACCACGAAGGATGTGAATGCTTTCTGGGGCGTCGCCAAGCTGGCAAGGCATCGGGTTTTGGTCCCGACATTCGGAGGTTCGAATCCTTCCGCCCCAGTTTTGTCTTTATAGAGTGTTGACAAAATTGGAGGAGAAAGAGTGCCCTCAGGGAATCTGAAGCTTATCGCGGGGCGTGCGAATCGACCCCTTGCTGAGAAGATTGCTCGTTATGTTGGTGTGGATCTTGTTGATGTCTATATTACAGAGTTTGCGGATAGTGAGATTTTTGTCAAGATCCGCGAGGATATCCGTGGTGCTGATGTGTTTGTGATTCAGCCAACATCGAATCCCGGATACAAGAATCTTATGGAACTTCTCATCATGGTTGATGCACTCAAGCGGGCGTCGGCAGCGAGTATTACCGCGGTGATTCCCTACTTTGGTTATGCGAGACAGGATCGCAAGGCTGAGCCGAGAGTACCTATTACGGCTAAACTCGTGGCCAACCTTCTTACGGTCGCGGGGGTGACACGGGTATTGACCATGGATCTTCATGCAGCCCAGATCCAGGGTTTTTTTGATATTCCTGTGGATCATCTTTATGCTACTCCTGTGTTTCTCGATCACGCGAAACAACTCGGGGACCTCTCTGAGTATGTGGTAGTCTCTCCTGATACAGGGGGAGTCGAGCGTTCACGTTTTTTTGCTCGTCAGATAGATGTGGGACTCGCTATTCTGGACAAACGTCGTGAGAAGAAAAACGAGGCAGAGGTGTTGAATTTGATCGGGAGTGTTGAGGATAGGCATGTTATCATGATCGATGACATGATTGATACCGCTGGTACGATTGTTCAGGCTGCCGATATCCTCAAAAAACGTGGTGCAAAATCGGTAACCGTGTATGCTACCCATGCAGTGCTGTCGCATCCGGCGGCAGAGCGGCTTCAGAATTGTGCGATTGACCGTTTGTGTTTGACGGATACGATCTACATGGATGAGAATAAACGGAGTATTATTGGAGAGAAGCTCCATATTCTCTCGGTGAGTGAACTCTTTGGAAAGGCTATTGAGAGGATTCATCTCAATCTGTCGGTGAGTTCACTTTTTGTGAATATACCAAAGACATAATGTGATAGAGATTTGAGGAGGATACCACTATGTCGAAAACAAAAATGACGCTGAAGGCAGAGCTTCGCAAAACAACGGGTTCTTCTGCTGCCCTCAAGGTTCGTGAGCAGAATGCTATCCCTGCAGTTGTCTATGGACCAGAACTGAAAGAAAATCTTTATATCGCTATTGCTGCCAATGAATTTGAAAAAATCTTTCAGTCTGTAGGAACACACAAGCCTTTTACGATTCAGATTGGCAAGGATTCCTACAATGTGCTTGTAAAGGGTATCGAGATTCATCCCGTTTCTCGAAAGATTTTGCACGTAGATTTTTATGCCTATTCTGCTAAGAAGCCCTTTATCACTGAGGTTCCCGTCAAGTTTGTTGGGACACCTGTGGGTGTAAAAGAGGGTGGAAGCATGTTTGTGTATGCGAGAAAACTCAAGATTAGCACCACGATTGACAAGCTTCCTGAAGCAGTCGAGATTGATGTTTCTTCGCTCAAGGCAAAGGATTATATGATTGTAAGAGACGTCAAGATCGACGGTGTAAAAATCCTGACACATGAAGGAACCACGCTGGTTGAGGTTCGATAAATAACAGAGAGGAGGTGTGCTCTTGAAACTCGTAGTGGGGTTGGGTAACCCTGGAGAAGAGTACGAAAAGACGAGGCACAACCTTGGTTTCATGGTGCTTGATCGACTCGCAGCAAGATATGATGCAGTGATTGACCTCAAGAAAAAAAAGTCTCTTGTTGCCCGTGTCAAAATTGACAAAGAAAGGGTCATGCTCTTGAAACCTCAAACATTTGTCAACCTGAGTGGAGAAGCTGTGCTCTATATGGCAAGCTTTCTCCGTATTATGCCGGAGAATATCATCGTAGTCTGTGATGATCTCAATCTCCCCCTGGGGAAGATACGGATCCGAGGGTATGGCTCAAGCGGTGGCCACAATGGTATCAAGTCACTCATCCAGTTTTTGAAGTCCGATAACTTTCCGAGGGTGAGGATTGGTATTGGTGCGCCACCGGAGGGCAAGCGTATGGAGGAGTATGTTCTTGAGCCTTTTACTGACGAAGAGATGGATATACTTGATCCGGTGATCGACAAGGCGTGTGATGCTATTGAGATGATTGTGATGGGACGTCTTGAAGAGGCCATGAGTCAGTTTAATGGCTGAAAAAGTGGATCCCCTTGAGCGTTCTTTTTGGAATGTGTGGCAGTCTCTCGTGGGCAAAAAGGTTTCGTGTGTTGTGGGGTTTTCGGGGGGCGCGGACTCTACGGCGCTTCTGGTGCTGTTGTCTCGACTGAGATCGTTTTTTTCTTCTTTTTCGGTAGTTGCTTTTCATCTGAATCATGGTTTGCGAGAAACGGCCTCTCGTGATGAGGGGTTTTGTCGTGAGGTGTGTGAGAAGCTTGGTATACCGCTTGTTGTCGAGCAGGCGGATATTGCTTCGTATGCCAGAGATTTTCATCTCTCTCTTGAAGAAGCGGGTAGACAGCGACGCAGAGAGGGATTGGAGAGGACGAGAGAGGTATACCATCTGGATTGGATCTGTCTTGCGCATCATCGTGATGATCAGGTGGAGCTTTTTCTTCTTCGGTTGTTTCAGGGAACGGGGATAGAGGCCGCAGGTGGTATGCGGATGCTGGAGGGGCGCTATCTTCGTCCTTTGCTTGGGTTTTCGCATCAGGATATGGTAGATTATCTTGTTCGTGTGGGGCAGTTTTGGTGTGAGGATGAGAGTAATCGTGATGTTCGGTTTGACCGAAACTGGGTGAGGCATGAGCTAATCCCTGTGATAGAAAATCGGTTTCCCGTAGCTCGTGAAAAGATAGCCTTGTTTATGGGGTTTCTTCAGGAGGTGAGTGCTGGTTTTGAGGTGTATGAGAAGCCTCTGTTTGAGGAGGTGAGGTTTTTTCCGTGGGGCTGGAGACTTCCGAGAACGTCTCTGGAAAAATATGGTGTTTTCTGGGTACGGCATGTGGTGAGGAAACTGTGGCAAAGGGAGGGGATGGTGTTTGTGAGGGGGAGCTGGCTTGAGGCGATACAGCCATGTGATTCCTCAGAGACCAGAGAGCTTCTTCAGGTGAAGGAGGGAACGTTGATCCTTGACGGGACATGGCTTACGTGGGTTCGTCTTCGTGAGCTTCCCCGGGGGGTGTCGGGAGAAATCCGGCGAGGGGAGGAGATGACGCTGGGGGTATGGCGTTTTGAGTGGGTGGTATGGGAGAATCCTGTTGAGG
>FWWL01004264.1_pt1 | contig 23243 bp, 16 predicted proteins | sample 2228331 | NCBI WGS metagenome assembly FWWL01 (sample SAMEA103939775, study PRJEB20133) | metagenome | reverse complement strand
GCGCCGCCCCTCGTAGAGACTGAGAATGGCCGCGGCGGGTGCTGGGCTCGGCACGGCAGCGGGCATGGCAACCTCGCCCCGCGCTGGGGCAGGCGCGAGGGCGGGCGTGGGGGTCGGTTCGGGCGCTCGGGCAGCGGCAGAGGCGGGCTCGGCTGCCGCGGTAGCGCGGGCGGCCTCAAGGTCAGCCTTCACGATCCGCCCTCCCGGGCCCGAGCCCGTGAGCGCGGCGAGATCGATCCCCCATTCGGCCGCAAGCCGTCGGGCGAGTGGCGAGGCCTTGATCCGCTGTCCCTGAAATCTGGGCGCGGGCGGGGCATGGGCAGGAGGCGGGGCTTTCGGGGGTTCGGGCGCTCGGGCAGCGCTCGGAGCAGCATGGGCTGGGGCTTTGGCGGCCGGCGCTGCTTCGGCGCCCGCGGGCGCGGCGGCTTTGCCAGTGGGCGCTGCGGGCAGGCCCTCGCCCTCCTCGATCAGGATCGCGATCGGCGTATTGACCTTGACCCCCGCGGTTCCCTCGGGCACCAGGATCTTGCCGATCACGCCTTCGTCCACCGCCTCGAATTCCATGGTCGCCTTGTCGGTCTCGATCTCGGCGATCACCTGGCCGGGGCGCACGCGCTCGCCCTCCTCAACGAGCCACCGCGCCAAGGTGCCCTCTTCCATCGTGGGCGAGAGCGCGGGCATCAGGATTTCGGTCGCCATCGCCCCCTCCTCAGCGATAAAGGACCGCGTGCGCAGCCGCGATCACCTCATCGACCGTGACCAACGCATGGCGTTCGAGATTGGCGGCATAGGGCAAAGGCACGTCCTTGCCGCAGATATTCAGCACCGGCGCATCGAGGTCATCAAAGGCCTCACGCTGCACCACCGCGGCGATGTGGCTGCCCACTGAATTCTGCGGCCAGCCCTCTTCAACCGTGATGAGCCGGTTGGTGCGGCGGACGGATTCGATGATTGCGGCTGTGTCCATGGGCCGCAACGTGCGCAGATCAATCACCTCGGCCTCAACCCCCTCGGCGGCAAGCCTCTCGGCCGCCTCCAACGCATAGCTCATCCCGATGCCGAAGGAGACAATGGTCAAATCGCGCCCGGGCCGCGCAAGCCGCGCCTTGCCGATTGGCAGCACGAAATCCTCGATGAGCGGCACCTCGAAAGCGCGGCCATAGAGGATCTCGTTCTCAAGGAACACAACCGGGTTCGGATCGCGGATTGCGGCCTTGAGCAGGCCTTTCGCATCCGCCGCCGTATAGGGCATGATCACCTTGAGCCCCGGCACATGCGAATACCAAGCCGCAAAGCACTGCGAATGCTGGGCAGCAACGCGGGCGGCAGCCCCATTTGGGCCGCGAAAGACGATGGGGGTGTTGATCTGCCCCCCGGACATGTAAAGTGTCTTGGCGGCCGAATTGACGATCTGGTCGATCGCCTGCATGGCGAAGTTGAAGGTCATGAATTCGACGACGGGCCTGAGCCCGCCCCAGCTGGCCCCGACCCCAATGCCGGCAAAGCCCATCTCGGAGATCGGGGTGTCAACCACCCGGCGGGGGCCGAATTCGTCAATCAATCCTTGGCTCACCTTATAGGCTCCGCCATAGTCGCCGACCTCTTCGCCCATCAGGAACACGGTCGGGTCGCGGCGCATTTCCTCAGCAAGCGCCTCGCGCAGCGCCTCGCGCACGGTCATCGTCTTTGAGGGGGTTCCCTCGGGCCATTCACGGCTGTGAATTGCCCGCTGGGCACGGGCGGCGCTATCGGCAAGCGCAGCGGTGGCATGAGGGCGTGCGTCGGCGGACACGGCAGTCAGAGCGAAGGCGGCCGAGGCCAGAGGCGGCTGAGAAGCGGCCACAGCATGCGTGCCAGCCGAGGATGCTGCTTGCTGAGCGGCAACAGACGCGCCCTCGCCCCGCAACAGGGCGATCGGGGTGTTGACCTTCACGCCCGTTGCCCCTTCGGGCACCAGGATCTTCTCGATTACGCCCTCGTCCACCGCCTCGAATTCCATCGTGGCTTTGTCGGTTTCGATCTCGGCAATCACCTGCCCAGAGGTCACGCGGTCACCCTCTTTGACAAGCCATTTGGCAAGCGTGCCCTCCTCCATCGTGGGCGAGAGCGCGGGCATCAAAATTTCGGTTACCATTCCCCCACCTCACGCATAAACATCGGTCCACAATTCCGAAAGCGGCGGCTCGGGGCTTTCGCGGGCAAAATCCGCCGCCTCGTTGACGATGGTTTTGATCTCACGATCGATGGCTTTGAGGTCGTCGTCAGTGGCAAATCCTTCCGATAAAAGGCGCTCGCGGAGCCGGTCAATGGGATCGCGCTGTTCGCGGATCCGCTGCACCTCTTCGCGAGAGCGGTATTTGGCCGGGTCCGACATCGAATGCCCGCGGTAGCGATAGGTCATCATCTCAAGAATATACGGCCCCTTGCCGGAACGGGCATGAGCAACCGCCTTTTGCGCCGCGGCCTTGACGGCGAGCACATCCATGCCGTCGACCATCTCGCCTGGAATGCCGAAGGCGGCGCCACGCTCCCAAAGGTTCGGCGATTTGGTTGCCCGCTTGACCGCCGTGCCCATGGCATATTGGTTGTTTTCGATCACAAAGATCGCGGGAAGCTCCCACAACTCGGCCATGTTGAAGGTCTCGTAGACCTGTCCCTGATTGGCCGCGCCATCGCCGAAATAGACAAAGGTGACCCGGTTGTTGCCAAGGTAGCGGTCGGCAAAGGCAAGGCCTGCGCCAAGCGGCACCTGCGCGCCCACGATGCCATGGCCGCCGTAGAAATGCTTCTCGCGGCTGAACATGTGCATGCTGCCGCCCTTGCCCTTGGAATAGCCGCCGATCCGGCCGGTGAGCTCGGCCATCACGCCCTTGGGATACATGCCGAAGGCCAGCATGTGGTTATGGTCGCGGTAGCTCGTGATGCGCTTGTCGCCAGGCTCCATCGCCGCCTCGCAGCCCACCACCACCGCTTCTTGGCCGATGTAAAGGTGACAAAACCCACCAATCAGCCCCATGCCATAAAGCTGCCCCGCCTTTTCCTCGAAGCGACGGATGAGCAGCATTGTGCGATAATAGCTTTTGAGTTCTTCTGCCGAGACTTGGCGGGGGTGTTCGGCCTTGCGCGCAGGCATGAGCGCCTCCTTTCGCCGCAGTCGATTGTTCAACGTTAAACAGTCTCGGAAAACTTTAGCCAAGGCACCGAAGAAAAGCTAGCGACCATTTTGTGACGAAACGCGCGAAGTCCTGGCCAAAGCGCTAGGGCCTCGGCCATGGCATGGAAAGGCGCTTTGCCTTGACGAAGGGCAGAGGCGCCGACCTCCTATGTGCAAGACGAAACAGCCCGGGCCGGCACTGTGCGGTTGCATCTTTGATCCGAAATTGCGCAACAAGGGTCGGAGGGCCACGCCATGAGCCCAAAGATGGATCGCCTGCAGAATAAGCAAACAGATCCTGCCCCAGCCGCACGCCGACAAGCCTTCAACGCAGAACAAGTTCATCGGGGCGGATCAAGCCCAAGACATCGCGCGCGCGCTCATCGAGCAAGTCGAGATCGAGATAATGATCCGAAAGCCGCCGCGTGAGGTTTTCAAGGCGGGCCAGTTCGGCCGCAAGCCGGTCGCGCTCGGCCCGCAGGTGGCGAATTTCCGCCTCAATCTCGATGCGGCGGAAAAGGCCATGGTCGCCTTGCACGGCAGTAAACATCAGATAGCTGCTAAAGGTGAATGCAATCGCATAAAAAACCACTGGACCAAAGCGCAAACGGGTCATGACCTTTTGCTCGACGGATGGAGTTTCGCGTGCAGTTGTTTTCCAAAAGGGTGCAGTTTCACAAGCGCAAAGCCAAGCGCGACACCAGACACGCAACACCGGCCCAAGGCCCGCTTGGCGAACGGGCGACCAGAGAAACATGGCAGAGAAGGCGCCACAAGAAAACCCCATCCTTGGGGCCGAGCGGAATACGATCGGTTCGACAGTTAAGGAACGCAGCGTTCCTCTCGACGCAAACCTGGCTTTTCGTTAAAGGTAATTGCCGGAGTGGAAAGGCAGAGGGTGTTGCGGAGGGGGCAAGCCCCCCACCGGCACACGGGGAAGGCCGTTGTCGCCGCATCGATGCGCTCGCCTGAGGTAGGGCGGACGGGTTTGGATGCCTTCTGGTTGCGGTGTGCCGAGCGACCCTGCGCGAAACGGCCAAGCCAGAGCGGCCGCGTGGTGGGACCCCTCAGTCAGGGCTTGCTGTTGCCCGGTTCGGTCCGCGGGCTCGGCCTGTGCGCGCAGGGGACCCAGGCGACGGTGCTCCTTTGGAATGTCTTGCAAGATGTGCGGCCTCTTGTCGCTCGAAGTGAGGTTTCAAAATGATCGACCGTGTTCGGCCAACAACCGCGCTTGCCACCCACGAGGTGGTCAATCAGCCTGACATCCCTGTCCGCAACCCGTGGGACGCGGATCCCACCCTGCGCCGGCTTGTGGGCGAAAACAACGCGCTGGCCGCGCTTGGCCGCGCCTTAGCCTCACACGACATCCGCACGGCCGCGCGCGATGCTCAACGCTGCTTGCCCGAACTTAAGCTCTTCGATCGCGGCGGGCGCAGGCTCGATGAGGTGCATTTCCATCCGGGCTATCATCGGCTGATGCAGCTTGGGCTCGAGGCAGGCTATGCTGCAGCCGCCTGGGAGGCGGGCGGCAGCCATCTCACCCATGCCGCGATCTGCTATATGTTTTCGCAGGTGGAGCCCGGGGTTTGTTGCCCAATGACCATGACCTATGCGGGCTACCCCGCGCTGCAAGTTGAGCCGGAGCTTTTTGCGCTATGGGGTCCGCGGTTGATTGGGCGCGGTTATGATCCTTCGTTGCGGCCGGTCATGGAAAAGGACTTTGTCACGCTTGGCATGGCGATGACCGAAAAGCAGGGCGGGTCGGACGTGCGTGCCAACACCACCCGCGCGGAGCCCGCAGGCGAGATGTGGCGGCTTTGGGGGCACAAATGGTTCTGTTCTGCCCCGATGTGCGACGGCTTTCTCACCCTTGCCTATACGCCGCGGGGCTTGACCTGTTTTCTCGTTCCACGCTGGTTGCCTGATGGCACGAGGAATCCGTTCTTCATTCAACGCCTGAAGGATAAGCTTGGTAACCGCGCGAATGCCTCAGCCGAAATCGAATACCACGGAACCTTGGCGCACCGCGTGGGGGAAGAAGGCCGCGGCGTTCAAACCATTATCGAGATGGTTCACCACACCCGGCTAGACACCGCCTTAGCGCCGGCCGGGCTCATGCGCGCGGCTTTGGCTGAGGCACTTTCTTGGGCCGAAGGGCGCAGCGCTTTTCAGCGCCGGCTCATCGACCAGCCGCTCATGCGCGCGGTCTTGGCCGATCTTGCGCTTGAGGCGGAAGGGGCGCTGGTGCTTGCGCTTGAAGTTGCGCGAGCCTTCGATGACCCAGGCCGCAAACCGTTCGCACGGCTTTCCGTGGCACTTGCGAAATATCTCAACAACAAGCGCGCCCCGGCGATGATTTACGAATGCATGGAGTGCCTGGGCGGTATGGGCTATGTCGAAGACACACCCCTGCCGATGCTTTATCGAGAAGCGCCGCTCAATTCAATTTGGGAGGGCTCGGGCAACGTGATTTGCCTTGATATTCTGCGCACGCTTGCCCGCGTGCCAGAGGCCCGTGCGCAAGTTCTTGCGCTGCTTGAGCAAGCGCGCGGCGTCGATCCGGATTATGACCGGGGTTTTGTAGCGCACCACGAGCGTTTCCCGGCTTCAGTGGCCGAAGAAGAGGCGCGGCTTTTTGCCGAATCGCTCGCCCTATTGCTGGCGGGGGCAGCACTGATCCTCACCGACCACCCGCTTGCGGGGGCCTGGTGCCGGGCGCGGCTGACCTGCGCGCGCGGACAAGCCTATGGCGCCGTCTGCGGGCTTGATCCGAACAGGGTCCTCGCCGCGGTCGGTCTTGGCGGTTAAGGAGGGTCGTTGCCCGCCTTTGACCCAGAGGCTCACCGATGCCCCGCCCTGTTACCGGCGCGTCCGGGTTTCAGGGCAAGAAGGCACTTTCCGAAAGATAATCTGCGCACAACGCATGGGCGTCTTGACCAGTCGCACGGCGGGGGTCTTGCGCAGAGTTTGACAAGGGGGCTCTGCCCCCTCTTGCCCCGCTGTGGCGGGGCAATTCACCCCCGGGATATTTGCAGACGGAAGAAGAATGTAAGAAGGTTTCAATCGCGGCACGCTCAAGACCGGAACGGCCGCCGAACTTGGTTTAAGAGGTGATCAACAGGCCCGGACCGCGCTCAAAGGGCGCGGCTCGTGGTCGCCCGTGCCCCTGTCCGCCGCCAAGAGCCCTTGTTCAGGCATGGTTGAGGTGCTCGCGCGCGCGGAGCCATGGCAACGAGCACCGCGCGGGCGAAGTCTGTGTCAGGGCTTGCCGAAAGCAGACAGCGGTGGTTGATTTGCCGAAGTCAACAACGCAAGGCGATGCCATGGCCTATTTTTCCGCTGCTGACGGCGCGCGTCTGTTCTACCTCGATGAGGGCGATGGATTACCGCTTGTCTGCCTGCCCGGGCTGACCCGAACCACAGCCGATTTTGACTATTTGAAGCCGCATCTTCCGCCTGTGCGGCTTGTGCGGATGGACTATCGTGGGCGCGGCAAGTCTGACTGGACCGGCGCCGAGACTTATACCGTTCCGCAAGAGGCCGCCGATGTGCTGGCTCTGCTCGATCACCTTGGCATTCCCAGCGCCGCAATTTTGGGCACCTCGCGTGGTGGAATCATTGGGATGTATCTTTGTGCAACCACCCCCGACCGCGTGCGGGGCTTGTGCCTTAACGACGTGGGCCCGGTTCTTGACCCGCTAGGGCTTGAGCGCATCAAGGCCTATGTTGGCGAGCGCCCAACCGCGCGGACCTATGCCGCCGCAGCAGCCACGTTGCCCTATGTGATGCACGGTTTCCGTGACGTTCCGCCGGAACGCTGGATGTCTGAAGCGCGGAAATTTTACATCGAGACGAGCCAAGGGCTCGAGATCAGCTACGACCCAGCGCTGAGGAGCGCGTTTCTGAAAGCGCTCAATGACGGGCCGGGTGATCTCTGGCCCTTATTTGAAAGAGCCTGTGGCCGGCCACTGGCTCTGATCCGGGGCGCGAATTCCGATTTGCTGACCGCGGCCACAGCCGCTGAGATGGTGCGCCGCTGTCCAAGCATGATCTGGGAAGATGTTCCAAACCGCGGCCACGTGCCGTTTCTCGACGAGCCCGAATCGCTTTCGGTCATTCACCGTTGGCTCGGGATGATGCTCTGATGCCGCACGCGCAATCGTCCGAACCTGAGACAATGTCTGACGGCGCCGCGAAGGCAGCACCGCCCGCGCTTGCCTCAATTGAGGCGGCCGCGGTGCGGCTTGCCGGACGCGCGCGGCCAACGCCGCTTTTGGCTTCCCCAGCGCTTGATGCCCTGGCCCAGCGCCAGATTTGGGTCAAGGCGGAGTGCCTGCAGCGCACGGGCAGCTTCAAGGTGCGCGGTGCCTGGAACGCGATCTTGGCGGCCTCGCCGAAGGGCGTGGTGACAATGTCCTCGGGCAACCATGCGCAAGCGGTTGCCTTTGTGGCCAAACACTGCGGCATTCCGGCAGCGGTGGTCATGCCCTCTGACGCGCCGGAAGTGAAAGTCGCCGCAACCCAAAGCTTTGGCGCAGACATTGTGCTCTATGATCGGCGGCGGGAAGACCGCGATGCGCTCGCCCGGGGTCTTGCCGAAGAGCGCGGGTGGACCTTGATCCCCCCTTTTGATTCGCCTGAGGTGATTGCCGGACAGGGTACCATCGGGCTTGAGCTTGCGGGTCAAGCGGCGGCTGAAGGGATTGCTGAGGCGGACGTTCTTGTGCCCTGCAGCGGAGGCGGTTTGGCGGCGGGGATTGCCCTTGCGCTTTCAGCCCGCGCCCCCGGTTTAAAGGTCCGCACGGTCGAGCCGGAAGGTTTTGACGATATGGCGCGCTCGCTTGCCTCAGGGGAGGTGTGTCGCAACGAGCGGCCTCAGCAGGGATTATGCGACGCGCTTTTGGCACCGCGGCCGGGGATCTTGACGCTTCCAATTTTGCGCCGTCTTGCGGGCCCGGGTCTGACGGTTCGCGACGAGCAGGTTTTATTCGCGATGCGGGCAGCGCTTGAGCATTTGAAGATCGTTCTTGAGCCAGGCGGCGCGGTGGCTTTGGCCGCAGCACTGTTCACGCCCGGCCTTGGCCCCAAGGTGATTGCGATTGGCTCAGGCGGCAATGTTGCGCCGGAAATTTTGGCGCGGGCGCTTGCACTTGCGCCAGCGCGCGCTCATGTAGCGCACCGACAAGAGAGCTGACCTCAGACCCAACCTGCCCCGGCCATGACCCGTGAACGGCTTTATCTTTACGACACAACGCTGCGCGATGGGCAGCAAACCCAAGGCGTACAATTTTCTGTTGCAGAAAAGCAGACAATCGCGCGCGCCCTCGATGCGCTTGGGGTTGATTATATCGAAGGGGGCTGGCCTGGGGCCAATCCGACCGACAGCGATTTCTTTGCGGCTCGGCCCGAAACCCGTGCCACCTTGACCGCCTTCGGTATGACCAAGCGCAATGGCTTTTCAGCGGCCAATGACCCAACGCTCGCAGCGGTGGTCAATGCCGGCACGAGCGCGGTCTGCCTGGTGGGCAAGGCGCATCCCTATCACGTAACAACGGCGCTGCAGATTGCGCTCGAGGAGAACCTCGAGGCAATTGGGGCCTCGATCGCGCATGTCGTGCGCCTTGGGCGCGAGGCTATTTTCGACGCGGAGCATTTCTTTGACGGCTATACGGCTGATCCCGGCTATGCGCGGGCCTGCCTTGAAGCCGCGCTTGCGGCGGGTGCGCGCTGGGTGGTTTTGTGTGACACCAATGGCGGTACCTTGCCCGCCGAGATTGGTCGCATTGTGGCCAAGGTGATCGCGGCCGGCATCCCTGGCGAGAAGCTTGGCATTCACTGCCACGATGATACAGGCAATGCGGTGGCCTGTTCGCTGGCAGCCATCGATGCCGGCGTGCGGCAGGTACAGGGCACGCTGAACGGGCTTGGTGAGCGCTGCGGCAATGCGAATTTGACCACGCTTATTCCAACGCTCTTGCTGAAAGAGCCCTACAGAAGCCAGTTCGAAACCCGCGTGACGCCGGAGGCGCTCAAGAACCTGGTGCGGATTTCCCGCCAGCTCGACGATATTTTGAACCGAGTTCCGCTGCGCAGCGCGCCCTATGTGGGTTCGTCGGCTTTTGCACATAAAGCCGGGCTGCATGCGAGTGCAATCCTCAAGGACCCCGCCACCTATGAACACATCGATCCTGCCTCTGTTGGCAATCGGCGGGTCATTCCAATGTCAAATCAGGCGGGCTTGTCCAATTTGCGGGCGCGGCTCGCCGAGGCCGGGATCGCGGTTGCCGCTGACGACATGCGGCTTGCCCGGATTCTTGAGCTTGTGAAGCGGCGTGAGGATCAAGGCTATGCCTACGACACTGCACAGGCAAGCTTCGAGCTGTTGGCACGCCGCGAATTGGGGCTGTTGCCAAATTTTTTCGAAATCGTTCGCTATCGCGTGACGGTCGAGCGAGCGAACGATCATACCGGAACGCCCCATAGCGCTGCGGAAGCGGTCGTGGTGGTGAACATCGGCGGGGAAAAAAGGCTTTCGGTCTCAGAATCGGTCGAGGCCGCAGGGGATGACCGCGGGCCCGTGCATGCCCTGGCGCGCGCCTTGGTCAAAGATCTCGGCCCCTACCAAGACGCCATTGCCGATTGGAAACTCGTTGATTTCAAAGTTCGAATCACCCAGGGTGGGACCGCAGCGGTGACTCGCGTGATCGTTGACAGTGAAGACAGCCAAGGCCAACGTTGGTCGACCGTGGGGGTCAGCGCGAATATCATCGACGCAAGCTTTGAGGCGCTGACCGACGCGTTGATTTGGAAGCTCGTGCACATGGGCGTTGCGCCCGCCCAAGCCGCACCCCGTGACTGACGCTCTCTTTGACCCAAAAGCGCTTGCCCCTCTTGCCGAAAGGCTAAAGCTGGCGGATCCGGATCGGTTTTTGGCCCTCCTTGCCGCCCCCAAGGCGGCCCGTGCGGCGCTTTTGGTGCTTTATGCGTTCAACGTAGAGCTCGCGCGCGCGCCCTGGGTGACGCGCGAGCCTTTGCTTGCGCGCATACGGCTGCAGTTTTGGCGCGAGGTCGTAACAGATCCGATCCATCCCCGCGCCCATGAAGTTGCCGAGCCTCTTGCCGCCCTCATCCGCAACACAGCGCTTCCCGTTGCCCTCTTCGAGCGGATGATCAGCGCGCGCGAGGCCGAGGCTGAGGGGCACCATCTGCGCGATCTTGCTCAGCTGCGATCTTACCTGACCGACAGCGCGGGAGCCCTGATGGCGCTTGCGGTCCGGGCGCTTGGCGCTGCGGCAAGCGCTGAAGCGGTTGCGCAAGCCTATGGCTTTGCGCAGGGCGTGGCGAATTATTGTCTTGCGATCCCGGCGATTGAGGCCAAAGGCCGAAAGGCCTTGCCCCCCGAAGGTCGATCAGCGCTTGCAACCCTTGCGGCGGAAGCCTTCGCAGAGCTGCAAGCGGCGCGGCGCGCCCGCAGGCTGGTTTCACCGGCGGCGCGCCCGGCTCTGTTGGCCGCCTGGCGGGCGCCCGTGTTGCTGGCCCGCGCGGCAGCTGATCCGGGCGCAATCTGGTCGGGGCGGTTTTCTGAAAGCGAGTTTTTGCGCCGCGCGCGTTTGTTGCGGGCAATGCTCCTCGGATTTTGATTTTGGGTTTTTCAAGCCCCGGACCGCGAGCAAAATTTCGGCTTTTAATCGGTCGAAGCGGCGAGAGAGAGCAGTTGTTGTCAGATCAGATCCGCCGCGCGCGCCGCGGCATCCGGGCGGCAGCGCTTTTCTTAGCCGGCACGCTTGCGCTCCGGCCCAGGCGCTTAGGTCCCCCGGCGGCGCGAGCTGCGCGTTGGGGGTAAGCCGCGCCGTTCCGACCTTATCGCGCGCGCTCGTGTGGCTTGCGTGTCCCGAGGCAAGGGGGCGTCTTGTAAGAGTGTTCTGTCGCTCCCTTCTCGGCTTCTGTCAACATGTTGAAAAAATGATAGGATTGATCTCTTAGACTCTTTTTTTGTCTTTTTTAGATCGAAAAATTGATCTCCCAGCGTCGTTTCTGCGGGCTCTCTGCGGGGAAGAGCGCGCCGTTTTGAACCAGCTTATCAAATTGTCTGACGTTAATCATTCATCAGACATTTGCCCGCTGCCGCGCCAATCTCAACGCCTTAAGTCCGGACGCCTTATTCAAGCTCGATCGTCCCGGGCGGCTTTGACGTCACATCGTAAAAGACGCGGTTGACCCCCCGCACCTCATTGATGATCCGCGTTGCGGTTTCGGTCAAAAACTCGTGCGAGAATGGATAGGCTTCCGCTGTCATTCCATCGACCGAGGTCACAGCCCTGAGCGCCAAAGCATAATCATAGCTGCGGCCATCGCCCATCACACCCACGGTGCGCACCGGCAACAAAGCGGCAAAGGCCTGCCAGATCGCATCATAAAGCCCATGGCGGCGGATTTGATCGATATAAATCGCATCCGCTTGCCGCAGAATCGCAAGCTTTTCTCGGTTCACTTCCCCAGGGCAACGGATGGCAAGCCCCGGCCCCGGGAAGGGATGCCGCCCAACGAAAGCCTCCGGCAAGCCGAGCTCGCGCCCAAGCGCGCGGACCTCGTCCTTGAACAGCTCGCGTAAGGGCTCAACGAGCTTGAGCCCCATACGCTCAGGGAGACCGCCCACATTGTGATGGCTCTTGATCGTCACCGATGGCCCGCCGGAAAAGCTCACGCTTTCGATGACGTCCGGATAAAGCGTCCCTTGCGCCAAAAATTCGACCCCCTCGATCCCGCGGGCAATTTCCTCGAAAACGTCCACAAACAGCCGGCCAATGGTTTTACGTTTTGCCTCAGGGTCGGTGACCCCGGCCAGCGCGGAAAGAAACCGCTCGGACTCGTCGACATGAATGAGGGGGATGTTGAAATGCTCCCGGAAGAGCCGCACCACCTCTTCCGCTTCATTCTGTCGCAAAAGGCCGGTGTCGACAAAAACACATGTGAGCCGTTCGCCAATGGCCTCGTGCAGCAAAACCGCTGTGACGGCCGAATCGACCCCTCCGGACAGACCACAAATCACGCGGCCCTCGCCAACCGTGGCGCGGATTTTTGCAACTGCCTCTTCCCGAAAGGCCCGCATCGTCCAGTCCCCAACAAAACCAGCGATGCGGATAAAGTTGCTGAGCACGCGAGCGCCCTTCGGCGTGTGGTGCACCTCAGGGTGGAACTGGACCGCGTAAAACCGTCGTGCCTCGTCGGCAACGATGGCAAAGGGCGCCCCGGGCGAGGTTGCAAGCACCGCAAAACCGGGCGCAAGCGCGCTCACATGATCCCCGTGGCTCATCCACACCTGCTCCGGCCCGTCGGTGAACCAGCCTTCGAGGAAGCGAGAATGAACCCCCGTTGGAGACACATAAGCCTTGCCAAACTCGGCCCGCCCGCTGCCACGCGCGACCGTGCCGCCCAAGGCCTGCATCATCGCTTGCTGACCGTAGCAAATGCCCAACACCGGTACGCCCAAGTTCCACAAGCCTGGGGGCGGCATCGGCGCATCGGGGTCAAGCACGCTGGCCGGCCCGCCCGAAAGGATCACCGCCTGCGGCGCAAACGCGCGTAGAAAAGCATCGTCGACCCGCTGATAGGGATGGATCTCGCAATAGACATTGAGCTCACGCAGGCGCCGCGCGATCAGCTGCGTGAGCTGGCTTCCAAAGTCGACAATCAACAGGCGTTGGTGCTGCATGGTCTTGGCTCCTCGGCTTGCGCTTTAGGGACAAGGCAGCGTTTCGGCAAGCATTCGCCAAGCCAGTGTCGCTCCTCCGCGGCAAGGTGGCGCTTTCACGCCGCTCAGCGCCCCACGGCCGCGCTATAGGCCAGGGAAAGAGGAGGCGTGAGCATGAACGAGGCAAGACGCGGCCGCGGCGGTGGTGCGGCGCGCAGGGCCGAGCGCAGCGCGATTCGCTATGACGTTGCGCGCTATATCACCCGCAACATTCCCAATCTCGAAATCCTTCACCCCGAGGCCATCGAGCTCATCGAGCACAATGCCGAAACAGTGCTTGAGGAAATCGGGGTCAATTTTCTTGAAAACCCTGAAGCCTTGCGGCTTTGGCGCGAGGCTGGCGCCGATGTCAAAGGCGAGCGCGTTCGTATCCCACGCGGGCTTGCCCGGAAACTTTGCGCAACCGCCCCGACACGTTTCACCCAGCACGCGCGCAACCCCGCCCGCTCGGTTGAGATTGGCGGGCGCAACCTTGTCTTTGCCCCTGTTTACGGCCCGCCTTTTGTGCGCGACCTGGAACGCGGGCGCCGCTATGCAACGCTTGAGGATTTCCGCGCCTTTGTAAAGCTTGCTTATATGTCGCGCTGGGTGCACCATTCCGGCGGCACCGTGTGCGAGCCCACCGATGTTGCGGTCAACAAGCGGCATCTCGATATGCTGCTTGCCCACATGACGCTGAGCGACAAGCCCTATATGGGCTCGGTCACCGCACCTGAGCGCGCCGAAGATTCCGTGCGCATGTCAGAGATCCTCTTCGGCGCCGATTTCGTGCGCGACCATTGCGTGATGACCTCACTGATCAACATCAATTCGCCTTTGTCTTTCGACGCAACGATGATGGGCGCGCTTGAGGTCTATGCGCGCGCGGGGCAAGCGACCATCATCTCGCCTTTTATTGTCGGAGGCGCCATGGCGCCGGTGACCGTTCTAGGCACGTTGACGCAAGTCTTGGCTGAGGTTTTGGTTGGGGTCGCCTATGCGCAGCTCGTTCGCCCAGGCGCGCCGGTGATCTTTGGCGCCTTCGTCACGTCGATCGACATGAATTCAGGCGCGCCGACCTTTGGCACACCCGAGGCAGCGCAAATCACGCTTGGCGCGGGACAATTGGCGCGCCGGCTCAACCTGCCCTATCGCTCGGGCGGGGCGTTTTGTGGCTCGAAGCTGCCCGATGCGCAAGCCGCCTACGAAAGCGCCAACAGCCTCAACGTTGCGCTTTTTGCGGGCGTCAATTTCATGCTCCACGCCTGCGGCTGGCTGGAAGGGGGGCTCGTTGCGAGCTACGAGAAATTCGTGCTGGATGCCGATCAGTTAGGCGTGCTGCATAAATTGGCCGAAGGTGTAGCCACCGACGAAAACGCGCAAGCCATGGATGCGATCCGTGAGGTAGGACCCGGGGGGCATTATCTTGGGTGCGCCCACACGCAAGCAAATTTCCTAACCGCGTTCTGGCGGAGCGAGGTTTTGGATTACAAGCCGTTCGAAACCTGGGCTGAGGAGGGGGCGCGCGATTCGGCCCAAATCGCAGCGGATCGGGTCAAGCGCCTTTTGGCTGACTACGAACCGCCCCCGCTCGACCCCGGCGTACGGCAAGCGCTCGAAGAGTACGTGGCGCGCCGAAAGGCAGCGGAACCCGACGCCTTTGGGTGAAAATGCCTTTGGGCCCGAAAGGTTGGTCTCTCAGCGGCGCGCGCCTTTGGGTTCGTGTGCCTGGCAATGCGGCTTTGGTGCGCGCAAAGCAAGCGTGGGCAGGTTTTGTAGGGGTCACACGCAGATCTGTCGCTCGGCGCCCGGGCAAGTCACCCTGCCGCCTTCCGAGCCGGACGCGCTCGAAGAACGCGCGTGTCTTTGAGAACGCTCTGGAACGGACCTGCCCACGCTGCAATGGCGGCCTTAGCGCAGCGGCCGTTGTCGGTGCATGCGCCGGAGTGTCACGGAGGTTTGGGCGCTTGCACCCCGGCGCTTTTGGTTTTTGTCCTCGTCTGAGGTGAAATCCGTTCCGGTCTCCCGGGAAACCCGCGCGCGGGGGCTTGCCGAGACGGCTGTCGCGGAAGCCTTCGCACTGTGGCGTGGATTTCGCGCTTCTTATGCCTCCATTTCGGCAAACACAGAGCAGGCAGCGCGCAGAGAGAGAAACTCCCTCTCCCTCGCGCCTTATGTCTAAGGCTGGCGAGGGGTTTGCACATGCGTGATGGCCTCGGAGAGGCTCGGGGCTGGGTCAGGCGTTGGCGCCCGCTCTTTTCCTCATCAGCAATCGGCTTTGCCAGCCCTTGCTTCGCATCCTCATCCGTCATCGCGCTTTGAGCAGAGCTTTGCCCCGCTTAAGGCCTCAACTGTGCGCCTGCTCCTCAGCTAGCGCGGTGCGCGCACCGTCGCCCGGCGCGATGGCGAGAATCCGAACAGCCCGGACCCCGCGCGCTTGGCCAAGGCGCGCACGCGCATAACAGACGCCGTCAAGCCCGACGAGGGAAACGTCCTCAAGGGCCGAAAGCGGGAGTTCCAACGCATCCCCCGGCGCAAGGGCAAGAGCACGCTCAAGTGGCATTTGCACCCGCCCCAAGACAGCGTCCAAAACCGCGGTTAAATTCTGCACCGCCGGGGCAAACGCGGGCGCCTCTGGCGCTGCTGCGCCGCCCAAGGGCGCCTTCCCCGAGAGTACAGCGCGGTTTGCTTGCGCCTCACCTCGGGCTGACGCGTTTTCAAAACCGGCTGCCTCGCCGGCATAACGGGCAAGGGGCGTTCGGCGCGGCGGTGTTTCGGGCCAGATGAGCTGCAAACGCCCCTCGCGACGCGCGCCCAGATGCTCAAGGGAAAAGCGAAGCTCCGCGAAGCGGTAGCAGCCCTCGTGTAAGAGGGCCGGCAAGAGGCGGATATCGTGAACGAGACGCAACAGCCGCCAGCCTTCAGGTAAAAAGAGCCGAGGATCGGAGTCATGCAAGTGATCCGGGGACTGCGTGCGGCGGGTGAGAGTGTCGCCCTGTTCAGCGGAGGGAGGCGCAAGCTCGGCCAGGATCGCCTCGATGAGCTCTGCGACGAGAATGAAGTCTGTTTGAGTCGGCAATCGATCGTCCGATGTGTCACCGACAAGGGCAAACGAGCCCGCGCTGAGCGCCTGCACGGTTGCGCTTAACCCCGCGCTATCGAGCGTAACAAGGCCAAGGGGCTCTTCCGGATCCCGAGGTGAGGCCAAAAGAGCCCAAAAGCCTGGATCTGGCAAAAGTTCAAGGGCCTCGGCAAAAGAAAGCGCGCGCTCGGAAAAGCTCTTTGCCTCAGCCGTCATGCCGGAGAGGCGGTGGATCGTTCGCGCCCATACTTTGGGAAGCGATCGCGCCCATGGCGCCGCGCGCGCCGAGGGCTCTTGCGCCGAACGGCGAAGCTTTCGCCTAAGCACGAGTTGCGCCATCGCCACCTGCTCGAAGATCCTTTTCTTGCCGGCACGACTCCAGCATAGAAAGATTAACGAAGTCCTGCACAGTTATTCAGGCTCAGCCAGGCGCGACACAATAACCTGCACCTCTGGCTTTTTGCCGATCTCATCAAGCGCAACCGATCGAACGCGGCGCCGTAAAAGCTCGGTCAAGCGCTCGTCTGACTCAAAAAGCTTCCGATCCGCCAGGCGCAAATCCTGCGCCATCGCCTCTTCGAGAACAGGGACGAGAGGCCCGCTGCGGCCTTGCTCGGGCAAACCACGCAAATCCGCCCATGGATCCCCAATTGGCAAACCCTCTTCGTCAATGATCAGGGTGACCGTGACCAAACCATTTATAGCCAGACGCAGTCGATCGCGGACAATCCCACCGAGCGCCCCGTAGATTTGCGTGCCGTCGAGGTAAAGCCGCCCCGCCTCAATTTGGTCAACCACCCGGGGCTCGGGCTGGGTGAGATCGAGCATCGTTCCATTCATCGCCACCGCCGCACGATAACCCCGCGCCCGCGCCAAGAGCGCATGCGCGTGAAGATGCCGCGCTTCGCCATGCATCGGTATGACGATGTCCGGGCGCACGAGGTCGTGCATCCGCTCTAGATCGGGACGGTTTGCATGGCCTGAGACGTGATAAAGCCCCCCCGCCGCGTCCTGGACAATTACCCCTCGCGCCGCGAGCTGATTCATGACCCGGAAGATATCGCGTTCGTTTCCGGGGATGATCGCCGAGGAAAACAAGAAGAGATCGTCTTCTTTCAAGTCGAAGCCCAAATAGGGCCCCTGCGCGAGCTGTGCTGCCGCCGCGCGGCGCTCGCCTTGGCTGCCGGTGACCAGCAACATCAAATGCTCACGCGGAATTTCGGCCGCCTCCTCAAGGCTCACAATTGGTGGAAAATCGGCCACAAGTCCCGCTTCCATCGTCGTGCGCAACATGCTTTGCATCGCGCGGCCAATGACGCAAATCGATCGGCCCGCCTCGCGCCCGACATGGGCAAGGGTTCGTAGCCGCGCGACATGGGAGGCAAAAGTCGTTGCCACCACCAGCCCCGAGGCGCCGCGGATCAATTGTTCAAAGGCGGGATAAAGCGCGCTTTCTGATCGGCCCGGGTGCAGGACAAAAACATTCGTCGAGTCGCAGGTCATTGCGCGGACGCCTTTATCCCCAATCGCTTGAAAAAGCCGCGCATCAAAGGGCTCGCCCACCCCGGGGGACAGGTCGATCTTGAAATCGCCCGAATGCAAAATCCTCCCCGCCGGTGTTTCGATCAAAATCGCTGAGGACTCGGGAAGCGAATGCGAGACCGGCAGAAATTGCAGGCGAAACGGGCCGAGCGTGACCGCGGCGGGGGTCGGCGCTACCGCCTGGACCGCGTCGGTTGACTGCTGCGCTTCCATAAGCTTTTTGCGTGCGATCCGTGCCGTAAAATCCCGCGCCAGAACCGGCACGCGCAGCTTTGGCCACAAGTAACCAAGCGCACCGATATGATCTTCGTGCGCGTGCGAGATGACAATGGCGTCAAGCCGTTCGCGCCGCTCGACCAGCCAGGAAATATCGGGCATGATCAGATCAACCCCAGGCGCAGAGTCCATATTGGGGAAGGTCACCCCAAGGTCGATCAACAAAAGCCGCTCCCGCCCCGGCGCGCCCCAGCCAAAGACATAGGCATTCATGCCGATCTCTCCGGCGCCGCCGAGGGGCATATAGATCAGGCGTTCACTCATACCCTGTGCTTTCAAAAAAGATCAAGGATTGGTTCATGAGTTGAACTCGTGGATGAGCCGCAGTCCGTGCACGGTCAAGTCTGGGGCGAGGTGATCGAAGAGCCCCTCAACGGTTGCGAACAACGGCGCAAGCCCACCTGTCCCCACCACTTGCATCGGCCGGCCATGTTCGGCCTTGATCCGATTGCAGAGGCCTTCAATGAGCCCGATATAGCCCCAAAAGATTCCGGCCTGCATGCAGGCAACCGTGTTTTTCCCGATCACGCACTGTGGCCGGGCGACCTCAACATGTGGCAAAGCAGCAGCGGCCTGGTGCAAGGCCTCGAGGCTCAAGTTGACCCCTGGCGCAATGACGCCCCCCACATAGGCACCATCATGATCAACCACGTCAAAGGTTGTGGCGGTGCCGAAATCAACCACAATCAGATCGCCGCCAAAGACGTCGTAGCCTGCAACGGTATTGACCAGACGGTCTGGCCCAACCATCGCTCCGGGATCAACGCGCACAGCGATTGGCAAAGCGCAATTTGGCTGTCCAACAACAAGCGGACGGCAGCCGAAGTAATGCTCGCAGAGTCTTCGCAAGTTGAACACCGCCCGCGGGACGGTCGAGCTTATGATCGCCGCTCCTATGCGGTGCGGCAGGGTTTCCTTTCCAAGCAACGCCGAAAGCCAAACGAAATACTCATCCGCGGTTCGGCGAGCGTCTGTCGCCATGCGCCAATTGGCAACAAAAGCGTTTCCGTCCCACAGGGCGAAGACAGTGTTCGTATTCCCGCAATCAATGCAAAGCAGCATCGCAGAATCGTTCAGCTCAGAATTTCCGCCGCCGGAAAGATGCGGAGCTTCTCCCCGGTGTTCACAACAAGTGCGCCCGTTTCGTCGATCGTCTCAAACCGCCCCGAGACAACCTCGTTCCCAACACGAACGGTGATTCTTTCCCCGAGGCCTTCCGCATGCGCGAGGAATGCTTCCCTGAGCGCCCCGAATCCTTCAGCCTGAAGCCGAGCCTCCCAAGCCGAAAAAGCCGGCGCAAGCCAATCGAGCAGTCGCTCCGGCGAGATGTCAAACCCCGTCTCTTCCCGCAAGGAAACGGCGCGGCGCGAAGCCTCGGGCAAGATCCCGGGTGCTTTGTGCAAATTCACGCCGATCCCAATGACAACCCATCCGTCGGCGCTTGTCTGCAACAAAATTCCGGCAAGCTTCCCGCCATTCAGCAAAAGATCGTTTGGCCATTTCAGGCGAAACGTTGTAAGGCCCGTTAGCTCTTGCAAGACCTCAAGAAGCGAAAGCGCCGCGACAAAGCCGCGAAGGGCAAGACGCGCGGGCGGCTCAGAAAGACGAAGCGCGACACTCGCGGCAAAATTCCCCGGGTTATCCACCCACCGGCGCCCGCGCCGCCCTATTCCGGCGTATTGCCTCTTTGTAAAAACCCAAAACGGCCCACGCGCCTCACCCGTTCGGCGCAGGGCCTCAAGATTGGTGCTATCGCACACATCCAAAACAACGCGCTCGAAGCCAGCTTGCCATGTCCGTGCGTTCGAAAATCTGCGTCGCATCACTTTTCGTTCACGGCACAAGTGCCTCTGCCGCCGCAAGCGCCGGCCCTTCAAGCCCCAAGAGATTGACGACCGCAAGCACGGTCAACACCGCGGACCCGGCCAAAACAGCTCGCGAAACGACGCTCATCTCCGGCTCAAGCGGGTCCCGCTCAACCCCGAAATACATGTAGTAAACAATTCTGAGGTAGTAAAATGCGCCGATCACACTTGCAATAACCGCCGCGATGGCAAGCCACACTAACCCTGCATCAACTGCCGCGAGCAACACGCCAACCTTTGCCCAAAAACCGGCGAAAGGCGGAACGCCGGCAAGGCTAAACATCAAGCTCAATAGCGCGAGCGCTGTCGCTGGATGGCTCTTTGAAAGCATCGACAAATCGTCAATCGCGCTGACAAAGCGCCCGTCCCGTCGCATGGCGAGAATAAAGCTAAAAACACCGATCGACATGATCACATAAAGCACCATATAAATGAGAGTCGCCTGCACCCCAGCCCGCGAGCCTGCCGCCAAGCCCAGTAACGCGAAGCCCATGTGCGTGATCGACGAATAGGCCATAAGCCTTTTCAAGTCTCTTTGCGCAATGGCTGCAATTGCCCCAACAAACATGCTCGCCAATGCTAACAGCACCAGCACTTGCGACCAATCGGCCACTTCAATTGGAAAGCATTCATAAACCACACGTGCGAGCACCATAACAGCCGCAAGCTTCGGCGCCGTCGCAAAAAACGCTGTGATTGGTGTCGGTGCACCTTCATAAACATCGGGAGTCCACATATGAAACGGCACCGCCGAAACCTTAAAGGCCAAACCGGACAAAATCAAAACCAACCCAAGCAGGACCCCGATTGATCCGCCTTCCTCATCAAGAACCGAAGCAATTCCCGAAAATTTCACCGTCCCCGAAAAGCCATAAACCAAAGAAATCCCATAAAGAAGCAGCCCCGACGCCAGCGCACCGAGCACAAAATATTTCAAGCCCGCCTCTGTCGATCGAACGCTATCGCGCCGATATGCCGCGAGAACATACGACGGAAGCGCCAAAAGCTCGAGCCCAAGATATAAAACAATAAAATCGGTCGCCGAAACCGAAATCATCATCCCGAGCGTTGCGAACGCGACCAAAATCGGAAGCTCAAAAGTAAGAATTTTTACTCGTTGCAACCAATCAATGCTCACCGCCATAACAATAGCGCCAGAGGCGAGAATCGCAATCTTCGCGAAGCGCGCGAACGCGTCCTCCAAAAGGCCGAACGCCCACCCCTTATCCGCGGCTCCTTCACGCGCCAGCTGAATAACAATCAAAACAACGAAAAAAAGTGTTGTCGCACTCATCATCTTCCTCGCAACGAGCGCCTCGGACCGAAGCGCGCCGATGACAAGCGCTCCAAGGCAGTACACAGCGAGTAAAATTTCGGTCATCGAACCGCTCATTTCAATCTTTTCCTTCCATCAATCCGCCGCGGTCTGCAAAGCGCGAGTTCGCTCTCGTCCCACGTCATCCGCCTCGACCGAATTAATCGGACGCGCATCGAAGCGCTCAACGAGCTGCTCAACGGATCGCGCTCCAACTTTCAAAATCGGTGACGGATAGACGCCAAGGAAAATAACCAGCGCAACGAGCGGAAAAAACATCGCCTTCTCTCTTTGATCGAGATCGACGATTGCCAAAACTTTTGGATTATTGACAACACCCAAAAAAACCTTCCGATAAACCCAAAGCCCATAGGCTGCAGACAAAATAACGCCGCTTGCAGCCAAAACTGCCACCCAAGTATTGATTTGAAACACTGCAAGAAAGGGAAGAAACTCACCGATAAAACCGCTCGTCCCTGGTAGGCCGATGTTTGCTAAGATGAACACCATAAACACGGCGACAAAGATCGGAGCCCGATTAATAATCCCACCAAGCGATCCAATCTCGCGCGTGTGTATTCGATCATAGATCACTCCCACGCCCAAAAACAGCGCCGCCGAGATGATCCCGTGACTGATCATTTGAAAGATTGCACCATCGATCCCCTGTTGCGAGAAAGAAAAAATCCCGACGGTGACAAAACCCATATGCGCAACGGAGCTATAGGCAACAAGCTTCTTAAAATCCTCCTGCACAAGCGCAACCAACGACGCATAGACAATCGCAATAACGCTTAACCACAGAACGAGCGGCGCGAACATTTCCGATGCAACGGGAAACATCGGTAAGTTGAACCGAAGAAAACCGTAACCCCCCATTTTCAAAAGAAGCGCGGCCAAAATCACCGAGCCCGCGGTTGGCGCCTGCACGTGCGCATCCGGAAGCCACGTGTGAACCGGCCACATAGGAAGCTTAACAGCAAAAGCGACAAAGAAAGCCAGCCATAAAAGTGCCTGTAGACCCCCAGCAATATTAATCCCCAATAATGATATCGCATGAAAGCCGAAATGATAAGATGAAAGTATTTCGAGATCCGATGTCCCCGTCTCGAAATAGATTACAATCATCGCAACCAACATCAAAACTGAGCCGAAAAATGTGTACAAGAAGAACTTAAACGCTGCATAAATTCGCTCTTTACCCCCCCAAATCCCAATGATCAAAAACATCGGAATGAGGCTCGCCTCAAAAAAGAGGTAAAAAAGAAAAAGATCTCTTGCCGCAAACGTTCCGAAAATCAGAGACTCCGATAAAAGCAAAGAGACCATAAGTTCACGGACACGATTTCTTACGTTCCAAGCCGAAAGCACCGCCAGCGGCATTACACCGGCCGTTAAACAAACGAGGGCTACGGAAATACCATCGAGGCCGAGCCGGTAATGAAACCCAAAGATCCAGGCCGCGTCTTCCTTAAACTGGTAACCTGCCACCGATCGATCGAACGCGAAAAACAAAAAGAGCGATATCAGGAGAGCCACTCCAGTCGTAAAAAGCGCGAACCACTTCGCGTTCTCATCTTGCTCGTATTTTCTCCTCCCCGGCGACGCCATCAAAATAATGGCCGCGATAAGCGGCGAAAAAATTAGAATTGAGAGAATGTTTCCCATGCTCAGCCTCGCCGTCTGTACTGCAGCCTAAAACACAATGAAAATCCAAAGTGTCAAAAAAGTTACCCCACCCGCGATCGCCAACGCATAGGTCGCCAGAAAACCCGATTGCACAGCCGAAACTCCTCTTGTCAACCTTGGCACACCGGCGAGTGCCAAAAGGTTGATAAATCCATCGATCGTTTTGCCATCTCCATACCGCCAGAGAAACTGACCTAGCCAAAAAACAGGTCTCACGAAGAGACGATCATAGATCTCGTCGAAAAGCCACTTCTTGTAAAGGAACTGATAAAGAAGCCGGTGTTGTCGATAAATCGATTCCCGAAGTCTTGGAGACCTCAAAAACAATAAAAACGCTAAACCAAACCCCAAAAGCATAGCGAGAAACGGAGCAAACTTCACTGACTTCGGCACGTGATGCGCATCATCGATCACCATGTTGCCCTCAGAAATGAAGAGCGATGTGCCAAAAAAAGCGCGTACGATTTCTTCGGAACCAAAAAACGGTTTGTAAAAGAGGGATCCAAAAAAGATTGCCCCTGTGCTGAGAGCGACAAGCGGAACTGTCATAATTGCCGGCGCCTCAGAGAGCGCGGGATGATGCGCCTTGG
>FWWL01004535.1_pt1 | contig 23276 bp, 9 predicted proteins | sample 2228331 | NCBI WGS metagenome assembly FWWL01 (sample SAMEA103939775, study PRJEB20133) | metagenome | reverse complement strand
AGCGCGCGCGTATTGCGTTCCTGTCGCGTAGGGTTGCGCGGAACCCGTAGCCACGACCGCGTCCGGCGCCTGGCGCAGGAGTTCGGGCCATTTCCCCTGGCCGATAGCTTTGAAATCGGCAACCGCCATCGGAATGTAGAGCACAGGGCGGCGAGGACACGCATCTGCGGATTCGGAGCCGCAATCGACGGGGACCTCGAAGCGCAGAGGAAGGGGGGCGGAGCGTGGACCGGCTTCATCCATCCCCACAACAACGACTTCAGCGTTCGCTTCGTCGGCTAGCTCCAGTCCTGCCAAGACCGTCTGAACAATCTGCCAGGTGCGCGCGCCGGGCGCAGTTACCGCATACTGCGGCTCGCAAGGCATCGGGCCACAACCGAAGATGACAATCCTCATTCGCTTCGTCTCGTGCTTGGAAAGCTCAGTCCATGAGTATGGCACTCATGCCGGCGATCCTGTCGGATCTTGTGATACGGCTTCAAATGGAAAATGGGCCAGGGGAAGCCTAGGGTGGCGTGTGAGTGGTTCGCGCCGCAGTGCGATAAGCCATCGCAGGCGACTCCGCCCACTTTTCGTAAAGAGACCCCTCGCGCCATGCGTTCGCTATCGTTCGTCCGCATGCGGTGAGGATGACCAGAGACTGACTCTCATGGGACGGATCTGTCTGATCTTGGGTTGCGTGAGCCTAGGAGGATGAGACCCTAGTGGTGACGATTGCGTCGCGTAAGTCGCTGAGCTCGGCCTGCCTGAAATGGAGAGCACGCTCTTTAGACGCCAGCACGCTTACCGAGACCTCACTCTATCCTAGGCGTGTCCTTGCGGCTCTTTATCCCATTCGCCACTGGCCAGGGCGTTCTCGATCGACTCGACGCGGTAGCGCACCTTGGAGCCAGTGGGTTGCTCAACGACGAATTCCTCCCCGACGGCATGCCCGAGGAGTTGGGCCACGAGCGGGGCCTTATAGTAGTAGATGCCCTTATCGGTGTCGCTCTCCCACTGACCTAGGAGGACGTAAGTTTCACGGCTTCCCGTGTCGAGATTGTGGATGGTGACCCGAGTGCCAAACGACACGATGTCGGTCTTGACGTCGTCCTTCGTAATCACGCGCGCCAGAGAGATCGCCTCTTGCAGGTAGGCGGCGCGTCGTAGGAGCTGGGCGTGACGCTCGCGCGCTCCGTGGTAGCCAGCATTTTCGCGCAAGTCGCCTTCAGAGCGTGCCTTTTCGATCTCGCGCGCATTCTCGGGAATCGTCACTGTGTTGAGTTCGTGGAGCTCGGCTACGGCGCGAGCAAGCCCTTTGACCGTGGTATAGTGGAACCGCGAATCGAGAATGCTGTCGCGGCCATTCTGCACTGGCTCGACTTCCTCGAGGTCGCGGCGGACGAGCCGTATGCATCGATCTGCTGCATGACGGGCGGCATCGTTGAAGACGTTGTGCAGTTGGATGACGCGGCGCAGATCGCGAACTTGATCGCGGGGCATGTCCGCGACCGCTCGCGCGATCACTGAGAAATCGCCGGCACTGATGAGCGAGCGGACCTTGCCCAAGAGCCATTTGGCTGCCTGAAGCTGTTCCGGTGGTGCTGTGGCGCGGCGCAACACAACATCCCACTCGTTGAGCCGTTCGAGCAGTTCGAAGACGAATGGCCCTAGCGGTACATAGTCATCCAGTTGGGGCCAGCGTCCTTCTGTAATTTGCCGCGCGGCCCAATAAAAAGTTTCAGGGTTCTCTAGCGGCCGCTCGAAGAGTTCGCGCAGCGCTCGCACGGCGTCCACAATATGTTTCTCGGCCTCCAGCACCGACCACAGCGCCTGAGCTAGGACGAGCGGCGCACGCGGAATGAGAGCTGCGGCCTGCTCCCGTCCCTCCTCCCCGTCGCGTTCCACCAGTTTGCGCACCGCTCTCAGGGCGAAGGGCAACTCAGGGATTGCCGCCAAGTCAGCGTAATCCTGGACCTCCTCCAAAAGGTTTCCCTCTGTCGGGAGGCCATTCACGAAGGGGGCCACAGCAGGGGAGCGCTCCGCCAGCAATTCCAAAAGATAGAGAGCGCAAAGACGGTCAGCGGTGGGTGCGCCCTGGGTTTCTGCGCGGCGCCGCAGATCATGGGCAATGCTCTCCACTGTTGCGGGGGTGAGAGCCGCCCCGTCCTGAAGGGCTCGCGCAAGCTCTTTCACGGCGCCGATGCGCTGCTCAAGCGAAGCGGCTGGATCGAAATAAGCCTCCAGGACTTCATCCTCAACGGTGCGTGGTTGCTCGCGCAAAGCGATCGTGGCGTGGGCACCGCGCCCCGAATCAAAATCGATCCACGGATCTAACCGCAAGGCGGCACGCGCTTCGGGCCACCATCGATTCCACTGTGCCTCAGAGAAAAGGCGGTCGAGGAGCAACTCCTTGAGCTCACTCTGGCGCAGGCGTCCATCGAAATCGGCTAGCACCAATTTGACGAATTCTGCGGGTTGGGTTTCGGCAAATTCCTGGAGCTGAGAGGGATTCCTAATAAGCTGCGCTGTGAAGCTCCCCTCGGGTCGATGTTTGAGATGCTTTCGGAGAAAATCGATTTTGACCTCTCGCCGTGGTTCGTCCGCCTCAGGGAACTCCAGCACGACACGGTCGTTAGGGATATCGAGCTCTGCCACGGTGCCGTCGCCCCAGTAAGGGTGGGAGTAGACTTCGCCCGGCAGCATGCGCATGAATTCATCGATGCGCTCGTGGACGCGGTCGAGCGGGAGCCCCTTGCATGCGGCGACCATGTCCGCGAGCTGGGGAATGTGGGCGTACACCTGGCGCAGAGCCCGCGCCGTGTGCGGCCGCAGAGGCTTCGAGTCGGGCCAGAAGCGGGCGGCCAAGCGAAGGACTTGCAGCTTCGTGGGCCACATTTCCCGCGCCTCGAGTTCATCAAGCACCAAAAGCAGTAGCTCGTGAGCGTGATCGAGAGCCTTGGCTCGGCGCATGGCTCGCAGAAATTGATCGTAAAAGGCCGGATCGGCCGGCGGGGCGCTTGCGATCTCCACCCACTGATTCTCTAGCGCCTGTGTATCTTGCCGCTTCAAAGCCGCAACAAGCTCTTCTGGAAGAAGCGGAAACTCCTGTATCTCTACCGTTTTGGCCATGGGTGTCTGCCACATTACGCCTTGATAATGTTAACAAATGATCGCACTCGCTTTTGTTGCTGCGAGGGCAGCGACTCGTGCAATGCCTAACCACATTTTGCTCCGACCATTCATCTTGCCACCACGAGTCAGGAACTGGCTTGAGGGCTATGTGATGCCCGCAACTGGAGATACTTGGCCGGGAGTCAAGAAGTGAGGCAGTAAGGCGGGCAACGATGAGTGCGAACGTGTTTCGTCTGAATGTCTCTGAACGGGACCACCATGTTTGAGACTGGGATGTTCGCCAAAGGGGGGGACGGGGGGCGATTCCCTAGGCCTCTTCGTCGGCATGTCGATTTTTCTTGATTCACATCTGGTCGCGAAGTATGGAACGTGTTATTACCTAAAAATCGAATTCTGTGGCGGATCGTTGTCGGGAGTCACAATTTTCTGTAACACTGACTCTAGGGATGCGCCATGGAGGGGGTGGACAAAATGAACACACGTTCGTTTATTTGCTGCAAAGCAGTGAGTTCGGGTATCGTCTTTTCTTCGTTGCACTGCGCAATCGCGCTGGCAGCGCTTCTCTCAATCACTGCTCCAAGTTGCTTGCCAGCTGGGCAGAGCCTCCACGGATCGGAAATGACGATGTCAGAGGTCGGTTTTGGGGACACCAGGATACATGTCCTCGCGTCGCTCAACAGGCCCTCCGTGAAAAACGGTGAAACCCTTATCATCTCAGTCCTCGTGAAATCGATTGCCCCCATTGACAAAGTGGAAGCCGATTTAGGTGGGGTTGCCCGAGTCGATCTTCAGCCAAGACCTGGCACCGGAAACATAGCGGCGGAAGGCTCTCACATTGCGGTCTACGAGGCGCAATGGCGAGCGACAGGTCTTGAGGAGAAAGTCTACGATGTTGCCATCACAGTCCGCGATGTGACCGGTCACACGTTGGTAGACCGTTCGCTGCGCTTTTCTGATCCCGCTGCAGGCAACTCGACGCCCGGAAGCACAAATTACCCCAACGCTGGAATGACACGGCTGGGCAAAGCGACGTTCGATATCACCGAGAGTTTGGTGACCTGCATGGTGGTAGATAGCGTCAATGGCTACGCCTATTGCGGAACCTATACAGCTCCGGGCCGGGTCATCAAAATTAAGTTGGGCAACGGCAACGACCCGCCCGTTCGCATTGGTGGGATTATGCTCAACACGGGCGAAGATTATCTCACACGCGCCGTGATCGATGAGACAAGTGGCTACGCCTATTTCGGGACCCTCACCAGCCCTGCCAAATTAGTAAAGGTCAAGCTTGGAGCCGGCGACACCCTGCCGACCCGCATTGGAGTCGTCACTCTTAACTCTGGCGAGAATAATGTAGGGGCGGCTGTCATCGATCCAAACAACGGCTATGCCTATCTCGGCACCTACGATTTTCCGCCTGGCCGAGTTGTCAAAGTGGCTTTAGGGAGCGGGGATAACCCACCAACGCGAGTCGGTGTTGCGGTGCTTTTAGCGACTGAATATGCCCTCAATTGCGGGGGGATTGACGTTGCCAACGGCTACGCCTATTTCGGCACAGTCACAAACCCAGGCATCGTTGTGAAGGTTGCTCTGGGAGCGGGAAGCAACCCGCCGTCGCGAGTTGGGGCCGTGACGCTCAATAGCGGTGAGAATTGGCTGCGCAGCGCGGTGGTTGACGCGGCCGGCGGATACGGCTACTTTGGCACGGACACGAATCCGGGCAGGGTTGTGAAAGTCGCCTTGGGGGCGGGCACGAATCCCCCCAGCCGCGTGGGTGCCGTAACGCTCAATTCTGGCGAAGGTCCCCTCACAGGCGCTGCCCTCTACTCGGGCGGTGGCTATGCTGACTTCGTGACCTCCACGACCCCGGGGCGGATTGTCAAAATCGCTCTCGGCTCGGGAAGTAATCCGCCGACGCGCCTGGGTGCGCTCACCCTGTCGGCCGGCGAAGGTCCCCTTTGGGCAGCAGATTTTGATCCAAACAATCGAATTGTCTATGCGGCCGCTGGCTCGGTGCCCGGCCAGCTTCTCAAAGTGGCGCATACCCAAATGGGCTTTATTAAGACGACGAGTCTGACTCTCAGCGAGACAGCGGACGTTTACCAAATGCACTTCTACAGCCATTCTTCGACAGGAGAAGTGCGTTTGGCACTATACAACAATGCCTCACCCCGGCAGCTTCTGTGGCAATCCTCATCCCTCGTCAACTCTGTTGCTAATGGCTTCTTGTCCGTGCCGATTTCGGCGGGATCACCCTCTGCCTTGACTCTCACTCCTGGGACCTACCATTTGGCCTGGCAAACCAACACGCCTGAAAGCGTCCCAAGCTACAGTGCGGGCGCCGCGAATTCTGGCTCGTGGGTGAGTTATGCTTACGACACTTTCCCCTCCGACATTCCCAGCACGTCCTACACGCTGACGAACGAGAACTGGACCCATTATTTCACTTACTACGTTAGTGGAGAGCTGGAAGTGGAGTCAGTCCAGGTTCAAACGAGCCAAAGTGTGGACGTGATCTTTAATAGGCCGCTCGATCCATCGTCCGCTTTCGAGCCGACGAACTACACGATCTCTGGTTCTGGTCGAGGGACACTTGCCACTTATCCTTCGACTGTGCAACAAATTGATGACCTAACCTACCGCTTAATTTGGAACACTGGGAGCCAAACTTATGGCGGCGATGTGACCATTACGGTCACCGGAGTCTCTGATTTCCAGGGATTGCCAATAGGAACCAATAACAGTGCGACGCACGTTGGCGGGGGATTGCCCGTTATCATGAGTCATTTCGACATCGAATAAAGGGGGAGACATTCTTGCCGGCCTCTTTCGTGGCACGAGCTCCCTTTTGGAAGGTTCTCCCTGAATCCACAGTGAGCCATCCGCCAGGGAGAAGGGAAAGTGCGCCGAAGGAGTTCGTGGGCTGGAATCATCAATTAAGTATCGCAGGCACAAGCTGCGGCTTTTTGAGGTATGAGTCACTCGGTGAGGGGAAAAACTGGGCATGCCAGCGACGGCTTCACACAATCAATCGCGTTACATTCAATTAATTTCTGACCAAACTTTTGTGCTTCCGAAAAGGAGGAAAGCCATGAAAAGCCGAATGACATTGACTACTGTCTGCGCGCAAGTGTCTCCCGCGAAGGAGACGAGCAGCTGGAGGTTTTGGATTTTAGGACTCCTCATGCTCGCGTGGCAGGGTGCCACTTGGGCTGGCCAAGCGCCGCTCGTTTCGCATTCCGAAATCACCTATGAGGGTGGCGACGGCCAGATCCACGTCATGGCCTCGCTCAATCGCCCCTCGGTGAAGAACGGTGAACAGCTGGTGATCTCGGCGCTCGTAAAGTCCTCCAGACCCATCGCGGCGGTGGAGGCTGAGCTGGGTGGGGTCGATAACATTCAGCTCCAACCGAAGCCGACTGCCGGAAACGGCCCGCTTGCCGGTGGGGGCTACGCAGGACTTTACGAAGCCGTTTGGACTGCTTATGGGCTAGAAGAGCGTGTCTACGATGTTACTCTCAAAGTGCGTGACGTCAGCGGCCACACCTACGTCAACCGCTCTCTCAAATTTTCCGATCCTGCCGCGGGAATCTCAACGCCTGGGTCGGTGAATTACCTCAATGGCGGAATGCAGCGCGTTGCTGGCATTGAGCTCGCTGCCGGGGAAAATCTCGTCGGCTGCGGGGTGATTGATACGGTGAATGGATACGCCTACCTAGGAACTTACACCGACCCTGCGTGGATTGTGAAGATAGCTCTCGGTGATGGGAACAATCCTCCCTACCGCGTTGGGGCGGTTCAACTCGAGCCTGGTGAGCGTTGGCCAAACTGCGCCGTCATTGACGTGGCTAAAGGCTATGCGTATTTTGGTCTGGTGACCAGTCCCGGCCGAATCGTGAAGATCAAACTCGGTGATGGTGACGCTCCCCCCACCCGCGTCTCGGCCCTGGTTCTTCCCACGCTTGAGCGGTACCTGCGAAGCGCCGTCATCGATACGGCCAATGGCTACGCCTACTTCGGCACAGACACGAACCCTGGGCGCGTTATCAAAGTTCGCCTTGAGGATGGTGATACCACCCCCACGCGGATTGGGCGTCTTGACCTTATCGCGAACCAAGAAGAGATGCTCTATTGCGCCGTCATTGACCCCGATAACGGGTATGCGTATTTTGGGACGTACACGAGCCCGGGACGCGTGGTAAAGGTCAACCTTGGGAGTGGTGCCAGTCTGCCCACACGAGTGGGAGCAGTTGTGCTCGACCCGGGAGAAGACAACTTGGCCTCAGCGGTCATCGACCCCGCCCAAGGCTACGCCTACTTTGGGACGTTTACGAGCCCCGGCCGTGTTGTGCGGGTGGCGCTGGGGGCGGGGAGCAATCCGCCGAGTCGTGTCGATGCCATGACGCTGCCGACGGGAGAGGATTTCCTGACTCGCAGCGACATTGACCTCGCAGCCGGTTTTGCGTACTTTGGCACGTACTCAAATCCTGCCTACCTCGTCAAAGTGGCTTTGGGGACAAGCTCAATACCGCCCAGTCGAAACGGCGCGCTTCAGTTACCGCTGAACGAAGATTGGGTTTCTCAGGCTCTTATGGATCCGAACTCCGGCTACGTTTACTTTGCCAACGGGGGGAGTCCCGCCCGCTTCGTCAAAGTGACGACGTCGCAAAAACGGTTTATCAAGTCGACTGCCTTCACTATGCTCGAGCCAGGGTTGGTCAACGAGGTGCGGGTTTACTCTCACGCCGCTTCGGGAAACGCGAGACTGGCACTGTACGACGATTCGAGTCCGCAGCAGTTGATTTGGCAATCAGATCTCGTGCCAGTCAACGTTGCTGAGGGGTGGCTGGCCGTTCCGATTTCGGCAGGGACTCCGTCGGAGGTGACCTTGCTTCCCGGCATCTACCATTTAGCGTGGCAAGTGGATTCAACGCAGCATGTCATGAGCTTCTTCGATGAGGGAGCGCTGGGAGAGGGGCGGTCGGTGGTTTATGATTTTGATGCCTTCCCTGGGACGCTTGACGAAACCTCGGTGACACTGACCACTGAGCGTTGGAGCGGCTACATCACTTATAATGAGTGCGCTTATGAACTGTCGCCCACGTCTCAAGAGGTCGACGCTGCCGGCGCTTCCGGGCTCACTGTCGATGTGTTGACCAGTGGAAGCTGCCCGTGGACTGCCGCATCGAGTGAACCTTGGCTAGTCATCACAAGCGGTGATTCAGGGAGCGGGAGCGGGACGATTACCTACAGTGTCGCCGCAAATCCGGGAACAACCCGCACGGCAACAATTACGGTAGGCGACCAAATCCACACGATCCTTCAAGCCAATGGCTGTTCGTATTCGATTTCGCCTGAGACAGTTGAGATCCCTGCGAGCGGGGCAAATGGTGTCTCGATCGAGGTGACGGCGAGTGATGCGAGCTGCGTTTGGACGGCAGTGGCCAGTGAGCCGTGGGTGACGATCACGTCGGGCAACTCAGGTTCGGGCAATGGAACTGTTACCTATGATGTGGATGCCAATCCGGGCACGACGCGTACGGCTACCATCACACTTGCAGGGCTCACGCATACGATCACGCAGGCCAGCGGATGTATTTATTCGATCACGCCGGTGAGCGTCGCGGGAATTTCCACGCCAGGCTCTAGGAACTATCTCGATGGTGGGATGCTGCGCCTGGCAGGGATCGACCTTGAAGCGGGGCAAGATATTGTCGGCTGTGGAGTCATCGACACGGTCAACGGCTATGCCTACTTTGGAACGTACACCGACCCAGCGTGGATTGTCAAAGTTGCCCTTGGCGACGGAGACAATCCCCCGTATGTGGTAGGCGCGGTCCAACTCGAGCCTGGTGAGCGTTGGCCCAACTGCGCCGTTATTGACGTGGCCAACGGCTATGCGTATTTCGGTCTGGTGACCAATCCCGGCCGAATCGTGAAGATCAAACTCGGCGATGGGGACGCTCCTCCCACTCGCGTGTCTGCTTTGGTCCTTCCCTCACTCGAGCGTTACCTGCGTAGTGCGGTCATCGACACGGCCAATGGATACGCGTATTTTGGCACCGACACGAACCCGGGGCGTGTAATCAAGGTCCGCCTTGAGGATGGCGACACGACCCCAACACGTATCGGCAGCATCGATTTGGTTGTGAACCAGGAAAGGGAGCTCTATTGTGCCGTCATCGATCCGAATAACGGCTATGCGTACTTTGGGACGTTTACCAGTCCGGGGCGGGTGGTCAAGGTCAGCCTCGGGAGTGGCAGTAGCTTGCCCACGCGTGTGGGAGCTGTTGTGCTCGATCCAGGAGAAGATAGCTTGGGTTCCGCGGTCATCGACACCACCCAAGGCTACGCTTACTTCGGGACGTTTACGAGCCCGGGGCGCGTGGTGCGAGTGGCGCTGGGGGCGGGAAGCAATCCACCCACACGGGTGGATGCTGTGACGCTCGATCCAGGAGAAGATTTCCTGACACGCAGCGATATCGACCTCAACGCCGGCTTTGCCTACTTTGGCACTTTTGCAACTCCGGGCTTTTTGGTCAAGGTGGCGCTGGGGACGGCGACTACGCCGCCCTCGCGAACCGGCTCTCTCGAACTCCCTGCTGGGGAGGATTCGGTAACGCAGTGCCTGGTTGATCCGGGGAATGACTACGTTTACCTCAGCAACGCCTCTTCGCCAGCCCGTCTCGTCAAAGTCAAAACTTCACAAAGAGGCTTTATCAAATCAACGGCGTTGAGTGTGGCCGAGGCGGGACAGGTCAAGAGTGTTCGTGTTTACTGTCATGCGGCCTCGGGGAATGTGCGACTGGCGCTCTACGACGATTCGAGCCCGCAGCAGCTGCTTTGGGAATCGGGCGTTGTGCCGGTCGACGTCGCTGAAGGATGGCTGGATGTCCCCATTTCTTCTGGAACGCCCTTGGACCTCACTCTTCTGCCCGGAACTTATCATCTGGCGTGGCAAGTGGATTCCACCCAGCACGTCATGAGTTTCTACGACGAGGGGCCGCTGGGATCAGGCCGTTCCGTGGTCTATGATTTTGGTCCTTTCCCGGGCACGATCGAGGAGACCTCGGTGACCCAGACGACCGAGCGGTGGAGCGGCTACATCACCACCTACGAGCCGGAGCCAGTGGTAATCCCGGCGGGCGGAGCAAATGGTTTGGTGGTTGATGTCACGGCGAGCCACGGCAGCTGTCCGTGGACGGCGGCGCCGAGCCATCCGTGGGTGACAATCACGTCGGCTGACTCGGGCGCGGGTAACGGTCTTGTCACCTATGATGTTGCTGCTAATCCCGGCACGACGCGCACGGCAACGATCACGATTGCCGGGCTCACGCACACAATCATCCAAGAAAGCGGTTGTGTCTACGCGATCACGCCCACGAATGTTAACGTGTCAGCTGTAGGAACCACCGGTTTGACCATTGAAGTCGCCGCCAACGACGCGAGCTGCCCATGGACGGCGGTGGCAAGCGAGCCGTGGGTCACGATCACGTCCGGTGATTCGGGCACGGGCAACGGCACGGTGACTTACAATGTGGCGGCCAACCCCGGTCCGACCCGCACGGCAACGATCACAGTGGGTGACCAGGTCCACACGATCACTCAGGCTGATGGTTGCTCCTACTCGATTTCGCCTACCAGCCGAACAGTGGGCGCGGGAGGCGGCTTTGATCTCACGGTTGACGTGACGACGAGCGATCCGTCGTGCGAGTGGACAGTCGAGTCCAGCGCGCCATGGCTTCTTGCTTTCCCGACCTCTGGCACCGGCAGCGGAACGGTCTCTTACGCAGTGTTACCGAACCTGGGCCCGACCCGGACGGCGACCCTGACCATTGAGGGGCAGGTCCACACCGTTATTCAAGAGAGCGGCTGTGCCTACTCGATTTCACCGTCGAGTGTCGACGTTGGGGCAGCTGGAGCTAGTGGGTTGACGATAGAAGTGACGACCACCGATCCGAGCTGTCCGTGGACGGCGGTGGCGAGCGAGCCATGGGTGACGATCACGTCAGGGGCGTCGGGGACGGGCAATGGCATGGTGACTTACGATGTCGATGCCAACCCGGGCACGACGCGCACGGCAACGATCACGATTGCGGACCAGACGCACACAATCACGCAAGCCAGCGGGTGCGTCTACTCGATCGCGCCGGCTAGTGTTGATGTGCCGGCTGCTGGCGCCAGTGGCCTGACGATTGAGGTGACGGCGAGCGACGCGAGCTGCCCGTGGACGGCGGTAGCGAGCGAGCCGTGGGTGACGATTACGTCCGGAGTTTCTGGGACGGGCAATGGCACGGTGACCTACGATGTGGCTGCCAATCCGGGCACGACGCGGACAGCGACGATCATCGTGGCGGGTGAGGTTCACACGATCACTCAGGAAGACGGATGCGTCATTTCGGTCTCGCCAGAGACGGTTGAGATCGCGGCGGGAGGTGCCAATGGCGTCTCGATCGAGGTCACGGCGAGCGATGTGACGTGTGCCTGGGCGGCGGTGGCGAGTGAGCCATGGGTGACGATCACATCGGGCGACTCGGGCAATGGCAGCGGCACGATCACGTACGACGTTGCTGCTAACCCGGGCACGACGCGCACGGCAACAATCATCGTCGACGGCCAAATCCACACCATTATCCAAGAAAGCGGGTGTGCCTACTTGATTTCGCCGCCCAGCGTGCTTGTCCCCGCCGGGGGGGACGATGCTATGATTGGGGTGACGGCCAGCGACGCGAGCTGTCCGTGGACGGCGGTGGCGAGCGAGCCATGGGTGACGATCACCTCAGGGGCGTCGGGGACGGGCAATGGCACGGTGACTTACGATGTCGACGCGAACGCGGGTACCACTCGCACGGCGACGATTACGATTGCAGACCAAACGCACACGATCACGCAGGCCAGCGGGTGCGTCTACTCGATCACGCCGGCAAGTGTTTATGTGCTGGCTGCTGGCGCCAGTGGCCTGACGATTGATGTAACTGCGAGCGACGCGAGCTGCCCGTGGACGGCAGTGGCGAGCGAGCCGTGGATCACCATTACTTCGGGGGCAGCCGGCAGTGGTTATGGAGTCGTGACTTATGACGTGACCCCCAACGTGGGCCCGGAGCGCACCGGTACCATCCTGGTGGGGGGTAAAATCCACAAAGTCATTCAAATGAACGGTTGTAGCGTTACATCTGTTTCTCCCAGGAGATTCGAGGTTCCGGCTGAAGGGGCTGAAGGGTTGACCTTCGAAGTGACCGCAACAGAGGCCTCATGTGCGTGGGAAGCCCAGCCCGACCATCTCTGGGTGACGATTACGTCGGGAAGCCCAGGAACTGGTGATGGCACAGTCACATTCTCCGTCCTACCGAACACGGGATGTCAGCGAGAGACGACCATTCTCGTCGAGGGCCAGTCCGTTCGCGTTGTGCAAGCAGCGGCATTCGCTCCTCTTATCGCGGAGAATTTTGCCATTCCGACTTCTGAGAAAGATTGGAGCCCGCTGGGCATGAGCATGCCGGGTCTGGCCGACCAAGTGTACGACACAACGAACTCGGCGCTCCTGGCCCGGGTCTATGCGAATCCGAATCGCTTCAGGGCGGCCGGCTACGTTTCGGATTCCTCCTTGTGGCTGCCTTACGAAGCCGTCGGTAGCGACCTTTACGTGCGTGGCAAGTTCTACGTTTTCGCCTCGCCACATGCCGTCGATTGGCAAACGACGGGGGCGATGCCGCACGTTCGGATGCGATTGTCGCATCGGTTTGCTCAAAATGCGATGCTCGAGGTCTTCAACCATCTCAATGTCGACCCCGCCTCTGTGCCATTGGGGCAGGAGATTCGTCCGTCGACGGATCCCGCGCGGCCTTCGCTCTATCGCGTGGATTTCGACCCTGTGGACACCCCCTTCCTGCGCGATAATGGTACCACCGAGGGAATCTGGGCGGCGTTCGAGGCCTACACGATGGAGCCACAGGACGAGGGTTACGTTGGCCTTGCGGAAATCGTGATGGGAGTCTATCCGAAGGCGCTTTTGCCTGATTCGGCGGCGCCAGTGAAAGTCTTCGAGCCATCCGACGTCGATGCCGGGACGCTGGCGGTTGTCTCCCCCACGGATCTCACTAAGGTCCTCTACGACATCAGTGGCCCGCTCGGTCCTGGTGAAATTCCGCCTCTTGATACCAATCCTTCTACGCCTCAACCCACCTACACTGAGGGGGCGGGAGGAATTACGCTCAGCTCGGTAGGTGTGCCAGCGAATCGGCTCGCCATTATTGCCCGCGAGTTCGATCCGGGGGCCTTTACGGAGCGCGTCCGCATTGAGGCTAATAAGGTCTACAAGATCCGCTTCCACGTGACTTCGACGCAATTCTCGAACCGCCAGTGCCAGATGCGGGCTCGGGCGCGTGCTGTGCGCTGGCTCTGGAGCCAGAAGCTTGAAATCGGCGGGGCTTATTGCGCCGGTTCGGCAGCAAACGCAGATGCCCAACAGGCACTGCCCGGTATTGGCTGCCAGAACCCCGATCGAGAACCGAGTGACACGGCGGGCGGCTGGTACACGCTCATCATCCACTCGCCGTTGCGAGAGGAGATCAGGGCGGAGTACGACCCAGGCGATCCGATCGAGGTGCGTATGCCCTTGCTCAGCGCTCAACCTGGGCCAGGCGTGGCTGCGCCCTCGTTCAGAGATCTGCGAGTGGGCTTTGACCTCCTCGATACGCTTTCCGGCAGCTTGCTGCGCGATCTTGAAGAGGGAGAGTTCACTCTCGACCGGATCGAGATTCGTGTCTACGACGACATTGGCGATACTCCCTGCTTCTGACGCGGAAGCTTTCGCGCCGAGAGTGGCCCGTGAAAAAAGGGTCGGTGGGAAACACCCACCGACCCTCTCTTTTCTGTTTTCGAGGTCGGCCTGATTGCCTTGGGGCTGACGGAGGGCGGACGGTGCCCCGTGGAATTAGAACGCCTGGCCGCCAGCACGTAGCTATTTTGTTTGCCCTGCGAAAGGGAACGAGGGCGTTCTCTTCAGAAGAAACGAATTTACTTGGCGTTGATGACGCGTTGCCAAACGCGGTCGACGAGAGCTTGGGCGGCACCTTCCGTGGGAGCTTCGGCGAAGACGCGCACCACGGGCTCCGTGCCGGAGGGGCGCAGGTGCACCCACGAATCAGCATAGACCGCCTTCAAACCGTCCTCACTGACAAGCTCAAGCGCATCTCGGAATTCCTCGCGCATGCGGGCGAGAATCTCGGCAACATTGCGCTCGCCCCGCGCAAACTTCGTCTTCACGATCTTGTAATCCGGCACTTGGCTGTTGAGTTGCGAAAGGGTGAGTCCTTTGCGCGCGAGAGTGTCGAGGATGAGGGCGATGCCGGTCGCAGCGTCGCGCCCGCAATGCACGGGCGGGTAGATGACCCCGCCGTTGCCTTCGCCGCCGATCACCGCGTTGACGGCGCGGATCTTGGCCACGACATTCGCCTCGCCGATCGGTGTGCGGTACAATGGCACGCCGGCAGCCTTTGTCACGTCATCTATGGCACGCGTCGTGGACAAGTTGACCACCACCGGTCCCTTGCGCTGTTCAAGCACCGATGCGGCCGCGAGCACGATAGTTCGCTCTTCGCCGATGGGGCGCCCTGTTTCGTCCACCAGAGCAAGACGGTCAGCGTCGGGGTCGACCGCTATGCCCAGGTCCGCCCCTGTGCGGCGGACTTGCTCGCAGAGCTCCGTAAGATTCTCAGGCAGAGGCTCCGGATTGTGAGCAAATTCGCGGTCGATGTCCACGAAGAGCAGCGTCGCCGAACACCCCAACTTCTCGAAAAGCCGCGGCAGCATGAGGCTCCCCACGCCGTTGACGCAGTCGGCCACCATGCGGAATTGGCGGTGGCGGATTGCCTCGTGATCGACGTGCCCCAGCACGCGCTCGATATGCCGTTCGAGGGCAGTCGTCACTTTCACGACCTTGCCAATCGTGCGGTAGGTCGCGCGGCGGAAGTTGCCGCTGTTGGCAATCTCAAGAAGGCGCAGGTTCTGCTCTTTTGTGAGGAAGGAGCCTTGTTCATCGAAGAACTTGTAGGCATTCCATTCGGCCGGGTTGTGGCTGGCGGTAATGGCGATGCCGCCAGAAGCACCCAGCTCGCGCACCATGAGCCCTACTGTCGGAGTCGGCACGAGGCCGATGTCGTAAACCTTACAGCCGCATGACTCCAGCGCAGCGAAGGCCAGGTGGCGCATCATCTCACGCGTCAGGCGCGTGTCGCCGCCCACGACTACGGGACCGCCTTCGATGAGGGTTCCAAAAGCCAGGACGTATCGAATGAAGGATTCAGGCGTAAGCGATTCGCCGACAATTCCCCGAATGCCGGCAACACTGATCATCGGTTGTTTGCTCATGACTCCCCATGCGGGGCTGCGAAAATGCTCAATTCAAGACTAACTGTCACGCTATTGAGAAATTGAAGAGTAGCCCCTTGGCTCCCACGAGCGTTTCCATTATTGCGCTCGGAGCCCGTGGACGGCAGAGCTTTTCGGCGAACGGGCGCGCTCAGCGGGGGCAAGGCCGCAAATGCGGGCACTCGGTGAAACGTTTGGCTCGAAAAAGCGGCGAAGACTTACCACGTATTGCCTGGCCTGACAGCAATTGAACTTGTTTGCGGCCGGCATGTTCCTTCCGACTCTTTAGCGAGTAAGCACTTCCTTCATGCCTCTGCCTCTCGCGGCTTCAGTTTTTTGCACTGGGTGGAGAAAAGTGCCACGGCGGAGCGACGAAGCCGAGGGCGTTGAGAATTGAAGCAATGCATGGCCGCGAACGGTCTCGCTTGTGAAAAGTTCATCCGCCATCGAGGTCCAGGTGAGACGATCAGCATGGCAAAAGAGAAAAGATCGGGCTCAACTCAAGGGGGAGAATCGGTAAATGCCGCGGGCGCTAGGCCAAGGACGTCGCTTTGCTTGTGGGTGGGCTTTGGTCACGGACTCGCAACATTGCTCAGCCATTTTCTTGCAGCACAGTCGCAGGAGCTCTGCCAGTATCCCTCAGGTGAGCCGCCGCCTCTGGTGCTCTCTTACTGGGCAGCGGTGGAAGCGCGCGAGAGATGCTTGATGGGGGGCGGCCCGCTGCGGCGGCTACAGGCTGTTATTGTCCCGCTGTAGGTGACGACGATGGGGCCGGCACAGCGCTTGAGCTGGCTCCACGTGGCGGACCTTTGCTCAAGAGCAGATGCACTGGCTCCGGCTTCTCGAGGCCCTTATTAGGCTCGGGATTCTGGCTAATGACGCAATCGCGCGGGACGGTCTCACTTTCGAGGTAAGTGATAGCGCCCACTTCAAGCCCCGCGCCGCGAATTTTGTTTTCGGCATTCTCACGCCGCTCGCCCACGACATCAGGCACGATATAGTTGGCGCGTCCGCTGCTCACGACAACGCGCACGGCCGTGCCCTGCTTCGCCTTCGTTCCCGGGGGGGGCTTTTGCTCGATAATTTCCCCAGGCGAGACAAGAGCATTGGGCTCCACGCGCTCTTTAAGAAGCGCAAGCTTCTTCTGGCCGAGCACATCGAAAGCGTCGGCGAGTTTCATGCCGCGTACGTTCGGCACGACGACCTCCGGTGTGCGCACGTAGGTCCGCACGGTTTCGTAGCCAATGATGGCGCCGATAGCTCCTACGAGCAAGATCACGACCGTCATGCGAATGATCAGGCCAATGAGGCTAAAGAAAAACGAGAAAAGCCCTCCCTCGCGCGAGCGCGGAGCAAGTTTCTCGATGCGCTTTTGCGGAGAGGGGCGCGGCGGTCGCCGAAGAGCTTTCTCGCGACTGGCCACTCGGCGGTGGGCCTCCGCGGCCACTCTGGCTGGATCTGGCTCTTCACGGCGCGGCACGACGATCCTCAGCGTATCGGGGATCGGCGGTGCGGAGCTCTCGCTTCGGCTCTCCTCGGGCGGGGCCACTTGCTCTGGCGCTGCAGCCCCCGCCCCTGCGGTGTCCTCGGAGGGGTCAAGGGGCACGCGCGGCAGGCGGGCCGTGCTGATGGGGGTGCTGTCCGCGAGATGAAAGGACGGTTCTTCTGGTTCTGCCGCGTCGGTGGCGTGCTTCCCAGACGGAATCCGCCGGAAAAGCCCAAAGAGGCTCTTCCGCTCCTGACGCTTTTTGCGGATGACCTTCTTCTTTTTCGTCATGCCTGAGTGCCGTTATGCATCCCCAAAAGCGCGATGCAAGCTTTGAGAGGAAGCAGATTCCTAGTCCTGTCCGCTTCTGTGGTCAGTAGTCCCGGGAGTGCTTCTCCATTCACCGGCAGAAGGACCGGGGCGCCATGGCTGCGCGAAAGGGAGGGCTGCGCTCGCGAAAACACTTCGGGACATCGCTGGCTCCACTTGAGCCACACCCGAGCGGCACCATCCTAGCGAACCAACAAAAAACAGCGGGAGGGAACGCTAAGGGTATTCCCTCCCGGGCAAACAATCATAGCGCCTCGTGATCAGCTGATCACTGGTTTGACGATCCCGAAATGGCCGTCTTTGCGTCGATAGACGATGCAAAGATCTCCTGTGTCAGCGTCCTGATAGCAGAGGAAGTTTTCGTCCTTAAAGAAGAGCGCCTCCGCAGCTTCCTCGACGGATATGGAGGGCACTTTCTCTTCATGGGGCGGGAACACGTGAATGCCGAATTTGTCGAGAGTTGCGAGAACAGAGCGGGCGGCAGCTTTGACGCGTTTGCGCGTTGCAATAGCTGCTCCTCCGGCGCTCTCGGGTTCCCCCTCTTCCTCGATTTCTTCGCTCAGCGCTGTTTCGGCTACTAGCCGCTTGGCCGAGCCTTTGGCCTTCTGCTTCTTGGTTGCGCCCCGCACTTTGTCGCGTTTTTTCTTCAACTGACGTTCGGCTTTGTCGATGAGCTCGTCGATTGCCCGCTGCAAATCGGCGTCCTTAGTCTTGGCTGTCACAGAGACGACGCCATCCTTGATGAGGAGCTCGGCTTTATACTCGTAGCCGTGATGGTGATCCAAGATCACTTCGATCGACTGCACGTGGTCCAGGCAGCGCTCGAGTCGCGCGAGCTTCTTCTCGATGTAGCGCCGGAGGGTATCCGTAATTTCGACGTGACGACCGGTTATGCGCACAGACATAGTTGAGACCTCCTAACGGGAATGGTTGGCCTGGATGCGGCCGAGATGAAAAACTTTTCCGTGCAGGGCGCTTGCATCATTGGTGTGCTCTTATTTATTGGCCAAAAGCGCTTGAGAATGCAAGCGGGATCGCACTTTTTCGCCACCGATTCACAAAAAAAGCGACTTTGAAAAAGATTGGTCGCAGCGCACTTGAGGCTACCGTATCACGGACGTCTGCAAAGTCTCTCTCTTTTCCGATATCGGGGAGTCATTTTGCGCGCGCGCATAGCACACCGCCGCCTGGCGGGCAGGACGTTTTTCGCACTTGAGCCCGCATCGCCAGGCGGCGGTCGCGTCTTGACTGGCCTCTTATTCTGTAAGGAATTCGCTTAGGGTCACGGGCAGCGGTGTCAGGAAGAAGTTGAGTGCACTGCTCATGACAGCTTGGCGTGCCGAAGCTGGCAGGATGGTTTCAAATGGGAAGGCCAGGTAGACCACTTTGGGGCCGCCTGGACCACCGTCGTAGGTGATGCCGGCGACAGCGCTTCCTCCTGAGCTGTAGGCGATTTCGTCGAAGTAAAGGTCACCGCTTGCTGGCGAGCTGGCGCCTTTCTTGACGTGAATGCTGTCGAATTTGATCGTGGGGCCTGTGACGGCGCCGTCGCCCGTGCCTGCCCACTTTGTCGTGGGATCGACACCAATTTGCCACGTCAGCTTCTGCCACCCCGTGAAGTCGATGGTCACGTAATTGCTCACAAAGAGCTCGCCTTCGGCATCGCGGATGCACATGCGCACCTGATTGCTGGAATTATCGCCGTAGACCCACATCGAAAGCGTTGTGCCTGCGGGGAACTGGGGCTGATTCGAGTTATACTCGCGGATAAACTGTCCGGTTCCCCAGACGTAGTAGAGCCTGCCAGAACCCGTACCCTGCTTGACGGGTGAGGTGGCCAGTGTGAACGATGATGCGGGATCGACGCCGCTGTCCGTCGAGCCGCTTGAATTGGGATCCCACCAGCCAGCCACACTGTCGAGGGCATCGATGATCGTTGTGCCGATATTCGTGTAGTAGAGCGCGGGTTGTGAACCATTGATCGGCGTGATGACGTCGGGCGAGGGGACGTTGTACACGGAGCTCCCATTATCGAATGAGAACGAGAGGCCGTTGAAGATCGAGCCGGACGCACCAGCCACGTCATACGTGCCAGCACTGTCCTGCACGTAGTCGGCCCGCAGTTGCTGATTGAAGAACGTGGGCGCCACGCTCAGCCCATCCAGCTCATATCCGACTTCGGACCCGGAGACGAAGAGACGTCCCCCAGCCGCCAGATAATTCTGCACGGCAGTGCGCTCCGCCGAGTCGAAAGTCTTATCCGCCGACGATTCGCGGCCAAGTATCCAGATGACCGTGTGATAGTTGCTCAGGTTCACTTGGCCGTCCCGCACGGCCTCATTCGAGCATGAGTCAAAATCTCGCCCGTAGGCTTTCACCGCTTCGGCGTGTGCGATGATGTAGTCGTAGGAATTCATCTTCCACAAGTAGTGGCGCGAGAGGATCCCAGTGGAATAGGGATCGGCCTCTTGGACACTCATGGCCCCATCCAGACGGTCAAAGCCGTTGACGATGAGAATGGGGTTAGGACCGTTGGCGTAGCAGCTAACCGTCAGAGTTTCTGTGGGGAAGCTTTCGCCGCCGGCATTAGTAGCCGTCACGCGGAAGTAATAGATTTGGCCAGGTGTCAAGCCAGTTACGGTGTACGACGTTCCCGTCACCGGCGTCCCATTATCAAAGCCCTTGCCATCCGTTGACTTGTAAACTTTATATCCTGTCGCGGGGTCACCCAGAAGGCCGTTCCCTGTGTTGTAAGGTGGCGCATTCCACGCCAGCGTCGCGCTGTTGGCGCTTGTTCGCGTCACGCGGAGATTGGTCGGCGGCTCGGGCAGAAGCGTGGCAATCGGAAAGTTCGAACTGTAATACGAGTTGAAGAACTTCACGATGCCCTGATAGACGGCGCGTGCCGCAATCTGACGGAAAAGCGGATCGCGCAACTTCGCCGCATCAGCCGGCGTGTCGTGGAAGGCGATCTCGGTGAGCGCCGCTGGCATCTTGTTGTTGTAGCTGGGGTTCAGCTCACCGTACCAATTCGTGTGCTTGCCTCGGTTGACCCAGCCAGAATCATATCCGGCGCGAATATCATTGATGATTTCATCGTGGATGAAGTTGCGCAGTTCGAGGCCTCCCGCCACCCCATCGAACGTCGCATCGTATCCGCCGCTTGCATAAGCGTAGGTTTCCGTTCCTGTCCCGGGATTGGGCGCATTGGTATGCCAAGAGACGTAGACGCTTCGCCCAACTTCCCAACTCTCGCACTCCCAAGAGGCGTAGCTTGGCATCGCGGTGACTGTATTATAGCTGGCCCAATCGCTTTTTCCCATGAAACCAGCGTAGTAGCGGCCCGACTCTTCCCAGCGAGGCCAGCCGCTGGTAGTGTTGCTGACGTTGTCGGGGATGTCTCCCATACCACCACCGAAACGCACAGCATCGGCAATGACGCGGTTGCCAGCTGTCGAGCTCAGATTGCTGATGACGACTGAGCCCGTCGCCGGATTCGAACCCGCCTGAAAGTAGTATGTTCCCACGTATTTCCACGTATAGCCGTCTTTGGTCTGATCCTGAGTCCAAACAGTTGAGCCCCCTGTATGGTTAATGGTAATCCGCGCGTCAGGAGTTGTGGTTCCTCCGCCGGAGGTGCGGTACCACACGTAAACGGCATAATATCCTGCGGCGGGGATGTTGGGCGTGTATGTAGCCGTTGCGGTGGGACTGCCTGTGACAGTTGTCGCGTAGCGATGGGTTCCGCCATAGGCACCGCTAAGCGTTTCTTGCGTCCACGTGCCCGTGTACGTGGCTTGGGCATTGTCCACGATGACCATGTTGGTGTTCATGTCACGCTCACGTACCGTGTAGACGCGTGCGCCCGCGTTCCAAAGGTAGCGCACGAGATACTGCAAGCAGGCCTCAGCGTTTGAGTGATCCTCAATCAGGCCGTTCGTGAAAGATCGCTGCGTTGCCCACCGCCCTAGTGTGGAGTTGTAGGCCCACCCATGCCCCGGGCTCAAAAATACTGACGCCCCGGAGAGAGCACCTGTCGGCTGAGGTTGACCTTGGACAGGAGGCTGGCCAGCTTTTGGCGCCACCCCCTCTTGGACTGAGCTCGTTTCTTGCTTGCTGTCAGGTTTCTGGAGTTGGGGTGGGGCTGGTTTCGCAAAAGCAGGCAGAGGCTTCCACAGCTCCTCGGGTTGGCTGCGCGTGACGAGAGAGATGCTACGCACGTCGGGGTATTGCTTGGCCAAGCCCGCAATGAGTTCTGCGAAGAGCTCCAAATCTTCGTCGGGAATGCCGGCTGAGAGGTATGCTGTAGGGAAGGTGAGGGCGGCGGTGCACATACCGTCAGTCACCTCAACCCAGGCCACCAACGTCCCCTCTGGCGTAAAACTCTTGTAGCCCTGACTCTTTAGCTCTTGGGGCACCGCGCCACAGTGAGCTTCAAGATAGGCAGCAATTTCACTTGCTAACTTGCTATCTGTCGGGCTCGCACCGCGCATTCGTTCATCTTGTTGTGGCGTGATGTCGCGAATAATCCATTGCGGCACGCCATCACGCAGAATCAAAACGCGAGCTTCTTTGGCGTGCATCATCGATGGAAACAGTGCGCCCGCAAGTGTCGCAACGAACACGCCGACCCTCATTTTTGTCCACAGTGAGTTTGCCATGGCCGTATCCGATCCTCCCTATCGTTTCTGAGGCGCCGCCCCGAGCGAGGAGCTTCTCCTCGGTCGAAAACCCTTTCCCTCGTGCTTTCTTTAAGATTATGTCACTTTCATACACTCTATTATTATGTGACCAGCCCCTTTGAAGAGGGGTTTTCAAACGAATTCACCAAACTCAGTAGCTGACATAAGGGCACATTCACCCCGGCGGGCGTGTCTCTCACCCCAGTCGAGGTGCTCTACCGGCATCGAGTCCCGCCCAAAAGCCGCGGCGAATGCCCGCCCCTCATTCCAAGCGAGCACGTCTTGAGTTTCCGCTCAGTGGAAAGTTTGCATTGAAGATAGAGAGCGGATCATGATGCTTTCGGAGCGAGATCGACGAGCAAGAGTTCACGATGACCTCTGCTTGGTAAAGGAGAGCCAATGACAGGTGCATGTGAAGGGCGGGAATACATTCTGGTGACAATATTCGGTGAGGATCGTCCCGGCATTGTCGACGATGCCACGCGCTGGTTGCTTGCTTGTGGCGGCAATGTTGAGGAGAGTCGCATGGCTCGGCTGAAGAGCGAGTTTGCGGCGCTCATTTTGGTGAGCGGCCCCGAGGGATTAGGCCAGCGTCTTGAGGATTCGCGCTCGCGTTTTGAGGAGGAGGCGGGCCTGCAGGTTGTCCTCAAGCCAACAGTTCCTCATCGAGAAGCGGATCGTCCGGCGATGCGTTATCGGTTGGAGGCCACGGCCCTCGATCATCCGGGCATTGTCAACCGGCTGGCACACGTCCTACGTTCGTTCGACGTCAGTATCGCCGAGGCCGTAACGCACACGGAGCAGGCGCCTTTTACCAGTGCGCCGGTTTTCCGCGTGACGATGGATGTGGATATTCCAGCGAGCGTGCCGGTTGGGCAGCTGCGTGCGGAGCTAACGCGAGCAGCAGAGGCCGATGGCATCGACGTGGTGCTTTTGCCTCGGTAAGCAGTGAGAGAGCGAGACGTTGCCTGTCGGCGCAGCGTGAGGCTGGGCGCCAGCTGTCAGCGACTCTTCGCTTCTCGTTATCGGTCAGGAGAGGCTCAGAAATGACTTTTCGCTTTTTCGTAGGCGTCGTGCAGCTCGCGCAGAGCACGTTCCAGTCCCTCGCGCATATCGCCCCATGCCAGCGACGCCGAGGTTCGCCAGTCATCCCAATGATCGAGTTGATCGGCTATGGTGCGGCGCTTTTTTTCCAAGTCTGTGACGGCGGCTGCAATGCGCTCGCGAGTCGTCGTGGTGTGGACTTGCCCCACACGTTCACGCAGCTCGCGAATCTTGTCAGTCAACTCGCCCAG
>FWWL01004534.1_pt1 | contig 23279 bp, 21 predicted proteins | sample 2228331 | NCBI WGS metagenome assembly FWWL01 (sample SAMEA103939775, study PRJEB20133) | metagenome | reverse complement strand
AGTACTCGAGGAGATGGTTAAGGCTCGCTCTCGCAATCGATCCCCAGAAGGGGGAACGGCAGGCGCTTGCGGATCCGATCGCTGGCCTCCCGGGCTTTTTGGCTGCGGTTGGGGAGCACCTCCAGGGCGCACCAGCCGGTGGCCACGTCCACTGCGGTGAGGGTGGGGAGGTACTCCCCGCGGTGGCTTTCCCCACAATGGTCCACCTCCAGGAGTCCCGGCCGGGCGTGGTCCCAGTCGGCGAAGGTGCGAACGGGGATTTGCTTTTTCACCAAGGTGCCGGGCTTGGGCGTGGACCAGGAGCGAGGTCTTTGCAGCCGGTGGGTGCGCAACAGCCGGTCGATGGTGGCTGGGCTGATCTGCAAAAGAAGCTTCTCCGTTTCGGGCCGGATCTTGAGCACCCCTTCCCGCTTGAGGGCCGCCATAAGCTCGGGCAAGAACGGGGCCAACCGTTGGGAGCAGATCCTCCCGCTGGCCTCCCACACCTCCAGCAAGGCGGCCTTCACATCCGGGGTGTACACCCGGGGCCGGCCCCGCCGGTCCCAGGACCGAGGTTTGTAGCCCCTTCTCAGGATGCGAAGGGCGGATTTGCGGTGGTAGCCCGTGAGGGCTACGAACTCGTTGAGGATCCGGGTCTTCTCCTTCCGGCTGGCTTTGAGATACCTTGGCCGCCAGCTTTCCACCCATTCCCGTATCCTGGCGTGGGTCATCGGTTCCTCCTTTCCCAAGCTTGGGTAACACCCTTTTTGCGGAATCGATGACCCCCTTGGTCATAGTTTCATCGAGTCAACTTGCGGAGTTGCAAGGAGAGGGGCTGTTCGTTACAATGCGCTGGCTAGCAGTCATAGGAGGTGAGTGCTAATGAACGGGCGGCGCGCACGCATCCTCGTGGAAACCGTGGACCGCTACATCCACACCCAACGCCCAGTAAGCTCCCAGGAGCTCGTCCGCACCTACCGCTACCGCTTCAGCTCCGCCACCGTGCGCAACGAGCTCCTCGCCCTGGAGCGGGAAGGGTACCTGTATAAACCCCACCCCTCCGCGGGACGGGTCCCCACCTCCCGCGGCTTCCGCTTCTTCGCCGAATGGCTCCTCGCCGTCGCCGAACGCCAAGAACCCCGGGTACGCCTCCCCGTGGAACCCTCCCAGGGCCCGGTGGGCGAGCTCGCCTCCCTCTTCCGCCGCACCGCCTTCCTCTTGGCCACCCTCACCCACGCCTTGGGCTTCGTGCTCTTTCCCCCGCGGGAGCGGCTGCGGTGCACCGCGGTGATGGTGCGCCGCCTCGCCCCGGGCATGGCCCTGGCCGTGCGCGTGTTCCCCTTGGGGGCGGTGCAATCCCAAATCCTGTCCATCCCCCTGGACCTGGCCCCCGAAGAGCTGGCCGACGTGGAAAAATTCCTTGAGCTGTGGCTGAAGGACCACCCTTTAGACGAGCTGCCCCTGACCACGTGGTCCCCGCCCTCAGGCTGGCACAGCCGGGTCTCGTTGGGCGCTTTGTCGGTGTTGCGCGGGCTGGCCCAGAGCCCGTCCGAGGGAGGCCTGTACGTGGAGGGCTGGCCGCAGCTCTTGACCAGCCTGGCCCTGCGCTCCGCGGACTGGGCCCTGGCCCGCGGCCAAAGCCTCCTCAAGCTGCTCGAGGAGGAAGCGCGCTTCCGCGCCTTGGTGGCTGAGGTCCGCCGAGGGGCGCAGGGCTTGGCCGTGCACGTGGGCGACGGCTCGGTCCCGGAGTTCGCCGAGCTCAGCGTGGTGTCCGCCCCGTACTGGACCGATGAAGACGTGCTGGGCGTCATCGGCCCCATTTGGATGGACTACGCCAAGGCGTTCTCCGCCACGCGGTATGTGGCTGGACGCCTGCGGGCGCTTTTGGCTTCCCCCACCCAACAGGAGGTGCAACCGTGACCGAAACGCAGGGAACACCGACGCCCCCGGCCGCACCGCCGGAAATCTCCACTGAAGTGGAGCAGCTGCGGGCCGAGCTCCTCCGCCTGGCCGCCGACTTCGAAAACTACCGCAAGCAGGTCGCCCGGGAGCGGGAAGCCCTCCTGGAGCGGGCCTTGGACCAGGCGATCCTCGCGGTGCTTCCCGCCTACGACGCGCTGGAGCGAGCCCTGGAGGCCCATCCCGCCCAAGACGGGGACTACCGCGCCCTCCGCCAAGGCCTGGAGCAGGTCCGCACCCTGTTCCTCGAACACCTGGGCAAACTGGGGTGCGCCCCGTACACCTCCCAGGGACAGAAGTTCGACCCCCTCTACCACGAGGCGGTGCTGACCGAGGCGTCCGACGAGGAAAAGAACGTGATCCTGGCTGAACTGGAGCGGGGTTGGACCCGCAACGGCCGGGTCCTCCGCCCCGCCAAGGTCAAAGTGAGCCTGGGCAAGAAAGGAGGTGGCGAAGGATGAGCGAGACCAAAGAGAAAGTTGTGGGCATCGACTTGGGTACCACCTTCTCTTGCGTGGCCCTGGTGCGTGGGGGCCGACCCGAGGTGATCCCCAACGCTGAAGGGGAGCGCATCACGCCCTCGGCGGTGGCCTTCACCGAGCGGGGGGAAATCCTTGTCGGTCAGCTGGCCCGCCGCCAGGCCATCCTCAACCCTGAGCGCACCGTGCTCTCCGTCAAGCGCAGGATGGGCACGGACTGGCGCCTCCGCGTGCGCATCGACGGCCAGATCCGCGAGTACACGCCGGAGCAGATCTCCGCGTTCATCCTCCAGAAGATCAAGCGGGACGCCGAGGAATTCTTGGGCACCAAGATCCAGAAGGCGGTGATCACTGTGCCCGCCTACTTCAACAACCTGCAGCGCCAGGCCACCAAGGACGCCGGAAAGATCGCGGGCCTGGAAGTGTTGCGCATCATCAACGAGCCGACCGCGGCGGCGTTGGCCTATGGGCTGGACAAGCAGGGCGAGCAAAAGATCTTGGTGTACGACCTCGGCGGCGGCACGTTCGACGTCTCCATCCTCGACATCGGCGAAGGCGTGTACGAGGTGATCGCCACCGACGGCGACACGCAGCTGGGCGGCGACGACTTCGACCGCCGCATCATGGACTGGCTCATCGAAGAGTTCAAACGGGAGACGGGCATCGACGTGCGGGGGGACCCGGCGGCCCTGCAACGGCTCAAAGATGCCGCCGAGACAGCGAAAAAAGAGCTGTCGACCCGCATGGAGACCCGCATCTCGCTCCCCTACCTGGCCGCCGACGCCCGCGGGCCCAAGCACCTCGAGCGCACCCTCACCCGCGCCAAGTTCGAGGCCATGATCGAGGACTACCTCCTGCGCACGATGCGCATTGTGGACTCCGCCCTCGCCGCGGCCAAGCTCACCCCCAAGGACATCGACCAGGTCGTGCTTGTGGGCGGTTCCACCCGCATCCCCAAAGTGCAGGAGCTCGTGGCCGAGAAGTTCGGCCGGGCCAAGATCAACAAGGACATCAATCCCGACGAGGTGGTGGCCATGGGCGCGGCCATCCAAGCCGCGGTCCTCGCCGGTGAGATGAAGGAAATGGTGCTCCTGGACGTGACACCCCTCACGCTGTCCATCGAAACCCTGGGCGGCGTGGCCACACCGATCATCGAGCGCAACACCACCATCCCCGTGGAGCGCACCAAAACCTTCACCACCGCCGAGGACTTCCAGACCACGGTGGAGATCCACGTGGTCCAGGGCGAGCGGAAGATGGCCGCGGACAACAAGTCGTTGGGCAAGTTCCAGCTCACAGGTATCCCGCCCGCCCCGCGCGGGGTCCCGCAAATTGACGTCACCTTCTCCATCGACGCCGACGGGATCCTCCACGTGACGGCCAAGGACCGCGCCACCGGCAAGTCCGCCTCCATCGTGATCAAAGAGACCTCCCGCCTGAGCGAGGAAGAGGTGGAGCGCATGCGCAGGGAGGCGGAGCAGTACGCCGAAGAGGACCGGCGCAAGCTGGAGGAGGCCGAGACCCGCAACCAGGCCGATGCGCTGGCCTACGCGGTGGAAAAGGCCCTGGGCGAGTTGGGGGACAAGGTGTCCGCGAGCAAGCGGGCCGAGGTGGAGCGGGCGCTGCGCGAGCTCAGGGAGAAGCTGGACCGGCGGGCCTCCCCGGGTGAGCTGCGCGCGGCGATGGAGGAGCTCAAGCGCCTGGCGGGGGACATGGCCACCGACGCCTACCGCCAAAGCGGGGTGGGTAGCTCCGATCAGCGAGGGAATCCGTGACGCCCGGTCCGGACTACTACGAGATCCTGGGGGTGCCGCGCAACGCCACCCAAGAGGAGATCAAGCGCGCTTTCCGCCGGTTGGCCAAGCAGTACCACCCCGACACGTACAAAGGGGACAAAAAGGAGGCCGAGCGGAAGTTCCGCGCCATCGCCGAGGCCTACGAAGTGCTCTCCGATCCGGAGAAACGGGCCCAATACGACCGGTTCGGGTACGTGGGCCCCACCCCGGAGACGGGCTTTGGTCCAAGCGATCTACAGCGCACGCGTCAGGCGTTCGAGGAGTTCTTCGGTCCCTCGGCGTTCGAGGAGATCTTCAACCTGTTCTTTGGCGAGGGGCCGCGGGCCCGCACCGCAGCCACCCGTGCCCAGCGGGGGGAGGACCTGGAGTACCGCGTCCGCCTGGGCCTGGAGGACGCCGCGTTCGGCACCCGCCTCAAGGTCACCCTGCCCCGGTATGTGGGTTGCTCGCGCTGTGGGGGTTCCGGGCTAGCCCCGGGCACGGGCGAGCGGGTGTGCCCCACCTGCCGTGGGTCCGGCCAGATCGAGTACCGGCGGTCCACCATGTTCGGCTCGTTCATCAACGTGCGGGTGTGCCCGGAATGCCAAGGGGTGGGGCGGGTGCCTGAGGCGCCCTGCCGCGCCTGCATGGGAACGGGTCGGGTGCGTGAGCGATCCGAACTGGAGCTGGAGGTGCCCCCTGGTGTGGAAGACGGAGCCCGCTTGCGCCTGGCGGGCCGAGGCAACGCCGGAGTCGCCGGCGGACCGCCCGGCGACCTGTACATCGTGGTGGAGCTTCAGCCCCACCCGCTGTTTGCCCGCCGGGGCCAGGACCTGTGGGTGGAAGTGCCTGTCCACTACGGGACTCTCGTCTTGGGTGGCCGCATCCGCGTCCCCACGCTGTCGGGCGAAGAAGAGCTGGAGATTGCTCCCGGAACGGATCCCGAAGCTGTGCTCACCTTGCCCGGGCGGGGCTTGCCCGGCCGCGGCCGGCCGGGTGACCTCTACGTGCGCCTGAAGGTGGAGATCCCCAAGCGCTTGGGCCACCGGGAACGGGATCTGATCAAGGACTTCACGGAGAAACTGCCCCCACCCGCCCCTCCCCGCCGACCGGAATTCTCCTAGTGGGCAACGCGTGATCGGTACAGGCCTCTCCTTCTGCCCCCGGAGGGAGGCCTCCCCGCCCAAGGGGAGCTCAGAACCCTGCTTGCGCCATCATCCTTCACCCTCCACACCCCTTAACTCATCGCTCGTCCCCCATCGCTTTTCCCGTCGCGCGTCACCCCTCAGTCCTTTGGCGATGCGGGCTCCAAACCCAAGGCGCCCGCTTTTGTCGCCTTCAAGACCCAGTTTTTTGGTCTGTCCCCACCACTTTATAATGGTGGTGGAGGTGGCTCATGGTGCGGAGTGCGTTCCTCGCGGCGGCGGTGTTCTTGTCGGTCGTGGCCGCGGCCCAAGTGCAACCCGATCCCGAAGCGATGGCCCTCTACGAGCAGGTGCTGCAAGCCTATGCCCAGTTCTCCCCTTGGGAGGCCCTCCTGGTGCAAACGATGGACACCCCATGGGAGTCGCTCACGTTCACCATGCGGGCCTGGTATGCTGAACCGTGGCTGAAGCAGGAAACGGCAACCCCTTACGGCGAAGACGTTGTGCTCATCGACTACGCCCGGGGCTTACGTGTCACCCCTGTAGGCGATGTTTGGCTGGAGGAAGAGATCGATCCCGAGGACCTGCCCCCGAGGCTTCCCATCCCCATCGCATTCCTCCCGGGGCCTTTGCAGATCCTTTCCTGGCGGCGTGAGGCCAGCGAAGACGGAGCGTTCTTGGTGCTTGAAGGAACAACCACGGGGTTGGGGGTGGAGTCGAAGGTGGTGCTATGGATCGACCCGGAGACTCTGCAGATCACGCGTGGGCAAGTGGAGTGGCTCAGTGGCGTCGTCACATGGTCTTTCCACGTCCAAACCTTTGTGCCCGGCGCAGAAGTCCCACCGGAGGTGTTCCAGCCTTCGCCTACAGCGCGGGTGGTGCGGCTGTCTCCCGTTCATCGCGAAGCCCAAGCCATCGCCGAGCGCGCCTTAAGCCAACTTCGCGGGCTCTCGTCGTTCTACGCCCTGATCGTTTCGCTTGAAGACGGAGCACTGATCCGGATTTGGTACAGCGATCCTTTCTTTCGCGAGGAACTACAGCTTGGCCTAGGAACTTCCCACGTGTCGATCATGGACATGGAAAGGGGCGTACGGTACGTCCAGCGGTATGGCGGCGATTGGGAGGCTTGGGAATTGTGGTCTTTTCCCACCCCCCTCCGGCCGCTTATGGCCCTGGGATTGCTCGTGCTGGAAAGGCGTTATGTGGACCTCGCCGAAGATGCGGTGGGCGACCGCTCGGTGTGGCGCGTGACCAGCCAATCCCCCGAGTGGGGCATCGAAGGCGCGGAGGGCGGCGTGCGCATGGTGCTGTGGGTGGACCCGGAGAGCTACGCCATCGTGCAGTACCAGGTGACCTACGCGATCACCGGGGAGGGGCGGGTTGAGCAAGAAACGCGCAGGATCCTGGAGTTCCAACCGGGCGTGGAAGTGCCAGCGGACAAGTTCGCCGTGCCCGAGGGGATCCCTGTGCGGCCCTTCCCAAGCTTCCTGCAAGAGGAAGTGGGTCCCGGCGAGAAGGCCGAGGTGGGGGTGCAATGGGAACCTTACTCCGCGGCGCGCCTGGAGGAAGCCCAGGCCCAGGGGCAATATGTGCTGCTCTACTTCACCGCCGCGTGGTGCCTGCCGTGCAAGTCGTTTGAGGAGGAGGCCTGGCGCGACGTGCGCGTGATCGAGGAGGCCGAGCGGTTCGTGCGCCTCAAAGTGGACCTCACCAACCTGGCCGATCCCCAAGTGCGCGAGCTGCAGTCCCGCTACAAAGCCCGCGCGGTGCCCTTGACCCTGATCCTCGACCCCATGGGAAACGAGGTGGGTCGACTGATAGGCGCTGTGCCCACTTGGGAACTTCTGCTCTTCCTCCGCTCCGTTAAGTAAGGAGGCAGCTTGGGGCGCCCCACTGCGCGGGGGAATCAGCAAGCCCTGCGGGAGGAGGCGCGGCCCCTCCACCTCCCTCCTTATGCGGGGGTCAGAGGGAAAGGGGTGACGGGATGAAAAGCGCGTTCATGGCATTGGGTTGCGTGGTGTTGTTGGGTGGAGCCACTTGGGCTGGACAAGCCACTGCGGAAGAAATTTGGGAGAAAGTGCTGGAGCAGTACCGCAGCTTGGGCGCCTTTTACCTCCAGGTCGTGGAGCAAAGCCCCCGCGGCTCGTTCCGCACCGTGGAAGTGTGGTTCAATTCCCCTTATGTGCGCATGCGGGAGGGCCCGCTTACTTTGGTGCTCGACGGCCGCCTGCTGGCCGTAGGCGCGGAAACCCTCTTCCTTTGGGACTTGGAAGGACGGGTGCTGTACACCCGCGTGGGCCAAAGGTGGCAAGGTCAGGAATTGCCCTTTATCCCCGCAGAGTACTACACCGAGCTGGTGTTGTTCCTCCTGGGCATTCCCGCGTTGCCCGCGGCCACGTGGGCGGAGCCCCGCGAAGAGGAGGTGGAGGGCCGTCCCACCTGGTGCCTCACCCAAAAGAGCGAGGTTGGGGAGGGAACGGCCGGCCCGCGGGTCCGCTCCTTCTGGATCGACCAGGCGACGCTGCAGCTCGTGCAGTACGACCGATGGATGTCCTCGCAAGCCCACGGGACGGAAGTTGTGGAGCCGTGGCGGGTCCGTGTGGTGGAATTTCAGCCCCGCCCTGCGTTCTCCCCCGAACTATTCTCTCCACCCGCGGGCATCCCTGTGCTGCCCATGCAGCCCCCGGCCACGCCCGTGGTCCCCTGGATTCCCTTCTCCGAGGAAGCCCTGGCCCGTGCCCAAGAGGAAGGAAAGCCTGTCGTGCTGCTGTTTACGGCTCGGTGGTGTGTCCCTTGCTTGAGCTATGAAGATGTGGCTTGGCAGGATGAACGGGTGGCGCGCGAGGCCCAGCGGTTCGTGCTCCTCAAGGTGGACCTCACGCAGTGGGACAACCCTGAGGTCCGTGCTCTGCAGCGGAGGTTCGGCATTTTCTATGTCCCCGTGACTGTAGTGCTCAGCCCCGCCGGGCAGGAGGTCGGCCGCCTGGTGGGGAGTGTTCCGTCCGAGGCGTTGCGCGACTTCTTGCGCTCCGTGGCCCCATGAAAGGAGGGCAAATGCGCAGGTTGGGGTGGATCGTTTGGCTGTTGGGCTTAAGCGTGGCGGTCGCCGGCCAGGAGACCGTGCTGGTGGAGGCTGAACTGGCCCTCTACCCCGGCTCCCGAGCTGCGTTGGCCGTCACCGTCGACGTGTTGGAGGGGTGGTACATCCAGGAGCACAAGCCGGTGATGGCTGAGCTCATCCCCACGGTGGTAACGGTGGAGCCCGCCGAGGGCCTGGTCTTTGGGGCTGTGCGTTACCCACCGCCCGAGAAGAAGTACCTCACCTTTGCCCGCCGGGAGCTGGGCGTGTACTCCGGCACGGTCACCTTCACCGTTCCTGTGGAGGTGGACAAGAACGCGGCGCCAGGCCTGCGCCTGGTCAAGGTCCTTGTGCAGTACCAAAGCTGCTCGGATCGGTACTGCCTGCTGCCCGAGGTGGCCGAGCGGGTGATTCCGGTGCGGGTGCTGCCGCCAGAACCCGCAGCCCAGGGGGATGCGAGGGTTCAGGTGTGGGGGCCGTTGGCGCTGGGCGGTGGTGTGTTGATTTGGGCGACCACCCGCCGCTCGAGCTCCAGAAGGCGGCGCTTCCAGGACAGGCCTGGTCCATAGCCACCAAGCGACCCGGTGCTGGCCACCACCCGGTGGCAAGGGACAAGGATGGGAATGGGGTTGGCGCCCACGGCCTGGCCCACCGCCCGCGCGCTGCGGGGCCTTCCCAGTCCCCGCGCCAACTCCCCATAGGTCACCGTCTCGCCATAAGGCACGCCCCCCAGGGCTTCCCACACCTTGAGCTGAAACTCCGTCCCTGTCAGGGCCACGGGCACGGTGAACCTCCGGATCTCGCCCGCCAAGAACGCGTTCAATTCCTCATGCAGCTCCCTGAGAAGGGGGCTCAGCGGCGCGGGAAGTGCCGGGAGCGCGCCAGGAAATTTCAGATGAACCACAGCTCCGTCCGCCTCGGCGGCCCAGAACGTGCCCCACGGTGTGGGGATCGCGCCCCAACGAAGGCTCATCGCTTGACCGCCTCGCTCAGCAGTTTGCCCAACTCGCGGGCCTGCTCGATGTCCTTGGCCAAGTCCCCGCGGCCCACCGCACCGAAGTACGGGTATTGCTTGATGAGCACAGGGCTCATGCGCATGGAGACCGCAAAGCGGTGCAGGTAGAGAAAAACGTCGATGGGGTCGTTGCCCGCGGTGGTGGCGACAAACGCGCACGGCCGGTCGTCCAGGAGATGGGGCCCTCGATGCCCACGCACCTCGTGAAAATAAGCCAAGCACGTCAGCCGCTCGCACAGGGCCGTGAGCCGCGAAGGAACAAAAAAATACAACGGCGAACCAATCACGAGACCGTCGGCGTCCTCCATCTTGCGCAACAGCTTCTGAAAGTCATCGCGAACCACGCACTTGTACGGTGTTTGCGCGCACACGTCGTAGCAGGCCTGGCAAGGGCCGATCTCCAGGTCGGCCAACTGCACCAACTCGACCTTCAGCGTGCTGTCGTTTTCCCGGGCCGCGGACAGCACCGTCTCCACCAGCTTGGCTGTGTTCCCCTCCTTGCGCATCGATCCCACGATTCCCAGAAGCTTCATGCCGGCCTCCTCCAAGGCTCCAGGTTACTCCACACCGGCCCCGGGAAAAAGAGGACATTTGCCAGACCTTGGCCCCTTGGGCGACAATCCTTCGTTATGGTCTGCATACGTTTTCTCTTGGCCCTCCTCGCCGTAGCTGTGGGGATGGCCCTGGGCAAGGGAGCAAGCCCTGAAAGGATCCTCCTCACCGGTTTTCCCGCGTGGGGCCCCACGGTCTGGAAGGACGAACACGGGCAGCTTGTGCCGGCGGGGTGTGGCCCTGAGGCCGCGCGTATTTTGCTGGCCTATTACGACCGCTTGGGCTACAGCCGCCTCGTGCGACCCGACCCCGAAGGCGCCATTCGTGAGCTTAGAGAACTCATGGGCACAACTACGGTGACCTGGGGTGGGCCCCAGGGCTTGACCTGGCCTTGGAAGTTCACCGAAGGCCTACAGGCTTTTGTCCAGCGCCGCTACCCGGGCGGAGCCCAGGTCCGCTCCTTCTCCGGCACGCTAGAACAGGTGTTCGGCAAGGCCATCGAGCTCCTCCAGCAGGGGATTCCTTCGGTGCTCCTGTTCGATTGGGCGGGTGGGGGAGGGGTCTTTCCTACGCACTACGCGGTGGTGGTGGGCTACGACCGCTCCCAGGGCCGCCGGCACCTCGTGGTCAACAACGGCTGGGGTTACGAGTTCCAGATCGTGGATATGGCCGATCCAGCCGTGGCGCCGGCCAGTGTGTACTGGATCGAAGCCGTTGCGGGGGAGGCCGAGGGCCCGGCCGGCGTGCCCTTGGGCCCTCCCAAGGACACCAACCTGTGGTGTACCAACGCCCAAGGTGAGCTCGCCCTGTGTCCCACCTTGCGGTTGCACTTTGCGCCCCAAAGCGCGGTGCGCTGGCCGCCCTCCACCCGCGTGGTCGTGTTGGTCCCCGACACGGACCTTGTCCTAGGCCTGTGGGAATAAAGGTCTATCGCCAGCCTCGGAGGCGTTTTCGAAAGGGCCGGACTCGCAGCCTCAGTTGGCTCCGTTCCCCGTCCCGTTGCCGGCAAACTGCAGCTGCCACAGGGCCCAGAACAAGCCCTTGCGGGCCAAAAGCTCCTCCACCGGTCCTTCCTCCACCAGCCGGCCGTCGTGGATGACCAGCACCCGATCGGCGTGGCGAATGGTGGACAGGCGGTGGGCAATGACGAGGGCGGTGCGGCCAGCCATCACCTGCTCCAGCGCCGCCTGCACCTGGGCCTCGGTTTGGGAGTCCACCGACGCTGTCGCCTCGTCGAGCACAATCAGATTGGGATTGGCCGCCGCAGCGCGGGCCAGCGACAACAGCTGCCGTTCGCCCACCGAAAGCCTTCCCCCCCGCTCCTTCACCTGCGTGGCGTACCCCTCAGGCAGGCGCAGCAGGTACTCGTGCACGCCCACAGCTTGGGCTGCCCGCTCCGCCTGCTCCGGCCCCAACTTCCCATCCCACATGAGGATGTTCTCCGTCACATCCCCCGAGAACAGGAACACCTCCTGGGGCACGAGGGCCAACTTGCGCCGGTAATCCTGCAGATCCAGCTCCTCAACGGGCACGCCGTCGATGAGGACCTGGCCCTTCTGCGGCCGGTAGAAGCCCAGGGTCAGGCCCACGATCGTGGTCTTGCCCGACCCCGTGGGGCCCACGATGGCGACCCGCTCGCCGGGGTTCACCTTGAACGACACGTCCTTGAGCACCCACTCCTCGCCGTTGTAGGCGAACCACACGTTGCGGAACTCGATTTCCCCGCGCAGGGCGGGTAAGCGACGGGTGCCCGTGGGCTCCTCCGGTTCGTCCAAAAGCCCAAAAATGCGCTCGGCCGCGGCCATCGCCGCCTGGAACACGTTGTACTTCTCCGACAGGTCGCTCAAAGGCTGGAACAACATGCGGATGTAGCTGGTGAAGGCGATGAGCGCGCCCAAGGTGAACTCACCGCCCAGCACCCGCCGGCCACCGTACCAGATGAGCAAGGCCAGCGCCGTGCTCTGCAACACCGCCACCACCGGCCCAAACACCCCGTACACCACAATGGCCCGCATCTGCGCTTGGAAAAAGCCCTCGTTGATCCCCTGAAACTTTTGGAAGCTGCGCCCCTCTTGGCGGAACAGCTGGATGATGCTCATCCCGGAGATGGACTCGGCGAGGTAGGCGTTGAGCTGGGCCAGAATCGTGCGGGCCTTGCGGTAGGCCTGCCGCGCCCGCCGCCTAAACCAAAACGTCAGGGCCAGCAACACCGGCGTGAACGTAAGCAGCCACAGCGTGAGCCGGAAGTTGAGGTAGAACATGATCCCCAGCACCCCGGCCATCATGAGAAAGTCCTGCACCAGGCTCACCACGCCCTGGGTGAAGAAGTCGTTGATGGCGGCCACGTCGTTCGTGGCCCGCGTCACCAACCGACCCGTGGGCTGGCGGTCGAGGTACCCCATGGGCAGCCGCAACAGGTGCCGAAACAGGGTCCGCCGCATGTCGAACATGATGCGCTGCCCAGCCGACTGCAACGTATACACCTGACCGTAGGCCAACCCAAACCGCAGGGCCAACAGGCCCAAATAAGCCAAGGCCAGAAGGCCCAAGAATCGCACCGCCGGAGCCCGCAGGCGCAACAGGTCCCCAGGAGGAATGGACTTCAGCGCCTCCTCGGATGCCGCAAACCCACCGGGAACGGCCACAAACGCCTGCGGGTATTTGAACACCCAGTCCGCACCGGGTTCGCCCGGAGCTACCACCAGGTAACGGCTTCCCAACATGCCCTGGGCTTCCAGGTGTTGGCGTAGCTCCGGGCTGAGGTCCTTGGCCTGAACGAGAAAGCGCCCCGGCTCGAGGGGCAAAGCTTCTTCCACCGGGGCTTGGTCCGCCCGGACCTCCACCCACGGGAGCACCAACACCGAGTCCACCGCGGTCTTCACGAGGTAGGGCATGCCCAGTTCCACCCCGGTGATGCCCCCGGCCAAAAAGAACGCGAGCACAAACAAGCGCCAGTACGGCCGGGCGAACACCAGCATCCGCCTCAGCAGCCGGAGGTCCAGGGCTTTGCCCAGTTCCTCGTCTTCTTCGCGGTGGTGGTGACCGATCATCGCACCAGCGCCTGCTGAAGTTCACTAAGGCGCGCGTACAAGCCCCCGCGGCGCAGAAGCGCCGTGTGGTCCCCTTGCTCCACAATGCGGCCGCGGTCCAACACGATGATCCAATCCGCCTCGCGCACCGCCGAGATGCGGTGGGCCACCACAATGGCCGTGCGCCCCTTGAGCACCCCCCGCAGGTGGCCCAGGATCTCCTCCTCCACCTGGGCGTCCACCGCGGACAGCACGTCGTCCAAAATAAGCACCTTGGGGTCCATGAGCAGGGCCCGGGCGATGCCCACCCGCTGCCGCTGCCCGCCGGAAAGCGTGATGCCCCGTTCGCCCACCATGGTGTCCAACCCATCGGGGAAAGAGCGGATCTCGTCGGCCAGGCCGGCCAACCGAGCCGCCTCCCAAATCTCCTCGTCCGTGGCCTCGGGCCGGCCAAAGGCGATGTTCTCCCGCAGCGTCGCCGAGAACAGGAACACGTCCTGCGGGGCCATGCCGATCAGGCCCCTCAGCTCTTGGAGGTCGAGCGCGCGCACGTCCTTCCCGCCCAACAACACTGTGCCCGGCGGCGGGTCATACAGCCGCGGCAACAGCTTCACCAGCGTGGACTTCCCCGACCCTGTGAGGCCAACCACGCCCAGCGTGGAACCTTCTTCCACCACAAGGTGGATATCGCGCAAGGTGGGCTGCGCCGCCCCAGGGTAGGCAAACGTGAGGTGGCGGAACTCGATGGTGGTGGACGCAGGCGCTGGCGCAGGCTTGGCCGGGCTTTGAATTTCCGGGGCGCGGGTCAAGATGCCCTTGATGCGCTTCATGGACGCCGAGCCCTGCTGCAGGATGTTCACCACGTTGCCCATGGCCATCATCGGCCACACCATCATCCCCAGGTAGCTGGTGATGGCCACGAGGTCGCCCAGGGCCAAGGTGCCGGCCAGCACGCCCCGCCCCCCCACCCACAGGATGATCCCTGTCCCCATCCCCGCGCAGATGCCGATGAGCGGCTCGAAGACACCCCACACCCGCACCAGGGCCATGTTCGCCTCCACGTTCTGCCGGTTTGTTTGAGCGAACGCCCGCTCCATGCCCTCCTCGCGGGCAAACCCGCGCAGCAGGCGGATCCCCGACAAGGCTTCCCGCACCCGCTCCATCAAAAACGAAAACGCCTCCTGCACCCGCTCGAACCGGCGGTGGATGAGGCGGCCAAAGCCGAACACCACGAGCGTGATCAACGGCAGAGGGATGAACGCATACAAGGTCAGGCGCGGGGAGATCCCGATCATCGCCGCCAAAGAGAACGAGATCATGATCACGGCGTCGAAGGCCATGAGCGTGCCCATGCTGCAGGTACGGCGCACGGCCTCCAGGTCGTTGGTGGCGTGGGCCATAAGTTCGCCGGTGGAGTGTTCCATGTAGTACCCCGGTTCCAGGCGCAACAGGTGGGCGTACAACCGGCTGCGCAGGTCCCGCTCGATGAGGCGCCCGGCCCCGAAGATGAAGAACCGCCACACAAACCGAAACGCGAACACCACCACGGCGATGCCCACGAGGACGAGGCCATAGCGGGCCAGGTTCTCGCCCCGGCCGGCTACGAGGTCGTTCACCGCGCTGCGCACCACAAGCGGCGACACCAGCTGCAGGGCGTCCACAACGAACAGGGCGATCAGGCCCAGCAGCAGCCGCCACCGATAGCGCCAAAGCTCACGTAGGATATCCCGCATGGAGGACCGGCCATTATAGTGGGAAGCAGCCCTTGGCACCACACTTGTTGCCCATCCCGTGCGCTCGGGCTACGATGTGGGCGGAGGTGGCCATGGCTGAACGTGAAGTACAGGTCGGTGCTGAGCTGGAAACGCGCAAAGGGGTGTACTCCAATTTGGCGGTGATTTCCCATCATCCCGACGAGTTTTTCCTGGATTTCTTGCTCGTCGACCCGCAGGCGCAAACGGCCGAGCGGGGGCAAGCGGTGCTCGTCGCGCGGGTCATCCTTTCCCCCCGGCACATGAAGCGCCTGTACGAGGCCATCGGCGAAAACATCGAAAAATACGAGAAGAACTTCGGCAAGATCGTGCTGCCGCCCAAGCTGGCCTAAAGGGGTGACGGAAGAAAGTGATGGGTGATCAGCGACGAGACATGAGTTTGCTCAGGTTCTAGCCAACTTGTCACGCATGACCCGTTACGCGTCAAGGACTATCGCGGCCAAACCTCCAACCCCTGTAACCGGGGGCACCAACCCACGGCATCGAATCACACTCCCTCACCTCTTCCATGCAATGTGCGCGGTCTTCATTGGGAGTATGGCAGGTAAGACCAGGCCTTGGTCCAAGGAGTGCCGCCGAAGGCAAGCAAGCTCAGTCCTGGGCTGAGGATGGCACCAGCCCTGCGGCTTGAGGGCCGATCCATAGTCACAGAGCACCCGTGTTGAGCTGACCATCCCAAGCGCCCATAAACTCACAACCCTAAAAAGGGCTTGTCTTGTAATCTTCGTTCCCGATGCGATAGAAAGCCGCTCCTCCCTCCCCTGGCGGGAGGGAGTTGGTGGGAGGGGGAGGGATTTGGGAGACAGGCCCACCCTAAAAATTAAACATACGACCTCCAAGTCCGCGGGCCCAACGGACGTTCGTTTCAAGATAACATTGCCCACACAAGAATAAAACCCACGAAGGGGGCGAGAAAAAGTGAAAGTCGTAGGAATTGCCGGAAGCTTTCGTAAGGACAGCAACACCGAGTTTTACGTCAACAAGGCTCTGGAGACCCTGCAAGGGAAAAACATCGACACGGAGTTGATCAGCCTAAGGGACAAAGAAATCAAGCCCTGCACGGGATGCTACGATTGCGTGAAGCTGCACCGCTGCACCATCGAAGGAGATGACTTTGAGGAAATATTTCAAAAGATGATGGAGGCGGATGGGATCATCGTGGGCTCTCCTGTGTACTTCAGCTCTGTCGTTCCCCAGCTGATGGCCTTGCTGGATCGGGCCGGGTTTGTCGCCATGTGGTCTGGACGATGCTTTGCCAGGAAAGTGGGAGGCCCCATCGCTGTGGCCCGCCGGGCTGGACACAACTTTGCCTTCGCCCAACTTCTCCTTTGGTTCTTCATTAACGGGATGATCGTGCCTGGCTCAACGTACTGGAACGTGGGGATGGCCGGTGCTCGAGGGGCGCGTAATGCTCACGAGGACGAAGAGGGCATTCGCACTGTCGTCAACTTCGCCGAGAATATGGCCTGGCTCCTGGAAAAGGTGGGCGGGATGGGAAAAGTGGCGCAGCGCTAAGCGATCGGTGATGAACTTTTTCGTGTCCCGCGCCCCAGAATGGGCGAGGCACCTTGGACCTACCCCCACTGAGCCCCACAATCCCCCTTGGTGGGCCGGGATGAAAACACCGTTCCCTAAGAAGAAAGCGGCTTCAGCCGAGCAGGAATTGCCGCTCGAAACAACTGAAACCTTGCGCAGCCCGGGAGCCTTGCTCCCCAGCGCTCGTCGACGTCTTCCTACGGAACGGGGAAAAGAAGCTCGTCTCCAAACTGCTTTCGCCAGGCCGCGATCCCGCCGAACAGGCACCGGGCCTGGGCAAAGCCCACGCTCTGCAGGTATTGCGCCACCGAGCACGCCCGCGAGCCGTCTTCGTCTACAACCCAAATGGTGAGCGAAGTGCCCACGCGCGGGCGAGGAAGCCCAGCGGCCCACGCCGCCACGGCCTCGGCCGTGGGCAGGGACACGTTTTCCGCGCCGGGGAACCGGCCCTGCGCGTAAGCCTCGCGCGGACGAAGGTCCACAATGTACTGGAACTGCTGGGCCAGTTGGTTGGCGTGGATCACGTGGAACGTGCCATGGTAGGGGTTCGCCGTGTCAATCATCCGCGCAGCACCTGGCGCCCATACAAGGAACAAATCGCCCATGGCCACATACCAACCGGCAAGCCCCCCGGAGATCGCCCGCGCCACATAACCTTGTTGGTTGAGAAGCTGCACGGCCTGCAGGGCGTCCGCCCCCTTGGCGTCGTACACGTAAATCATCCTCCGGCGCGGCAGCTCCCACATCCGCGTCTGCAGCTCGGCCAGAGGGATGTTCACCGCGCCCAAAAGATGCACGCGGGCGTACTCCTCCGGTGGCCGCAGGTCCACCAACACGTAGTACCCCTGCTCAAAGGTGGCTAGGCTTCCTTCGTAAGCGGACAGCTGCCGCACAATCCCCCGCACGGTGATCTGCACCTGGGGCCGGGAGGGGTCGTTGCTGTAGACCGTCACGGACTGGGAAACGGGCTGAGCGTAGCGGCTGTAGCCCGCGGTACGAAACGTGATCGTCATTTTGACCGACTCCTTGGGAGCCAGGGTCCGTTTGGGAAGCTCGTAGCTCGTGCAGCTGCAGTTGTAGGTGACGTTGGTGATCTGGAGGGTGGCGTCGCCGTCGTTGGTGAGCACGACCTCAAAACGAATCACTTCCCCATCCAAAGCTGTGCCGAAGTCGTAGAGGGTGCGATTAACCCCCAATTTGGGGGCCGCCAGGGCCACCAGGCCCAAGTTCAAAAAAACCAAAACCACGGTTGCGCTACGCTTCATGTGCTCCTCCTTTCTCCTGGCCCAGCCAGGCGCTTTGGGTTCCAAGCGGAGCCCATGTTCCTCAACGCGCGTGAAGGTACGCAACCCGGGCTGCGCATGCAACAACATGGGCGGATCGCCTTTGCCCATGGGGATTGAAAGACGCCTTCCCAAGATATCTTTGGCCTCAGCCTCCTCGGTCGCGGATGAACGCAAGGATGCCGGCGAGGATGCCCTGGGCAATCTTGTCTTGGTAGGCAGGGTCCACCAGCTTTTGGCGCTCGCTGGGGCAGGAGAGATGGCCCACCTCCACCAGCACAGCCGGGATCTTGGCCGAACGCAGGTACAGCGCTTGCTCCCGTACCCCCAGGTCCTTGGCCCCTGTGGCCTTCACCACCTCCCGCTGAATGGCCGCGGCCAGCGCATAACAGGCGTCCCCGGGCGACCGCGACGTGTCCACAAGCGTCTCCACCCCGCAGCGGGTGGTTTGCGGAAAGCTGTTGCTATGGATGGAGACGTAGAGCGCGGCCCCGCTGCGGTGGGCCATGGCCAGTCGCTCCTCCAGCGTCAAGAAGCGGTCGGTGTCCCGGGTCAAGAGGATCTCCAGGTGCGGGTTGTTTTTGGCCAGGGCTGCCACGCGCAGGGCCAGGGCGAGGTTGATGCCCTTTTCCTGCACCCCAGTTACGATGGCGCCAGGATCCTGGCCTCCGTGGCCGGCATCGATGACCACGCGGACCTTGGAAACTTCCAGGTCGGTGGGGACGGGTCGCAGCGTCCAAGCAAGCACCAAAACCAAGGTCATGATCACAAGCAAGGTAGCGACCTTGGGCATGGCGGCAGGGTAGCCGAGCGCGGGGAGGAGCAAGAGGCCAGCTGTCCGATCCGGGAGCCGCGCGCGGCGCTTGAACGGGCGGTGGGGGATGGGTAAGCTTCAAATTGAAAATGAGTTTTGATTCTATAACCGCCGATGCCCTTGCCCCCGGCCAGTCCGCCCAGGTTGTGGCCATTCGCGCCGGCCACGGTCTCGCCCTCCGCCTCCGCTCCATGGGCTTGCGCCCGGGCACGGTGGTGCGGGCGGTGGCCTCCGGTCCCCTCCGCGGGCCCATCCTGCTGGAGCTGAACGGAACCCGCCTCGCTTTGGGCCGGGGCGTGGCCCGCCGCATCCTCGTCCGCCCCCTCTCATGACCCTCCGCCGCATCGCCCTTGTGGGCCAACCCAACTCGGGCAAGTCCACCCTGTTCAACGCCCTGGTGGGCTTCCGCGCCGTGGCCTCCAACTTCCCAGGGACCACCGTGGAGGTCATCCGCGGCCGCACCACGGTCGGTGGACAGCTCGCAGAGCTCGTGGACCTCCCCGGCACTTACTCCCTGTGTTCGTCCGACCCCGCGGAGCAGCAAACCCGGGACTTCCTTCTCTCCGGCGCGGTGCAGGCCGTGGTCCACGTGGTGGACGCCTCTGTACTGGCCCGCTCGCTGGAGCTCACCTTGGAGCTGGCGGAGCTGGGCTTGCCCATGGTTCTATGCCTCAACATGGCCGATGAAGCCGAACACAAAGGCCTGCGCGTGGATGTGGAGGAGCTGGCGGAGCGGTTGGGCATCCCCGTGGTGGCCACGGTGGCCCGGCGGGGCGAAGGTTTACGTGAGCTTTTGGCGGCCATTCCGCAAGCCCGGCCGGCCCGCCTGCCCCGCTACGCCGCCGACCTCGAGCGGGCCCTCGTGCAAGTGGCCAGCGTTCTGGAAAGGAATGGCCAAGCCCAAGGGCTTCCCTTGCGCCACGCGGCCAGCCAGGCCTTGGCCGGAACCCTTCCCCTTCCGCCCGCGGTTCAGGCCGAGCTGGAACCCATCCGGGAAGAACTGAAGCGGCAACGGGGCGAGGACCCCGCCCTGGTGCTCGCCGACGAACGCCATGCCCAAGCCCTGCGCCTCTTTGAGGAAACCACCCGCGTGAGCCCTGCTCGGATCACCTGGCGGGAGCGGCTCGACGACGTACTCATGCACCCTTGGTTGGGCTACCCTGTGTTGCTGGCCGTGTTTCTGGCGCTGTTTTGGAGCGTGTACCGCATGGGTACGGCGCTGGAGGGATTGCTGGTCCCGCGGCTGGAAGTGGTTTCCGAGCTCGTGGAGCCGATGGTGGGGGGAGGGGTAGGTGGAGCCGTGCTGCTTGGCGCCCTCAACGGGCTTTGGGCTGGATTGGCCATAGTCCTGCCTTACCTTCTGCCGTTTTTGGTGCTCATGGCCCTGTTGGAGGACGTGGGGTACTTGCCCCGGGTGGGGTTTCTGCTCGACGGGCTGATGCACAAGGTGGGCTTGCACGGGAAAAGCGTGATTCCGTTCCTTCTCGGCTACGGGTGCTCGGTGCCGGCGGTGCTGGCCACCCGCATTCTGGAGCACGAGCGGGACCGCCTGCTCACCGCTGGCCTGGCCGTGCTGATCCCTTGTGCTGCGCGAACCGTGATCCTGATGGGGTTGGTGGGCCGGTACATAGGCCCGTTCGCTGCCCTGGGGTTGTACCTGTTCAATGTGGGGGTGGTGGCCGCAGCCAGTTTTGTACTTACGCGTTTGCTGCCCGGTTGGGGACCCGGGCTCATTTGGGAGATTCCCCCCTACCGCTGGCCGCAGCCGCGGGCCGTGGCGGGGAAAGTGTGGCTCCGCCTGAAAGGCTTTGTGCTGGTGGCCTGGCCGGTGCTTGTGGCAGGTAGCGCCCTCCTCGGCCTCGGCCAAGCCCTGGGTTGGGACCGGGCCTTCAACCAAGCCCTCCGCCTCTTCACCTGGCCCTTGGGTTTGCCCGCGGAGACAGGGGTCCCCTTGGTGTTTTCCGTCCTGCGCAAAGAACTGGGGCTAGTGCTGTTGGGCCAGGCGTTGGGCAGCGAGGATTTCAGCCAGGTGCTCACCCAGGGGCAGATGCTCGTGTTCACCATGTTCATCCTCTTTTTTGTCCCTTGTTTGGCCACGGTGGGCACCTTGGGGCGGGAAATCGGTTGGAAGCGCACCGGGCTCGTGGTGGGGGGCACCCTCCTTTTGGCCCTCGGCCTGGGACTCCTCACCCGGGCTGTGGTGAACTGGCTTTGAGTTTCAGTGATGCAGGGATCGGTGAAGAGACTTCTTGAAGGCACACCACCAGCCCAGACCACTTCTTACTTGTCACCTGTTACGCGTCACCCCTCATCAAGTTGTAGATCCCTATGAGGGTTTAGAGGTATTGCCACGAGGGGGTCATGACGCGTTACGCGTGGCGAGTTGGCTCCCGGCTCTAACAACCCATCACTCAGCACCGGTCACTGCATGACTCCTCTTCTTGTCGCCCGTCACGGCCTTTTCCGAGGTCCGATCCCACGCGCCAAGGTCCGGCGCTACAATTGAGTTGGGGTGCAACGCGGACTTTGCGTACGGTACAAACCCGCCCACCAATGGTGCGCTCGGGGCAGCCCAAAGACCTGCCCTTGTTGGGCCACCTCCTCATGGAAGCCTATCGCGGGCTGGAACGGTATGGTGAGGAAAGTGAAGCCGAGGCCCGCCGCTACATTCGCTGGCTGTGGTACACCTGCAAGCAAGGTTTTCTCGTGGCTGAAGCGGACGGGGAGCCCGTGGGGTTCATCGCCGCCTGCGCCAACTGGCGCGATCCCGAGCTGGGCGTGGTTCTGGAGATCCACGAAATTGTGGTCGAGCCCCGCTGGCAAGGCCGTGGGGTGGGGCAAGCCCTGCTGGAACGCGCTTACGCGCTGGGCCGGGCCCGCGGTCGGTCCACAGCCGCGTTGTGGGTGGGCAAGGACAACTTCCGCGCCCGAGCGTGGTACAAGAAATTGGGCTTTGAAGAGTTGGGGACCTACGGGGATTGGGTGCGGATGGCCCGGCCTATTCCCAGCGGCGAATCAACCGGGCGAGAATTTCCGCAAGCGCAGTAAGTTCCTCGACAGATAGGGCTTCGTGCCAGGTGTGGGCGACAGCGAGGTCGCCGGCCCCGAACACCACGGCAGGAACACCGTGCTCCACCACGTGGTGGGCGTCGGTCCAGGACGGCATGCCCGTGAACGAGGCCGACTGGCCAACGACCTCCTCCACGGCGGATCGCAGGGCCTGCACCACCTCCGCTTGTGGGTCGGTTTCCCACGGTTCCCACGCGTCGGTGACGAACAGGCGCTCCGCTTCGCGGAACGCCTCATGCACTTGCTGCAGCACCTCTTGCACGGACAGGCCGGGGGCAAAGCCGATGTCCAGCTCCATGCGGCAGTGGGGCGGAACGACCATGGTGTCGTAGCCTCCTTCGATCTTGCCCAAGTTGACCCACGCGCCATAGGGGAACAAGTGGTGGTGGTGCCGCATGAACGGCTGCTCGCGCAGCCGCTGGTAAAGCTGGAAGGCGCGTTCAATGGCCGACTCCCCAGTCCAGGGCATGGACCCATGCGCGGCCCGGCCAGCCACCAGCACCTCCAACCCTATGGAGCCGGCCTCGGCCGGTGCCAACTCCAGCCGTGTGGGCTCAAGCACCACGGCCCCGCGTACCCCCGGCGGCACCGCCAAAGCCTCCGAGCCACGCCCCAGCTCTTCTTCGTCCACCACCAACGCCACCTGCACAGGTTCTTTCGTGTGCCGGAGGGCCCACAGCAGCGCGGCAATCTGCCCCTTCGTGTCCACCGCGCCGCGCCCCACAAGAAAATGGTCTTCCACCCGGGCCGAGAACGGCGCGGGGTGCTCGAACGGGGGGAATACATCGAGGTGGGTGATGATCCACGGCCCCCCCTGACCCCGCGCCGCCACGAGGTTGTGGCCCACGCCCAAGATTTCTTGGCGGTGCACCGCCAAACCGGCGCGTACAAGCTCCTGTTCGACGAACTCGGCACATAGGTCCTCGCGGCCCGTCACCGTGGGAAATTGCATGAGCTGCAGGGCCAGCTTCACCAATTCGGTCGCCATCGCTCCTGCATTGTACCGGCTTGCTTGAGAGGGCAGCCCAGGGGCTAAGGCCGCGGGCCAAACAACCCTGTGCCCAAGCGGATCATCGTCGCCCCCTCCTCCACCGCAATTTCCCAGTCCGCGCTCATGCCCATGGAGAGGGTGTCCCAGTGGGGGAAATGGAGCTCACGACCCAGCTCGTCGAACAGTTTGCGCAGCGCACGGAAGTAGGGACGGGAGTCCTCCGGCCTTTGTGGCGCAGGAGGAATGGCCATGAGTCCCCGCAGCTCTAGGTGGGGAAACCGCGCCAGGTGGCCTACCAGCGCAGGCACCTCCTCAGGCCACACACCTGCTTTTTGCGGCTCACAGCCAATGTTGACCTGGATCAAAATGGGCAAGGTGCGGCCTTCCCGGGCCAACACTTGTTCCAACTTTTGGGCCAACTCCAAGGAGTCCACGGTTTGCACCCAGTGGAAGGTCTGCACAGCTTTGGGGACCTTGTTGGACTGCAGGCGGCCGATCATGTGCCAGATGACCGGTTCGGGGATCAAGGGCTTTTTGCGCTGGGCTTCTTGCACGTAGTTTTCTCCGATGTGGGCGATGCCAGCGCGGATGGCGGCCCGAATTTCTTCGGGCGCGCGGTCCTTGGTGGCCGCCACCACGATCACCCCCGGCGGCACCCGACGCAACACCTCGGCCACCCGTTCCTCCACGCCCATAGCCCCGCAATTGTAAGGCACATGAGCTTTCCGCCCGGGCCCAACACGGGCTCCTACGCGCTCATTGGCATCAAGCCCAGCGCCCATTATGCTTCGGCCATGGCGTT
>FWWL01004532.1_pt1 | contig 23302 bp, 21 predicted proteins | sample 2228331 | NCBI WGS metagenome assembly FWWL01 (sample SAMEA103939775, study PRJEB20133) | metagenome | reverse complement strand
AAAGTTTCCCTGGGCATCCGCCACCAACCACCCACTCTGGCCAAGGACGCTAATGCGGGCAAAGGGCACAGGCTGCCCGTTGGCATCCCGGACCACACCCGCGGTGGGGCCACTTGCCTCGGCGGCGAGGCAAAACAGAAAAGCGCTCAGCAGAGAAAACACACCCTTCACTCCTTTATTTGGCGGTACTTGCCGTTGGGAAGTCAAGGATTGGACGAGAGATCACTACATTTGTGATCGAACGCCCTTTGAAAGAGGCTGAACGCGGAGCAGGGGCTTTCGAGATCTGGCAACAAGGTGTTTTGGGGAAGAGCCAAGGAGTGTCGGTGGTGACTTCCAGCCGTGTTGGTCCGCGGTCTTTGGTTTTCGCGGCGGGCAAAGGAAAACAACACAAAACCCTTTTTGCAGTTTACTCCTCAGCCGGGTTGCGCCAGGCCGCCGCCGAGGGGCTTGTCCCACCTTGGCACGCCTAGCTAAAGGCTTTGCGTTCTGCCACTCACCCGTCCTGCATCGTAATTTTTGGATTAGCCTTGCGGCTTGACACGTCGCTGTGTTGACGCTATAAAACAAAACGACGATGGACAGAGGGTGTTCTCTAACGGGCAAGTGGGCGGGGTGAGTTGGGTGGTGTACAAGTGCTTTTGCATCAATGGTTTGCGATGCGAACCAACGGCGGTAGCGTAGTTAAATTAGCTCGCAGCCAGCGCAAATACTGTCTTTTAGGCCCCGCACCCCGCCCTCCCCAAAACTGTTGACCCGGCGGTGCTAATCCGGCCTACGGTCTGGGCTTTTGGGCGAAATGGACAAAACGGACAGGGCAGGCTTATCCAACCTTCTTGAAGGGAGCCTAACAGGATGAACGAATCACCCAATGTGCTTCAGCCACCTCGCGAGGAGTTCGCCGAGGTAGAGTTTGCAGATATTGTGAGGTTTTTTCGCCGTAACTGGAGGCTCATCTTCGGTTTGGCAGCTGCGGCCGGTATACTCACCGCACTCATCGTTCTTGTGTTCGTCCCCCGAAAGTGGGAGGCCTCTGCAACGCTAGTGATTGTTCCGCCAAAATTTACATCTGATCTCAAACCCAGCACCCTAACGGTGCAGGGCTACCAAAAGCTTTTGGAGTCGGACGCCGTTATTGCCGAAGCGCGTCAGCGCTTAATTGCCAAAGGGGTTCTAGATGAAGACGATCCCTTGCGTTTGGAAAAGGAGCTGGAAACCCGAATCTTTGTTTCCAGGCGAGCTGAGGAAACCTCCTTAGCTCCGATGGTCCAAGCGGTAGCCCGCGGAAAGACAGCCGAGAGCGCTGCGGCCATTGCCAACACCTGGGCGCAGGTGTTTCTCGAACGCGTTCGTGAATTAATGGCCGGCTCCACATCTGTTTCGGTGCAATTCATCGAGCAGCAGTACCCCCAGGCTCGGGAGCGCTTGGCGCAACTCGAAGATGAGCGGGTGAACACCGTCAATACTTATCAGCGGCGGTTTGATGAGGCGGCTACACGATGGGATGAAAAGATAACAGCTTTCAAAAACGAAACGTCTCAGCTAATTGCTGCCTACAAAGCAGAGACCCGTCGCCTCCTGGAAACATTTAGTGCCGAGCGCAACCTGGAAACCCGACGTGCGCAGCTCAATGCGATGCGCAAAGCGTACGGAGACCTCCAAGATGAGCAGGCACGAGTGGCCGCGCAGTTGCAGCAGAAACAAACACAACTGGAGGCTGCTCGCAAACAACTCGCTGCTACATCGCCGGTGCTCATTCTTCAAAAAGCCATCACCGATGATGCCTTGTGGCAGTCGGTAATCTCTTCCAACCCGAAAGGCCCTGATTGGAAGGCGTTAGGGGAACGCACCCTTCGTACAGAGGTGCCCAACCCAGTGTTCGTCGAGGTAAGCACCCGCGCCTCACAACTGGAAATGGAAGTCAACGCCCTCATTCCCCGCGCTGCGGAGTTAGAGCGCGAACTGCAGCAAATGGCAGAACGGCTAAAGGCACTCGATGCTGAAATTCGCGAAGACGATGCAAAGCTCGAGGAAATGCAACGGAAGCGGGAAGCGGGCTTGGAAAACCTACAAGCTGTACGTTCTCTGGGACTGGAAAAGCTCACCCGAGCTCGCCAGCAAGAGCTTGATGCCATAAAGCGTGAATGGGAAACGAAGGTAGGTCAACTGGAACGTCATATCGCGCAGGAGCGCGACCTTTTCGCCGATTTGGCACGCAATTTCAACCAAGCGCTCCTTGCCAAAGGTCAGCAAGACGTTGAGGATGTTCGCCTTGGTGCACCGGCTGCTCCTCCGGATTTGCCAAAAAGCCGTGGCGGCGCCGTCAAGAGCCTGCTTGCAGCTATGCTTGGGGGCTTATTGGGAATCGGGACGGCCTTGGTCCGCGAGGCGTGGGGTTAGAATCTTGGCACCTCTCGTGAATTACGGGATCTTCAAACGATCACCAATAAACGGCAAACTGCGAGGCGAAGTGGTGGGCAAAGGATACATCAGAGCCAGTACCCGTGAATCTCTACAATTGGATATTATTGAATGCGGCTAACTCTTAGCGTGTGCGGCGTTAACCTCTAGGTGGGGTTCAAACAGGAGATGAGGGTGCGACAGAAGAGAGATGGCCATTTGCAGGACCTGAAACAGAAGATAGTGAGTCGTCAGGCCGTTGTAGGGGTGGTAGGCTTGGGGTATGTGGGTCTGCCCTTTGCCGTAGAGAAAGCCAAGGTGGGGTTTCGGGTTGTTGGGGTGGATCAAAACCCCAAACGAGTGGAGAAGATAAACCGGGGGGAAAACTATATCCCTGACGTCCGTAATGAGGACCTGAGGGAGTTAGTGTCCCGGGGCCTTATACAGGCAGACACGGACTTTCGCCGGGTTCCCGAAATGGACGTGATTGTTATTGCTGTTCCAACACCCCTTACCCAGAACCTGACCCCGGACCTGCAGTATGTAGTGCGAGTCACAGAGGCCATTGCTCGCCACCTGCGCCCTGGCCAGCTCATCAGTCTTGAATCTACCACCTACCCCGGTACTACCGAGGAAGTGATGCTTCCTATTCTTGAGGCTTCAGGTCTTAAAGTGGAAGAAGACTTTTTCCTAGTGCACTCCCCCGAAAGGGTGGACCCGGGTAACAAACGCTATACCACCAAGAACACTACCAAGGTCGTGGGGGGGTTGGCCCTCGTTCCTTGGAAATTGGGGCATTTTTTTACTCGCAAACTATAGAGAGGGTAGTCACGGTTTCCAGTGCCAAGGCGGCAGAGCTGGTTAAGGTGTTTGAGAACACGTTTCGCGCGGTAAATATCGCGTTGGTTAATGAGCTGGCCTTGCTCTGTGACCGTATTGGCCTCAACGTCTGGGAGGTATTGGACGCAGCCTTCACCAAGCCCTTTGGCATTATGCCGTTCTACCCGGGACCTGGGGTCGGAGGCCACTGCATTCCCATTGATCCACACTACTTGGAATGGAAAGCAAGGGAGTTCAACTTCAATACCCACTTTATTGGGCTCGCTGGTGAGATTAACCGAAAGATGCCGGAATTTGTCGTGGAGAAAGCGTTCCGATTGCTGGTGGAGGCAGGCATTCCTATCAAAGGAGCTAAGGTGCTGGTGCTTGGAGTGGCATACAAAAAGGACATTGGAGATTACCGCGAAAGCCCTTCAATTCGGGTCATTCAGGGGCTGGGGCGTCTAGGTGTTCGTGTTCTGTATCACGACCCATTGGTGCCTAGTTTTAAGGAGCATGGCTTGAGCATGGAAAGCGTCCCCTTAACCCGAGAGGTTCTAACGGCCCAGGATTTGGTCATCATTGCCACCGACCATTCGAGCTGCGATTACCCCTTTATTCTGGCGCATGCTCCAAGGGTTCTCGATACGCGGGGAGTCACGCGCGAGCTAAAGCATCCCAAGGTTACCCTGCTATGAAGCGTTTTGCCCTGATTGGTGCTGGAGGCTACATTGCCCCGCGTCACATGAAGGCCATAAAGGAAATTGGGGGACAGCTGGTGGCGGCGTTGGACCCTTGTGATGCGGTCGGCATTCTTGATGGGTTTTTTCCGGACGTACAATTCTTCCTCGAACCGGAGGTCTTTGAGGCCTACATTGAAGACCACCCTGTAGACTGGGTTTCCGTCGCCAGCCCTAATTATCTGCACGAGGCACATATCCGCTTGGGCTTGCGGCACGGCGCCAACGTACTCTGCGAAAAACCCTTGGTGCTGGAGCCGGAGTCCTTGGGACGCCTGGCAGCTTTCGAAGAGCGCACCGGCCGCAGGGTATATGCTGTACTGCAGCTTAGGGTCCATCCAGACCTCATGGCCTTAAGACAGAAGTTGCAGGGGCACCAAGACAAGCGGGAGGTGGTTCTTACCTACATTACGAGCCGCGGCCCCTGGTACCTGAAAAGCTGGAAGGCGGACGAGCGCAAAAGCGGTGGTGTTGCGCCGAACATTGGAATTCACTTCTTCGACCTCCTTCTCTGGTACTTTGGCCCGGTTGAGGCTCTAGAGGTCCACTTGCGCACCCCCACCACGCTTTCGGGATACTTGGAGCTGGAAAGGGCTCGAGTGCGCTGGTTCCTTTCTATAGAGGCTAGCTTCTTGCCCAAGGAGGTCCTCGCGCGGAGGCAGCGCACCTACCGTTCCATCACCATCGAGGGCGAGGAAGTGGAGTTCTCTGAGGGCTTCAGCGACTTGCACACAGAGGTGTACTGCAGGACACTAGCAGGCGAAGGCTTCGGCTTGGAGGACGCTAGGGGGGGGATCGAGCTGGCGGCTTCAGTGAGAAGGGCCGAGCTGGTTTCAGCGCGCACCAACACACGACATCCTTTTTGGGGGTGAGTTATGGAGTATTTCGTCCATGAGAGCGCGTATGTGGACGCTGGAGCGAAAGTGGGGAAGGGTAGCCGAATTTGGCATTTTTCCCATATTATGTCTGGCGCCGAGATTGGCGAGGACTGCAGCCTAGGTCAAAACGTTTTCGTCGCAAAAGGGGTTAAGGTGGGCCGGGGTTGCAAGATTCAAAATAATGTTTCCCTTTACGAAGGGGTGATCCTGGAGGATGAGGTCTTCGTAGGACCTAGCGCGGTCTTTACGAATGTTCGCATTCCGAGGGCCGCCTTCCCCCGCAACCGCAGCGAGGACTATCTAAAGACGGTGGTGAAACGGGGGGCTACCATAGGCGCCAACGCCACCATTGTTTGCGGTGTAACCATCGCGGAATGGGCCTTCGTGGCAGCGGGGGCTGTGGTGACAAAGGATGTTCCGCCCTATGCCTTGGTGGCCGGAGTTCCGGCTAGATTGGTCGGCTTTGCGTGCGAATGCGGGCTTTCCCTCCGTTTTCTTCCGGAGCCGGAAGCTAACGTGGTGGAGTGCCAGGAGTGCGGACGGCGCTACCACTGGGAGGGGGAAAGCCTGCGGAGGGTGGAGTAAAGCACACACGTTCCCATCCTGCACCAAACCGGTGAGTAACAGGGCCCTCGGGAAGATCTCATGATTGCTATTACCCCGGTACTACGGTTCGGAAAATTAATTCTGGACCATGAGGCATATGAGCCCGAGTGGAAGGCGGTTGCGCGTGTCGGCGTGAGGCACGCCAGTGGGCTTAACTCTGGCGCCGATGCCTTGGTAATTGGGCTTCGGGCTGTGGGGGTGGGCTGAGGGGATAGGATCATCACCATAACCTTTTCCTTCTCCTACCGCTGAGGCTGTAGGTTTGGTTGGGGCTACGCCGGTTTTCCTGGACATAAATCGCAGGACCTTCGACATCAATGCTGATCTCATCCCAGCTGCTGCCACCCCTCGGATAAAGGCTATTCTGCCGGCACAGGTTTACGGTAGGCCAGCGGACATAGAGCCTATTCACGCTATAGCCGAGTGTCATGAGGTCAAGGCTCTGAAGGACTGCGCCCAGGCCTTTGGGCCCATCTACCGTGGCAAAAAGGTGGGTATCCTTGGGCGCGCCGGGACCTTATCTTGTTGCCCCAGCAAGAACTTTGGGGCCTATGGGGATGGGAGCCTACTGGTCACCGACGATGGAGTGGCGCGCCGGACCCGGATCCTTAGCGTGCATGGCTTTAAGCGCAGGTATTGAACGAAACGGTGGGCAACAACTTCCGCCTAGATGCGCTTCAGGCGGCCATCGTGCGGGTCAAACTGCCCCAAGTGGACCGGTGGAACGAACAAAAGGAGTCAGGTGGTGGAGCGCTACAATGGGCTTCTCATCGGGACACGTGGTTTGGTCCTTCCCGAACTTTCCGAAGGGCATGTCTTCCACTAGTACATGGTGCGGATTCTCGAACGTAAAAAGGGATAGGGTTCAACCAACCCTGGCAGCGGCGGGCATTGGCACCATGGTCTATTTTCCCGTTCCCCTCCACCGGTTGCCGGTGCTTGGGTACCCAGAGGGAACCTTTCCGTTGTCGAAGCAAATAGCGGTAGAAGTTCTTTCTTTACTCATAGGTCCTTTTTTAGAAGATGCTGCCTTAAGAAGGGTAGCTGGGCATCTTGCGGTAGCGATGTGATGAGGGAAATCCTAAGGGCCTCCTGGTTAAAAGGTTCTTTCGCCCACGGCGTCTTGGCTATCGGAGGAGGTACCGCTTTAGCTCAGCTAGCTGCGGTTTTGGTTTCGCCCATCATATCTCGCCTTTACACGCCTGGGCAGCTGGGTGTCTGGGGGCTCTTTGTGAGCTTCGTTGGGTTAGCTTCCGTGGTCACAACCCTGAGGTATGAGGTAGCGATTGTGGCGGCCAGAACTGAGGAGGACGCTATAGAGCTGACGTACAGTAGCCTTCTTCTGGTGTTAATCATTTCCTTGTTGGGAGCTTTGGTGTTTGAGTGGCTTCGCCGAGAGGATGCATTGGGCTATGGTGTTTTCTCGCCTTTGGCCACCTTTGTTACCTTCCTTGCCCTGCTTTCCACGGGGTCTGCTTTGGTTTTGCGTTATTTTGCTTTGCGTCGTGAAGCTTTTGCTTTGGTGGGGCGTTTTACTGTGATCCAGGGGTGGTCCAAGGTCTTTTTACAGCTGACACTAGCCCCTTTCGGCCAAATGGGCCTCATCCTTGGGGAGACCTTGGGGCGATTTGTGGGCTTAAGGTGGCTTTTGCAGGGGATTTCCTATCGTCGCTTACGTCCTAATACCCGGCTTATGCTACGCTATTGGACGTACCCTGGGATTCAGCTTCCTTCCGGCTTTTTGAACACTTTGGCCCTAATAGCCCCAATTCCTGTCTTTGCATACTTGTATGGGGTTGCTGTTGGTGGGGCCCTTGCCCTTGCCCTGAGGGTTGTGGGAATCCCAGTTGGTCTAATAGGCAATGCTGTAGGCGACGTGTTTTATGGGCGCGCTTCGTCGGTTTTGCGGCGGGAGCCGGAAAAGCTCCCCAGCCTGTTTGTAGCCACTTTCCTTAGATTAGGGCTCGTAGGGCTTGCGTTGGGCGTAATGATGTGGTTTATAGCGCCCAGGCTAACTCCGTGGGTGTTTGGCCCCGAATGGAACGTAGCGGGTCAGATGTTGGGTGTAATGGCACCCTGGATGGCCTTTCAGCTTTCGGTTAGCCCAGTTAGCCGGGTAGTGTTTTTGTCCTCTCGGAGTTGGCTAAAGTTATTGTACGATTTTCTCTCTCTAGGAGCGATTTTGAGCCCTATATGGCTATGGAATAAGTGTGAGCCTGTAAAAGCACTATTCGTCATTTCCCTCTTGATGGCAGGAGCCTACGCCATCTACTTGATCGTTTTGTTTGTGTTAGTGACTCAGCTTCGGTACGAAATGAGGGAGGGGGCATGAAGATGGCCAGCGTTGTCGGGGCCCGCCCGCAGTTCATTAAGGCGGCTGTGGTGTCACGCGTGCTAAGGGGCACGCCAGGGCTGCAGGAGGTGTTGGTGCACACGGGCCAACATTATGATGACAACATGAGCCGGGTTTTCTATGGGGAGCTGGAGATTCCGGAGCCCGATTATCATCTGGGGATTGGTGGGGGAACCCATGGGCAAAACACAGGTCGCATGCTGGAGGCTATAGAGGGGGTTCTCTTGAAGGAGAAGCCCGATTGGGTTTTGGTTTACGGGGATACCGATACTACCTTGGCGGGCGCCTTGGCTGCGGCAAAGTTGCACATTCGCGTGGCCCATGTTGAAGCTGGACTCCGATCCTTTAACCGCCGCATGCCCGAAGAGATTAACCGAGTGCTAACTGACCATGTTTCCGACCTTCTTTTTGTTCCTACCGAAGTAGCTTTGGGAAATCTTCTAAGGGAGAGTTTTCCTGCAGATCGAATTCACTTGGTGGGAGATGTAATGTACGATGCTGCCCTGTACTATGGGGAGAAGGCGGAGCGCAAAAGCCAAATCCTAAACCGACTAGATCTGCATGGGAAGCAGTACATCCTAGCAACCGTACATCGCGCAGAAAACACTGACGACCCGGTGCGCTTAAAGATAATCCTGGACACCCTTGCCCAAGTCCATCGGCAGGTACCGGTAGTTTTTCCTGTCCACCCCCGCACAAGGAAGCGCGCCGCTGATTTTGGCTTGACGTCCTTGCTGGACAAGGTCATGGCCATCGAACCTGTGGGATATCTCGATATGGTAATGCTGGAGAAAAATGCTCGCTTAATAGCCACAGATTCTGGTGGAGTTCAGAAGGAGGCCTTCTTCTATCGGGTGCCCTGCGTCACTTTGCGGGAGGAAACGGAGTGGGTCGAACTAGTGCAGTCTAACTGGAACACATTAGTAGCGCCCAGAGTAGGCGTGGACCTCGCAGCCTATCTATTGCGCAAACAGCAAGGCATGGTGGGCGCATGTCCCTATGGTGACGGCAAGGCCGCAGAGAGGATTGTTACAATCCTAGTTTCTCGCGGAATCTCTGGGTAAGCCACAGGAAACACGGCCATCAATGGCACCAATAAGGTAAGACACCTGAAGCCATGACTTCTGCTAACGCTACGTACTTACTGGTTAGCGGCGCGCTTTTCTGCCTCAGTATAGTATCGGGTCTCGTCGGGATAAAGGCAGTCAAGAGGGGTCACCTCCTTCTGACCAGCTCAGTCCTTCTATCGATCGTGGTGTTGGATTCAATTGGTTTGTCTTTGCTGCCTTACGTGAATTGGTCTCTGCCATATGCCGAGGCGCACGTTGTTTATGAATTTGGCGACCCCTTCCTGCTAGTCACGTACACATGGCATGTTCTCGCGCATTTGGTCGTACAGATAGTCCTTATATCTCAACTGTTGCTCTCAGGGGTTCTATCGGCCCGCTCTGGGGTCCGCAGAAATGCCGACACGCGACCCGTAGATCCGAGGCTTAGTCTCGTAGCTCTTTGGGGTGCACCCCTAAGCATCGCTTGGGTCGTCTATTTCTACCACCGCTACTTTCTTCAGGGGCCAGGAATGGACTTGCTATATAATTCTCGCTTCAACTTTGAAACGCCGGAAGAGGCAATAATCGCCAGGAGTATAGGGGCAGACCTCGTTGGAATAGGGCAGGGGGCTTTTGGTGCCACTATTGCAGCTTATGTTTGTCTGCCATACTTGGCTGGGCTTGGCGCCATGCGGTTCAAGCGTTGGGGATCGTTTCTACTTTTGTGGGTAACAGCGGCTGGTCTAAGTTTGGCGTTTGCTGTTCAAACTTATCAAAAAGCTCCCATCGGCATGGTTGTGCTAGTTTATCTGGGCATCGCACTTTTATACGCTGTCACGAAGAACAAGCTTTCTCCGCAGGTCTTCCGGACGTTAAGGTGGATAGCTCTAGTGGGAACAGCGCTGGGGGTGGGACTTTACGTCGTTAACTTTGGCTTGTCGCCTGCGGAGGCCTTATACTCTTTCATCGCTCGTATTTTTCTTGTTCCTGCTAATACTGAGGGATATTGGTTTGTAGTCTATCCCACTATCCTTCCGTTTCGCGGAGTTGCCGAGAGCCTTTGGACTAATATGAAGGTCATACGAGAGACGGCGTACGCAGCCACGGGCGACATTTTTAGCTCCAACGCGTCGTTTATTGCCGTGGGTTGGGCTGGAGCAGGATTGGCTGGGGTCGTAATAGGTGTCCTAACATTACTAGCATATACAATGCTATATGATTACCTGGCGAGGGATAGGATTATTGCTCTCAGGGTCCTCCTAATGTTGATTGGGGGGCCTTCTTTGTTTATGTTACTGTCAGGTTCCTTGGGAGATTTTATCTTCAAGGGTGGTGTGACACCTTTGCTGCTTTTGGTTTCTACCAGGCCGGGAAAAGCGCTGTCTTCGGCGCTAAACTCGCGAGTTACAAGGGGCGATTCGTGAGAATTGCATACATTGCCCATGTGAACTACGCAAGGGAGAGCGGGGTGGTCAAGAAAATCCTTTCGCAGACCAGCCTTTGGTGTGAGCTCGGTGAAACGGCCCGCATTTTTTGGCTAACGCGTGAGCATGGATTGCAGCAAGGAGCTTCTGACCTCGAGGAGGGACATTTATATCAGGGTGGGCCTTTTTCTCCGGGGCGGTGGCGGGCACTGAATCGATTAGTAGCTAGCGTGCTGAAATGGCCTGCGGATGTCGTGTATTTGCGGCGTGACATGTTTTACCCCGCGTATTTATGGCTTGCTAAGAGGATACCGGTTGTCGTAGAGGTCAACGCTAATGAACTGGCGGAACTGTGGCTCTACAGTAAAACACACTATGCTTATCACGGCCTAAGCAGAGCCCTGTTAGATAGGAGGGTTCGGGGATTTGTCTTTCCAACGCACGAGTTGGCACAATCACTATACTACCGGCGATTTAAAGTTCCCAGAATGGTTATTGGAAATGGGGTCGATCTGAGGAAGCTACCGCAGTTGCCCCCAACTGCGAATGACAAGCCCGTGGTTGCATTTATTGGCCAAGCAGCGCCGTGGCATGGGATTGATAAGATATTGGAAATGGCAAGAGCTTTTCCTGAATGGACTTTTCACTTGATTGGTTTAGATGCCGTGGATCCTTCTCTATCCAATGTAGTAACACATGGTTTCTTGGACACTGAGGAATACCTTCCTATACTTGCCCGGGCCGACGTAGGTATTGGGACACTTGCCTTGCACAGGAACAAGATGCGCGAGGCATCTCCACTGAAGGTGCGAGAGTATCTGGCCTTAGGTTTGCCGGTAATCATTGGATACGAAGACACAGATTTTCCCGGAGGGGCTCCCTTTCTCTTGCGCCTTCCAAATTCGGAGGATAACGTTTTCAAGTGTAAGGAAGAAATTCGAGCGTTTGTGGAGGGTTGGCGGGGGCGGCGGGTTTCAAGGGCCGATATTCTACACCTTGATCAGAGGGCCAAAGAGGAAAGAAGGCTTAGGTTGCTTAGGGATGCCCTTAGAAAGGCCAGCTGCGACCGGGTGGGTTAGTTGTGAGGAGGAAGACACTTGTAAGTGTAGGGTTGCCTTTTTATAACCCAGGAGCCTGGCTTGAGGATGCCATTCGTTCGGTATTTTCGCAAACGCTCAAAGAATGGGAGTTGTTGCTGGTGGATGATGGGTCAACCGATGGAAGTTACTCTTTGTGTAAAAGGATTAAAGACCCTCGCGTCAGGTGTTTTCGGGACGGAAAACGGTTGGGCTTGGCGGCAAGACTTAATCAAATAGCCACATTGGCTTCGGGCGAGTACCTTGCCCGTTTGGACGCTGATGACCTTATGCGTCCAAATCGGTTAGAGGAGCAGGTGCAGGTGTTGGAGTCCAATGCGAATATTGGTGTTGTGGCTACAGGTACTTATCTAATAGACCAGCGAGGGGGACTGATCGGTATTCGGCCGGGAGTGAAACCAACACCTGTCGATATCTTTGCCTGGGGAGGGTTCCTTCATCCAAGCATCACAGGACGCATTACCTGGTTTAGAGCCAATCCGTATTCCGAGCTCTATCCCCGTGCTGAAGATCGGGAACTCTTTGTAAGGGTGATGGGATTGTCGCATTTTGAAGTTCTGCGTGAGCCGCTTTATTTCTATCGCTGGTATGGGGTCATGGATGTTTATAAGCTCCTAGTGGGATATCGGAGCGAGCGTGTGATCTTGTTAAAGTACGGACCTCTTCGACTTGGATGGCCCACAACCTTAGCATTGCTCGGGCGTTCTTTAGGAAAAGGAACGGTAGTGCGCCTTGTGGGCTTTCTCGGGAAAGGAGACTTGATCAATCACTGGGTGGCTTCACGGCGATTCCGCCCTCCCACTGATGGCGAAAGGGCCGAAGCGGAGGGGATTCTGGCCTATATTAAAGCGGTTAGCGTGCCAGGGTGGGAGTGCTAAAAGACCTGAATATGCGCAAGGCCGCCTTGGTCGTTCCGTTTGCGCCCTCTGTGAGACTTTTCCGTAAGCCTCTAATGAAGCTCCTGGCGAGGCGGTTTAATAAGCTGCTGGTTTTTGCACCTGACTGGACGCCGGCGCTTGAAATCGAGCTGGAAAAGGATACGGGCGCTTTGGCGGTAGCGTATCCTTTGGATCGCGCGGGAATTAGCCCGTTGACGGATCTACGGACCGTAGCGGCCCTAGCCGCGGCCTTTGTTCGTTTGCGCCCGGAGATGCTGACAACGTTCCAGCCGAAGCCAAATGTCTATGGAATTCTGGCTGCGGCGTTGGCTGGGGTTCCCCGGCGGTTTGCCGTGGTGGAGGGGTTGGGATTTGCTTTTGCCGTTGGCGAGGAAGGCGTTAGGAAGCGTGCAGTTAGGGCGTTTTTACGGTGGCTTTATCGGCTCAGCTTTTCCCTGGCGCACAAAGTATTTTTTCTAAATCCCGATGACCTTGACGAGTTCGTTTCCCAAGGCTTGGTACGCAGGGAAAAGGCGGTTCTCCTGGGTGGGATCGGGGTTCCCCTCGAGGAGTGGCCCCCTGTGCCTCCTCACCTTGAGCCTCTTACCTTCACCCTCATCGCTAGGCTGTTGAGGGAAAAGGGCGTGCGGGAGTTTGCCGAGTCAGCGCGGAGGGTAAAGGCCAAATACCCCGGGGTAAGGTTTCTTCTTATCGGGCCATTGGACACGAACCCCGGGGCCATTGGCGAAGACGAGGTTCGCCAGTGGGCGGAAGAAGGAGTTGTGGAATGGACTTCTTGGACGGATGACGTTCGGCCTTATCTCCGGCAAACCAGTGTTTATGTACTTCCTTCTTATTATCGCGAAGGCGTTCCTCGCAGCACCCAGGAGGCCATGGCCATGGCCAGGCCGGTAATCACCACCGACGCCCCTGGCTGCCGCGAAACGGTGGTGCCAGGGCTCAACGGTTTTTTGGTTTCACCGAGGGACGTTCGGGCTCTGGTGGAGGCTATGGAGCGCTTTATCGTGGAGCCCTCTTTGATAGAGAAGATGGGGAGAGAAAGCCGCCGATTGGCGGAAGAACGGTTTGATGCTTGGAAGGTGAGCGAGCGGTTTGTGCGGGAGCTGGGGATAAAGTGAGGTTTTGGGGCTCGCTTCGGTCCCCCCTGTTAAAGCGGGTTCTAGATCTAATTGGGGCTTCGTGTGCGCTTTTGGCCTTTGCTCCCCTGATGGTTTACATAGCCTTTCGGATTTGGCGCGAGATGGGACGGCCAATTCTTTTCCGGCATCGCCGACCCGGGCTTCACGGCAAGCCATTTATCATGTATAAGTTCCGCACCATGACTGAGGAACGGGACGCAGCGGGAAGGCTCTTGCCTGACGAGAAACGGCTTACGCCGCTGGGCCGGTTTTTGCGCCAATACAGCCTGGACGAGCTTCCTGAGTTTATAAACGTCCTTAAGGGGGAGATGAGCCTCGTGGGCCCCCGCCCCCTTTTGATGGAATACTTAGACCGATACACCCCGGAACAGGCCCGGCGGCATGAGGTGAAGCCGGGCATTACGGGGTGGGCCCAAGTGAATGGGCGGAATGCCCTGACGTGGGAGGAGAAGTTCAAACTGGATGTGTGGTACGTAGATCATTGGAGCCTGCTTTTGGACATAAAGATTTTGATGATGACGGTGGTGAGAGTCCTCCGGCGGGAGGGCGTCAGCGCCCAGGGGCACGCCACCATGCCGGAGTTTAGGGGCACCAAGGGTATATGAAGCTGGTAGTGGTGGGGGCCGGAGGGCACGGGAAAGTGGTTCTGGCCACAGCCTTGGATGCTGGAGTGGAAGTGGTATCCGTATTGGACGACGACAGGACCAAGTGGGGTTCTAGCCTGCTTGGGGCGCCGGTAGTTGGACCTGTGTCTGAATACGCAAGGTTTCTTAACGAAAGCGTCTATTTCGTACTAGCCATAGGAGAGAACCGGCTGCGTCAGAGGCTGGCGTTAGTTTTGGATGGGCTACGCTGGACTACCCTTATTCACCCCAGAGCTTATGTGCATCCAACGGCCATTTTGGGTGAAGGGACGGTGGTTTTCGGTGGAGCGGTGGTGCAGCCTTTTGCCGAAATCGGGAGGCATGTGATCGTGAATACGGGCACCGTTGTGGAGCATGATTGCCGAGTGGGCGATTGGGCGCACTTGGCTTCGGGGGTGCGGTTGGCTGGGGGAGTCGAGATCGGCGAGGGTGCCTTTTTAGGAGCTGGAGCCGTGGTTATTCCAGGGAAGCGCGTGGGCAAGTGGAGTGTCGTTGGGGCAGGCGGTGTGGTGGTGCGGGATATCCCGAATTTCAGCGTGGCGTACGGGGTACCGGCCACGGTAAGGCGTATTATCCAGGAGGGATCATGACGCGGATTTACCTCTCGCCGCCTCACCTTTCTGGCCTCGAGGCCCAGTTCCTCCAGGAGGCCCTGGAGTCCGGCTGGATAGCCCCTCTGGGCCCGCAGGTGGAGGCCTTTGAGCGAGAGTTCGCCGAGGTGGTAGGAGCAAGGCATGCCCTGGCCGTAAGTTCCGGTACGGCGGCCATCCATCTAGCCTTGATCCTGGCTGGGGTCGGGCCTGGGGATGAGGTAGTGGTATCCACTCTAACCTTCGCAGCCAGCGCTTTTCCTGTTTTGTATCTCGCAGCTCGGCCCGTCTTCGTAGACAGCGAGACAACCTCGTGGAATATGGACCCTGCTCTCTTGGCGGAGTTTCTCGAGGCGAGGGCCAGGAAGGGAATCCTTCCCAAAGCCGTGGTTCTAGCGCACCTTTATGGTCAGAGCGCAGCTATCGACGCTATTCATGCCCTTTGCCGGGAGTATGAGGTCGCTCTCATCGAGGATGCAGCCGAGGCATTGGGAAGCACCTACAAGGGCCGCAGCCCGGGTACCTTTGGCCTGGCGGGGATATTTTCCTTTAACGGAAACAAAATCATCACCACGTCGGGCGGGGGGATGCTGGTTTCCTCAGATGCGGCTTTTATCGCCCACGCCAAGAAGCTGGCCACTCAAGCACGTGAGCCGGTGCCCTGGTACGAGCATCACGAGGTGGGATACAACTACCGCATGAGCAACCTTCTCGGAGCCATCGGGCGGGCGCAACTGCGCACGCTCGAGGAGCGGGTGCAAATCCGGAGGGCCATCTTTGAACGGTACGTGCAAGCGTTATCCGATCTCCCGGGGATTTCTTTCCAGCCTGAGGCTCCTTGGGGCCGGCATACTCGTTGGCTCACGGTGATGCTGGTGGATGGGGAAACCTTTGGGCGCGGTCCTGAAGAAATTCGCCAGGTCCTGGAAAAGGAAGGCATAGAGTCTAGACCTGTGTGGAAACCCCTGCATTTGCAACCTGTCTTCCGAGGAGTAGAAACGGTGGGAGGTAGGGTGGCCGAAGACGTGTTCCGCAGGGGGCTCTGTTTGCCTTCGGGCTCGTCTCTAACCCGCGAGGATCAGGAAAGGGTGATTGAGAGCATCCGCGCTTTGGGGCCAAAGTAGGGCTATAATTCGCCCATCTGCTCCCGGGTTCTCGGCTCTGGCGCCGAGGCTGAAAAATCAGTAGCCATTGAAACCCTCCAGGGGTTGGTTTGCCTTTGAAGCTCGGGGATCGAGTCGCTAAGCACGGCGTGCTTAATAGGGTCCCTGCAAAGCGGAAACATTAAGGCAAGTTCTGGAACGTTATCGTTGAGCAGAATCGAGCCAATCGGGGGCGGGTGTGCCGTTCAAGGACGGCGACCTTCGATTACTCGGTGGCGATTGGCCTGATGTTCTGGGTTTTTGTGGACGGGCAGAGCGAGGCGAAGAACTACCACCGTCCTCGCCTTCTCTTGCACAACCTCAATCAAACCTTTTCCTGAGCGGCGGCTGGATGGGAGCCCAAAGCAGGAGATCAACCCGCGGGGCAGGAACGATCGCCAAAGGTTTTAGCCGCTGCCGCAAGGGTTGCATGCAAGTGCCGCAAGGTCGCACCGGGCTAAGGTATGTTTTCTTGAGGCGGGAAACTCTGTGTGTTAGACTTGTTTTTGCTTGCTGAATAAGCGAACGCGGAGGCACCAAAAGTGCAAAGCGCTAGAGGGCTTGGAACTTGGCTGAGAGGTCCTGTGGTGCGATACGTTATCTTGCTCTTGTTGGATGGGGCAGTCGCGGTGGGTGCTTTGTGGCTCGCCCTGGCAATTCGCTTTGAAGGAAACATCCGACCCCAGTACCTGTTGTTGCTGCCTACCTTTCTTCTCCTGCTGGTCGCAAGCCGGCTCCTCTCGAATCTTCTTTTTCAACTCCACCGCTGGTCATTTAGGTTTTCGGGGCTTCCCGATGCGATGCGAGTGGTTTTGGCCGGGCTGTTGGGGACGGGGTTGTTTGTGTCGGCTCTTTTCCTAGGTCGAGTCGAGGGCCCGCCGCGATCGGTGGTGGTGTTGGAGTTTTTCTTGTCTACAGCTGGCATGGGGATGTTGCGCTTTACGCCTCGGTTGGCTTGGCTTTATATGGCAGACCGTACGCGTGCGCGGCGGAATGGGGTCACTCGGACGTTGATTTTAGGTGCCGGGGCTGCGGGAGAATTGCTCCTGCGGGATTTGCAGCGGTCCGAGGATCATAGCTACTACGTTGTCGGATTTGTGGACGATGATCCCAACAAGGTAGGAACCATTTTAGGCGGAAAGCCAGTGCTGGGACGGACCGAGGATTTGCCTCGCTTGGCCCGCCAACTTGGGGTCTCCAAAGTGCTTATTGCCATACCCCGTTTGCCTGCCAAACGAATACGCGAGATTCTTTCTCTTTGTGCTGAAAGCAAGCTTCGTTTCAAGATGCTTCCGGTGTCCTTTGTTTATGTGCGCGATCACGCACCGCTGACGATGTTGAAGGACTTGCAACCGGAAGATCTCCTGCAGCGCGATGAGGTGGACCTTTCAAACTCGGCTCTCACGGCTTTGCTTCCCGGGAGAACTGTGCTGGTGACCGGGGCTGCTGGATCGATCGGCAGTGAAATCTGCCGGCAATTGCTGGGCGCTGGTGTCAGCAGCCTTGTGATGGTGGATATCAACGAGAATGGACTTTATTTGCTCCAGCGAGGCTTTGAACGCACACACCCAGACGCGAGGGTGATTGCCCATGTTGCCGATATTCGCGACATGGGGTCCATGAAGGCCCTGTTTGAACGTTATCGGCCCAACGACGTTTTTCATGCTGCGGCGCACAAGCATGTGCCGTTGCTTGAAGAAGCTCCAGCCGAGGGAGTAAAGAACAACGTTTTTGGTACGCTCAACGTTGCTTTGGCGGCCGTTGCGGTGGGAGTCGAGCGCTTTGTGTTTATTTCAACCGACAAAGCGGTTCGACCTGCCAGTGTCATGGGCGCTACCAAGAGGGTTGGTGAGATGATTGTGCGAAGCTTAGCGCAACGGTCCAAAACCCGTTTTTGCGCTGTCCGCTTTGGGAACGTGCTGGGCTCCGCAGGGTCCGTGGTTCCACTTTTTTGTGAGCAGATAGCTGCGGGGGGGCCGGTAACAGTTACACACCCGGAGGTTCGGCGCTACTTCATGACCATTTCAGAGGCGGTAGGGCTCGTGCTCACATCGGCCTATAGCGACTACGGCGAGCTTTGTGTCCTGGAAATGGGCGAGCCAATTCGGATCCTTGATTTGGCTCGGCATCTCATAACCATGGCCGGAAAGGTGCCTGACGTGGAAATACCATTGGTCTTCACGGGGCTGCGCCCGGGAGAAAAACTAACCGAAGAACTTACTGGGGAAGAAGAGGAGTGTGCAGTTCGGGTTCATCCCAAGGTTCTTGTCGTGGAATCGCCTCCTCCGCCTCCTGATCTGGAGGCCAAGCTTCAAAAACTCCTAGCTGCGGCTCAAGACGGGGATGGTGAGGGTGTGCGCAAGTGTTTGCGGGAGTTAGTACCGAGCTACCAGCCCGCTCAGAGCATGCCCCGTGCCCCACGGGAAGAAACTTACGTGGCGTCAATTTGAGCGCCGTCATTACCATAAAAGAAAGAGGCACGGGGCGGGTTTACCCGCCCTTTATGTTTTCATAGGGATGGCGGATTAGGCCGAGCCGCCATTGCGAGCAGGATACCCCACACCGGAGCCACGCGAAAGTCGAGTATTTCGGGGCATGCGAGACTCCAGATACTGTACGCCAAAAGGCTTGCAAAACTGGCCGTGACAAAGGCGTTGAGAAGAAGGTCGCTGGCTAGCCGTTTAATGCTTACTAAAGCTCGCAACCAAATACCCAGGGCTGCTAAAACGCTACAGAAGCCAACAATGCCTAGTTTGTAAAGCAAGAATAAAAAGAAGTTATGGACGTAGTTCGGTTGGGTAATTTCTATCAGTTGTCCTGTTGCATCATCCACTCCGAATGTCTGGAACGAATAGGTCGCCCCAAGGCCCACACCGGTCAGCTTTAGAAACCATGGGTTTTGGAGAAAGTACCCCAAGAGCGTGCGACTTTCCTTCAGACGCACGGACACCGAGGAATCCAGGGACAGGTCATCGTTAAACAGTGTGAAAACGGCCGCCACTGCCCGGTCCCGCATAAGCGAAAGCTGCTGGTGTAAAAGCCCTAAATGCCCGGGGCCCATATCTTCAAGATAAAAATCCCAGAGTTTCCAGGCACTTGGCTTTCCCGGGTTAGCTCCCACCACGAGGGCTGCCTGTGTAGAGCCTTCGGGCGCGATGCCAATGCCGTCAAACCTACGTGGCTCATCTGAGTGTTCAAGCCGCACCCAAGCGGCTCCACACCATTTCCCGTACCTGTCCAAAAAAACGGCTTGTAGGTAACCGGTTCCGCCGCCCTCACCGTGCGCCGTGGCCCGGATCCGGTAGGCCCGTCCTCCGAGAATCGGAAAAGGTTTGCCAATCCTGAAATCCTTTCGTGTCTCATCCCCGTTCCACTGCAGCGCTAGTGGCACGCCAGGGATGGAGGTTGCAGGAGCAAGGTGTGCCGCCGGAGGAAGATGCGCTGCTGCCCAAGTGAGGTCGTTCGTAGGTAAGACATTGGGGCGAGGCTTTGCTAACCACGCGGTAACACACAGCCACGCAATGGCACCTACTCCTACCAGGGCAAGAGACGGCGCTACTGTCCAAAGAACGGTCCTTTTCGCCATGGCTGTTCGCCAACGCCATAAAGCCACAACGGTTATCAGGCCCAATGGAACCATAGCCCACAGCGACCGAACGCCCGAACCGATGATGAAAAGGCCCAACACTGCGGCCGAGAGAAAAGCTGCTATGCGCTTCATGCCAGATAGAACCCCACACAGCGCCGAAGCGAACAGGAACGCTAGCAGCGAAACACCGACAGCAGAGCTGTTGTTCGGTAAATAAAGCCGTGGGACAAGCCTCCCGGAGGAAAAATTCACCGCCCAGTGCACAAAGTGGACAAGGCTGGCAAGGCTAGCAGCACCTACCGCGGAGACGCAAAAAGTTAACCACCCCTTTCGCGTGGGGAGGACGCTGCCGGCGATGAAGCCTAATGGAAGTAGACCCATGGATAGAAGCTGGCCGGCGACCAGTTTTAAGTCATTTCCACGGATGAGGGCTACAGCTGCGCCGTGAAGAGCAGCTGCACCGTAAAGAAACACGCCTAGTCGAATTGCGGGAGCGGTTTCGAAAAGCCGCTTCCTCCAACCTTTTTGCATCAACCCAGCAAAAAGCAGCACAAGCGTACTCAGAAGGATGCCCGCCGCTTGGACGACCAGCGCCCGGCGGTAGGGCAAGTTCACTGTAAGGTAGGGGAAAAGAATCACCGCTGACGTGCAAAAGGCAAGAATGGCGTTGCTTACGCGGGGAGCGAAACTTGCCTCTCGCATGTGCGCATTGTAGTACAGGAAGCCTGGTCATACCGTAGCTCATTCCGGGCTAGCCACTGCCTCCCACGTTCTCGTCCTGAGCCTTGGGGAGAAGGGTGGAGGACCTCCTCTTGTGAGATTGGTTGGCTCCTCCGACCAAAGAAAAGCAGATTCCTCGCTTCGCTCGGAATGACAGATTGCTCGTCTCGCTCGGAACGGCGGATTCCCGGCTTCGCTCGGAATGACAACGGACGGCAGTTATTCCGAGGGCCGATTCGTTAGTGTCATTCCGAGGGCCGAAGGCCCGAGGAATCTGCTTTTGCTTGCGTTTACCATCAACCCCTGCCGCACTGTGCCTGTGCTGTCATCCTGAGCGCTGCGAAGCAGCAAGGAAGAGCTGCTTTTCCCAACGCGCCTGCCTTCGCGGAGCGGTGAAAAGCAGATTCCTCGCTTCGCTCGGAATGGTAGGTTCTTCGCTTCGCTCGAAACGAGAGATTCCTCGCTTCGCTCGGAATGACAAGGGAAGTTTGTCACCCTGAGCGCTGCAAAGCAGCGCGAAGGATCTGCTTTTAGAGACCCTCCGTGGCGAACCCGAAAGAGGCGTCTGCTGCTCCGACCAATGCAGAGCTGGGCTTTATCAATCTTGTGGCCGGAGGGAGGCAGTGTGAACATTAGGAGGGAGGCTATAGTGGGCAGTCGCCAATTCTACGTTTACATTTTAGCGAGTCGTTCGCGCACCCTTTATGTTGGCGTCACAGACAATCTTCGCCGCCGTCTTTGGGAGCATCGGGAGGGAAAAGGAAGTGCGTTTACCTCGTGTTACAGGGTGTTTCGGCTCGTTTGGTTTCAAGCAACGCCGGACGTTCGGGCAGCTATTGCCTGGGAAAAGAAGATCAAAGGGTGGAGGAGAAGCAAGAAGATAGCGCTTATTGAGGCCACAAACCCGACCTGGGAGGATATGAGCGCAGGATGGTTTGGGGAAGGAGATCCCTCGCTGCGCTCGGGATGACATGTTCCTCAGTATGCCCAGAACCATAGGGGATGCGCATTGTCCCGATGGCCAACCTAACCCTGTCATCCCGGGGTGACCTGTGCATGTCATTCCGAGGGGCGATTCATTAACGTCATTCCGAGGGCCGATTCGTGAATGTCATTCCGAGGGCCGAAGGCCCGAGGAATCTGCTTTTGCTTGCGCTTACCATCAACCCCTACCGCGCTGTCCCCGTGCTGTCATCCTGAGCGCTGCAAAGCAGCGCGGAAGATCTGCGTTTTCCAGCGCGCCTGCCTTCGCGGAGCGGTGAAAAGCAGATTCCTCGCTTCGCTCGGAATGACAGATTCCTTCGCCGCCTGGAAGTGATGTCTTCCTGGCTTCGCTCGGGGTGACAAGGGAAGTGTGTCATCCTGAGCGCTGCGAAGCAGCGCGAAGGATCTGCTGTTTTGGGATTGGTTGCCCCTCGGGCCAATGAAAAGAAGATTCCTCGCTGCGCTCGCAATGACAGGTACCTTGCTTCGCTCGGAAACGCAGATTCCTTGCTACGCTCCGAATGCGCGCATGGGTTCTCCGGAGCTGATGGGCACCTTTTGGCAGCGAGGTGTGGGATCTGCCGGAATGGAGGGCATGCTACTTGCCGTTGGGCTCCTGCTATGATGATTTGCGGAGAAAGAAGGGGGCATGCTCGTCAAGCCGGACGATCCCGGGATTTATTGGCTTCTGGTTAGAACCAAGCCAAAGCAAGAAACCGCCTTGGTTCGCTCCCTGGGTGTGCGGGGAGTGTCCGCCTATTGCCCGCTGGTCTTAGAGCCGCGAGCTCACCCCCGCGCCCCCAAGGGCCCTGTCCCGCTTTTCCCTGGCTACGTTTTCGCTCGCTGCTCGCCCAGCACACAACGGGCGGCCGTTGACTACTGCGCAGGGGCAGCTGGCTTGGTGCGCTTTGGCGAGTATCTTGCCGCCGTGGAGGAGGCGTTCATTGGCTTCCTCCGTGTTCGGGAAGAGGGGCGAGGTTATTTGCTTTTCGCCGAAACCCGCAAACCGCTGACCCGCGGTTCCCGGGTAAAGGTGGTGCGGGGCCCTTTTGCGGGCTATCAGGGAATAGTTTCCCAGTATTTGCCTTCCAAGGATCGGGTTCGTCTTTTGCTGGAGTTGGTGAGTCGGCCTGTTCAGGTGGAACTAAGCGCGGCCGACGTGGCGACGCTGCGTCGCTAGGATTCACGGCGCGAGCCCGAGTGGTTTTCCAAGAGGCAATCCCTATTGGACCTTCTTTTGGCTAGTTCAGAGCCTTTCTTCTTGGCGCTTTGCGTTGGTGTCATCGAGATCGGGAAGGTTCAGGATCAGTTGGACCCTGGATAGCTCGGGGCCGTATTTGCTGCTTCGATTAATTTAGGTTCCGCCGCGGCAAACCCGCCCTGGCGTTCCGACACCTGACCCGCACCTGTCTTTACCGGGGCTGACCTACACGCGTCTTCCGGCGGCCCGACACGTACATGTCATTCCGGGGGCCGAATCGTTATTGTCATTCCGAGGGCCGAAGGCACGAGGAATCTGCTTTTGTTTGTGCTTACCATTAACCCCTGCCGCAGGAAACCGTGCTGTCGTCCTGAGCGCCGCGAAGCAGCGCGAAGGATCTGCTAGGCTTGGGGTTAGTTGGCCCCCTTGGGCCAATGAAAAGCAGATTCCTCGCTTCGCTCGGAATGACAGATTCTTCGCTTCGCTTGAAACGAGAGATTCCTCGCTGCGCTCGGAATGACAAGGGACGGCAGTCGTTCCCGGGGCCGATTCGTTATTGTCATTCCGAGGGCCGAAGGCCCGAGGAATCTGCTTTTGCTTGTGCTTACCATTAACCCCTGCCGCAGGAAACCGTGCTGTCGTCCTGAGCGCTGCCAGGCAGCGCGAAGGATCTGCTGTCTTGGGGTTGGTTGGCTCCCTTCGGCCAATGAAAAGCAGATTCCTCGCTTCGCTCGGAATGACAGATTCTTCGCTTCGCTCGAAACGAGAGATTCCTCGCTGCGCTCGGAATGACAGGTTCCTCGCTTCGCTCGGAGTGACAGTTTTTTCGCTTGGCTTGGAATGGCAAGGAAATTTTGTCCTCCCGAGCCTCGAAGGGGCGAGGGATCTGCTTTTAAAACAGACCCGCGCTCCTGTGTCAGAAGTCGTGAAGAGGGTGCCTGCCGTTGACAGCTGAGGAAGACCGGGGAATAATGCGCAGCGCGCCGGAGTGGCGGAATGGCAGACGCGCGGGACTCAAAATCCCGTGT
>FWWL01004529.1_pt1 | contig 23313 bp, 15 predicted proteins | sample 2228331 | NCBI WGS metagenome assembly FWWL01 (sample SAMEA103939775, study PRJEB20133) | metagenome | reverse complement strand
AAAGAGGAAAGATCCTCTCTCTTTCCCCTTCTTCGTTCTCTCCTCTCTCTTCGCAGGGGAGCATCTGCCCCGAAAGCCCCGAAAGCCCCTCATCACCTCTGCTCCGAAAGCCCCGAAAGCCCCGAAAGTCCCGAAAGCCCCTCATCACCTCTGCTCCGGAAGCCCCGAAAGCCCCGAAAGCCCCGAAAGCCTCTCTGCTCCGGAAGCCCCACATACCGCCGCCCCACATACCGCCGCCAACCTACAAAAGTCCTTCCAACTGACGGCGAATGCGATCGAGTTCTCTTTCGGACATAGTGCGCTCCTCCGACTCCGCAGTCCCCGCACTGCCTGGGGGTCGATCCGGACTCCAGTCAGGGCTGTCCACATTCTTTTCCGGGGGGATTTCCAACTGACCTTCAGGAATCAATCTCGACTCATAACCCGCACTAGCGCAGAATTCTTCAATTTCTTCCGAGTCAAACGCTTCGACGGTAGGCGCACCAAAATCTTGCGCTTCGAGCATCAGCGCATAGCGAGTCGCATCATCTTCGGACTCAAACATTAATACGACATTGCGATCGCCCATCTGGAGTGTATGGATCCCTTCATTGTCGGTTCGGGCATTGAACAATAAAACGTAGATTCGCATGGATTGAACACGATTTTCCTTACCTGAATTATTGCCTTTATCTTACAAGGCTGTAGGGTGTAGGGTGTAGGGGCGCTTTCGGAGCAGAGGAGCTTTCCCCCTGCACCAAAAGCCCCAAAAGCCCCCTGCACCCCACCTCCCACACCCCACCTCCCACACCCCATCCCCTATGACTGATTCGCCAAAGTCTGAAAATTCATCCTTAGATCCATTATCCGGCGCCCGGGCAAACCCTCTTTTATCCCCTAAACTGTGGCGACGTGGGGCTATTGGTTTAGGTCTCGTCCTCTTGATGGGAACTGCGGGCGCCGTATCATGGTTATGGTTTTTTGTCAATAATGACCTAGGGCCATTAGTAGAAAAAGAACTAGGGAAACTCATCGATCGCCCGCTAAAAATTGGTCCAATTGAGGAGTTTTATCTCACGGGTTTACGGGTGGGTGCTTCAGCAATTTACCCCACGGAAACTGACCCGGTTAAAAAAGTTTTGAACGCGGAAATTCCCACGATAAAAGTGGAATTTGACCCTTTTATGTTGCTGTTCAGACGCACGCTTAATTTAAAAATTTATTTGCAAGAACCGAGAATTTATCTAGAAAAAAGTCTCCCTAATTGGTTAGATTTTAATTGGGACAAACTGAAAAACTATCGCAAAAAAGTTAAGCTTAATATTGAGGAATTGACAGTAACCAATGGTCAAATTATTTTAGCCATAAATAGGCAAAATAGAACCAATTCAGTTAACCTAGAAGAGCCAATTAAATTGAATCTGGTGTCCTGGGAAAATGTGCAAGCAAAAGCTCGCTTTTTTCAGCCAGAAAATAACAGATTTCAAATTACCGGAAAAGTGAAAAGTGGCGGCAGTTTAACTATTAAAGGTAATGCTAATTTATCTAATCTGGAGAGCCAGATTTATCTAGAAGGAAAAAAGCTAGACGCGGCGAATATCATTCCGTTGATTTCGGCTTTACCAGTTCGAGTTGACCAAGGGGAATTAAATTTTGCTTTGGGACTAAATTTCACGAAAACCACTGTCACTGCTTGGCAGGGAAACGCTAGTTTTAAAAAGGTAAACGGTCAATTAGGAACTTTAGACCAACCAATCTCCCAGGCATCTGGTCAGGTGAAGTTTTCAGAATTACGGGTAGCTTTCCAAGAAACTGAGGCAATTTATGGGGAATTACCCCTAAAATTGACTGGGACAGTTGACATCCAATCTGGTTATGATTTGGCGATTAGTATTCCTTCTTTAAGTTTAGTTAATTATTTTAATACTCTGGAGTTAAATTTGCCGGTTCCGGTGACTGGGGTAGCGAGTACAAAGTTACAAGTTACTGGTTCTTTGTTGCATCCTATTTTATCTGGGGAGGTAGTGGCAAAGGAACCGGGAAAAGTCGATTTAATTGAGGTGGGAGCAGCGAGTGCTCGGTTTAGCATGAAGGAAAAAATTTTAACTATTACGGATATTCAGGTTAAACCGATTATGGGCGGTTTTATTTATGGTCGAGGCAATATTCAGTTAACCGAAATTCCCCAGTTAGGCTTTTATTTGCTAGGGGAAAATTTACCCGGAGATGCGATCGCGCAACTGTATAGGGGAAAAAAACCGCCGTTTACTATTGGTCGAGTTTATGGCATTGCTAAAGTATTGGGACAAGCAAACCAACCCACGACTCTGGTTAATTGGCGCTTGCCGGAAATGAAATATCCGGGCAGTGGAGAATTGACAATTACTCGAGACACAGTTTTATTGAATAGTAGCGTCTTTCAAGTAGGGGGAGGAACCGTAAACGCTACGGGAGCCATGATGCTAGATAAAGACCGTTGGCAAGCATTTTTAAAGGCGCAAAATATCCAGCTAAATCAACTGACTGCCTCTACTACAAATTCCGCAAAAAACAATATCCCAGAGAATAATATCTCAAATATACCCTCAAATATACCAGAAAATAATACCCCAGAAAATACTGCAACTATAGCCGGTGGACTAAGACTTTCCGGGAAATTAACATCCTTAAGTCCGGCAAATACTCAAGGGTCAGGAGAATTAGAACTGACGACCCTTGATGCGAAAATTACGGGTAGAGGCATCTTAGATCAAGGAAAATGGCTTGTCTCATTGGGGGTGCAAACTTTACCCGGAAAAGCCCTGCGATTGCATCAATTAATTCCCGACTTACCCATACCAATGGAATTAGGTAGTGGCACTTTGGAATTATCGGGAACCGTAGACTCATTTGAACCAAAGTAGATTTCACTCAAAGAGATTTCACCCAAGGGTACTTTAGAGTTGACTCTGCCGTCCAAAGTTGGCGGAACGTTGGGGACACAAAACCAGTCGGGACATTCCGCCCCTTGCAGTTCATATATTAATGGTACACTAATGCTACGTCAATGCTAGAGATTGACTGGTTGCATGAGTTAGCAATGGACGCCAATGAGCAATAATTTTTTGCAGGATAATTTTTTCTGGCTGGGGGATATTTGTTTGGGCGATTAATTCGGTATCTAGTTCTTGCAGCATAATCATTTTATGAGCGATCGCGCTGAGTTGGTTTAGATTTGCTGGCACTGGATCTGTAGTAGGTTGATTTATCGATATCTTGGCTATATCTCCTAAACGAATTACAGCCTGAATTACTGCTGGTCGAATGGCTTCTGGGGGTATATTTCCCAAGGGTTCGATCGCCTCAACCACCTCAGCCATATCTGCCAATTCTTGAACTTCTAAGCAAGTAGCCATTGCCTGAAAAGAAAGGGCAATTTCTGTGCCACCGGGATAGTCAATCAGACGAGCATAAATTCTTTCATAATCCCGGATATCCTTGGTGTACTCTGTGTCTTTGTGGTGCAAAAGTTCATAAAGCATTCCGGCAAATTGGGTTAAGGGTGTGGTGCGGTAGTGCCACCAAAACCCAGTTAAAATCCGTAATTTTAACCAAACAATTCGGGAAATTAGGCGATCGATCCAATCGCTACTACAGTCAACCCAACGTTGGTCGAGTTCGCCGAGGAGTAACTGTTGACGACTGGGTAAAATGCGCCAATCTTCTTGACTGCTAGGAGTGGAAACGAATGCTTTTAATTCTGGGTCGGTTAAAATGGCGTAAACCAAATGTAGCGGACTGTAATTTATTTGATTGTTTTGAGAGTCATGCAAGAATTTATGCAGGGCTTGGATAGCGAAAACTCTTTGAAAGGGGTTGCTGGCAACTTCGGCAATTAAGCGCAGTCCAGAGATGGGGTCGCCCTTGGCAGTAAACGCCAGTAATCGGCGATATAGATATTCCTGAGTCCCCCACAAGGGAAAAATTTGCAGTTCGTCCCACTCCACGGGATGTGCTTTGCCCCCTTTAGAAAACCCCTGAGAAAAAATTGGCACGCTGCTATAGACAGACCAGGCAAGTTCAATGGGGTAAAATATGGCTCGCACTGCGCCAATTAAGACCAGTAAGTTGAAGCGCAAGCCAACAGTTATTCCGGTTTTGATGCCACTGTCTAGGCGCATTCGGGTGATGTTTTGACTGTTATTTAATATAGTGGCTTCGAGGGCACCGATCGCCATCCCGGCGATGAGAACTAGGGCGATGCTGCTGATTGGGGCGATCGCTTTTCTGCCGGTTAAATTAAACGCCACATTAAATAGCAATCCCAAGGAAATGGCAAACCCCGCATTAATCCACTGTGGATCTAGGGCGATCGCGCCGAATACTTCTCGGAATGAGGGGTTGACGGCGACCACATCCGCAGCTACGAACATCCAAGTAAAGACGATGGTGCTGCCTAAAGCCAAGACCAGAATAGAGAAAATACTGCCCGCAATGCCAAAAGTCATCATCCCGATCGCCAACATCAGGGAAATCAGAAATAGACCCGTGGCAAGCGCGAAAATCATGGCGACATAAAAACCAATTCGGGCTAACTTGACGGTATTTTCCGCCGACTTGAGGGGAATTTCTTGACCGGACTGCCAATCCCAAACTTTCGGTCTGGCGTCTCCTGACCCCGAAATTGCCCGCTGACCATCGGGGGTTAATTGCACCGTTCGCACCCATTCCGTATGACCTTTGAGGGTATTTAATTCTGTTCCCTGTTGGAGATTCCAGACTTTCAAGGTATGGTCAGAAGAGGCGGAAATAGCTTGCTGACCATCAGGAGTCACCGCTACGGAATTCACCCAGCCTTGATGACCCGTGAGGGTATGCAAGAGTTGTCCGGTTTGCCAGTCCCACACTTTTAAGGTGCGATCGGCTGACCCAGAAATCACCCACTTCCCATCCGGTGTCAGGGCGATATCTTGGATGCTATCTGTATGTCCGGTCAAAGTCCGCAATTCTTTCCCGGAAGTTAAATCCCACACCTTCAAAATCCCATCAACCGATCCGGAAATGGCTTTGTTTCCGGGCAACGTCACCACTTTTTTCACCCCAGCTTGATGACCGCTGAGGGTTTTGACTTCTTTGCCGGAGGCAATGTCCCAAACTTTTAAAGTGCCATCCTCGGAAGCGGAAATTACTTGTTTTTGATCCTCGGTCAAAGCGATATCGTTAACCGAATTGGTATGACCTTCTAGGGTAAATAAGGCTTTACTGGAGTCCAATTGCCAGATTTTCAGGGTCTTATCGGCGGCAGCAGAAATTGCCCGCTGACCATCCCCCAGAATCACCAGATCGTTGATCCAACGGCGATGACCTTCCAGGGTTTTCAATTGTTGGCCAGATTTTACATCCCAGACAATCAATTTGCCGTTACTGCCCCCGGAAACCATGGGCGATCCATCTGGAGAGACAGCGATCGCATTAATCCCTCGATTCCCAGCGATTAAAGTCCGACTCACGGCGCCGGTGGGCAAATCCCAGATTTTAATGGTGGATGGACTAAAATCACTAGCAGTAGAAGCCGAGATAAACTGGGTAGAGGAAATTGGCGCCACCACATTCACCGAAGCGGTATGTCCTTGATCCGTGGCGAGGCGATAGAAACTGGTCATTAAACCGAGCAAAATTGTCAACGACACCAAAGTTGCCCCGAACATCAGATAAAGGCAGCGATATGCTGGCACTCCCCCCCGTTCGCTACAGATGCGCCGGAATTTGCCGAAACCTCCTTGGGGATGTAGGTTTGGGGCGGCTTGATACAAATAGAAATTTAAAGCCGTAGGCCGAAAAAATACCCAATAAGCCAATAATAAATAGTGGCGCGGGTTTAGTGGATTCAGTGCCTTCGGCATTTCGCCGGAATAGCTGGGAAAAGTCGCCATAATCCAGTCTTCAATATTCTCAATGGTATCTCCATAGTAACTTAGCCAGAGGATCGTTATCATCTTAGATAATTGCGATGATAATGCGATTCTAGTATAACTGCCAGGAAAAAATATAATGAAACACAGATTTTTAACCAGGGTGCTCTTTAAGGTGATTCTATTCGCGATCGCCACTGCCTCTGTATGCTTAATTGCCCATTCTGTCACCGCGAAGCAGCTAGAAATTCCCGCGACTTCTTTGCGGTCTTTGGCTAGTCAGCAAGGGTTTTTTATTGGGTCAGCGGTTGGGGATAAAATATTAGAAAAAGATTGGCAATATCGAGAAGTTTTCGCTCGCGAGTTTAATACCCTGACTACGGAAAATGAGGTGAAATTTATCATTGTACATCCAGAGCGCGATCGCTATGATTTTACTCGTCCTGATGCCTTGGTAAAGTTTGCCCAAGCCCATAATATGCTCGTGCGGGGTCATACAATTGTTTGGTTTCATGCCTTACCTCGTTGGTTAGAAGAAAATCAATTTACCAGAGAGGAAATGAAAGAAATTCTCCGAGATCACATTCAAACTTTAGTCGGTCGTTATCGCGGTCAAGTACAACATTGGGATGTAGTCAATGAACCCTTGGCATCAGATGGTTCCTTGCGAGATACAATTTGGATGCGAACAATTGGCCCTGATTATATTGATTTAGCTTTTCGTTGGGCGCACGAAGCGGATCCAGACGCCAAGCTATATTTAAGCGAATATGGGGAAGGGCTGAATTCAAAAGCCGATTCCTTATATTTATTAGCCAAAGAATTAAAAGAACGTGGGGTGCCAATTGATGGGGTAGGATTTCAAACCCATATTGGCTTTCTTTCCGCCAATGACCCCACCGAAGTGGCAGAAAATATGAAGCGGTTTAATGAAATTGGCTTAGAAATTGTGATTACAGAAATGGATGTGCCAATCACACAGTTCTCGGGGACATTCGAGGAAAAATTAGCCCAACAAGCGGATATGTATCGGTATTTTTTGAGAATTTGCTTGGCAGCGCCGAATTGTAACACTTTAAATATGTGGGGATTTACCGATCGCTATACTTGGCTAAAAAGTTTTTTAGGCACCGTGAAAGACCCGTTAATTTTTGATATTAACTATCGCCCCAAACCGGCTTATTATGCAATGCTCGAAGAGTTAAAGTCTCATTTAAATAATCATTTAAATAATCATTTAAATAAATGATTTAAATAAGTCTAATTTCTAATTAGGGAGGGATATGGTGTGGGGTGACACACCATATCCCACTACAGCTACACCAGAGCTTTCAAGGCTTGTGCTGCTTCATTCAACTGTTGGGTACTGGTTCTAGTTTGGGCAATACCACTGGCAGTTTCTGCCGCCCCTTGATTAATGCTGGTCATGGCTTCAACAGTCTGCTGAATGGCGATCGCTTGTTGATTGGCAGTCAAAGAAATCTGCTTAATATTTAAGGCGATTCCATTGATAGAATTAACCATTTTTTCTACTAACTCGTTACCCTCTTCGGCGACTGTCACCGTGGCTTCTGTAGCTTTTTGAATATCTGCGGTCAATCCATTAATTTGCTCGGCATATTTACCACTTTGATCCGCCAGTTTCCGAATTTCCGTGGCAATGACCCCAAAGCCTTTCCCCTGTTCTCCCGCTCGCACCGCTTCCACCGCCGCATTTAAGGCTAACATATTGGTTTGACTGGCTAATTGACTCACTACCCCAGCAATGCGATCGATTTGAGTCAACTTTTCGCTTAAACTCAGCACTTGTTGAGCAATTTGTTGAGATTTGTCTTTTAAGTTCGCTTCATGATGCAGCATCATATTTTCCGCTTTATTGCTGCCAACGGCTAACATGAGTAAGCGATCGACATTTTGGGCTGCCGCTTCCGCTTGACCCGCAGCTTGTCGGGATGATGCCCCTAATTCATCCATTGTCGTGGTGGTTTGATTCACCGAAGCTGCTTGCTGGTTGGCAATGCGTTCGTGTTCTTCCACGGTGGCGGCAATTTGTGCCGAAGATGAACTAATGGTTAAAGCTGCGCGATCGATCGGTTGAATCACTTGTCGCAAAACAAACCAAATCATGCCACAAACCAACATAAAAATCCCGGTAGAAGTGGCGCTCGTCAGTAAATTCGCTTGGGCTTCTGCTTGACTGGCAACTTCTTGTCGTTCAGCAATAATTTTATGTTGTTCTTCCTCCATCTTTTTCAGTTTAGTTCGGATCTGATTTTTCGTATTCTTACTGGTGTTGTCTTGAACGGCTTTGAGAACCGTTGCGGTTTGATTATTTTTCTTAAGCTGAATCGTTGACTCAATTTCACTGAGTCTAATTTTTAGGATACTTTCTACCTCATCAAGTCGTTCAAGCTGGTTTGGATCTTTGATTAATAATCTTAAATCGTCAATCACTTTAGAGAGAGAGTCATCGTAATCTTCATAATTAGTTAAATATTGCGGATCGCCTGTCAGCAAAAAACCCCGCTCTTCGGTTTCTAATTCTAAGATTTGACTTTCTAATAGGCGAATATTTGCCTTAACTTCATGGGCAGTATTCACCCAATTTATTGCATCATAAATTCTCAATATATTGGTTCGATATATGGTGGCACTAAATAGATTTAAACTGGCAATTACGCCTAAACCTATGGGAATAATTTTCCCCAGTCGCCACTGATTTTTTGGCGATTTGTGCTGAAAAAATTTTTTTCAGCTTCCGTAAAGTTAATCATTTCATTCCTATGACTAATCTGCATAATTAATTTTCTCCTGTTTTTCAGATATATTCGATGCCATATATAGTTTTTTCAGCCAGCAGGGATTATTCGCCTTGACAGGGCGAAAATAAATAGAATAAATAGGAAATTAAGGAACGTAATTTAATTTAAGCCGCTCCTGATTAAATTATAACTTAAATTAGAAAAATCTATGACATAATTTTTTTTTTGCTGAAAAAATACCCTGCACTAATTCGGGGAAGCCGCCACGGATAACTAAAAAAGTTAGTTTTTGGTTTAAATTCTTTGCTGGACTAACACAGACTGCCGATCGCGCCCCAAAATCCGGTGACATATCGAATTGATGCCGATAAATATGTGGGGGCTGCATCAAGTAAAATCAATCATAAATCGCAAGAAAACTTAAAAAAACTTTACAAATAACTGCCAATTTATCCGCAATTTTTCGGAGAGTAAATCAGCGATCGCTTGGGGTGTTGCGGAGCAAGATCCCCTGAATTTAACCTTCAGGAATAAAATATGAGGATAAAATATCAAAATTAAAGATTGACATAAAATTAGACTAAAATAACCACAGAACTCTGTCGGACAAAAAGATCGGAGGCAGAGGCGACTCGCTGTCACCCTGCTTCCCTTCACCCACTATCTCTCTATATTTCTGTGTTCTTTATGTCTGAAGTGGTGAATCTTAAGTTCAATAATTATTGATTATTTTATGACTATTTGCCTAAATCCCCATTGCCCCAACCCGCAAAATCCTGACCAGAATCTTTTTTGCCAAAATTGTGGCCAAAAGTTACTACTTGGGGACAAATATCGCGCGGTAAAACGGATTGGGTTTGGCAACTATAGCCGCACATTTGTGGGAGTTGCCGAATCAGAAACGGGAAAAAACCAATGTATTATTAAACAGTTTCGTCATCAATCTAATCAAACAGCGAGTTCCTTTGACAAGGAATTAGAAATTATGGAGATTTTAGGGCAACATCCCCAAATTCCGGCGCTGATTGATGCCTTGGAGACGAACGATCGCCAGTATTTGATCCAAGAATTTATCCCTGGTAAAAATCTAGCATTAGAATTGAGGGATACGGGGAGTTTTAACGAGGCGAATATTCGAGAATTACTAGAATCAATTTTGCCCGTCTTGCACTTAATTCATAATTATGGATTAATTCATCGAGATATTAAACCAGAGAATATTATTCGTTCCCAAGAAAATAATTTGTTGGTTTTGGTAGATTTTGGCGTAGCCAAACAGATTAATTCTGTGGCCATGCTGAGTCCAGGAACGGTGGTGGGCAGTGCGGAATATACGGCACCAGAACAGTTAATGGGTCAGGCGGTTTTTGCCAGTGATATTTATAGTTTAGGGGTGACTTGCGTGCATTTGCTGACGGAAATGACCCCGTTCGATCTGTTTGATAGTTTGGAAGGGGTCTGGGTCTGGCGGGATTATCTCAGAAGTGCGATTAGTCCTACCTTAGCCCGGATTTTAGATAAAATGTTGTTGCCGGTTAGCGATCGTTACGATTCGGCCAAAGCGGTGTTAGCCGATTTAAACTTAACCCTAAGTCGTCAGCTAATTAAGCAGTTGCCTAAGTCTTATCAAGTTAAGGCTAAAAAATTCCCCAAATCCCCCGCGAGTTCCTCAAATTCTCCAGCAACTTCTCAGCAACCATCCCCATTAGCCATAGAAAAAATATCCCCGCCCCAAACGGTGAATGAGTTGCCTATTTCGGTTGCGGCAAAATCTCCGCGCCTCCCTAAGTGGCAATGCGTGCAAACTTTGAATGCAAAGACCGCAGAGACGCCAGGAATGCCAGAAGTCACCGCGATCGCCTTTAGTTCCCAATGTCGGGCTTTAATCGCTGGTTGTGGGGATGGGACGATTAAATTGTGGGATTTTACCACGGGTGAGTTATTAGATACTCTCACGGCAAATCCCCATCCTGTCACCTGTTTAGCCATTACCCCCAATGGTCAGACCTTAGTCAGTGGCAGCGTCGATGGTCGGATTCTGGTTTGGCGGTTGTGGCAGTTGGGAACCGCTGAGTTACACCAAGGGGTGCCACCGACCCGGAGATTTGAGTTAACAGGTCATAGCAGTGTGGTAGCATCAGTAGCGATCGCCCCTGATGGATTAACCCTCGCTTCCGGCAGTCGTGACCAGACGATTTGCCTGTGGAACTTGCCGACCGGAGAATTAAAGCAAACCCTGAAAGGTCATACCCAACAAGTCACCTGTGTGGCTTTTAATCCCAATCGTCATTTACTTGGTGATTTATTAGCCAGTGGTTCGGCAGATCAAAAGATTAAACTTTGGCAACTGGACAAAAGCAGTAACCCAGGAGACCGGGCTGAAGTGGTAGAACTAGCAGAACTGACGGGTCATCTTGGGGCTGTCTATGGGGTGGCGATCGCCCCGGACGGACGCCAGTTAATCAGCAGCAGTTGGGATCGCACGATTAAAATTTGGGATCTTCAGACTCGCCAAGTATTACACAGTCTCACGGGTCCGATGTTGCCGAGTACCACCCTGGCGATCGCCCCCAACGGCAAAACCTTTGCCAGTGGCAGCTATGACGCCACCATAAAACTGTGGGATTTAGCCACTGGTCAATTGCAAAGTACCCTCACCGAACATAGCAAAGCCGTCACCGCTGTTATATTTAGTCCCGACGGCAAAACCCTTGCCAGTGGGTCGAGTGATGGCACAGTGAAAATCTGGAGATGTCAATAGAGAAATCCTGACTATAGACTTACTATAGACTTACGATAAGCTGACTATAAAGTTATTTTTCCCATGACTCAGTATTTATATGGTAGGGTGGGCAGGCATATTTTATCCACTTACCCACCCTACCATATATGATGGTGGAATGAAAGCCACCCTACAATTTTAATCCTCGACCTTCACCGAAGCAAAAGCAATGCTTTATAGAGATTAAATACTCTAGTATATTCTGGCAGATTCTGACACATTTCTGACATATTATTACTTTATGGTTATCTGCATACTCTTATGAATATTTCCCCTCGCAACGATAACAATCAAAAAAACTTTTTGAGTAAATTTAAACTCAGAACCCAAATGCTGATTGGCTATGGTATCCCTGTGATTGTTTTTATTGGGTCTGCCACGGTGGTTTATACGAACGCCAATCAAGTATTTGATGCTTTTGCCAGAGTTGAAAACGTGCAAAAATCTATTATTGAGACCAATAAAATTGCCTTTGCCGGTAGTAATATGGTGGCAAATAGTCGAGCTTTTTTACTATCAGAACAAGGATTATTTATAGAATTATACAATCAAAATTGGCAAAATTTTCAGCAAGCAAGTGCGATTTTAGATCGGGAGCAGATAGTCACCGAACCCGGACAAAAACAACGGTTTGAGGATATGAAAAAAATTGGCCAAGAATACGATCGATATGCCAACCAAATATTTACCTTGGTCAAAAGTGGGAAAACCCAAGAGGCAATGGCTCTGTTTAATTCGGGAATCGGCACTAGAGCTTTGGCGGATTTCCTCAAGTTAACCAATGAATTTACTGAAGCAGAAACCAAAAAACTAGGTCAAGAGAATATGGCGGCGAAAAAAACCCTGGAATTAGCCGTAAATCTCTTAATATTTGGTTCAGGTATTTCCGCCATTACCGCTTTGGTCATTGCTTGGTTAATTTCCTCGGTAGTCAGTAACAAAATAAGTCAGTCTGCCAGTTCTATTGACAATTCTGCTGGAGAAATTAATCGGGCAGTGAGTAACCAAGAAAAGATTACCAGTAGTCAAATGATTTCTGTGAATGAAACGACTGCTTCTATGGAGCAATTAGGTGCCTCAGCCAAACAAGCAGCCCAACAAGCAGATATCTCAGCGACAGGAGCGCAACAGCTTTTACATTTGGCCCAAAGTGGTAGTCAATTAGTTGCAAACACTTTGACAGAAATGGCACAGACTAAAGGAAAAGTTCAAGGAATTGCCGAACAAACTTTACGCCTGAGCGATCGCACCAATCAAATTGCAACGATCTCCCAATTAGTCAGTGATTTAGCCAATCAAACGAATATGTTAGCCCTGAATGCAGCGGTGGAAGCGGTGCGAGCGGGGGAAGCGGGTAAAGGGTTTTCTGTAGTGGCTTTAGAAATCCGTAAATTAGCCGATGAAAGTAAAAAATCCGCTGATAAAATTAATAACTTAGTCAGAGATATTCAAGAGTCTAGTAGTGCAACGGTTATTGTCACTCAACATGGAATTCAAAGTGTAGAAAATACGGAAAAATTAGCCCAACAAACCGCTGACAGTTTTAATATTATGGCGGAAAAGATTAAGGAAATTGTGATTAATTCTCAGCAAATTTCCCTGAATGCTAAACAACAAGCTTCAGCCATTGAGCAAGTGGCGATCGCCATGAATAATTTAAATCAAACCGCTCGCGATAGCAATCAGGGGATGAGTCAAATTAAAATCGGTATTCAAAAATTAAACCATGCGGCTTTAGAATTAAATGCGATAGTTCAGCCGGAGTAATTTTACGGCTGATTGCTTATTGTTTGTTGCTTGTTGTTTATTGCTTGTTGCTTGTTGTTAATTAACTGGTAACGATATTGTTTTACCATTTACAAAAATTATTGCTACGATTGCGAGATTAATTTTGGCGCGAGCATTGCGCCCATACTGTTGAATGAATTTTTGTAAATGGTATTTTCAAGCTGGAGCCTGGAAGGGCTTAATCAGCAATAAATAAATTTAATTATTGACCAAACTCTAAACGGGCTTTTTCTACTAGGTCTGGTGTCACCACTTGTAACTCTTCTTCTCTGGCCATTTGTTCAATGCGTTGACGAGCTTGCGCTCGCACAAAATAAGGAATATTTTTTAACTTAGTTTTTGCCTCTGTCGTCCATTCTAGTTCATCAGAAAAATCACGAGTTGCCATAATAAATTCCTCATCGTGAGTTATTTTAATCATTTTTTCCAGTGTAAATCCAGTGTAAATTCAGTGTAAATTCAGCAGGCAGCACCGGCGTGATTTTTTAAGAAATCTTAAAATTTCACCTCAGCCCTTCAGCCCCAGGATCCAAAGTCAGTCGGATAGTCGATATCTCGCTCGATTCATCCGTCCGGTTTGTTCTGGGGCGAGATATGGCAGGGTGTCTTTTAAGCAACTTGGGTGTTGAAAGCTGGCTCTTTCTTACAATAGCTAAACCAAAATCAATCAGTTTAATTTCTTGAGCCTTGGGGTTGAGTACCAAGTTATTGGGGTTAATATCTTTTTGGATGATTGTTTCACCATGAATTCAATAATTAATTTGTGCCCTGGCGTTTGCTAGTGAAAAGTGAAAAGTGAAAAAGTGAAAAAAGTATCACCATTCACCATTCACCATTCACTATTCACTCATTCACTATTCACTCTCTCCTCATCCCCCTGCACCCCCCGCACCAAAAGCACCCCCGCTCCCCACACCCCACACTCCACACCCTCTTCGCCACCAACAAATAACAAATCGCCAACAAAAAATAAACTTAAGTCATCAAACCTTGGAAAAATGGCGGAAAACAGTAGAAACGATCTAGACAAAATCCCTTAAAATGTGGTGGATTTAAAGAGTCACTGTCCAATGTCCATTTTAAGTCACTATCCCCTTTACGGCACTTTCCGCCAACACAGGTCTAGATAGAAAGGCTGGGCGTTGACGAAATTAAACAAATGGAATCGTAGAATCTACAGCATTTTTACCAAATCTGGAGCGAGGAAGCAACCAACCACCAACAGCTAACAGCTAACAGGCAACAGCCAACAGCCAACAGGCAACAGCCACCAACCAACAACAAATAATCGATCTAATGTGATAGCCAATAGCTGATAACTGGTAAATGATAGCTAACAAAAGATTTGCGTAAGTCCTGAAGAGCAAATAATTCTACTTAGTCTTAGTCAAAAGTATTCCGTGGGAGTATATAGGAGTATATATTTATGCCTCGTCGCGACGACATCAAAAAAATTCTCCTCATTGGTTCCGGCCCGATTATTATTGGTCAAGCTTGCGAGTTTGACTACAGCGGCACCCAAGCGTGCAAAGCCTTGAGAGAAGAAGGATACGAGGTGGTGCTGGTCAACTCCAACCCAGCCACCATTATGACCGATCCGGAAACCGCTGACCGGACTTATGTGGAGCCTCTGACCCCAGAGATGGTGGAAAAGGTGATCGCTAAAGAACGTCCAGACGCCATGCTACCCACAATGGGGGGTCAAACCGCTTTGAATATAGCGGTTGACCTGTCCAAAAATGGCGTACTAGAGAAGTATGGCGTTGAACTGATTGGGGCAAAGCTACCTGCGATCGAAAAAGCCGAAGACCGACAGCTTTTTAAAGAAGCAATGGACAAAATCGGTCTGCAAAGTTGTCCGTCAGGAATTGCCCATAATATTGATGAAGCCAAGGCGGTGGCGCAACAAATTGGCAGTTATCCGCTGATTATCCGTCCGGCTTTTACCCTGGGGGGGACTGGTGGGGGTATTGCCTATAACCAAGAAGAATTTGAAGAAATGGCCCAAGCGGGGATCGATGCTTCCCCGGTTTCCGAGATTTTAATTGAGCAGTCTCTGCTGGGTTGGAAAGAGTATGAACTTGAGGTGATGCGGGATCTGGCGGACAATGTGGTGATTATTTGCTCCATTGAAAACTTGGATCCGATGGGGGTGCATACGGGGGATTCGATTACGGTTGCCCCAGCCCAAACCCTGACGGATAAAGAGTATCAGCGGTTGCGGGATGCTTCGCTCGCGATTATTCGGGAAATTGGCGTAGAAACTGGGGGTTCAAATATTCAGTTTGCGGTGAATCCCGTCAACGGGGAGGTGGTGGTGATTGAGATGAACCCACGGGTTTCTCGGTCTTCGGCCTTAGCCTCCAAAGCCACGGGATTTCCGATCGCCAAATTTGCGGCTAAATTAGCGGTGGGCTATACTTTGCCGGAGATTTCTAACGATATTACCAAAAAAACCCCAGCCAGCTTTGAACCCACCATTGACTATGTGGTGACAAAAATTCCTCGGTTTGCCTTCGAGAAATTCCCCGGAAGCAAGCCCGTTTTAACCACCCAGATGAAGTCCGTGGGCGAAGCAATGGCGATCGGGCGGACGTTTCAAGAATCGTTACAAAAAGCCTTAAGGAGTTTGGAAATTGGTCGCTTTGGTTGGGGGTGCGATCGCGACGAAGTGCTCCCCAGCTTAGGACAAATTAGCGCCGGGTTGCGTACCCCTAACCCAGACCGCATTTTCACCGTGCGTCATGCGATGCTTATGGGCATGAGTAATCAAGAAATCTATGAAATCACTGGCATTGACCCGTGGTTCTTAGACAAAATGAGCGATTTACTGGAAACCGAAAAATTCCTCAAACGCACTCCCCTGAAAAATCTCACCCAAGAGTCTCTTTTCGAGATTAAGCGTCAGGGATATAGCGATCGGCAAATTGCTTATGCCACCAAGACCACCGAAGATGAAGTGCGGGTTTACCGGAAACAACTAGGCGTCACTCCGGTGTACAAACTGGTAGACACCTGTGCCGCTGAATTTGAAGCTTACACGCCCTATTATTACTCCACCTACGAAGCGGAATCAGAGGTCAGGAGCTCCGACAAACCCAAAGTGATGATTCTCGGTGGTGGTCCGAACCGTATTGGTCAAGGGATTGAATTTGACTACTGCTGCTGTCATGCTTCTTATGCTCTCAGAGAACAGGGCTATGAAACCATCATGGTCAACTCCAACCCGGAAACCGTATCCACGGACTACGACACCTCAGACCGGCTTTACTTTGAACCTCTGACCAAAGAGGACGTGCTGAATATTATTGAAGCGGAAAATCCCCAAGGGTTGATTATTCAATTTGGCGGTCAAACCCCGTTGAAATTAGCCGTACCCATTGAAGAAGCTTTGAAACACCCGGAAGCCCACGGCTTAACCCCCGGACTCGATACAAAAATTTGGGGTACTTCTCCTGACTCGATTGACATTGCCGAAGACCGGGAACGCTTTGAAAAAATTCTTCGAGAACTGAATATTAAGCAGCCCCCCAATGGCATTGCCCGCAGCTACGAGGAAGCCCTGGTGATCGCCCAAAAAATCGGCTATCCGGTGGTGGTGCGTCCTTCTTATGTGTTAGGGGGACGGGCAATGGAAATCGTCTATTCCGATAGTGAACTAGAACGATACATGACCCTCGCGGTACAGGTAGAACCAGACCACCCGATTTTAATTGATGGCTTCTTGGAAAATGCCATTGAGGTAGATGTGGATGCGATCGCTGATGCCACGGGCAACGTAGTCATTGGCGGCATCATGGAACATATCGAACAAGCCGGGGTTCACTCTGGGGACTCCGCTTGCTCCATTCCGGCGATCACCCTATCCCCCTCGGTGATGAATAAGATCCGCACTTGGACTTATCAAATTGCCAAAGCCCTCAAAGTCGTGGGCTTGATGAACATCCAATATGCGGTGGTAGGCACCAGCGGCTATGACCCACAAGTTTATATCCTGGAAGCCAACCCCCGCGCCTCCCGAACCGTGCCCTTTGTCTCCAAGGCGATCGGCGTCCCCTTGGCGAAACTAGCCTCTCGGATCATGGCTGGGGAAACCCTACAATCTCTCGGATTTACCGCTGAAGTCATCCCCGAACATATTGCCGTGAAAGAAGCGGTACTGCCCTTTAATAAATTCCCAGGTGCGGATACCCTGCTTGGCCCAGAAATGCGTTCTACCGGCGAAGTAATGGGCATTGACATGGATTTTGGCAAAGCGTTTGCTAAAGCAGAGATAGCTGCGGGCGTGAAACTAGCCACCGGGGGAACGGTGTTTGTTTCCATGAACGATCGCGACAAAAATGCCGTGGTTCCCGTGGTCAAGGAGTTAGTCCAGTTAGGCTTTAAAATAGTGGCCACCTCCGGGACGCGCCGGGTCTTGCAGGAAAACGGCGTTAATGACGTAGATTTAGTTCTCAAAATCTATGAAGGTCGCCCGAATGTGATCGACTGGATTAAAAATGAGAACATTCAATTTATTATCAACACTCCCTCTGGGGAAGATGCCCAAGCGGAAGGCCGACGCATTCGTCGCACTGCCCTGGATTACAAACTGCCGATTATCACCACCATTGCTGGTGCCAAGGCGACGGTAGCCGCCATTCGCACCTTGAAGTCTGCACCCTTAGAGGTGAAAGCACTTCAGGAATATCTTGGTTAGGTTAGTTGATTTTTTCAGGGTCTGAGTTAAAGTAGAAACCGGGTAACTTTCACGAAACCCGATTTCTTCCGGCGCCTTGATGTCGCCGCAATCGGTGCGCGATCGCACTCAAGGCATATTGTCAAGATTTTATGAGCCAAAGCTATCTCTTCGTCTGTCACCCTCAGTTCCAGGGGGGCTAAAACCATGATGTCTGTAAATGGGGTTCTTGGTCAAGACGATTGTAAATTAGATCACAATTAACCTGGAAATGCGATCACTCAAAATTATGCTAAATCTTACCAACCTTGCCCAACCTTCATCACTGCTATTTCCCGCCAACCGGGGGAGAATTAATCTAGAGAGGAAAGAAACAAAGCAAAGCAATTTATTGTTAACTATGACTATGATTCGCAAGGTTGTCCAACAGGCTTTCCAGAGTGATTATTTATCTGCCGAGGCAGAATTAAACATTCGCCAACTATACGAGAGTTGTCAGTTAGACGACATCGATGCGCTGATTGATTTGCAGCAGGCATTAAATTACGGTTATTTATCACAAGAGTCAAAAAATTATCGGCTGGAAACTCAGCATTATTTAGTCAGTAGCTACTAATTAATAAAGCCGTGATTTTTCTATAAAATATTAAAAATTCCCCAGGCAATTTCTGGTTTTTTTAGATTGGTTTTTTTAGATTAATTTTTCTGGAGCGGGCAATTTTAAAAAATCTTCTGGCTGCCAAAAAAATCAAATTAATAATTAATTAAAAATTAATTAAAAACGTAAATAAAATTATTAAATTAATGACTATGAAGGCACTAAATTTTTTAAACGCCAGAAATCTTTTTGCACTTCTGATAACAGAGAACGATTTAACGGAGCGGTTTTGATAGCTTTTTTGAGATAAATTTGCGCTTTTTCAAATTCACCGATATCGATTAAATATCTGCCCATGCGTTGATAGGTAATTGCTTGCCATTGCCGCACTTCCATATCTTGAGGAATGCGTTGGACTAAGCCTTCAACCAAGGCGATCGCCCAAGCAAACCGTTGAGATTTTAGTAATTGCTGTAGTCGCACATAAGCCCGTTGCTTGAGCAATTTGTCAAGTTCTGACAAATTCGGATGATGTTGAAATTTAGCAGACTGATTAGATGCTTGGGAGGTGGAATTTTCCGCCGCCGGTTGAGCGGGGCGAGGTTGGGCTGGGGAATTTTCCGCCGCCGGTGGGGCAGGAATCCCGGCAACTTGCTGACTATTTTGCGCCAACCAGTGAGCTAGATGATGATAGGCTTGACTAATCTGAATAAACTGTTCTTCCGAGCGAGAAGAACCCGGATTCATATCAGGATGATACTGCCTTGCTAACCGCCGGTAAGCACTTTTTATCTCGGCGAGGGTGGCATCTACCCTTAATCCTAAGATTTGATAACATTCTCCAATATTCATGGTTTGCTCAAAAAAAGCCGCCCGGATATATTACTGCCCAGAAAGAGGAGCTTCCGGAAACCCCGGAAGCTTTCTTACATTTGATACCCCACACTCCACACCCCACCCGAAGGCAAGGAGGAATTAATCGGCACGTTCTTCAATGACGCGATCGATCAACCCATATTCTTTGGCTTCTTCTGCCGACATGAAAAAGTCGCGATCCATATCTTTCTCAATCTTTTGCAGGGGCTGACCTGTGCGCTCCGCATAAATTTGATTGAGTTGCTGACGGATCCGAAGAATTTCTCTGGCTTCAATCTCAATATCCGTTGCTTGTCCTCGGGTGCCACCAGAAGGTTGGTGAATCATAATCCGAGAGTGAGGCAAGGCTAAACGTTTCCCTTTGGCACCCGCTGCCAGCAGGAAAGATCCCATTGAAGCCGCCAAGCCCACACAAATGGTCACTACATCAGATTTAATGTGCTGCATGGTGTCATAAATCGCCATGCCAGCGGTGACAGAACCCCCTGGGGAGTTGATATAGAGAATAATATCTTTGCCTGCATCTTCAGAATCAAGATACAGCAAGATAGCGATGACTTCATTGGCCAATTCATCATCAATTTGTTCGCCAATGAAAATGATTCGCTCTCTAGCAAGGCGACTGTAAATAGAAATCCAATCAGTATAAGTAGACCCGGGCATCCGGTAAGGAACTTTAGGGACACCAATTGGCATAAGTTAATTCTCCGTTTTCAATTTTTTGAGGGCAGCAATCAGCAATATCTTTCAGGAAGGAGAGTTTTAGGCTCTCAAATTGGTCTAAGTAAAGGCTTCCCAGCCGGGAAGCCCCTACTTGACACCGGCTGGAATTGGGTGGGGTAATTCTTTTTTGCTCTCAAAGACGCGATCAATTAGTCCATATTCGAGCGCCATTTGTGGGGTCAAATAAAACATCCGATCCATATCTTTGGCAATTTTTTCCGGCGGTTGACCCGTATTCTGACTGAGAATAGAAATCATGGTTTGTTTGTTCGCCAGAACTTCTTTCGCCCGAATTTGGATGTCCGTGGCTTGACCTCTGGTGTAGCTTCTCGGCTGGTGTAGGACAATGGTGGCATTGGGCAAACTAGCACGGCAGCCTTTGGTTCCCGCAGATAACAACATTGCCGCCATTCCCATTGCACAGCCAATGCAGATGGTGTGAACCGGAGGCTTGATGTATCTCATGGTGTCACAAATGGCAAAGGCTTCCGTTTCAAAGCCAATAGGCTCACCACTATAGCTGGAGGTGCCAGTAGAGTTGATGTAGATGTTGATCGGTTTTTCCGGATCTTCGTACTGCAAGTAGAGCAGTTCCGCGATAATCAGTTGCGTAACGGCAGGCACTAAGGGCAAACCCAGATAGACAATCCGCTCTTTTAATAAAAGGGAGGGTAGGTCTGGGGGGGGTGTCCGATAGTAAGCGTCTCCTCGATAGGGAGCTTGAACTGCCTGAATGGGTGAGTTCATATCCTGTTGTGCTTGGAAATCATGGCGATATTCTTATTTATAGTAGCGTGTTAATCAGCGTTAATCAGCGTTAATTAGTCGATCGCCTCGGTTTTTGGGGCGATCGGTAGAATGGAACCATGACCGCTGTGATTTTTTTTACTCCAATAGGCTATTTAGATGAAAGTTGATTTACAGTCTGCTTTAAATGATGCCAATCTTGATGCTGGTCAAATTAATAGCCAGCGTCAACTGTGTACTTCTATTGCCGCTATTTCCGCGCTTGCCTCCGCTTCTGGATCCAGTTCGGTCCCCATCAATCTCTGTTTAATTCTTGACCACAGTGGTTCGATGAGCGGAAAACCCCTGGAAACGGTGAAAGCAGCAGCGGAACGCTTGATGCATCGCCTCAAACCGGGCGATCGCATTTCTGTGGTGGCTTTCGATCATCGAGCCAAAGTGATTATCCCCAATCAAGAGCTCAACAATTTAGAGTCTGTGAAACAACGGATTCAAACCCTGAAAGCGGATGGGGGCACAGCTATTGATGAAGGGATAAAACTGGGTATAGAGGAACTACGCAAAGGAGCAAAAGATGCCGTATCCCACGCTTTTGTCTTGACTGATGGGGAAAATGAACATGGTAGTAACGATCGCTGTGTGAAATTGGCTGTATCCGCTGTTGAGCATAACTTGACCCTGAATGCCCTGGGTTTTGGCGATCATTGGAACCAAGATGTGATGGAAAAAATTGCCGATGCTGCTGGTGGGACTCTGAGCTATATTGAGCGTCCCGATCAAGCGATCGAGGTGTTTGATGAGATTTTTACTCGCATCCAGTCGGTGACTTTGACCAATGCCTATTTGTTATTTAAGTTAATGCCAAAAGTTCGTTTAGCAGAACTGAAACCGATTGCCCAAGTTGCCCCAGAAACCATTGAACTGCCGATCAACCCAGAAAAAGATGAGGAATTTTCTGTCCGTTTAGGGGATTTAATGACCGAACGTCAACGGGTGATTTTAACTAATTTATATATTGGTCAATTGTCCGAAGGCAGACAGGCGATCGCGCAATTGCGAGTCCGTTATGATAACCCGGCAACCGGAGAAAAAGGTTTATTATCCGATCCGGTTTTAGTCCATGCCAATGTGCTGGCTAGTTATCGACCAAATCCAAATGAAGCAGTCCAACAACATATTTTAGCCTTGGCTAAGTATCGCCAAACGCAAATTGCCGAACAAAAATTACAACAAGGCGATCGCTTGGGGGCTGCCACGATGTTACAGACTGCGGCCAAAACTGCTCTACAAATGGGCGATCGCGGGGCGGCAACGGTCTTACAAGGCAGTGCCACTCAGTTACAAGAAGGCAAAGAACTTTCCGAAGGCGATCGCAAGAAAACCCGCATAGTTTCTAAAACTATTTTACAGTAAAATGCTGCCAATTAATCGGTAAATACAGCCAATTGTTGATTTTAAATCAAAAATGTTTCGCTTGAAAAAATTAAGCTAGTTAATTGGGTTAATTAACTAGCTTTTTATTGACAAATCATTCGGGTTTTTAATATTTGGATTAATTGCAGTTTTTTGAAAAAATTGCCAAGGGCTTAAAAGCAAAGGTTTTTGGCATTAAATCTCTATTTTTTACCACAAATATATGCCGTAATACTTTGCCCATATCGATTTAATAATACCCAATTTTCTAGTTGCTATTTTATCTATCTTTTATCTATCCTAATCACTATTTCCTATTTGCTATTTCCTCTCTCCTCTCTCCTATCTCCTCTCTCCTATTTCATTGGCATCTTTCCTCTCTCCTCTCTCCTCTCTCCTCTCTCCTATTTCATTAGCATCCTTTTCCCCGCCTAAAACACTCCTAACTGCTGCTTTAAGTTGCGAATTGCCGCGCTGGTATTACGCTGATAGGCAATTGCTAAATACCGGGTGACGAGATCGGGAAGGCTCACCTCTGGGAAATATTGGCTTTGGAAGTTGACCCCGTATTCATCCCCATATTCATCGCCTTGAAGCTGGTAAATCAACAGTTGTTGTTGACGAAATAACCAAACTTCCGGGACTCGATATGGGAGATAATCCCGCACATTTGATGAATAGCTGGTGACATCGATTTCCAATACCAAATCTGGCGGTGGGTCGTTGCGCCAATCAATCCGTTCCTTACCCGAAACCGCTGGCCAATGGTCAATGTAAAAACAATAGTCCGGCTCGATGCCGCTTTCTTCTGGCAGTTGCATCGTTACTGGCGTAAAGGCATCGTATTCCAGTTCCTGGCTATCCAGCAATGTCGTAATGATGGCAGCAATTAAGTGGGCATCGCGTCCGTGTTTTGGCAAGGGAGACATGAGCAACACTTCTGCTCTATAAAACTTAGACAAACCCGGACATGGCCGGATATTGATGTTTATTCCTTGCTTCGTCCGGGACTGTCGGCAGCACCCCGTCCACAAGTGTAATCGCCGCAGCCCGACGATTTTTCTAAATTTATACTG
>FWWL01001985.1_pt1 | contig 23323 bp, 25 predicted proteins | sample 2228331 | NCBI WGS metagenome assembly FWWL01 (sample SAMEA103939775, study PRJEB20133) | metagenome | reverse complement strand
CGGCGCGCCCCCGAGCGGCCCTGCGGCTGGTCAGGCCCAGCGCAGCCGCCTGCGCCGAACCCGCAGCCCTTGGACCCAGGCCAACGCCCCGGAGAGCAGAGCCATCGCGGCCGCCACGAACGCCATCGCCCCGAGCGCGGAACGCAGCACGCCCGCGTCGAGCACGAACGTCCGCCCCAGCGCTTTCTCGACCGTGGCGGCCTCCTCCCGCCGCAGCCGGGCCAAGGCCAGCGTGTTGGCCGCCAGCGACGCCCCCTTCCCGAGCCACCGAGACCTGGCTCGCTGGAAGTCGCTTTCGGACGCCCACTCGGTGATCGCACGGTAGCTGGCGTCGGGAGGCGTTCCCCGCCTAATGAGCGGAGCGAACATCGGCGTGAACACGTCGCCGACGAGCGCCACGCCGTAGTCCTTGCGGCTGAGCAGGACGATGCGCACCTCGCCGGGGGTCCAGAACGCGAGCTTGGCTGGGAACGCGTGCTCTCCTCCCGTGCGGTCCTGTCCCAGCGTGCGGATCGACTCCGCGGTTCCGACGATCCACTCGCGGGGCACGTCCGCCGCCGAGCGCGCCGACTGGAACGCGTCGACGCCGGACTGGAGCCGCCGGGCGACGCCGTCCAGCGAGTCGGCGAATCGGATGGTCTGCCGCCGGGCTTCGGCGAGCTCGAACTTGTTCCAGAGACGGTCGTTGAAGCCGCGCAGGAACAGCCCCGACCAGAGCACGAACAGAGCCGCGCACCCAACGAACGCGAACCCCAACGCCGCCCATCGGCTGCGTCCGGCCCGCGCGCCGGTCCAACCGGCGGCCAGCACCGTGGCAGCCAGCAGCGCCCACGTGGCGGGCTGGCCGTTCGACCATCCCATCGGGTCGATGCTCGCCCAAGCGAGCACCAGCATCGCCACCGACGCGATCGCCGCGAACGCCCAGGCCGACGGCAGGCCGAAGGTTCGGGCCGACCGACCGCCCAGCTCCGCCATCGCCAGCCGATCGGGCGGTCCGAGCGCCTCGATGGCGGCCAGCTCGGCCTCACGGGCAGACATGCCGCGGTCGGCGAGCTCGCGGCTGCGCTCGCTCAGGTGGCTCTCCGTCTCGGCGATCAGCTGGTGCAGGCGCTCCCTGCCGAGCGAATCGGCCAGCAGACGCTCCAGCTCCGCCAGATACCACTCCACGTACCTACCCATGGTTCGTCGCCTCCTTGGGAGAACCGCTCAGCGCCCTCCCGACCGCCTCGGTCCAACGCCGCCAGGCCTCGGTGTGCCGCTCGAGCCGCGCCGCGCCTTCGGGGGTCAGCGAGTACACGCAGCGCGAGGGTCGGCCCTCCTGGTGCTCCCAGCGCGTCTCGACCAGCCCCTCGTCCTGCAGCCGGTGCAGGGCCGGGTAGATCTGCCCCTCGCCGTAGCGCAGCACGTCTCCGCTCTGCTCTCGGATCCGGCGCGCGATGGCGTACCCGTGCAGAGGCTCGGACCTCAGGCTGGCCAGGATCAGCGCCTCCAATCCGTCTCGAAAGGTCATGCTTGCCAACCTCCGGTTTCAATATACATCAATTGCGGAGGTATATCCCATTCGATTGGCAAGGATCTTCGCCCCGCGATGGGTAACCTACGCGCCATGGCTTGGCAAGGGAAGGCGGCGGCCGTGGCCGTCGCGTTGGTGGGTTGCGGCGTGGCTTGGGCGCAGGGACCTCGAACCAGCCCGTTCTCGGGGCGGGCGCAGTACCCGCAGTTCCGGTTCCTCAGCGGCCTGTCCGGCGGCGGGTTCGGCGTGGACCGCCTCGGCCGGCCGAATCCCGAGGGCGCGATGGCGCTCAGCACGCCGATCGGCTACGCGCTGGCGCACGGACGGTGGGCGATCGCTGCCGGCTCGGCCAACGAGAAAGGGGACTGGGACATCGCGTTCGACGACGCCAACCGCCAGGGGACCAACGGAACGGCGGCGGCTCTGTACGGCTTGGGCCTCGGCAGCGCCGGGCGATTGACAGCCTCGGTGATGGTGCTGAGCAGCGTCGGTGACAACGTGTACAACCTGCAGTGGCAGCCGCCGGGCCAGGAGGAGCGGGCCGTGGTGGCGTCGGTCGGCGTGCAGGACGCCGAGGGCACGGGCGGCACCGCGGGCGACGGCCTGCCTACCGACGGTCGGAACTCCGCCTCCGGCTTCGTGGCGGCCACTTGGGAGGCGCGGCCCGGCCTGCACGTGACGCTCGGGGCCGGCACGGCGCGGTTTCGCCAAGGGTTCGGGTCGGTGTCGTGGAGCGCCCTGCGCGGCGTGAAGCTGATGGCGGAGCACGACGGCTACGGCTGGAACCTCAGCGGCGCGGTCAACCTGCTGGGTCTGGGCCGCCTTCCCGGCGACCCCAACGCGGTGGAGCCGCAGGCACAGCTGCACGTGGGCTGGGTGAACGAGCGCGCGTTCTACGTGGGTCTGGGGTTCGCGCTGTAGCGCTCTCGACCAGGTGGAAGAGAAAGGGGCCGCTCGATTCGAGCGGCCCCGGGTGGTTCGTCTGCCTTTCGCGAGGGATGTCAGCGGCGGGCTCGGCGCCGAAGGGCGGCGGCCAGACCCACGGCTGCGAGGCCCAAGGTGGCGGGCTCGGGCACCACGGGGATGCCGGCCGGCTGGAAGTTGCGGCTGACGCCCGCGTCGTCGAACGCGAAGTACAGGCCGTCGCCGTAGGGCGAGATGCGCGTTCCGCCGGACGCGGTGAACCGCACCCAGTTCAGGTTCGACCAGTTGAAGTCGAACTGCTGCGGTCCGGAGGTGTTCAGCACCACGGTGGTCGAGTGCACGACCGAGCCGTTGCGCACGCCCTCGACGAGCACGTTCAGGCCGTTGCGCCAGATGGACGTCATGTGCAGGCTGCCCAGGTCGAACGTCTCGTCGTCGCTGCCGAAGCGGCCGAACGATCCGCCGATCATCGCGGCGCCGGTGGGCGACACGGCCGCCTTGCCGTATCCGGTGGACGTGCTGTAGGCGGCGGTGTTCAGCGAGAACACGGCCTGCCAGTCGAGGCCCTGGTAGCCGTTGACGATCCCCTTGATGGCCGGGCCGGAGCCGACGAGGTCGTCGAATTGCAGGGGAGCGGCGTGGGCCGTGGCCCCGACGGCCGCCGCGAGTGCGATGATGGCGATGCGCTTCATGTCTTGGTATCCTCTCCGGGTTGCTTTCTGCTCAGACTGGACCTTTCCAACGAGCCGCGCCGGGGCTGTTCTTCCCCGGCACGCTTCCATCGTACGACAAGAGCCGGGCCGGACGACCCCGCAAGAATACCGGTTTTGGTTCAAGCCGGTAGAAAAGCGTGGTCTTTGAGCTTGGGCGGCTTCCGATCCCGGCAAGTTCCGTGGCCCCTCTGGTCCCACCGGCACCCTTCCTAGCGCGGACGGCCGCCCAGGGCGTCTCGGAAGGCGTGCAGGGCCACGTACCCCAGAGGGAGCGGCACGGCGCCTCCGATCCACTTGGAGAGCTCGCTCCGCGTCGGCTCCGGGTCGATCCCGAACTTGAACCACCTCGGGAACCCTTGGGCGTAGGCCGCCTCGCTGGGGGTCAGCGTGCGAAGCTTCGTCGGGTGGACGAACCGCCCCCGGCCTTTCTTGCGGCTGGGAGAGCCGACGCCTGATGTACCATAGGGCAGTGGCCGAGAGAGGAGTGGACAGGGTGGCCGAGGGCCGGCGGGTGTACGACGCGACCTACGAGGTCTCGAGCTGGCACGTGATCCTTTATCACGCCCGAGGCGGTGCGCGGGGGAGCGGACAGGAGCGCAACACCGAGTACAAGCCCGGCCTTGTGGCGCTGTTGCGGAAACTGGCTGCCCGAGGCGGGGTGCTGCGTGAGATTCGGCTCGCCTCGAAGCCGGCCCTCCGCCGGCCCTTGCCGGAGCGAATCCTCCGCTTGGAGGGGTTGCATTATCCTCTAGCGCTCCACGAACAGATGGACTTCGAGGCTTTGGTCGACGAGGTCCAGAGGGCCTCGAAGGACCTCTTCCGCGCCCCGGGCTCCAAGCCGAAGGGCGGGAATCCCACCCGCACGATCGAGATCGTGCTGGACGAGGGTCCGTGGGCCACCGCCGAGGAACTCCGGCGGTTTCTCTCCGGGCCGTAGCTCCTACACCGTCTCGTCCGGGGGCAGGTGGAGGGCTTCGTAGTGGGCGCGGCGGGCCTTCCGGTCGCGCTCGTTCTCCTCGCGGGCCAGGCGGGCGACGTCCGCCGCCGCCTCGCGCGGGACGACCAGCACCCCGTCGCCGTCGGCCACCACCACGTCGCCGGGCACCACCGTGACCCCGCCCACGCACACCGCCGAGCCCATCGACTCGAACTGCAGCCGGCCCTGCACCATGCTCTTGCTCACCAGCGCCGACCAGAACGGCACCCGCTGCCGGATCACCTCGTCCGTGTCGCGCACGCCCCCGCTGGACACGAACCCGCGGGCCCCCCGGCGCACGCACGCCAGCGTGTTCTCCGAGCCCATCAGCCCGGCGTCCACGCCGCTCGCGTCGATCACCACGAAGTCGCCTGGCTTCAGCTCGTCGACCCAAGGGTAGGGACACACCGTGCCGTAGTACCAGCCCGACCAGCGGGCGTACTCCTCCGGAGACATCGTCGGCACCGTGCCTCGGTAGGGCAGATAGCGGCACGTGCGGGCGATGCCCACCGCCCGGGTGCGCCACAGCGGTCGGATCGACGGGTCCATCGAGCAGCGGTAGTGGTAGCCGAGGGCGTCCAGACCGTCGCGCACGTCGGCCAGGCGCAGGCCCTCGAACAGCTCCAGCAGAGCGGCGTCGTCCATGCGGGGCTTATACCCCGTCGCCGCCCTTCCGCATGCCCAGCTCGCGGAGGCCGGGAACGTCCAGCGCCTTCTGCGCGCCGTACTGCGCCAGCTTCTCGCGGGTGTCCAGGATGTCCAGGTTGCGCATGGCCAGCTGGCCGATGCGGTCCAGCGGGGAGAACTCGCCCTGGCCGCTCTCCATGCTCAGCCGCTCGGGGTGGTAGGTCAGGTTGGGTCCCGTGGTGTCGAGGATCGTGTAGTCGTCGCCGCGCCGCAGCTCCAGCGTCACCTCGCCGGTGACCGTCGACGCCACCCATCGCTGCAGCGAGTCGCGCAGCATCAGCGACTGGGGATCGAACCAGCGGCCCTCGTACAGCAGCCGCCCCAGGCGCCGACCCATGGTGCGGTAGTTCTCGATCGTGTTCTCGTTGTGGATGGCGTTCACCAGCCGCTCGTACACGATGTGCAGCAGCGCCATGCCCGGCGCCTCGTAGATGCCGCGGCTCTTGGCCTCGATGATGCGGTTCTCGATCTGGTCCGACATCCCCAGCCCGTGCCGGCCGCCGATGGCGTTCGCCTCCATCACCAGCTCCAGCGGCTCCATCTGCCGCCCGTCGATCTCCACGGGCCAACCCTCGCGGAACGCCACGCGCACCGTCTCCGGCCGGATCTCGACGTCCGGGTCCCAGAACCGTACGCCCATGATCGGTTCGACGATGGTCATGCCCTTGTCGAGGAACTCGAGGTCCTTGGCCTCGTGCGTGGCGCCCCACAGGTTGGCGTCGGTGCTGTACGCCTTCTCCTTCTTGTCGCGGTAGGGCAGGCCGTGCGCCTCCAGCCACTCGGACATCTCCTTGCGGCCGCCCAGCTCGCGCACGAACCGCTCGTCGAGCCACGGCTTGTAGATGCGCAGGTCCGGGTTGGCCAACAGGCCGTAGCGGTAGAAGCGCTCGATGTCGTTGCCTTTGTAGGTGCTGCCGTCGCCCCAGATGTTCACGCCGTCCTCGGCCATGGCGCGCACCAGCAGCGTTCCGGTCACCGCGCGGCCGATCGGGGTGGTGTTGAAGTAGGTCTTGCCCGCGGAGGAGATGTGGAACGCTCCGCACTGCAGGGCCACCAGCCCCTCGGTGACCAGCTCCTTGCGACAGTCCACCAGGCGGGCCTTCTCGGCGCCGTACAGCAGCGCGCGCTCGGGCACCCCCTCCACATCCGGCTCGTCGTACTGTCCCAGGTGGGCGGTGTAGCAGTACGGGATGGCGCCCCGCTCGCGCATCCAGTTCACGGCGACCGACGTGTCGAGGCCGCCGGAGAAGGCCAGACCGACCCTCTCGCCGACGGGAAGGGAGGTGAGAATCCGCTCGGACATCGCTGGGAGTCTACCTTCGGGGGCCGGACCCCGTCCGAACGAAACGAAGGGGGCCGGTCGCTGCGACCGGCCCCCGATGGAGGAGAACAGACCTGACGCTCGGACCTAATTCGCCTGATAGGGGTAGACGCTCACGCGCCGCCGCTTCTCCGGACCCTCAAACTTGACCCGGCCGTCGATCAGCGCGAACAGCGTGTGGTCGTTGCCGATGCCGACGTTCTGGCCGGGGTGGAACTTCGTGCCGCGCTGGCGGACCAGAATGCTGCCCGCCTTCACCACCTCGCCGCCGTACTTCTTCACGCCCAGACGCTTGGCTTGGCTGTCGCGTCCGTTGCGGGTCGAACCTTGTCCCTTTTTGTGTGCCATGGCGAAACCTCGTTACTTGCCGGGAATGACCTCGAGCACGCGCAGGTGCGTCTGCAGCTGGCGGTGGCCCCAGCGCTTGCGCTCGTTCTTCTTCGGCTTGTAGTTGAAGGCGTGGATCTTGGGGCCCTTGGCTTGGCGCACGATCTCCGCCTTGACGCTCGCGCCCTTCACGTAGGGGGAGCCGACCTTCACCCTGCCGTCCTCGCACACCAGAACGACCTCCTTCAGGTCGACCTTGGTGCCGGGCTCGCCGTCCAGCTTCTCGACGATCAGCACGTCGTTCTTGGCGGCTTTGAACTGCTTGCCTCCGGTCTTGACGATCGCATACATGGTGAAAGGCTCCTTGAGCGCGGGGCGCGAACAGCAAGGATGGCACATTCCGGCCGCCCGCGTCAAGGGCCGGTCCGGGCGTCCTGCTTGCACAACGCCGACCAGAACGGTGCGTAGGGCCGGCCCATGTTGTCCCTCCGCTCCAACGGCCGACCCTCCAGGAACGCCGCCAGTGCCTCCAGCATCGGCATCCTCAGGCCGGCCTCCCGAGCAGCTCCCAGGAAGTAGCGCCACTCGGCGAACTTCAGGTCCAGCCCGTCGGGATCGCCCGATTCCACCAGGCGCGCCGATTCGGCCAGCGTGGCGCGCCAGCCGTCCGGGCCGCCCACCGCGTCGGCCACCACGCCGGCGGGAACCCCCTGCCGGGTCGCGAAGCTGACCGTCTCGAGCCACGCCGCCTGAACCAAGCCCATGGCCAGTTGGTTCACACCCTTCAGGATCTGCCCCGCGCCCGAGGGGCCAGCGTGCACGCACGGCTTGGTCCCGGACAGCACGCGCAGGACTGGGAGAGCGCGCTCCACGGCCCAGCTCTCGCCGCCGACGAACACGTGCACGTCGCCGCGCGGGTCTCCGCTCACCGGCGCGTCGACCAGAGCCGCACCGAGGCCCGCCAGCCGGGCGGCTGCGCGCCGGGTGACCCCGATCTCGGTGGTGCCCAGGTCGACGAACACCCGGCCGGGCCGCGCGGACGGCAGCAGCGTGTCATCGAAGGCCCTCTCGAACGCCGCGCTGGACGGCAGGCTCGTCATCGTGAGGTCGCCGGCTTCGGCTGCCTCGCGCGCGGAGCCGCACGGCCGAATTCCTTGCTGCGCCGCGGCCTGCAGGCGCTCGGGGACGGGGTCGTAGCCCGCCACCTTGTGCCCGGCCTCCGCGAGCCTGCGCGCGAAGGCGGAGCCCATCCATCCGAGGCCCAGGAACCCTACGGTCATTTCCCGTTCTTTTGGATCTCCCCCAGCGCCACCAGCAGCTCCCGCCTGGCCTCGCGGAACGCCCGCACGTCGGTGGACACCCGGTCCATGGACGCCACCATCCGCTCCGCCACCGAGCGGGCCAGCTCGGGCCGTTTCTCCGCAACAAGGCTCAGCAGCTCGTGGTCGGCGATGCCGTCTCGCAGCGCCTCGTGGCGGATCGAGTCCAGCAGACCCCCGGGCACGGGGTACACGATGTGCGTGTCGCCCGCCGGCAGGAACAGCCCGCTCTCCTCGATCTGGCCGATGGGCTGGAACGGGTCCGCGCCCCAGTGGTTCCAGCCCCAGTGCAGGTAGCCGGTGACGCCGTACCGGAAGTTGATCCAGTGGAGGAGCCTCGCCTTGATCAGCGGCTGCTCGATGAACCGGTTGGGGTAGTCGCCCTGCGGGAACACGCAGGTGTAGAACCAGACCTCCTCTCCTGCGGCTTGGCGGGCTTGGTAGTGCGGCCACTGGTCCTTCAGGAAGTTCAGCTGGGGCACCCACAGGTCCACGGAACCGACCAGCTCGTGGTCGTGGCAGGCCTCCATCACCTTCAGGTCGGGAAGGATGGACTTGACCAGCTTGGCCATCGCCACATAGCTCGCGCGGTTGGTGTAGATCGGCTCGTCCGCCAGGTGCTGCCGGTAGCGGTTCCAGTAGCCCTTCTCCTTCAGGAAGCTCTCCAGGGCTGGCAGGAAGGCCCGGTAGAAGGCCTGCAGGTCCGGATCCTCGGGCGCTGAGGACTTCCACGCCACACCGCCGCCCGCGTCGGTGGCGGCGTGGCGGAACACGAAGGGCGACTCCCACGTGGAGGCGCGCCCGCCGAAATGCCCACCCTCGATCAGACCCAGAACCCCCTCCTCGTCGAACCACCGGAGGTACTCCGCCAAGCGGCTGAAGTCGAAGCGCCACGAGCCGTCCTCGGACTTGGACACCGTGGTGAGGTCCAGCACCGGCGTCAGCACCACGTTTTGGCGGTGGGCCTTCATCGAGCGCGCGTAGACGCGCATGCGCCTCTCAAAGCGCTCCGCCTCGGGCCACGAGGGGTCGTCGTACTTGCCGTCGCCCGTGCGGAACCAGTTCGTGACCCAAAGACGGGAGGCCCCGACCCTCGCCTCGAACACCTTCACCGAGATCGCGACCCGGGCGCTGACCGTGCGCCCGCCCAACGTGCCGACGATCTTGGCGAAGCCCTCGTACAGCCCCGGCTTGGCGTCCAGAGGAACGTCCACGTCCAGCCACACCGGCTGGCTCTGGTCCGCGGGCAGATCGAGCTTCGGATCGGCGAGCAGCGGGTCGGGCAGGTCGCACGGCGGCTTGGCGACCGCTTCCGAATCCGGGCTGTCGGCGAACCGCGGGACCGGCACGTATCCCACGAAACGCGCCCGGACGTCGGGAAGGCGGTCCTTGGCGCCGCGCAGCACGAGCGGCTCGACGAACGCCTTGAGGCCGGACACCGGCTTCGAGCTCCGGACCACCAGCTGCCAGCTGGCGTTCTCGCCGCGGGCTGCCTCGGCCCGCTCGCCCTCGTCGGGGGAGCGCTCCGCCGTGCGCAGAACCTTCCGCAACGGGTCCACGAGCCACACTTGGAGCGCGTCGGCCTGGGGCCGGCCGGCCATCACGGCGAAGCTGAAGCAGATCGGAGCCAACATCGTCGTCCCTCCCGGCGGCAGTCTACCAGCGGGTCCGGCGGGGGACGGCTCTACGGGCCATAATCGAACCAGACCGATGTTCCGCCGCACCGACGACCTGCGCATCAAGACCGTCCGGCCGCTCATCCCGCCGGCGATCCTGATCGAGGAGACCCCGATCACCGAGGCCGCCTCGCAGGTGGTGGCCGAGGCGCGGAACGCGATCGCGGAGGCGCTGTACGGCCGCGACCCGCGGCTGGTGGTGGTCGTCGGGCCCTGTTCGGTGCACGACGTGGGGGCTGCACTCGAGTTCGCCGAGCGGTTGAGGGAGGAGGCCGAGCGGCACCGGGACGCGCTGCTGGTGGTGATGCGCGCCTACTTCGAGAAGCCGCGCACGGTCGTCGGTTGGAAGGGGCTGATCAACGACCCGGATCTGGACGGCAGCTATCACATCAACAAGGGTCTGCGCCTGGCCCGGCGCTTGCTGCTCGACCTCGCGGAGCGCGGCGTGCCGGCCGGTTGCGAGTTCCTGGATACGCAGGTGCCGCAGCACATCGCGGACCTCGTGTCGTGGGTGGCGATCGGTGCGCGCACGGCGGAGAGCCAGGTGCACCGCGAGCTGGCCTCCGGCCTGTCGATGCCCGTGGGCTTCAAGAACGGCACCGACGGCGGAGTGCAGTGCGCCATCGACGCGGTGCTCACCGCTCGAGCTCAGCACTGGTTCCCGTCGGTTACCAAGCAGGGCGTGTCGGCCATCTTCGAGACCGCGGGCAACGACACGTGCCACGTGATCCTGCGCGGAGGGTCCAAGACCGGACCGAACCACCACCGCGAGGACGTGGCCAAGGTGGCCGCCAAACTCGCTGAGAGGGGCCTGCCGCCGCGGCTGATGGTGGACTGCAGCCACGGGAACAGCCGCAAGGACCACCGCCAGCAGCCCGCGGTCGCCGAGGAGGTGTGCCGCCAGATTGAGAGCGGTGAGCCGCACGTGTTCGGCGTGATGCTCGAGAGCTTCCTCGTGGAGGGCCGCCAGGACTACGTGCCGGGCCACGAGGCCGTCTACGGCCAGAGCATCACGGACGCTTGCCTCGGCTGGGAACAGACGGTGGAGGTTCTGGCGCGGCTGGCCGAGGCCCAGCGCGCGCGGCAGAGGCTCGCCGCGGCGGTCCCATGATCGCCTGTTATGGCAGGAACGAACGGGGTAGGCCGCTCTTCCGGGCCCTGGCCGCACTGGACGATCGTTTCCGCGACTTGGGCGTGGCGGACGGCTCCCGCACGGCTCTTTTCTTAGGGGCGGCCCTCTCGGTTTGCCCGTCCTTTCTCCGCACGAAGCTCGACGCCCGGTTCTCGCCGCCGTTCCTGTTCAGCGCCATGGCGCGTGGCAGCGCGCTGTTGTCGGCGCTCCCCGAGCGCCCCGAGGCGATCCTGCACTGGGGTGCGACGGTCGCGCCGACCGAAGCCCCGTACGCGCTGGTGACCGACGGGCCTTACGACCCTGAGGACCCCTCGTACCCGGAGGAGTGGCGTCCGAGGCGTTGGTCGCGGTTCTACCTAAGCCTGCAGAGGCGGGCTTTCCAAGGAGCGGTGCGCGTGTTCACGCTCAGCGAGTGGGCCCGCCAGAAGGTTCTGGAGGTGCACGGCCTGCCGCCGGCCCGCGTGGTGCGCATCGGTTGGGGCCCGCTCGGCGAGCCGGCGCCGCCCAGCGAGGGCCCCCGCCGGCCGTTGTTCGTGGCCGTGGGCAGCGACTGGCGCCGCAAGGGGATGGACCGGGTAGCCGCCGCCGCCCGCGTGATCGCCGATCGGCTGCCGGAAGCCGAGGTGCTGGCGGTGGGAGTGCCGGGAGACCTGGACGTGCCCGACGGTCACGGCTTTCGCGGCATAAGATCGGGCCTACCGCCCGAGCAGGTGCAGGCCCTGCTGCGGGACGCCGCGGCCCTGCTGCTCCCTGCGCGGTTCGACGCCTCGCCGCACGTGATCTACGAGGCTCTGCGCGTCGGCACTCCGGTGGTGGCTACCGCGGTGTGCGGCGTGCCGGAGGCGGTGTGCGCGCCGGACGGCGGCCGCATCGTGGATCCCGATCCCGAATCGATCGCGGGCGCCTGCCTCGAGCTGTGGGCCGAGGGCGAGGAGGCCCGCCGAAGGGCCGGTGCCGTGTTCGAGCGCAGCGGCGGGTGGCCGAGGTGCGCCCAGATCGTGCGCGAAAGCCTCTCGGCGGCCCTCAAGGCTCCATCCGGCGCCTGATCTGCGGGATTGGGCCGACCGTGGTGCCGTTGCCGAACATCGTCACGGAGACCCAGGGGTAGGCGGGCAGACCCGTCGCCACGCGGATCGGCTGCACCCATCCGGAGGCCGCTCGCTGGCAGGATGACACCTCGCAGCCGGTCGCGAATCCGAAGCTCGGCAGCGATGTGTTCCGCGAGACGAGGTTCGCCAAGGCCGGGTACCGCAGCGACCAAGGGGCCTTCGTGACCTCGAACGCCGCGAGCTTGTCGTACCACGGCACCCCCGGTCCCCAAGGATCGATGCGGGACCCTTCGTAGAACCGCACCGCGAGGCCCGTGCCCACGAACTGGCACCGCCGGATGACCGTCCCCCACCCGCCCACGATGTGCACGCCGGTGTGGCAGTCGACGAAATGGCTGGACTCGATCCTCCAGCCGGCCATGCGGTCGTCGAGGAACACCCCGGAGACCGGCGGGGCGAGCGGCGACGACCAGCCTTGGCGGATGCTCCGGAACACGCAGCCAATGATCGAGTTGCCTTGCGAGGACCAGTCTCGGCTCGCGACGATCGCGCCGCCGTCCACGGCCTCCAGCGAAACCCGCTCGAACAGGCACTCGCGGATGATCGAGTCGTTCAGGCCGCTCTGCTGCGGCAACAGGTGCGACCCGCTGTTGTAGGCGCGGATGCCTGCGGCGGGCAGGTCGAGGAACAGGCACCGCTCCACCGTGTGCCCGACCCCCGACAGCCTGAGGCCGTTGGCGTGGCCCTCGATCCTGGCGCAGCGCGCGAACAGGCAGTCGCGGACGACGCTGCCCGAGGCGACCAGACCGAACCGGTCTCCACCCCGCAGAACGAGTCCGTCCCGTCCCAGGTCCGTGAAGTCGCATCCCTCGACGATCAGCCTCGAGATCCGCTCGTCGGCGCAGACCAAGCCCCGTCCTTCGGCCCCGGAGAAGCGGCAGCGGCTGAAGACCACGTCGGACGCCGAGGTGACCACCACCGCGTCTCCCAGGCAAGGCCCGAATCCCACCCGCTCGAACCGGAAGCCGTTGGCGCCGCTCAGCCGCACCAAGCCTTCTACGGACGTGATCAGCGTCTCCTCGGTGTCCCAGTGTTCGGTGGGCCACCAGTAAACCCACCCGCTTCCGGGCTCCACGACCGCCTCGCCGGGTTCGTCGAGGAACTCGAGGGCGTTGCGGAATCGGAACCGGTGTCCGGCCAGCAGCGGGTACCACGGCACCTGGGCCAGCTGGACGCGGTCCGGCCTCAGCTCCGAGGCGGCGGCGCGGAACGTGGCGTATCCCGGGCTCCAGCCCTCCACGATCAGCGCGTTGCCGCCCTGCCACGCCTCGGGCGACCAGGCGCCGGGGGCGGGGTCCTGGAAGGCGATGGCTCCCGGCGCGGGAGAGCCGCCGATCGTGAGGTAGCCGCGGCCTGGATACGCTGGAGCGGGCTGGATCTGGAGCCCGACCACGAGCTCGCCGCGCAGAGATCCCTGCGGCAACTGGGCGCGCCACACCTGGCCCCGGGCTGCGTCGGGCAGCCTGCGGTCGGGAGCCGGCTCCCAACCCTCCACCAGCGACGCCCCGACCAGCCAGGTTCCCTCCGGTGCCGCCCGCAGCGTCATTCCGGCGAACTCGGGCCCGAGGGCGATGGGCTGGTCGAGCAGCAGCATGCCGGCGGGCAGCGTGGCGACGGCCTGCCCGCTCCGCTTGGCGTAGCGGAGCAGGTCGAGGATCTGCGACGCTCGGGTGGGCCTGAGATCGCCGCCGGCATGCGCCGTCACGACCGCCAAACCGAGCGCCGCAAGACCGATGAGACGGCTGAGGCGTGCCAACTTCGAATCCTCCTTCCAAAGGCAAAACAGCCGGGAACGACTTCATGGTACGACGGCGCCCCGGCAGAAGCCAACGGTATTTCCTCGGGACCTGTGCCGATCGGCACCGGAGACCCATAATGGACTCGGGATGGCGAACGATCTCTGGTGGAACCTGCGCCGCAACGGGGAGGGCACGGCGGGCCTGATCGTCGCGATGGCCGCGGGCTTCCTGGCCTCGTTCTTCGGCATCGGGGTCACCAGCCAGCTCGTCTTCTCGAACCAGGTCGCGCTGGAGCGGCCATGGACGTTCGTGACCTATCCGTTCGCCTTCGGGCGCGCGGACATCCTCGCGGTCCTGTTCTCCTGTCTGTGGCTGTACGGCATCGGCGGTCAGCTGGAGCGGACCTGGGGTCGCACGCGGTTCCTCGGGTTCTTCTTCGCCATGGCGGCGCTCGGGGCGCTGGCTTTCCTGGTCGGCGGGTTCCTCACCGGCATCGGCGCCACGCTCGCGGGGGCGTTCATGCCGCTGGCGGCGCTCACCGTGGCCTGGGGCACGCTGTATCCCAACCAGCCCGTCACGTTCCTGTTCGTTCTGCCGATGACCGGCCGCTGGCTGGCTTGGCTCAGCGCGATCCTCGTGTTCTTCGGATCTTCGAACCCGGCGATGGCGCTGTTCGCCTGCACGCCGCTGATCCTAGCCTGGGCCTACGCGGGGGGACGGCTAGGCTCGCTCGGCGCGTCGCGCCCTGTGGAGAGGACTTGGCGGGGCTTCCGCGACGACCCGCGCTTCCGTGAGGAGGTCGAGCGCAGGGAGCGGGAGCGCCAGGAGAGGGAGCGCCTGCGCCGCCTGTTTGAGAACAGCATGCGCGACGACCAGGACCGGCGCTGAGGGGGCCGGTTCGGGTATCCTAGCGGATCGCGATCTCGTGGGAGGCCCCCCGGGCCGCCTGCACCACAGGAGACAAGCCTTGAGAACCCAGTCGAAGAAGTTCCGCCACTCGCCGCGCTACCAGGCGCTGGCCAAGACCATCGAGGATCGCCTGTACGAGCCGGAGGAGGCGATCCGGATCGTGAAGAACAACGCGAACGCCAAGTTCGTGGAGAGCGTGGACCTGGCGGTCCGTCTCGGCATCGACCCTCGCAAGAGCGACCAGAACGTTCGCGGCATCACCAATCTGCCGCACGGCACCGGCAAGACGAAGAAGGTCGCCGTTCTCGCCAAGGGCGAGCTCGCCGCCGAGGCGGAGGCCGCCGGAGCGGACGTCGTGGGGGCCGAGGACCTGATCGCCCAGATCCAAGGCGGCTGGCGCGACTTCGACGTGATCCTCGCCACCGAGGAGATGGCCCCGCAGATCGGCAAGATCGGGCGCATGCTCGGCCCGCGCACGCCCAACAAGCGCAACGGCACCGTGACCAACAACATCGGGCAGGCCGTGCGCGAGATCAAGGGTGCCACGCGCGTGGAGTACCGCGCGGAGAGGGGAGGCATCGTCCACCTGGGCATCGGCAAGGTGAACTTCACCGAGGAGCAGCTGCTGGAGAACTTCCTGGCCGCGGTGTCGGCGCTGCTGAAGGCGAAGCCCTCCACCGCCAAGGGCAAGTACCTGGTGTCGATCGCCCTGAGCAGCACGATGGGACCGAGCGTGAAGGTCGACACCAACTCCGCGCAGAAGGCGGCGTCGGCCGTCAAGTAGGCCCGGGCGCGGCCGTCGCGGGACCCGCGGGGGTAAGGTTCTCCCGCGGGTCTTGCTTTTGCGGGCGACCCTGGGGACGAGCGATGAGAAGAGGCTTCACGCTGATCGAGCTGCTGGTGGTGATCGCCATCGTCGCCGTGCTCGCGGCGATCCTGTTCCCGGTGTTCTCGCAGGCGAAGGCCGCCGCCAAGTCCGCCCAGTGCCTGTCGCAGCTCCGCCAGGTGGGCACCTCGCTGCAGCTGTACGTGGCGGACCACGACGACACCTATCCTGTGGCGTTCTTCTGGTCGCAGACGGGCGGGCAGCCCTGCATCCAGACGTCGTTCCAGTCGATGCAGCCCTACCAGAAGAGCGCGCTGATCCTGGTCTGCCCCACCGACCAGCGCGTGCTGGACTACGTGGCCGGCACACAGGTGATGCGCTTTCCCCCGCCGTGCCCGTCGGCTCCGGACGTGCGGCGCATGAGCTACCAGCCAAATCTGCGGCTGATCGACGTGGGGGATCCGAACTACCTGGTGAACCCCTACACGGGGCAGACCGGCCGACCGGTGCGGCGAGGCTCCGAGCTGGAGTTCCCGGCCGACACCGCGGCGTTCGCAGACTCCACGATCGCCCTGCAGGGCGGCACCGCCAACTACACCACCTACGACCTTCCGGTGCAGCCGCGGCACAGCGACCTGGCGCACGTCGTCTGGGCCGACGGACACGCCAAGCCGGTGCGCACCCGGCCCGAGCTGGATTCCGACGGCAGCCAGCTCGGTGGGTTGCAGCTCGACCTCCAGCCGATCGCCTCTTGGGTGATCGCAGGCGATGGTCCGTACGCCGGCGGGCGCCAGCTCGTAGGGATTCCCGCGCGCGATTCGGCCGGGAACTGGATTCTGCGCTGAGCCGCAACGGCATACGATCCGTTCGATGCGGTAGCCCCTCAAGCCTTTTGAGTGGCTGATTTCGGCCCTTGCGGAGCGATCCTTTCGCTTGGCCTTGGCATGAGCATGCAGGATGTTGTATGCTGATAGCGAAACATGGCGAGGAGGACGCTGAAGACGCTGTCGCTGGCATCGGCCGACGCGCTGGAGACCTTCAAGGCGCTGGCCTCCGACGTGCGCATCCAGATCCTGAGGGAGCTGGTCGACACCGACCTGAACATCGCCGAGCTGGGAGCCCGGCTGGGCATGTCCCAGCCCACGGTGACCCGCCACGTTCAGGCTCTGGAGGCCGCCGGATTGGTGTCCAGCGAGTACCTGCCGGGACAGCAGGGCCTGCAGAAGCGGTGCCGCCTCGCCGTGTCGCACCTGCACCTGATGCTGGAGGGCGACGAGCAGACCTCCCGGCCCGTCGAGACGGTGTCGATGCCGATCGGCCTGTACACGCTGGCGGTGCCGGGGGGCACGTGCGGCCTGGCCAGCCGGACCAAGTTCATCGGCTTCCTGGACAAGCCGCTGTCGTTCTTCGACCCCGAGCGGGCTTCGGCGCAGATCCTCTGGATGGGCAGCGGCTTCGTGGAGTACACGTTCCCGAACGACCTTCCGACCGGCTGCACCGTCGAGCGCCTCGAGGTGCAGATGGAGGCGTGCAGCGAGGCGCCCGACTACAACCTGGACTGGCCGTCCGACATCACCGTGTGGGTCAACGGCGTCGAGGTGGCCACGTGGACCTGCCCCTCCGACTTCGGCGGCGTGCGGGGCCTGCTGAACCCCGACTGGTGGCCCGAGCACATGACCCAGCACGGCGCGCTCAAGGTGTTCTCGACGGACGCCAACGGCTCCGCCGTGGACGGCAGTCCGGCGTCGGCCGTCACCATCGACCAGCTGATGGTCGTCCCCCAACAGCCGATCGTCGTGCGCATCGGCGTCAAACCGGACGCCGCGCACCAGGGCGGCTTCAACCTGTTCGGCAGCGGGTTCGGCAACTACCCGCAGGATCTGGTCCTGCGCCTGCACTTCCGCAAGCTGGACGGCTCGCGCCGGCAAGCGGCCTTGGAGGGCAGGGCCGAATCGGCTGAATGAGCGTTTTCCCCCGATCGACGAGAGATCCCATCCAATGGAGGAAATCATGAGCAAGCAACGAGCGTTCACCCTCATCGAGCTTCTGGTCGTGATCGCGATCATCGCGATCCTGGCCGCGATTCTGTTCCCGGTCTTCGCCCAGGCCAAGAAGGCCGCCAAGAAGACCTCCTGCCTTTCGAACGTCAAGCAGCACGCCTTGGCGATCCTGATGTACTCGGGGGACAACGACGACACGCTTCCCGCCAACGGCGAGGGCATGGCGGTGTACCCCGCGCCGGACGGTTGGTGTCCCCTGCAGCCCTGGACCGGTTTGAACGGCAGCTTCTGCGGCACCGACTGGGGCTTCGGCTACGGAGCCAACGCGCCGCTCGGTTTCATGGATCCCGGCGCCATCCAGAACTGGGCCAGGTCCACGATGCCGTACGTGAAGAACCTGGAGATGTACCTCTGCCAGTCGGCCGTCACGCCGTCCGCCGGGAACATCGCCCCCAGCTCCACCGCGGGAGCCGGCAACACCAGCTATACGTTCAACGGCTGCGCGAGCAACAAGCCCACCACGGCCCCGACGAGCCCGGCCCAGCTGATCCTGCTGAGCGAGCGCGTGAACAAGGCCCGCGAGGCGATCGTGAACCCGCGCATGAGCCACTTCCCGGACAACACCACGAAGGCCAACGACATCGACACCTCGTGGATCGGCTTCACACACGACATGGGCGCCAACTACGCTTGGGCCGACGGTCACGCGAGCTTTCGCAAGCGCAACACGGTGAAGTTCAAGGAGTACGGCTACTGGGAGTGGGTGTTCGCCTGGAACCCGGCCGAGGGCTGGGGATGGAAGAGCCCGCAGAGCGAGCCCACCATGCAGTCCGACCCGACGCAGAACCGCGACCTGTGGGGAGCGTGGGGCAACTGCGACCCGGCTCAGGTGCAGTGGTGATCTTTTCGTGAACTCCGTTGCGGGCCGCGGCTCCGTGCCGCGGCCCGCAACCCCGAATCCCCAAGGAGCAAGGATGAAACGACTCGCCCCTCTCTTCGTCGCCCTCGCGCTGGCCGGCTGCGGAGCGATGAACGACAACCCCGTCAGCCAGCAGAAGTTCGACGAAATGTACGAAAAGCGCCAGCAGGAGATGCGCAGCTTCGATCCCTCGAAGCAGGTCGCGCCCGGCATCGACCAGCAGGCGGCTCCGGCCGCCAATCCTCCCAGCGGGAAGTGAGCGTCAGGGGGACTCGGCCTCGTGCCGAGACCCCTCGCCCCGCCCCGCCACCGCGAGGCCGCACACGATCATCGCGAACGGGCCGACCATGTACCCGTCCAGCGTGTTGCCCGTGTAGCTCTGCAGCGCGATGAACCCCGCCGCGGCCAGGCCGATCAGGCCTGCGGCCCGCCGCTCGCGCGGCAGACGGCGGTTGAGAACCATGGCTCCCGCCACGCCGATCGATCCCGCATAGGCCGCGATCAGCATCAGCAGGCCGGGCAGGCCGTACATCGCCAAGAAGGCCAGGTACGCGCTCTCCATCACCTTGCCGAGTGGAACATACTTGTCTTCCGGCCCTGTGCCGAGCCAAAGCCCCGCGCTCGGGCCGATGCCCGTCAGCGCGTGCTCCGGGTAGATCGGGTCCAGTTGCGCCCAGATGACGTCGCGGCGATAGGTGAAGCTCGGGTCCTCCTGGAGCGAGGAGCTCTGCAGCGCGTACCCCAGACGCCTCTGGGCGAACAGGCCGGCCGCCGTGAGGAACACCACGCCGAAGGCGACCAGCCTACCGGCGAGCTTGGGTTCGCTGCGCATCAGGAACCACAGGAACACCGGCCACACGATGGCCAGAACGAGGTAGGCGGCCCTCGCCTGCGAGAACACCAGCCCTCCCGAGAAGAAGAACAGCGCCAGCACGTGCCGGGCGCGGATCTTCTCGACGAAGACCCGGGAAGCCACCATCCCCAGCCCGAAGCCGCACTGCGCCGCCAGGATGCCGGGGTGCCAAGCCAGTCCGGTGGCCCTCAGGCCGGACGTGAAGTCCCAGTAGTCGATGTCCTTGAAGGTGTAGTACTTGGCCAAGGCCATGGCGGGCGGAACCTTGAAGAACTGGAGCCACCCCACCAGGCACGAGAGCCCGAACGCGATCCCGAAAATCCAGAGGATCCTGCCGCGCAGGCGCGGACGGTCCATCACGAGCGCGGCGGTCACGAAGAACGGCACCGCATGCTCGGCCAGGTAGAAGTCCGCCCGCCCAAGGCCGAGCCCGCGCCCGAGGGCGTAGGTCGCGTGGATGGCGGTGACGATGCTCCACGTCTGCAGGGCGAGCAGCGCGACAAGCGGGAAGGCGATCGGAACCCGGCCCACCTTGGGATACGCCAGCACGCTCCACAGCGCCGCAGCGATCAGATACGCCGGCCGCAGGTACCCCGCGTACAGCGAGGGAAGGATGAACGTGACCGCATAGAGGGCCAAGATGCCGAGGCCCCACTGGACCTGCACCTCGGACAGCGCGAAAGGCCCGGCCTCGGTCGCCGGTTTGGTCCTGGCCCGGGCGGAGGGCCAACGGTGGGCGGGGTTGCGAACCATCCGAACCAGGCCGCCCCTACAGCACGGGCGGGCTGAGCCTCCTTTCTGCGGGCACGACGCCCGCCAGAGCCAGATCGGCCTTCCGAGCCAGCCACGCGCGGGCGAGGAACACCGGGTTCCCGATCACGTACCGCCGGAACATCCGTCGCGGCTCCACGACCAGGCGGAACGCCCACTCCAGCCCGTGGCGGCGGATCGGTCGCGGCGCGCGCGGCTTGGTGCCGCTCAGGAAGTCGAACAGCCCGCCGCACCCGATCTGGACCTTGACGTTCAGCCGGTCACGGTTCTGGATCATGAAGCGCTCCTGCCTCGGGTTGCCCAGCGCCACCAGCAGGATGTCGGCGCCCGAGGCGGCGATCCGCTCGACCGCCTCTTCCGGGTCGACGAACCCGTTGCAGCGCCCGACGATCTCGACGGCCGGGAAGCGCTCGGCGACCTTCCTGGCCGCAAGGGGGTTGACGTTCTCCCGGGCTCCGTACAGAAAAACGCGCGCGGGCCTGTCCAGCCGCTCGAACAGCAGCGGCACGAGGTCGGTGCCGTTGAAGTTGTGCCGGACGTCCACGCTCCTCATCCCGCTGGCGAAACGGAACCCTACGCCATCGTTGAGCCGCACTTCGGCGGACCTCAGCACTTCGGCGTACTCGGGGTCCTCGTAGGCGAGATTCAGCGTGTGGGCGTTGGCCAGCACCACGCACCGGCTCGACCGACTGTCGCTCGTCAGCGCCGCCCGCCACCACTCCAGGAACTGTGCCAGCGTCGGGTTCCAGAACGGAATGCCGAACACGAACACGTCGCTCCGGGGGCCGGCGATCGGCTCCGACAGAACGGGCTCCAAGGTGGCCAAGCCACCTCCCGGCGGACCGTACAGGCCCGCGGCTTTCCATGCTCCTTTCCTATGCATCACAGACTCCTTGCGAGACGCGCAAGATCCAAAAAACCGTCGATGCTCCGCCATAGCTCGATGGCGGCCCGGGTGGCCGCCTCCGAGTCGCCGGAGGACGACGGAAGGCAAACGATGCGGACGGCGATCCCGTTGGTGGGCTGGCCGAGCAAAGCCCGGCGGATGCCCTCCCACTTCAGGCCGACGGACATGTCCGCTACCGTGTTGGTGGCCGTCTGCATCCACGAAAACAGTTCGATTCGTTGGTCGCCGTTCGAGAACTCCGCGACGTTCACGGCGGCCGGCTTGCCGGTGCGGTTCGCCCAGTCGACGCGACGGTCGTAGCTCCGCACCAGCCGGTAGCCCGAGCCCCTCATGCAGATCTTGGGGTCGTGGGCGTTCTGGGTGTTCCCGACCTGGAGGAGCAGCACCTGCACCCTCGAGCCGGTGCGCGGGTCGGTGTAGATCCTCTGGCAGGCGGCGGGAGACTGCAGCATCGAGAGCTCCTCCGCGGTGAGAGGGACCTCCTCGCTGGTCCAGGCTCCCACAGTCTCGGGAAGCGTGTTCGGTCGGACCACCACGCGGCCCGGGCCCCTCGACCGGCTGCCTTGCAGGGCGACGGCGGGAAGAAGGAGCGCGGCGACGATCAGGGCCCGCACGGCGACGGCGTTCATCGCGCTCCCTCCTCCGCTGGCGAGGAGCCGCCCGGCAGGTACTCCGGCAGGTACTGGAGCATGCCCAGCCGGCCTTGGATCAGCGTCAGCAGCAGGATCGCCACGACGACGCCCACCAGGCCGCTGCTGTCGTGGAGCCGGTTGGCCAGGTCGGCGCCGCCCTGCTCACCGATCCACCCGATCAGCGCGATGCGGAAGCTGTTGGCCAGCACGCTCAGGGGCAGCGCGAGCGCCACGAGGGCGGCCTTCTTCCAGGCCGGAGCCTGGACGATCATCGCGTTCAGGATGGCGATCGCGACGACCGGGAACAGGATCGTCAGGCCGCTGCAAGCCCGGGCGACCTCGAACTGGTAGTTCGGGGTGTACACGCTCGTCGACTGGACGTAGCTCTGGATTCCGACGAGGTCCAGCATGCGCACCGCGAGGGCCGTGCTGACCTCCTGCGACGGCAGGAGCAGCCTCGAGGTGATCTGGTCCGGCCAAGGCACCATCGTGGCCGTGTACGCCAGCGGCGCCCACAGGTGCCGGAACACCCTCGGTCCCCAGATCGCCGCCGGAATCAGCAGCACTAAGGCGACGAACGCCAGGCTCTGCAGCGCGGTGACGGCGCTCAACACGCCCACGGCGTGCACCATGAGCGCCAGAACGATGCCGGCCCATAAGGGCCAGCGGCCGGCCTCGACCGGTTCGTTCCGGGCCACGAGCCATCGGCGCCAGACGAGGAACGCCACCGTCGGCGGGACCAGATACCCGTAACCGAACGGCGAGTGCTCCATCGTCCAGCGGGACCAGAACTCGCCGAGAAGACCCCAGAAGGCCAGAAGGAACAGAAGAGCCGCGAACGCGACGGAGAGCGGACCCGCAACGGGCCTGGAGGCACGGTATCGCGCAACGACTGTCTCTCCTTCCATCCAACGATCCTCTCGCCGACAAGGCCGGCCGGATCAGAAGCCCCAGAGGGGCAACCAACACAGTCATGATGCACCATTCCCGAGGGGCTGGCTCGGGCCTCTTCAGGGGATGGGCCTTCCGGCCCATGCTCGCTTCGGCGCGGTTCAGCGGTCGGTGCGGTACCGCTCGATCAGCTCGATCGCCTTCTCGCGGTCGTCCCAGCCCAGAACCTCGACGAACTTGTCCTCGAGCTGCTTGTAGACCTCGAAGAAGTGCACGATCTCCTTCCGGGTGTGGTCGTTCAGTTGGGCCATGGACCGCCGGTAGCCGAACCGCGGATCGCGCACCGCGACGGCGAGGATCTTCTCGTCCGGTCCCTTCTCGTCGCGCATGTTCAGCACCCCCACGGGCGTGGCCTCGACCACGACGCCCGGGTACGTGGGGTGCGAGACCATCACCAGGATGTCGATCGGGTCGCCGTCCAGATACTGGGTCTGGGGTACGAACCCGTAGTCGAACGGATAGAACAGCGGCGAGTACAGCACGCGGTCCAGGCGCATCACCCCGGACTCCATGTCCAGCTCGTATTTGTTCGAGCTGCCCCGGGGGATCTCGATCACCGCGTTGACGAACTCGGGAGCCTTCGGACCGATCTTGACGTCGAGGAGACCCATGGTGAGCAAGGCCGGCCCGATGGCTGTCCGCGGGCCGGCCGGCTGATTCTAGCCAACCGACGCGGGGCGCGGCCGGGTCCGGGTGGGACGGCTCGTTGCCGATCGCGCCGTCCAGAACGTATGATGAGCCGATGGCTACCCGGGAATTCGACTTTCTCGTGCTCGGTTCTGGTCTGGCCGGCCTCTCGTTCGCCTTGGAGGCGGCCCGCTACGGCACCGTCGGCGTGCTGACCAAAGCCCAGGCCGAGGAGTCGAACACCGGCTACGCGCAGGGCGGCATCGCGGCCGCGGTCGGCGAGGCCGACTCCTGGGAGCTCCACGAGCGCGACACGCTGATCGCCGGAGCGGGTCTGAACGACGTGGACGCCGTGCGGTTTCTGGTCAGACAGGCTCCCGAGGCGATCGAATGGCTGCGCAGTCTCGGGGCTCGGTTCGACGTTCGGCCCGAGGACAACCGCCTGGCGCTGGGGCGGGAGGGCGGGCACAGCCGCAGCCGCATCGTCCATCA
>FWWL01000235.1_pt1 | contig 23323 bp, 20 predicted proteins | sample 2228331 | NCBI WGS metagenome assembly FWWL01 (sample SAMEA103939775, study PRJEB20133) | metagenome | reverse complement strand
TCACATCCATCCGGAAGCCTTCGTAGGAAAACAGACCTCTTTTTAGAAGGGATTGCGACTTAGTTCTGGAAACTCGTTTTTGTCTTGTGGAAGAAGTAGGAAAACAGACCTCTTTTTAGAAGGGATTGCGACATGCTCTGAATGTATTGAAATTCTTGCATAGCCATGTCATTGTAGGAAAACAGACCTCTTTTTAGAAGGGATTGCGACCCTGGAGGAAGTTGATACAATTATTAGGAGAAGCAAATCGCAGGAAAAAAGACTTGAGATATTTTTTTTCTTTTATCCCATTTTATTTATCCTGTCCGCCTCATCAAAGGTCTACAAATGCAAACACTCCGAAAAAAATATATTGCGCCCTTTCTTTTTCAGTTGACTCAAAATTGTGGACTCTTTTATCATAACGGGGAACCCCGATGGTACCGGGGTTTTTGCTCTGGCCATTAATGCAATAAAAATCAGGAAGGAGACCGGAGAATGGAAGGACACACCTCAAAACCAATAGTTCCGCCCGAAGTGAACATCAAAGAATTCACCCTGCGGTCGGTCCTGCTCGGAGTTATCCTGGCCGCCTTCATGGGAGCAGCTAACGCCTACCTCGGGCTGAAAGCCGGAATGACCATCGCCGCCACCTACACGACGGCCGTAATCGGGATGGCCGTTATCAAAGCCTTCAGGGGAACAATCCTGGAAGAAAATGCTGCCAGGACTATTGGCTCAATCGGCGGCAACGTCGCTTCGGGCGCCATATTTACCCTGCCCGCCTTCTTTATCACCGGCATCTGGCTTCCTTTTTACAGCATCCAGAACTATCTGGTAGCTACCTTAATATTGATCCTTGGAGCTGTGCTGGGCATTATGTTTGTCACCATCACCAGAAGAATCCTGGTCAACGACCCGGAACTTCCCTTCCCGGAATCCGTAGCCGCTTCAGAAATCCACAAGGCCGGACAGAAGGGCGCCAGAGGAACAGGGCTGCTGCTTTCTGGAATGACTGTGGGTGCGCTTTTTACCTGCCTGACAGAATTCAAATTCATCGCCCTCAAATGGCAGCGTCTGGCTTCAGTGGGTAAAGCTAAATTGCTACTCCGGGGACCTGAAGCCAGCCCGGCCTTCCTGGGTGTGGGCTTTATCATCGGACCCCGGTTGGCTTCTATAAATTTTAGCGGAGGCGTCTTAGCCTGGGGCTTGCTGGCGCCGATTCTGGCCTTTTACTTTAACTACCATGACCCCGGAGCAATAACCGACTGGACAGCGGAAATCACCCGGGTCTGGCGCGATTATGTCCGCTACATTGCCATCGGCGGGATGCTGGTCGGAGCCTTCTACACTCTCTTCAAGATGAGAAAAAGTCTGGCTCAGGGAATCGCCCGTTCCTTGGCCATGGTGACGAAGAGAAGCCAGGCCGCGACTCAGTCGCTTCCGCGAACCGACCAGGATATTAACCTTAAATGGGCTCTGATGGCCGCCACAGCCATATCAGTCCTGGTGTTTTTCATCTTCCAGCGTTACGCCCAGAGCTTGCCTGCCTCTCTGGTGGCAGTGCTGTTGATGTTAATTCTGGGTTTTGTCTTTGCGGCCGTCTCCGGATATCTCGTAGGAATAATCGGCGTCAGCAGCAATCCGACCAGCGGTCTTACCGTCTCGGTTCTGATCATCGTGGCCTTCATCATGGTGCTGATGGGATTGCAGGGCGCAAGCGGAATTTCCGCCGTGCTGATCGTGGCTGCCTTTACCTGCGTTTCGGTTTCTGTGGCCGGCGAAATGATGCAGGACTTAAAAGCTGGACACATTCTCGGCTGCACTCCGTGGAAGATGCAGCTCGGAGACATCTTCGGCGTGACCGTGGCCGCGCTGGTGATGTTCTTTGTGCTCTCGGTGCTTCACCTCGGAAACATTAAGCAGACGGTGGCGGCAAAAATCGGCGAACTGGAAAAAGTCGGCATAACCGAAATTGCTTACGACGGGAGAATCAAAGATATCGAAGCCAGAACTTACAGCCTCGAAGAAATAAAAAACCTGCCGCCAGAATACCAGAATGAAATTCTGAAAACCGGAGCGGGTTTCGGCGGCGAGAAAATACCGGCCCCCCAGGCCAGCCTGATGGCTGCTGTGGCCCGCGGCATTTTCGAACGGAAGACCGAGTGGATTCTGATTTTAGCCGGCATGTTCATGGGATTTGCTTTCATTCTTATGCAGGTGAAAAGTCCGATGCTCATAGCCGTTGGGATGTATCTGCCAATCGATACTTCATTTGCTATCTTCTTAGGCGGGGTTTTCAGGGCTCTTCTGGAAAAGCGCATAGAAGCCAGAAAACTTCCAGCCGAGCAGAAAGAAAGGGTAGGCAATCAGGGCACACTTCTGGCCTCAGGGCTGATAGCCGGTGAAGCTATCATCGGAATAGTCTTTGCCACCTTAGCTTTTGCAGAGGTCGGCTTCCTTAAAGTATTTGCTCATCCTTCATACCTGCTGAGTCTCGCCGGACTGGCCGCTGTGGGATTGTTCCTGGTCTTTCGCTCCCTGAAGGTTAAAGAATAAAACTTAAGACAGAGAATACAATACTCTTTATTGTCAAGTAGTAACCGACAAACTTGTTACAATTTTGTCAGGCAGCAACTGACAAAAATGGATTTTTTCCGATAATTATCTTTTTCGCGCTTTTTAGGGAAGATATTCTCCCGAAAATTCTCACCGTGTTCGGTTAAGCTGGCGCGATATTTTCTCGGCGGCGGCTCGGGCTTCGGCTCCGACTTCCGGGTCAGAGCTTAACGATTCGCAGAAAGTCAGCCCTTCCCGGCAAGGGAAATCCGGAAACACCGAGAGCACCAGCTTTTTCTCCTCCGCCCTCGGAGAAAGGGCATATATTTCTTTCAATGTTTCAACCACAGCCTGCGGCAGCCTGTATCTTTCCGTCGCGGTCAGCCGCACCAGCCCCCTTATGGCCAGAACTTTTTCCTTCAGTCCCGTGGAAGTCTTTGCTATCCTCAGCAGGTCGTCTCGAGCTTCCGCTTCAGTCCAGTCGGCGATAGCGCGCAGCGCGGCTTCCCGCAATTCCGGGGTCCGGTTATCGAGATATTGCCTTAGCAGCGGCAGGGAATTTCTCTCGCCTATTTTCCCGATGATGGAAATGAGCAGCGCCTGATTCTTAGCTTCAGGCTCTCGCTCGAGGAGGTTTCGAAAATAAGCCGACCTGGCCTCCGGACGGGCACTCTGCCGTGCCCAGGCTGCCAGAATTCCAGCCAGCTCTTCCCTGAAATTTTCCTCCTCAACCTTGAAAGCCACCGGCAGAAGCTCTTCGGCCAGACTGATGTCTCCGAAAGCTTTCAAACCCCGGGCCACCAGAGAAACGTCAGCTGAGGGATTGGCCGCTTCCAGCAGAAAATATCGCCGGCTCTCAACGATATTTCTCTCGCAGGCAGCCAGGAGCAATTCGTTTCTGAGAGCTTGCTCCGGTTGCTGATCCAGAAGCTCGAGAATCTTTCTATCAACCTCCCTGCCTGCTAAGCGGACGAGGCTCTCCCTGGCGGCCGCTTTTTCCTTCCCTCTGGCTGAAGCTGCTTTCCTCGCCAAAAATTCCGCCGTTGAACTGTCGCCCGTCTTGCCCAGGCTGAGAAAAGCTTCTGCGCGCACTTCGGGCGATGCGGATTTTTCAGCCAGAGTTATCAGATAATCACGTGCCTCAGGCAGCGGGTAATGAGCCAGAACAGCTGCGGCCTGAACCTGAAGATTTTCCGGCCAGCCTGCTAGCAGCGGAAGAAATGAACCGATTTCATCTCTCTTTACCAGCTCGGGAAAAAGAGACAGGGCCGCTATGCGGGCTGATTCGTCCCGGCTCTTCAGAGCGGCAGCCAGTTCCTGATTCTGTCTTTCGCCGGCAGCCAGAATCTTTATTTTCCAGGCAGCCATCCTTGCTTCCGGCAGCATCTTAGCCTCGAGCACCGCCAGAGAAATCTCCGCCGCCTGAGAATAATTTTTCTGGTCGACCTCCCGGGAGGCGATCCTCAAGAGACCATCCGCGGCTTTCAACCTGAGATTTTCATCGTCGGTCTTAAGATAGCCCAAAAGGATTTCCACCGCTTTCTTCCCGCCGGTGTTTCCCAGGGCTTCTAATATGCTCGAAACGACGCCGGCCGCCGGTTTTTTACTCAAAATCTTTTCAAACTCCGGAACGGCCCCTTCAACCCTTCTGTGTCCCAGGCTGCTTATGATTCCGGGAATAACCGCGGCCGGCGCTTTATCCAGAGCCTCGATCAGCGCCCGGCTGGCTTCTTCCCCGGGAATTCTTTCCAGCACATAGCGAGCAGCATCGGTCTTTTCCGGGTCCGTCAGAAAAGGAGCCAGCGCTTTTACCGACTCGCTTCCGGCGATCCAGCTTAAAGGTTTGCTCACAGCGATGCGGGCATCGGAGGTGACATTGCCGGTAAAAAATTCAAGCAGCTTTTTTTCGACCTCTGGCCGCAGCCCTGGCGCATCCTTCAACCTGAAAACCAATCTCTCGAGTGCCAGCGACGGTCCTTCTCCCTGGCTGTGGTCGAACTTTTCCAGCGCTCGGAGGATTTTTTCGAGCTCGTCTAACTCCGCCCGCGCCTGACCGGAAATCTGCCCCGCATGCCCTCCATCCCTGGCAAAAATCGCCTCTGAAGTGAAAAGCGTCAGGAAGGAAAATATCAGGGTCAAAAATACCAGCATGGCGCCGGCTCGCTCAACAAAATTCACTGCCGGCGATTTTCTTCTTTCAGCCCGGGCGCAAGATTTTCCTGAATGGAGAATAAAATTTTCTGTTTTCTTTTCCGCGATATATTTCTTAACTTTCATTTTCATTTTTCTCTCTCCCCTTCATTATCTCTTCCTCTTCACCGGCTCGATTCCCGTTCCTCCTTAATCCGGAAGAATCCAGGGCTTACGGTAGGACCGACTCAAAAGTCTCTCTGCTTCCGGGTCGCCGATTATTTTCTCGCTGGCCGGGTCCCAGCGAATTTTCCTCCCGACCGTCATCGAGATGACGGCCAGATGCCCGACGCTGGCCGAACGATGCGCCACCTCAGCCGGGGTAATGGTCTCTTCTCTGTTTCTGACACAATTAAGAAAATTCTGGTAATGATCCCGGCTCTTATAGAGTTTTATCTCGTCTGGCCCGATTACTTCCTCTTTGAGTGAAGCCGGTTCGGTTTCAAACTGACCGCGGTCAACCCAGACCCAGCCTTTCTCCCCGATCCATTTCGTCCCGCTCCAGATCTGAGGATATCCGCCGGCTATAATCATTGGTGTACCATCCGCATACTTCGCTTCAACCCAGTAGCGAACCGGGCTGTTATAGACTCCCCCGGCTGGATACTCGCCGCGGGCTGCTATCTCCACCGGACCGGTTCTGTCCCAACCCATTCCCCAGTGAGCGATATCGACATGATGGCCGACCCAGTCCATGAGCTGTCCGCCGCCGAAATCCATGTTCCATCGCCAGTTCATATGGACCCGGGATTTGCAGTACGGCCAGTAGGGTGCCGGACCCAGCCACATTTCGTAATCGAGCTCCGGCGGGGGCGGTTCAATCATGTCCTGGCCGAAGGTGCCAGCAAAATCGTAATGACCTTCCGGCAAGCCGACTTCAATCCTCAGCACCTTGCCGATCCGACCGTTGCGCACGAGCTCGGCCGCCCGGTGGAAATTCTCCACCGACCGCTGCCAGCTTCCGGTCTGCCAGATCCGGCCGTAGCGCTCTATCGCCCGGCAGAGAGCCCGTCCTTCAGCCAGACTGTGAGTAAGCGGTTTCTCTCCGTAAATATCGTAGCCGGCTCGCGCCGCCATGATGGAAATCAGTGCGTGCCAGTGGTCGGGCACGGCGATGGAAACCGCATCTATGTCTTTTCTCAGGAAAAGCTCGCGGAAATCGGTGTAAGCCCGGCAGTCTTTATTTCCGTATTTCTGGTCGACAATCTGCTTCGCCCGCTCCAGATGATTTTTGTCGACGTCGCAGACGGCCACCCACTGCACTTCATCCTTGCTCAGAAAGGCTTCCATGTTGGGAATGCCCATCATGCCGAAACCAATTCCAGCCATCACGATGCGGTTCGACGGAGACGGCCTTTTATCGCGTCCAAGAGCTGAAGCCGGCACGATGGTCGGAAAACCGATAGTGACCGCTGCCGCGGTTGTTACCTTTAAGAATTCCCGTCGGGAAATTGTCTTTTTTGCTCTTTTCATCCTTCCTCACCTCGCACACAGGCATTTAAATGTCATTTCTGTCCTTATTTCTTTTTACTCTAAACAGACTCATAAATCAAAATAAATTTCTGCGGGCGCTGAATTTTCATGAAAAATAAAACTCATGCCACCGGTTGATGCGTCAGATGCAAGTCCGGTCAATATATGAATGTTTTTTCATATATTAACTTATGCCGGAATTATGGAAAAGAACTAATCTGCCTCAGACTGGAGTAATTCCGAAATTTATCTCATCGCGGCCAGAAGAGGTTAAAGCCAGAAGCAATGCTCAACATCATCTATTTAACAAGGCGCTCCGGAAAATAAAATTCTTATCTGTATTTGATACCGTTTCTTAGTTATGGTATTAATGGAATAAACAGGAGGGAATGATGAGCCGCTTCCGCCACAATATCCTGGCCATCTTGCCGATCATCCTTGCCGTCTCCCTTGGGTTGTTTGCTTCATCGGCGCTTCAAAAAGCCGGGGAAGAAGCGCTGGGCACCAGAAAATACAGTGACTATCAGACTCCGACTTTTTGCGGAATACAGTGCCACAACGACATTTACCAGCAATGGAAACAGGCAATGATGTCCCAGGCCTACACCCACCACTGGGATGAAATCGAATATTTCAAGCTGGCCGTGCCTCACTCCGAAAAGGACCCGGTAGTTGCCGGAGTCAAAGCCGGCTGCAACGGCTGCCATTCTCCGCTGGCCTTTCTGGCCGGCGACGTCCCCCCACCCCTTCCCTCCAAAAACAGCCGGGCCAACGAGTCGGTTTCCTGTGAGGTGTGCCATACTGTCGTTGGTTTTGCCGGCGATGTTCCTTATAATTTCAACTGGATATCAGTACCTGGAAAAACCAAATACGGTCCGCGCGGCGGCACCATCTCGCCGGAGCATGATACCGTAAAATCAGAGTTTTTAAGAACAGCCGAATTCTGCGGCACCTGCCACAACGAAAAAAGTCCCTACGGAGTATGGGTGAAATCCACCCATCTTGAATGGAAGGAAGGACCTTATGCGCGAGAGGGAGTCAGATGCCACGACTGCCATATGACTTACGCTCCCGGAAAAAGCGCCTCAATGGGCAGGAGCTACCCCGACGTCCGGCAACACCTGTTCCACGGGGCGCACGACCCGGGCAAGGTTAAAGGAACGATTGAGCTCCGCATCCATCCCGACGTTAACGAAGCCCAGCCCGGAGACAGGGTAAAATTCACCGTGGCTCTATTCAACCAGAAAACCGGGCATAAGTTCCCGACCGGCTCGGTGGAAGACAGAATCGTCTGGCTCCATGTTGAAGCCGTCGACGCCCGCGGCCAGGTTTATCACCTTCCGGTAGATAAAAAAGGATTTGAAGGCGAAGAATACACCATTGCCGCCGACACTCTCGCCTACCAGGATATGGGCATTGCTCTGGGCGACCCTAATTTCAAAGGAGTGCAGAGAGACGGCGTGCCCGTCGGTGACCGCATTTTCCGCATGCCTTACTTCGACCCGCAGGGCCGGATGACCATCCAGCAGTGGAACACCAGATCGCTCGGCGTTGACTACCGCATCGGACCGCGCGAGACAAAAATAGAAACATTCACCTTCCGCATTCCGGAAAACGCTCCGTCGGGTCCGTTGAAAGTTACGGCTGTGCTGAACTACCAGAAACTGGTAAAACCAGTGGCGGATTTTCTCGGCGTCCCGCCTGATGAATCAGAAATCATCGAAGTCAACCGCCATTCGACCGAGATCAAAATCGTCGACTGAGATAAAATCCCAACCGGAGGTGACGATGGCTCGCAAAATTCGAAAAATAATCCTGCTTCTGATTATTTTGTGTTTCATTACTTCAGAAGCTCTGGCCATTCCGGCCTTTGCCCGCAAATACACCATGAGCTGCAAGGTCTGCCATGCTCCCTTCCCGAAGCTTAAACCTTATGGAGACGAATTTGCCGGGAACGGTTTTGTCATCAAGGACAAGGAAACCCCTCGTTATTACGTTGACACCGGCGATGGATTGCTTTCTCTCCTCAGAGAAATTCCGATTGCCATTCGTTTTGACGGCTTCCTGCGATTCAACAACGCCGGCGGTAAAAAAATCGACTTTTCCTCCCCGTTTGTCATAAAGCTTCTCTCCGGCGGAGAAATCGCCAGAAACATTTCATATTATCTCTATTTCTTTTTTACCGAGCGCGGGGAGGTGGCCGGACTGGAAGACGCTTTCATCATGCTGAACAACCTGTTCAAGACCGACCTGGATGTATATATCGGCCAGTTCCAGGTTTCCGACCCTCTTTTCAAGAGAGAGGTGCGGCTTACCTATGAGGATTATCAGATCTACCGGGTGAGGGTGGGAAACGCCAGGGCCAACCTGACCTACGACCGGGGAATCATGCTGACTTACGGATTCCCGGGAGGCCCCGACCTTACCTTCGAAGTGGTCAACGGGCTCGGACTCCTCCCGACCGACGGAGTGGGTTCGTTTGACACTGATAAATACAAAAACTTCATGCTCCGCCTCTCGCAGGACCTCGGAAAAAGTTTGAGGGCTGGCGCTTTTGGCTACCTCGGAAAGGAAAAACAGGGCCCGGCAGTCGACTCCCTGTGGATGCTCGGCGGCGACCTGACTTTTTCCCTGCCCGCGCTGGAGCTAAACCTCCAGTACGTGGAGCGCCGGGACGACAATCCCTTTTTCGTCCCGAATCCAAACAGAATAGCCACAAGGGGCGGCTTCGCCGAGCTTATCTACCTTCCGAAAGGCGACGATTCTCGCTGGTATCTGACCGGGCTTTTCAACTGGGTGGACTCGGACCAGCCTGACATAAGGTACACCTCAGCCGGCCTTCACTATGGTTACCTGATAAGAAGAAACATGCGAGCCACCATTGAAGGAACCTACGTCTTCAAAAGCGACCGGCCGAAGCATTTTCGCCTCGGGCTTGGATTGATCACAGCCTACTGAAAAACAATCGCAACTTAAAAGACTGTAACCAAAATTTGCCTGTCACAAGCAAAAAGTCTTAAGTTCTAAGAAGAATATTTTCAGTTGAGCGGATTGCCCGGGGTATCGCTCATGCCTTCGAGCTTTTCTATCTTATCGCTTATCCCCCGGTAGGTGGGGTTCCAGCTCTGAATTTCCCGGTAGACGGAAAGCGCTCTCTCTTTATCTCCGGCCACTTCGTAAATCAAACCAAGATCATAGAGCAGCGCGAAATACTGGTCAGAGCCTGGCGCCACCAGTTTTATCGCCCGGTTCATCCAGCGTTCGGCTTCTTCCAGATTTCCCTTAAGGCGATGACAGTTGCTGATCATATTAAGACATTCAAGCAAAAGGTTTTTATCACGCGAAGCCAGGTTGAACTCTTCGATGGCCTCGTCCAGCAGCCCCTGTTCCATGAAGGCCAGACCCAGCTGCAGATGAATCTGATAATCATCTTCCGGAATTCTATCCATAATTCCCTTCTTGAACTCCTTAACGATTGATGTCAGTTCTTTCTCGTACTGAGGCATGACGCCTTTTTTCTGACGCAAATAAAAGGCGGAAATAGCGGCCAGCTCGGACCGCAAGTTGATGGAAAGGTCATAGTATTTCTTTTCCCGGCCGTCATAACTGATAATTGGGATGATCCCGGTATCCCGGAAAATATCAATAGGACTGACCTTTTCCTCGTCGAGAATTTCTTTGCCAAAAGGCAACGTTCCGGTCCTGCCCCTGACCTCCTGAGACCTGGTCCCGTCAGTCTTTCGAAACTGCGATTCGATAATCGAGGTTTTGGTCACCTTCTCCATCAACTCTTCTTCGCTGAGCTGGGGCTTGAAACTGTCGATGTAATTCAACTTTTGCTTCAAAAGGGGATCGTTTGGATATTTCAAAAGCAGGCTTTCAACCGCCCTGCGAGCAAGCCGGACGAGCCCTTCTTTCAGATAAAGATCCGCCTGCGCCAGCTGGGCTCTGATTTCTTCTTCCTGTTCCTCTGAAGGCACCCAGGTGTCGTAAGCTGCTTCTTCCTCCTCCGTCACCAGCAGTTCTTTTTTCAGCTCGCGGTACTCGAGGGCCAGATTCTCGTCCGAAGGCACCAGTTTAACCAGCTCGGCGTAATAAGGAAGCATCTTAGATTTTTCGCCCAGCTTTTTGTATTCGGCCAGGATCGCCCGGTCAACCTGCTCCAGTCGCCTTAAATCTTTGGCCTCTCTAAAAATGGATGCCAGTTTTTCCATCGAAGTCAGATGATCACGGCGGACCCTGAGGATAAGTCCGAGCAACCCGATGGCTTTTTCTTCTTTTTTTCTCTTCAAATAGCTATCAACCAGCGGCTCGAAGAACTCAAACGCCCGGTCGATGTCTCCCTCAGCCAGATGGATTCTTCCCATCTTATATCTGGCATTAACATTCTGCGGATGATAATTCAGAATGCGGGTGAAGATTTCCCTGGCGGCCTGAAATTTTCCTTCCTCAAAATAAAGATTCCCGAGGAAGGTTTGCGCTTCCAGGTCATTCGGGTTTTTCTCCAGAGCTGCTTGAACCAGCGCCATCGCCTCAGAAGTCTGACCCTTTACCCTTAAAACCTGAGCCATTTTCAGGACAAGCCGGGGATTTTCAGGGTTGAGTTTGCGGGCTTCTGTCAGAAGTTTATGGGCTTCATCAACCCGTCCGTCCTGAAGCTTCAGGTCAGCTGCCTCCAGCAATTCGCCGACTGCCCGGTCTATCTGTCCGTTGAGCTTATAGAGAGCTGCCAGCTGCATCCTGACGTTCAAATCGTCACGGTCAAGCCTGACCACCTTTTCATAGAGTTCGATGGCTTCTTCCACCTTTTTCGCCCGCAGAAATTTTTCAGCTACTGTCAGATATTCTTTTTTGGCTTCAGCCGTAAAACCCTGCCTGGCGTAAAGATCAGCCATGCGAACAAAATAGACGGGGTTCTCCGGATTAAGGCGGCAGATTTTCTTCAGAATGGCCAGCGCCTGTGAATACTGAGATTTCCCTTCATATTCGTTGGCTGCGCGCTCGAAATGCCTGATGGCGCGCTCGTTCTGTCCGAGACGCACATAAAGGTCGCCGACCGTATTATTTATGGTGACATCATTCGGTTCTTCTTCCAGAATCTTTTCGTATTCGGCAATGGCTTCCCGCAGCTTCCCTGCCCGGACAAGTCGTTCTGCCTGTTCGATTATTTTTATGCGGTCGATCCTGCTGTTCATTTTATCAACACTCTTTCACGAAAAAGCCGAAAGCTCTTTCTGTGGAGCGGGCAGGGCCCCTGTCTCTCCAGAGCCCGAAAATGTTCTTCGGTAGCATAACCCATATGACGGCTGAGACCATATCCCGGGTAAACATCGTCGAGAACCGCCATCAACCTGTCTCTGAAAACCTTGGCCACTATCGAGGCGGCCGCTATTGAGAAAATCTTTCTATCTCCCTGCGGCACCGCCATCTGTTTATAATCTATACCTTTAAGGCGATGGCCGTCAACTAAAATCATATCCGGCCTTAGACTGAGTTCTTCCAGGGCTCTGACCATGGCCAGCCGGGTTGCCTGGTAGATGTTAAAACGGTCGATTTCCGCGCTGGTGGCATAGCCAATCCCCAGGTCAAGCACCGCTTCGAGGATTTTTTCAGCGAGCGCTAACCTTCTGTTCGGCGAAAGCAGTTTGGAATCAATAACCTGATCAGACCAGGAAGGTTTTTTGCATCTAAAAAAGGAGGGTGGGAAAATCACGGCTACCGCCACCACCGGTCCAAAAAGTGAACCTCTCCCCACCTCATCAAGACCGGCCAGAAACTGGCATCCCCCCTTCATTAAATCTTTCTCTGTCTGAAACCCTACCATCCGGTATATTTTATTAAATTTTTTACCGGTGGTCGAGACAGAGAGATTTTTTTGTGATTAAGAAAACAGACCCTGGCTCGGGCTAAAACCGGCTTACTGCTGTTCTTCTTTCAGCTTGGCCGCTTTTCCTTTCAGCTTGCGCAGATAATAGAGTTTAGCCCGGCGGACCTTGCCGTGACGGACCACTTCGATCTTCTTAATCATCTTCGAGTGCAGCGGGAAAATCCTTTCAACGCCAACACCGTAGGAAATCTTCCTCACAGTAAAGGTGGCACCGAGTCCCGAGCCCCTGCGGGCGATAACATCTCCCTTGAAAACCTGAATTCTTTCCTTGTCGCCCTCACGAATGAGCACGTGCACCTTAACCGTATCGCCCACCTTGAAAGGCTCTATATCTTGGCGAATGTGCTGTTCTTCAACTTTTTTAATCAGGTCACTCATGATTCTTTCCTTTCTTTTTTAATTTCTTCGAGGAGCTCTTCCTCTTCCGGAGTAAGCTTCCTCAATTCCAGCAAATCCGGCCGACGGGCCAGAGTTTTTTCCAGCGCCTTTTTCAACCGCCAGCGAGCTATTTTCTTGTGGTCGCCTGAAAACAGAACAGCCGGCACCCGGTAACCCCGGAATTCCCTCGGCCTGGTGTACTGAGGGAAATCTAGCAAACCGGCGGTAAAAGAATCGTGCCGCACAGATTCTTCCTTGCCCACCACTCCGGGCACGAATCTGGACACAGCATCCACCACCACAGCCGCGGCCAGCTCGCCGCCGGTGAGCACATAATCGCCTATGGAGATTTCCCTATCAACCAGATGTTCAATCACTCTTTCGTCAACTCCTTCATAACGACCGCAGATCAGAATAACCTGATCGTAAGAGGCCAGTTCTTCAGCCAGCCGCGAGTTAAACTTTTCTCCCTGCGGGGTCAGCAGACAGGTGATCGACTTCCCGGGCTGCCGTATATCTTCCACCGCCCGGAAAATCGGTTCCGGCTTGAGCACCATGCCTTCCGCTCCTCCGTAGGGCCTGTCGTCGACCTGCTGATGCTTATCCGTCGTGTATTTCCTCAGGTCGTGGATCCTGATCTCCAGGACACCTTTTTCCACCGCCTTCTTGACCACGCCGGCAGTAAATACGCTGTCAAACAGGCCCGGGAAAATGGTGATGATGTCAAATCTCATTTAGCTCCAGCAAGCCTTCCGGCGGGTCTATGACTATCTTCTTAGCGGCCGGGTCGATCTGCCGGCAGATAGCCTCGACCAGCGGAATCTCGATTTCCCGGCTGCCCGACCTCACCACCAGAAGATTGTTTCCACCGAAGTCCAGCAGGCCTGTCACCTCGCCAACTTCTCTGCCATCCAGCGTAACCACACGGCAGCCCAGCAACTGGAAATCGTAATAAGTGCCCTCTTCCAGAGCCGGAAAGTCTTCGGGCCTGACCAGGATCTCCCGGCCCCGCAGAGCCTCAGCCTTCTCCAGGCTGTCTATTCCCTTTAATTTCAAAAAAGGAGAGTTACGGACTATCGAAAAATCCTCTACTTCGAAGTCCCTTAACTCCCCTTCTATTTCCAGATAAATTTTATTGAAGAATGGCTTTCCGCTGCTCCTCTGATAGAGCCTTATTTTCAGGGCGCCATTCTTCCCTTCACTCCGGATTATCCGGCCAGCGGAGACGAGCTCAACCTTTTTCAATGATTTCCAGGTTATATCTCCGTTTCATCTTCATCCCGGCGGCACCCAGGATAACCCGGATGGCGCGAGCAGTCCGGCCCTGCTTTCCGATCACCTTTCCCAGATCCTCAGGAGCAACCTTGAGTTCCAGGATGGTGGTCTGTTCCCCTTCAAGCTGGGAAACGTGAACCTTGTCCGGATGGTCAACCAGTGCTTTGGCGATCATTTCAACCAGTTCTTTCACAGTAACCTCCTTTAAGCTTTAGAATCTTGGGTTGATTTGCTACCCTTTACTGCTCTTTTTATCAGTGAATTAACTGTTTCCGAAGGCTGGGCGCCTCTTTTCATCCAGTAGTCGACCTTTTCCAGGTCGATCTTGAAATCCAGAGGTTCGGTCCTGGGATTGTAATAGCCCAGAACGTCCAGAGTGGTGCTCTGTCTGGCTCTTCTGGAATCAATGGCCACAATCCGGTAAACGGGTTTTTTCTTGGCTCCGAATCTCATCAGGCGTAGTTTAATCATGTCCTACTCTCACCTTCTATCTATAAATTGAACTAAAATATTAGCCAAAAACCCGAAAATAGTCAACCTCGGGTTTTTCCTCAACCTGAATTAATTATAGTGCTAACCCGCTGCGCTTTTCAACATCTTCTTGACAGTTACCCCCTGTTTGACATTAAATTTAATAAGCAGCAACGCCGAGGCTGGAATTGGCTGGAGAACGCAAGCTTCTGCTAAAAATACTTTACATCATTAACAACAATTACACTGAAGCCGACGTGGAAGACCTCATAAAGTCGATGATGGCTCTGATCCTGCCCACCATCAGGAAGCATAGCGGCCTGCATCTTACGCTCGGAGGCTACCAGCCGGGGGATATTGCCATGCTGACCGTCTCTAGCCTGTTTATAAGGAACAGGGAAGGCAGATTTCCAGTCCTCGAACGCCTTTTTAACTGGAAGCTGACCGAGAAATTTCTTTCCGCCAGCGAGTCTGACTTCAGGCGTTATCTCAAGAACATCCTCCATCGAAGATTGAAACAAACATTTTACTATCTGAGCAACGAAATAAGGCCTGAGAGAGCCAGGATAAAAAGGGAAATCGCCTACGCCCTGAAAAAAACTCCGGGCTGCCAGATCCTGAAGAACGGTCAGCAGACTATCGTCTCACTGAGACCGACCGATTCCAGAACCGGATATGATTTCATAATTACCGATGCCCAGTATGACCGGTTGTTGGAACTTGTTCTCAATAACGGCTTTGGCGGATTGCAGATCCCCGCTTTTATCAAAAAATTGAATGAGCTCCTGCGACAGCAGAAAATTTCGGTCTCTGTCCCTTTGAGCCATCTGGTCGAACTCTACATAGATACCCAGAAAAACTATCTGCTTTGCCAGGTTAGCTCCAGCTCGCCACTGGAAGCCATCCCGGAAAGCTCCAGGCTGTCGACGAAGATAGCGCGCTGGCTGGAAGAGCTGGAAGAATCGAATTTAAGGCTTTTAAACCGATATCTCATAAAAAACAAAATAAATCAATCTGAGAAGGAAGCATTCCTCCGGGCGCTGAGGGATCTATTCCAGGACTGGCAGGATGGCGGACAATCGACTTCTCTGTTTAACTACCTGAAAAAATACCTGCCGGAACTTTCAGCGGAAGACTACCGCCAGGAAAAACGCAAATTTTTTGAATACCTAATCAAGAATTCAAAGGAATTTCTCAAATCCAGACTGGCAGATGAAGGCATCATAAACAGCAGGAGAATTTGATGAGCAAACCGGAAAACAGAAAACCAGTCAACCCCTTTCAATCAGCATTCTCCAGACTTTCATTCGACCCCGGCTTCAGAAAGAGAGTCAAGCTGTTTCCTCACCATCGTCAACCTTCCGCGTTCCCCCATCTGCTGGGATTCAGCGGACTCACTTCCGGCGAGGCTTACACTGAAAAAATAACCCTTATCTCTGCCAGCCGGGATTACCTTTTAAGAATTCTTCAGGATCACCTGAAAGACCGCCTGGAAGCCCATCTGCTTCACCCAGAACCCCGTAAATACCAGCATGCTTTCATAATTCTGGAAAACCTTAAAAGAGAGTTCCTGACAGATTCTCACGGCCGGACCGATCTCGGCCCGCTGGAACTGGATCAGGCCATCCTGTCAGTTTATGTCTGTCCTCCTTCTGCCGTTTTTGAAATCACTCCTTCCGGTGAAGCCATAAAACTCTATGCAGAAAAAAGGCTCGAAACCTGTTCTCTGGAAAGTGAATTTTTCCAGGCTGACAGACAGCTGGTGGTTAAAATTAAATTATTAAACCTTCCCGAAACCGTTGAGATAAAAAGAGCCCTGCTGGTGGTTGATGACCGGGAGACACTGACCGGACAGCCCTGGAAAAATCTTATCATTTTTGAAACGCCTTTATTAAACGTAAACTCCCTCAAGATTTGCCTTTATGAATAACCAGAAAGAAAACAGCCCGGATAATTCAGTAATAAACCTCGACCGGCTTTTTACCGAAACTCTGTCAGCTCTTTCCGCCGCCTCCGACGACCCGGAAAAAATGGCATTAATCACGAACTTCTTCCAGCAAACCGAAGAACTATCTGAAGACCTGACCTATTCCTTCCACCTTCAGCTGGCCGGACTGTTTTTTGGGCTGGCCTCGAGTTTTCAGCCGGAAGGGATGCCGCCTGAGGAACTCCGCAGGTATCTTAAAATCACCTGCTGGCTTTATAAAAAATTCAAAGACAGGATAACCCCGGAGCAATTCCGTGAGTCGCTGAGCAACATCCTGTTTTACCTGGCTCTCAATCACTTTTACCTGGGAGAAATCGAAGATGGATGGCAGGCTCTGCGCCTCCGGCATAAAATTGCCCGCGCTCAATCGACTGAGAGCATATGTAACGAACTCGAAAAACTCCCGGCTGAACCGCTGCCTGAACTTCAGGAAATCAAAGCCAGTCTGCCCTCGAACCTGTTGATTTTTCAGGAATTTGCCAGAAAGTTTGCCCATCAGCCGGAACTCTCTCTTGACCTCGACCTGATTCGCGAGAAATGGAAAAAATACCAGGGGAGCTCAGCTGACTCTCTGTTCTGTGTTCTTATTGAGAGAAAAGGGCTTCTTCAGAGCGGAGAACGCGCCCGACTGCTGATTCTTGAAGCGCACTGTCGCCTTACCGGATTGGCAGACGGGCATAATCTCATCCGATTTTCCAACCTCCCCGTCCACTTCCAGGAAAAAACCTACCTTTTAGCTTCAGACGCCGCCGAAGCCGCCGATTATCTTTTGAAGAATAATCTCAGACTGAGCACCCCTCCATGCTTGCTTCTTTTCTCTTTCAGCGATAAAAATTTCCAGTATACCGGTGAAAGTCTCGGTCTGCCTCTGGCTTTGCTGGCACTGACCCAGAAACTGCTGGCTTCTGAAAATCGTTTTCATTATCTGTATTCCCGCGGGGTTGCTTTCACCGGCAGAGTAAGCCTGAACGGCGAAGTCCTAAGGGTTTCGCCGGAAGCTCTTGAAAAGAAAATAAAAGCTGCTTTCTATTCAGGGTTGAGTTCTCTGGTGATACCGGCCGAGAATCTGAAAGAAGCCAGCCAGTTTCTTTTCAAGCTGAAAGCTGTCCACCCTTACCGGAAATTTGAACTCATCGGAATAAGCCACCTGAAAGAAATAATTACCGATAGCCGGATTTGCCAGAAGCTGGTTTCCCCGGCGCTGACTCATTTCTTCCGTACCAGAAAACGATTGATAAGAAGGGTGTTGGCTGCCTCTGCCCTGATCGGAGCTCTGGCTGGAGCTATCATCGTCCTTCACAAAAATCCTTCTTACCACTTCTGGAAAGTCCGACACCCGCTGAAGATAGAGGCGCATAACAGCAAGCTATACGCCTACAACCCCGAAAACCAGCTTCTCTGGATTTACCCTCTGGACCTCCCGCTGCGGGCAGAAACTCTTCAGTATAAATTTGTGGACCTCGATGGGGATAGCCAGGAAGAAATCCTGGTTGCAGGCGACTATCTAACCGAGGAAAAACTCAGTTCGGAGCTTTTCTGCCTGGAAGCAGACGGAAATCTCCGCTGGAAATTTCAACCCGGAAGAAAAATCCGGACGCTGACGGATGAATTTTCAAACCATTACCTGATTAAACGATTTGTGGTGGAGGCTTTTGCTGCTGGTAACCCTGAAAAATCTGTCCTGGTCATAGCTAACCATGCGGTTTGGTATCCAGCACAGATCGCGCTTCTTAACTCCAGTGGCCAGATTCAGGGTGAATACTGGCATGCCGGACACTTAGTCAAAAATTCGCTGCTGCTGCTTGACCTTGATGAAGAAGGCCGCAAAGAAATAATAATCGGCGGGACCAACAACGATTTCCAGCAGGCCTGCCTCCTCGTGCTGGACCCGTTCAAAATAAGGGGATGTTCTCCTGGCAGCGGTAATCCTGAATATGCGTTTCGGGACATGCCTGAAGGAACTCAGGAATATTATCTTCTATTTCCGAGAACCACCCTCAATCAGATCATGGGCATACGAAACTGGGTGGAAACGGCAGAAATCTATCCTGAAGATAAAATTATCGAAATCACCACCACTGAATTTCTGAAAGACCTGCCGCGAGTGATGATTTACGATTTCAACTTCCAGCTTATGCCCCTGCTGTCCAGGCCGAATGACGCTTTAATTGAAATTACCAAAGAATTTGTCGTCTCCCGGGTGCTCCCACCCCACGCTCTGACCGAGCTGCGCAGCCTCAAAGACAAAATAAAATACTGGAACGGGGAAGGATGGATTGCCTATCCCGCCAGAAATAAGAAGCTCGACCTCTAAAAACCGCAAATTTTTTCAGAAATTTTCTGCAAACACAGGTTTGGTGTCCCTTTATTGTTTTGGGTGGAGGTGAGGGCAAAAGGGATTCCCGTTAGAAGGTGGGAACCTTTTTATTTATAGAATTCCCGAAAAAGCAAAAATCCAGGCTCTACAGGCGCTTATATACATTAACTACTCTGACTTATAAGAGAATTTCTTTATCCCCGTTGTCTGAGGTATAAAAACCCGAAGAAGGTTTCTGTCAGCTCAGAATGCCAGCCATCCTTACCCGCGGCGCTTCAGCTTTTTTCCTCACCTCTTAGAAAAATCGCAAAATCGGGTAAAATGGAAAGAGGAAAGGCGACGGATGATGGAATACCAGCGAAACTTAATCTCAGAATTTTTGAATCAGAAAGAAATCGCGGTGGTCGGCGCTTCCAGATATCCATTCAAATACGGGAATATTGTCCTGAAAAAGCTGCGGGCAGCCGGCTACCATACCTATGCGGTAAACCCGGCGGCTGATCAGGTAGAAGGACAGCCGGCATATCCTGACCTTCTGAGCCTGCCGCCGTCGGTAAAGGCAGCTGTGGTCGTGGTTCCACCCCATATATCCGAAAACATAGCCAGACAGGCGGTAACCGCCAGCTACAGATATGTCTGGTTCCAGCCAGGAGCAGAATCCCCTGAAGCTATATCCATTCTGAAAGAAGCCGGCATAGGCGTCATTTACAATACCTGTCTGCTGGTCAGAGTTACTCCCTGATAAAAGGACGTTTTCTTAAAAAATCGGGAGGCCGCGGGTTCTGACCGGACCGGATGGCTTTCAGGAACCGTAAATTCTCTTTATGAAAGACTCCTTACTCTTCCACTTTTCTTTAACCTTAACGTGAAGGGCAAGAAACACCTTCTTCCCGGTGAGATATTCAAGCTCTTCTCTGGCCAGGGTTCCGATTTTCTTGATCATGCTGCCTTCGCGGCCGATTACTATTTTCTTTTGAGAATCCTTTTCGACATAAATTTCAGCCTCAATTTCCAGGAGATTTTTATCCTCCCTTTCCTGAATCTTCAGCACTTCCACAGCCACCGAATGGGGAACTTCCTGATAGCAGTTCATCAGCACCTTTTCCCTGATAATTTCGGCCGCCCTGATGGTCAGCGGGTAGTCGGTTACCATATCCTCAGGATACAGAGCCGGACCTTCAGGAAGGAAAGAGATGACTTTATTCAGAAGCTCATCCAGCCCTTCCCCCTGAACAGCCGAGACGCTTACCCAGTCTCTGAATTGAAGAATCGGGGCAATAGCATTACGGGCAGCTTCCAGTTGCTCCTGCTGGCAGAGGTCTTTCTTCGTCAGCACCAGCAGCGCAGGCAAACCTGACCTGTTAACTTCCGTCGTCAGCTCCTTATCTTCATCTGTCACTCCCTCAGAGGCGTCCAGGAGGAAAAGCACCAGGTCAACTTCTTTCAGAGAGCCGGTAACCTGAGAATTAAGGAAATTCCCCAGCTCATCCTTCGCCCGGTGAAAACCGGGTGTGTCCACCAGAATGATCTGGGCATCCGGTCTGGTTATGATCCCCCTGAGTTTAAACCTGGTGGTCTGGGGCTTTTCTGAAACGATGCTGACCTTCTGGCCCACCAGAGCGTTAATCAGGGTGGACTTACCAGCGTTGGGTTTGCCGACGACAGAAACAAAGCCTGACTTCATCGATATCCTCTTCTGATTAAAATTTTTAAGAACAGGCTGGTATATTTTACAGCAAAGCCCCTTTCAGGCAAACCTGAATATTCCAGTCAGGGTATGGTCAGTGCTTTTCGTTAGATGAACCTGAAGCCTTACCCCCGGACAACCGTTCAGCACCGGCCGACCTGGCTTCAGAACTCGAACGGCTGGAGGAGCTGGTTGACGGCACAGCAGCCGCTGAACTTCCGGTTGCCGAAAAACTCCCGGAAAAGCCAGCTGCTGGCGCCAGCTGGACGATTCCCTGCGGAGTTATTCTCACCCTTAATTCTCTTGCTTCTCTCGAGGTGAGCCTCAGCTCGGGAGAGACGATTAAATTTTTCGTGCTATCGTAGAAGATATTAACACCCAGCTGACGGGCTGCTTTCAGGTCAGGGTTCCAGTCTCTGAACCTCAGACTGTATTCCGGAGAACTTGCTGCGCCGGGCCGACCGGGTTTATGTTCACCCATTCCAGCGGCGCCTCTTCTCTCCTTAATCTGTTCTGAAGCTCTCTGTGCCATCCTGGCTAGAGACATCTCTTCCTTCATTCCGGCAGCGGCGTTGTTTCTGGCCTGGATTTCTTCCTGCGCCCTGTTTTTCAGATAAACGGAAATCGCTCGATCCCGGGCAGGAAGGCTTTCGCTTTTTCCCTTCGAGAGGGTCGCTGTTTCACCCGGATTAACTTTTTCCAGAACCTCGGTCAACCTTAATCTTCTGGTGGCTGAGATCTCGGCACCGAGATCTTCAGGCTTCACAACCACAGGCGCGGGCGGCTTTTCTGAGATTCTCTTCAAGATTTCTGCATCCCGGCGTTCGATCGCCCTGGCAATACCGGCAACTATCTTTTTATATTCTGCCGGCAGAGGTGGTGTCTGGGTTCGGGGCTTCTTCAGCTGGTTCCTGGATACCTTAGTTATCGCTGGAATTTCGCTGCCTGAGCCAGAACCGCCAGCACCCCCATAATAACCCCAGTAACTCCAATAGTTGTAAGCATATCCATAAAGGCCCAGCCAGTCGTAAAGGAACCATGGCCTCCAGGTATAATACCCGAGGTAGAAATCCCAGACTGCCCAGGCCGGAGCAAACACCGACCCGGGAATCCAGACCCAGCCTTTCTTTTTCTCCCAGTGCCAGACACCCAGATGATAGGGCACCCAGCCCCAGGGCTCTTCCGGAACCCAGAAAAGCTGTCCGTTCAGATAAGTCCAGCTTCCGTAAAAATACGGGCTCCAGTTTCCCCAGGGATAAAAGTCGTTGTAGAATGGTCTCCAGACATAACCCAGATAGTCATCCCAGACCCATTCGCCATACCTGTTTCCGTAATACTGAGCAAAATAAAATACTGCCGGCGGGAGTTTCTGAATGGGTTTCGGCAGCGAGGTTATGCCTTTGTGGAGCTCGAGGAATTTTTTATTCAGCCCGGCATTCCAGGCTTCAAACTGAGCAAATTCAGAAAAATTATCCTTGGCTGAAACCTGATGGGATGCATTCACAACCAGGCTGACGCCCTTTCTGGCAGAAACGGTACTCAATCTATCAGCAGACGGTCCGTAAAGAACACTAACCTTGCCCTCTTTCACCGTCAACCAGGTATCTCCTTCATCGGTGTGTCTGACAATCAGAACGCTTTTATTCTTCATTTTGATAGCAGCGTTGGGTGTCAGAAGCTGAAAAACTTCCCAGGAATTATAAGCTGTATACATGAGATAAGCCTGTCCTCTTTCCAGCCAGAGGTTCGACATCTGCTCTTCAGAACTCAGGCTCTGAGCCATGATGGTTTCTATTCTCAACCTGGTGTCCGTATCCAGGCGGAGGATTGTTCCGCTGTCAAACTGAATCTCGCAGGGCCTGTCGTAGGTTACTATCAGATCGCCAGGACCGACCGGGAAATTAAGCCTGACTGGTTCCGGTTTCAAACCATCCCTGATCACCTCAGGCGCTCTTGAGCCGATTTCTTCAGGAAGATAACTTATAAACCCGTAATATAAATCACGTTCCCCGGAGATCAGAGTATAATATTTGCTCTTAGCTCCGCCGGCACTGACCAGCAGGCAGACCAGGGCAGGAATAAAAATAGCAAACAGGATTTTTCTCATTTTTATCTCCTTTTTTATTATACAGCATAAAACATGCCATTTCCCAGAAATGATTTTAGCCGGGAAGAATCCTGCTTCTTAATCTCTTCAATGTCCCCACCGGATTACAACTGTCGCCCGGGATAAAATCCAGGCCGGCAGGATTAAATCTGTTGATTTTCGGGTGTGACAGGGGGTAGAATGAATTCAGGATGGCCAGAATAGAACAGCTCATAAACCTGGTTTACAGGCATCTGCCTGGAGCCGTCGCAGTGGTGGTGGCTATCTGGCTGTTATTTCCCTTCATCAGAATAGATCGCGCCGATTATAATCAGGGAAAAATCCTGGCCTACCGGCTGATTTTCGGGTTGACCATTCTGATAGTGATGCTCGGCAAAATGGGCTTCGACGTATTTTTCCCGCAGGGGATAGCCAAGCCTGTTTCCAGCACAAAATCCGTGTTGTTTCTGATTTTCGGGATTCTCCTGCTGGCTTTTGTGGTTTACATCATCGTCCAGGCTGGCTCGCTGTTTATGACCAGCTATCCTGACACGACAACCCTCAATTATTAGCCTGAACTGAATCCCCTGTATAACAGGGACTTCTCTTTTGCCTTTTCAATCAATTAATCCAGGTCAGCAGACTGAACTAAAATTTTTCCATTCTGAATCGCCCGGAAGCAGAAGCTTAATAACCAGACGGTCCCTGGCTCCAGTTTATTATTTTCAGATTTAACACCAAGAAGACAGAACAACAAACAGACCGGCTACTTGAAAATATTCCGGTTCCTGATATACAGATACAGGGCCGCCAGCAGGTAAAGGGCCGTCACCAGTCCCTCGGTCAGCGGGGCCAGTTCAAAAAGCTGTCCGGTAAAATTTATCATAAAATGAAGCAGGATTGCGGAGAGTGTGCTGCGCTGGTTCTTAAAAAAGACATAGGTAAAAATCACTGATTTGGGGAAAAGGTCAACGAAGTAAAAAGCCAGAAGCAAAGGATTCCCCGCCTTCGACTGAAGAGGATATCCCAAACCT
>FWWL01004526.1_pt1 | contig 23326 bp, 18 predicted proteins | sample 2228331 | NCBI WGS metagenome assembly FWWL01 (sample SAMEA103939775, study PRJEB20133) | metagenome | reverse complement strand
TCCCAGGCGAGCAGGTACCAGTCGGTCACTGGATCGAACCGTGCGCTCTGCCCGTGCAACAGTCGCTCGCGACGTAGCTTGAGGACCTCGCTGCGCGCGAGATCGAGCGCGGTCTCCGGACGCAGCACGAGCGGCTTTCCGGTCTTCGGATCGATCTCGCTCGTGAAGACCGGCCATCGCGCGGAGATGACGGAGAGCGCTGGCCCGTAGGCTGCGAGCAAGAGATCCACCCCACCGATACCGAGCGCGGCCAGTTCCTGCGCTCGCTCGCGCACGCGGCGGGTCAGCTCACCGCGCAGATCGTCCCACCAGACCGGCCCGTCGCCCGGCGGGCGCTTGCGGCAAGCGAGCAGGATGGTACTCTGGGCCGCGTTCTTCTTGGCCTGGTGGAGGCTGTGCTCGCTCTCGGTATGCACCGGCCAGGAAGAGACGATCTGGAAGCCGGCCTCGATCCCGCGAGCGAGCGCCATTGGGCGGGGGCTGACACGCTGCCCGGCGACCCATCGGCGCCGCGCGGGACGACCCCGCTTGCTGCGCATGTTACCGCACCGCCCGCGCTTGCCCGGCGGCTGGCGCAAGTGCTGGTGGCCGAAACCGACGACAGCCAGCCGCTCGCGGTCGGGCAGCGGCTGGTGACGCTGATGGGCGTGCTGCGTCGCTGGGACGGCTATGTCGCACGCTCGGGCGGCGCGGCGGCTGCGGAGCGACTGGAGCGGGTCAACCGGCTGCACGCAATCGAGAAAGCGCGTCCCGCCGCCGTCCGCGCGGTCGATGCCGCCGATGCCGAGCTGAGGCGGATCGAGGCCGAGATCGCCGAAGCGAAGCGCGCCGCATCGGATTGCCGACGCCTGCTCGACAGCGCCGAAACCAGCGGGCGCGAGGCCGCCCGCGCCGAAGACCGCGCCGCCGCCGCACTCGAACGCCTCGATGCTCAGCGCGCCGATCTTGAAGGGCGGCGCGCGCGCACGGTTGCGGAGCAGGAGGAAGCCGCAGGCGAGGTCGCCCGGGCCGAGGCCATCCGCGCCGCGCTGCCCGATGGCAGCGAGACCCGCGCCAAGGTCGGCGCACTGTCGTCCGAAGCCGAATTGCGCCGCACCGCAGCCGCGACCGCGCGGGCCGAGCGTGGCGCGCTGGAACGCGATATCGCCGCCGCACGCGAGCGCGTTGCCGCCGCCCAGGCCGAACGGCGAAGCTGGACTTCCCGCGCGGGCGAGGCCGCGCGCCGCATCGCAGAGATGGACGCCCGCGCAATCGAGCTTGCCGAAGCCTCGGAAGCACTGGCGACCCGCCCGGCCGAACTGGACGCATCGGTCAGCGAGGCCGAACGCGCGAGCGAGGAAGCCCGGATCGAAAGCGCCGCCGCCCAGCTGGCCGAGCGTGAGGCCGAAGCCGAACTGCGCGACACCGAAGCTGCCGTCCGCGCTGCCGGCGACGCCTTGGGCGAAGCGCGCGAGCAACGCGCCGGTGCCGTCGCGCGCGCCGAGAATCACGATCTGCGCCGGGTCGAGATGAACCGCCTGTCGGGTGAGCGTTTCGAATGTCCGCCGCCCGTCCTGTCGCAACGCGTCGGCTTCGACCCCGAGAGCGTGCGCGGACCACAGGATGAATCCGCCGCGCACGACCGCCTGATCGCCGAGCGCGAGCGGATCGGCCCAGTCAACCTCGTCGCCGAAACCGAGCTCGCCGAACTCACCACCGCCGCGCAGACCGCCGCCGCCGAACGCGACGAGCTGATTCAGGCGGTACACCGGCTGCGCGGCAGCATCGGCACGCTGAACCGCGAAGGGCGCCAACGCCTGCTCACCGCGTTCGAGGCGGTCGATCAGCATTTCCGCCGCCTGTTCACCACCCTGTTCAACGGTGGCCAGGCGCATCTCGCACTGATCGACTCCGACGATCCGTTGGAGGCGGGGCTGGAGATCATGGCCCAGCCCCCGGGCAAAAAGCTTCAGTCGCTGACCCTGCTTTCGGGCGGTGAGCAGGCGTTGACCGCCGTGGCGCTGATCTTCGCCCTGTTCCTCACCAATCCCGCCCCGATCTGCGTCCTCGACGAGGTCGACGCGCCGCTCGACGACGCCAATATCGAGCGCTTCTGCGACCTGCTCGAAGCGATGACGCGCGAAACCGCGACTCGCTACCTGATCGTCACCCATAACGCCGCGACGATGAGCCGCATGCATCGCCTGTTCGGCGTCACCATGGTCGAGCGCGGCGTCAGCCGCCTCGTCTCGGTCGACCTGGGCGGCGCCGAATCGCTGCTGGCGGCGGAGTGATGCGCAGCGACGTTCATTATTTCTCGGTCGCGGATATCGCGCCGATACGGCGGCTTCTCGGCAAACTCGCACGCCCCTCGCTGCGCTCGGTCGCGATCCTCGTGACCATCACCGCATCACTCGGGCTGCTGGCACTTGTAGTAGGCGAGGCTAAGCTGGTCGCCATTCCAGGGGTGGCGGTGGCGATCGCCGCTGTCGCATGGCTGACGCCCAGCCTATCTCGCCGGACGCTCGAGCAATGGATCGACCAGCACGCTCTCTGCGCGCCCTTCACGGCATGGGATGATGTCGAAATCCGTAATGGCGGATGCATTCACGGGACGGATAGCGTGTTTCCGTGGAAGTCGATCCGTGCCGCGATCGCCAGCCCCCACTACATCATTTTGCTATCGCGCTGCGGCCCGCTGATCGTTCCGCAACGGGCGCTCGACGCGGAGCGCGCGGCGGATCTGCTGCGCCAGCTGGCCACCAACGGGATCGCGGTGCGCCTTGCCGGCTGACGCGATCCCCGCGCCGCGTCCCACCCGCTTCCGCCTCGCCTTGTTCGGGTTCGGGGACTTTGCGTTCAATCTCTACTGGCAGAGCGCGATGCTCTTCCTGCTGTTCTACTACACCGACGCCTTAGGGCTGCCGGTGGGGGTGGCGGCGACGATCTTCCTTGCGGCATCGGTGTGGGACGGGATTGCGAACTTCGCCGCCGGGCTGCTCGCCGACCGGCATGAGCCGCGCGGGGGACTCGGGCGCTTGCTTGCGCTCGGCGGGGCGCCGCTCGGGCTTGGCTTCATGCTTGCCTATCTCCCGCCGCTCGTGCCCGGCTATTGGGGGATGGCGGGCATTTTTGCGGGCCATATCCTCTTCCGCACCGCCTATGCCTTTTTGAACGTCCCCTATCTGGCGATGAGCGCGCGGGTCAGCGCCGACAGTAATGACCGCGCCTTCGTCGCCGGCGTGCGCATGCTGTCGGGCACGCTCGCCGCGATCGTCGTCGCGCTCGGCACCGTTCCGCTGGGCTCGGGTCTGCTCGGCGTAGAGGCAGCGGCGGACGCCTATTTCGGCGCGGCGATCCTGTTCGCACTCGCCGGAGCGGCGATCCTTGCGGTGGTCGGTGCCAGCTATCGCGAAGCCGATGTGCCCGAGCGCGCCGCGGCGGTTCCGGTGCTGACCGCATTGCGCGTGATCGCCGCCAACCGCGCCTTCGTCACGCTCAACCTCGCAATGATGGCGGTCATCGTCGCGGTGACGATTCTCAACAAGTCGGTCCTCTATTACTTCAAATATTTCCTGCACGACGAGGCGAGCGGGCAGCTGGCGCTCGCGTCGATGAGCGTGGTCAGCGCGGTGTCGGTCCCGTTGTGGATGTTGCTCCGCCGCCGCATCGGCGCGCGCGGGCTGTGGTTCCTTGCCGCCGGGCTTGCCAGCGCAGGGCTCGCGGCATTCGCCCTGTTCGATATCCACCGCGCGGGGGTGATGCAGGCCTATCTGATGGCGATGCAGGCGATGATCGTCGGGCTCAATTTCGTGTTCTGGGCGATGCTGCCCAACACGATCGAATATGGCGAGCAGCGCACCGGCCTGCGCGTCGAGGGCGCGGTGTTCGGCATGGCGGCGCTGCTGCAACGCGTCGCGATCGGCATCGCCACCGCGATTATCGGCTTTGGCTTCGATGCCGCGGGCTATGTCGCCAATGTCGAGCAAAGCGCGGCGACCCTGACCGCAATGCGCCTGACGATCGGCGCGGTCCCGCTCGCCTTCCTGGTGTTCTCGTGTCTGATGATGGCGCTCAACCCGTTGGCGCGCGGCACGCACGCGCAGATCGTTCGCGACCTACGGCGATAATTCCCCCAAATTCGGCACCGCCCCGGGGGAGGAGGGGGAGCTGGAGCGGTGCCGAATCCCGGACCAGGTCCGGGGCGCGCGGCCGTCAGGCCGCTGCGAGGGTAAAGGTCGAATGCACGCCCTGCGCTTCCGCCGAGGGCGCGATCCACACGTCGAACAGGCCCGGCTCGACCGTGGGCTTCAGGTCCATGCCGATGAACTGCAGGTCGCGGCGGCGCAGCACAAAGCGCACCGTCTCGCTCGCGCCGGGGGCCAGCGCCAGCTTGCGGAACGCCTTGAGCTCACGCACCGGACGGGTGATGCTCGCCGCGCGGTCGCGGATATAGAGCTGCACCACTTCTTCGATCGCCCGGGTGCCGCGATTGGTGATCGTCGCGGTGAAGGCGATCTCGCCGTCCCACGACAGCGTTCCCTGTTGCGGGGCCAGACCCGCATATTCGACCTTGCCATAGGTCAGGCCGTGACCGAACGGATAGAGCGACGAGTTGGGGCTGGTCCGCCAGCGGGTCTTGTAGGGCTCGAGCTTGTCGTCGCTCGGGTTCGGGCGGCCGGTCGGCTTGTGCGCATAATGATAGGGCTGCTGCCCCGATTCGCGCGGGAAGCTGATCGGCAGACGCGCCGAGGGGCTATAGTCGCCGAACAGCACGTCGGCGATGGCATTGCCGCTCTCCGACCCCAGGAACCAGGTCACGAGGATCGCGGGTGCGTTCTTGACCGCCCCTTCCAGCGCCAGCGCGCGGCCGTTCTTGAGCAGCACCACGATCGGCTTGCCGGTCGCGGCGACCGCTTCGGCCAGCGCCATTTGCGGTGCAGGAACGGTAATGCTGGTGCGCGACTGCGCCTCGCCCGACATGTTCTCGCTCTCGCCGATCGCGAGCAGCACAACGTCCGCCGCATTCGCCGCCGCCACTGCCGCCGCAATCCCACCGTCGAGCGGTTCTTCGACCTTGGAGCCGAGCGCGACCGTCACCGGCGCATCCTTGCCCAGCGCGTTGCGCACGCCGGTCGCCAGATCGATCGCCTGCTTGTTGTCGCCATAGACGCACCACGGACCATTGAGGTCGTGCTGCCCCTCCGCGAACGGACCGATGATCGCGATCTTCTTGCCCGATTTCGGCAAAGGCAGCAGGTCGCCGTCATTCTTGAGCATGACGATCGAGCGCTTGCCCGCCTCACGTGCGAGCGCGAGATTTTCCTTGGTGCGGCTGCGCGCCGCTTCACGCTTTTCATCGATGCGGCGGAACGGATCCTCGAACAGGCCAAGCTTGGCCTTGAGCGCCAGCACCTTGCGGACCGATTCATCAAGCCGCGCCATCGATACCTCACCCTTTTCAACCAGGTCGGGCAGGTGATCGCGGTAGAAGCCGCTGGTCATGCTCATGTCCACGCCGGCCATGAAGGCGAGCTTGGTCGCCTCACGCGCGTCGGCGGCATAGCCGTGCGCGATCATTTCCATGTCGCCGGTGTAGTCGGACACGACGAAGCCGTCGAAGCCCCATTCGTCGCGCAAAATTTTGCGCATGAGCCATTCATTGCCGGTCGCCGGAACGCCAGAAATCTCGTTGAACGCGGCCATTGCGGTCGGCGCACCGGCCGCGAATGCAGCCTGGAAGGGCGGGAAATAGACTTCGCGCAACGTCCGTTCGGACACGTCGACGGTGTTATAGTCGAGCCCGGCCTCCGCCGCGCCATAGGCAGCGAAATGCTTGGCGCAGGCCATCATCGTGTCGATCGCCTTGAGGCTCTTGCCCTGGAATCCACGCACGCGCGCTTCGGCGAACAAATTGCCGAGAAGCACATCCTCGCCCGCACCCTCGACCCCGCGGCCCCAGCGCTGGTCGCGCGCGATGTCGACCATCGGCGCAAAGGTCCAGTCGATGCCCGCAGCCGCCGCCTCGAACGACGCGGCAGCCGCCGCCTTTTGCGCAAGCAGCGGCTCAAAGCTCGCCGCCTCGCCCAGCGGGACCGGGAAGATGGTCCGGTGGCCATGGATGATGTCGGCGGCGAAGATCAGCGGAATCTTGAGCCGTGAGTCCTTCATCGCCGCAGTCTGCATGATGCGGCACATGCGGGCATTGTTGCCGTTGAACACGCCGGTGATCCGACCCTGACGCACTTCGTCGACCTGCTGCGCGAAGTTTGCGTTGGAGCCGCTCGGCGGGTTCATCGCGATCGCCGCGCCGCCGCCCCAGGCGGACGCCATCAGGCTGAGCTGCCCCGCCTTTTCGGCGAGCGTCATCTTGGCGATCAGCGCGTCAACGAAACCGGGGACCTCGATCTTCGCGGCCTCGCCCATCAACGCCCGCGCCGGGCTGTGCAGCCATGCGGCGACCGCACCTGCGCCCATCAGAGCGGCGCGGCGGGAAATCCGGGTGTCGAACATGGTGATCCTCTCCTGAACGGGTTGCACCGGCAAGCGTATGCGAAATAACAATGGCTGGCGCGCGCCGAATTGACGGCGTCGCGGCAAACCGTAACCGGTTACATGACGCCTAACGAACGCGTTTGCAATCGGGAATGACCCGGTAGAGAAGAACGTTCTCAAAATGGGGGGACAAGACGAGATGGGCGAGGCGACGATTCGGGATGTGGCACGGCACGCACAGGTGTCGATCGCCTCGGTCTCGCGCGCGCTCAATGGCTTGGGCAACGTCCGCGCCGAGACGCGCGAGCGGGTGATCGCCGCCGCTGCCGAGCTTGGCTATGTCCCCCATGCCGGTGCGCGCAGCCTCAGCCTGGCGCGCGCGCACGCGATCGGCGTCGTTTTGCCCGACTTGCATGGCGAGTTCTTCAGCGAGTTCGTCCGCGGCATGGACCGTGAGGCAAGCCGGCGCGGCTATGTGATGCTGCTGTCGGTGATGCACGACGATAGCGAGCAGGCGGCGGTGGCGCTGCGCGCGATGCGCGGTCGTGTTGACGGACTGGTGGTGATGGCGCCGCATTTGTCGGAAGGGATGCTGCGTCGCGCGCTGCCAACCGCGCTGCCCGCGCTGATCATCAACGGGCCGCGCAGCATTGCCGATATTGCCACTGTTCGGCTCGACAACGCCACCGCGACCGAGGCGATGGTCGCGCATCTGGTTGCCACCGGGCGCCGCCGGATCGTCCATATCGCCGGGCCGGACGGGAATATCGATGCGGACGAGCGCGCCACCGCATTCCGCGCCAGCATCGCGCGGCACCTGCCCGGGACCGAGCCGATCGTGCTGCCCGGCGACTTCGCCGAAGAGGGCGGAGAGGCTGTCGCACGCGCGGTAGCCGCGGGCGAGATCGCGTGCGACGCAGTGTTTGCTGCCAACGACATGATGGCGCTGGGCTGTCTTCAAGGGTTGCGCGCCGCCGGAATCGATGTGCCGGGACAGGTCGCCGTCGCTGGCTTCGACGATATCCCGCTCGCCCGCTATCTCGGCGTCACCACGATGCGTGTGCGGATTGCCGAACTGGGCGAGGAGGCGATCGGCCGGGTGATCAACGTGCTGGAGGGTGAAGGCGCCGACACGCGCGCCGAGCTTCATCAGGCCGAACTGGTCGTTCGGGCGACCAGTGCGGGTTAACGCACCCGCACTGGCTTGCTGCGTTTCGATACGCCGGCTTCGTTGAACGCCTCGACGGCCGCGTAATAGCCGACGCCCTTGTTGAGCGCGCGCAGGTCGAGGCGCGCCTGCGGGCCGTCACTCAGTTCGTCGGCAAAGACCTGATAGGTCAGCGTCAGCCGGTCCGGGCGGATCCCCCACATGACGTTGTACCCCACCGCCCCTGGCACCTTGCGCCAGCGCACCGTCGCATTGCGTTCGTCCGTGTCGCGCACCGCCGCCACCGCCCCCGGCATGGTGGGAGCTCGGCCATCGGCATTCCCGAACACCCGCAGGTCGTTGATCGCCAGATGCGCGCCGCCGATATGGCCATGGACGTACCGGACAAAGCGGACCTTGGCCGGCACCTCAAACTGGAAATAGGCGTTAGGCCGGTCGCGGCGCGGGGCTTCGGTCTCTGCGAGCTTTGACCAACTCTTGCCGTCGAGCGATCCCTCCAATGAGAACTCGGTATAGATGTCCGGCGCGTCGCCATAGCGACCGGACTTATAGTCGGCGAAATTGACCTGGATCGCGCGCACGCTCTTCGCCGCGCCCAGGTCCATCGTCAGCGTCTCACCCGGCTGTTTGCTGGCGGCGACCCAAAAGGTCCGCGGATTCTCGTCCGCCGCGCGGCTCGCGTCATATTCGCCCAGCGTCGAGGATGCGGTCAGCTTCTTGCGGTACGACAGCAGCATCCAGCCGGTGAACAGCCCCTCGATGTCCTCGACCTTCCCCTCCGGCATCCAGTGCGGGAAATCGCCGAAGCGCGATGAGGCCCACATCTGCCCATCCGCCTCGAACCGCGTGGGGAACAGGTTGATCCGCCGCTCGAACGTCCAGTTATGGCCGAGCCACGGCGTGCCGCTGTTCCACCAATTGCCGTGATGATCCTGCACCGTCGAGCCATGCCCCGCGCCTTCGACAAACCCGCCGGGCTTGTAGGCGACCGGGTTCCACGGCGCATAGGTGAACGGACCGAGCGGCGATTTCGCGGTGTAGGCGCCATTGGCATAGGCATTATACTCGGTGCCCGGTGCGCCATATTGCAGGTAGTAGGTCCCGGCGACCTTGGTCATCCAGGCGCCTTCCATGAACGGCTTGATCGGGGTGCCGTCGGGCAGGGTGCCCGAATGATCCTGTCCGAACCGCTCCCAGCCATGATTGTCGGGGTCGAGCTTGAACGCCTCGGTCGCGCGGCCCTTGTAGAACATCCGGCCGTCCTTGAACTCGATCCCGATGCCGTAGAGCGGGAACACGTTGGACGACCCCCAATAGAAGTACCATTTGCCGTCATCGTCCAGGAACAGCGCCGGATCCCATGGTCCGGGCGGCACATCACCGGGCTTCATGTTTGCCTCGCCACCCGGCCAGATCTGGCCAGGCAGGCGCGGCATGCGGCGGACGAAATAGTCGAGCTTGCCCGTCTCCGGCGCGTCGGAGACATAGACCGACCCCGGCTCCATCATCGACGGCATCAAATATAGTCGCTCGCCATCCGACCAGGCGGCGGGCGCCACGAACCCGCCCTTTTCCCAGCGGCTGGGGGTGATGAAGGTCCAGTCGATCAGATTGGTCGAGCGCCAATAGCCCTCGGCCAGCGTCTGGAAAAGATAATAAGCGCCCTTGTGGCGGATGATCACCGGATCGGCGCCGGTGCGGTACGAGATATCCTCGTTCACCTGCTCATAATTGTAGCGGTAATCGAGATCGATCGGATTGGCATAGCTGCGCTTGCCGGACTGAGCGCTCGCGGCGCCCGCCGTGCATAGGGCGGCCATCGCCAAAGCAAGGGTTGCACGCATCGATCATCTCCCAAACCTGCGCAGCGACGCGCTCGCCGAGACTGTAACCGGTTACAGTTTACAGCGAAACCCCGAAGGGTCGACCTGGACGTCGCCGCCCCGGCCGTTAGCCCCTCACTCCCACCAATAAGGGCGGCGCTTCGCGGTCCCGGTATCGACCTCGTTCATCGTGCGCGGGTCGTACATCCGCCCGCCCAGCATGACGCGGTTGATCTTGTCGCTGTTGCGGATGTCCGCTGTCGGATCGGCGTCGAGGACAAGCAGGTCGGCCAGCTTGCCCGGCTCCAGCGACCCGACATCCTTGGCGTAACCCAGCGATTTCGCCGAATCGATGGTACCCGCGCGCAACGCCTCGACCGGGGTCATGCCGCCGCGCACGAACGACCACAGTTCCCAATGCGCGCCGATTCCGGCCTGCTGCCCATGCGCGCCGATCGCGACCAGTTTGCCGGCCTGCATCACCTTCTTCGCCTCACGCGCATTGTCATCGTCGACGAAATTGCTCTCGGGTGCCTTGGTCACCCGCATCGTGTCGGCGCGCAGCTGCGCCGGGGGCGTGTGCACCATCAGCGGGTTTTCCCAGACATTGGTCGCCTGCCGCCAATAGGGATCACCGGCGAGGCCGCCATAGGTGACGACCAGGGTCGGGGTGTAGTTGGTGTCGCTCTGCCCAAAGAACTGCAGCACATCCTTGTAGAACACCTCGCCGGGCACATTATGCTCCAGCGTCGAATTGCCATCGGCGATCAGGTTCATGTCCATGCCGAACAGCGACCCGCCCTCGGCCACCACCTGCATGCCCTCCGCCCGTGCGGCGGCGACCACCATCTGGCGCTGTTCGCGGCGCGGCTGGTTGTAGTTCTTCACCGAGTATGCGCCCTGCGCCTTCAGGCGGCGGACATGATTGAGCGCGTCGTCATAGCTGTCGATCTGCGCATAGACCCCGGCGTTCTTCGCGCCATAAATGATCTCGCCGGTCGAAAAGATGCGGGGGGCGAGGATCTTGCCGGCCTGCTGCATCTCCGCCGCGGCAAAGACATGTGCCGCCTGGCTCGACGGGTCGTGCAACGTGGTGGTGCCGAGCGCGAGGTTCTGGAGCAGTGACCAGTTCTGCTGGGGGATCAGCTCATCGGTGCCATAGGGACCATGCGCGTGCGCATCGACCAGACCCGGGATGATCGTCTTGCCAGTAACGTCGATGGTCTTGATCCCGGCTGGCAGCTGGATCGCGGCAGTCGGGCCGACCTGAACAATGCGGTCCCCCTCGATCACGATGGTGCCATTCTCGATCACCCCGCCATCGGCACCCGCCATGGTGACGATCCGCGCGCCGGTGAGCGCGACCGTGCCGCTCGCCTTGGCGGCCTTGACCTCCATCGCCATCGACGCGGTACGCGGGGTCACGGTGACCTTGGCACCGCCGGGAGCCGAGGCGAAAAAGGCGCTGCGGTCGGCGGTGTAGAGCGTCGGACCGAGGCTCCAGTGCAGCCGCGCGCCGTCGCCCGACCAGGTGATGTAATCGCCGCCATCGCTGCTGACGCGCACCACCGGGAGCGCATCGCCACGCGGCGCGACGGTCACCTGCTGCCCACCGGGCATCAACGGCATCGCGAACACCTGATAATTCTGGCGGAAGGCGACGCTCTTGCCATCCGGCGCGACGACGAACTCGTTCGCCAGCTCGCCGGCCGCATGGACGCGCTTTGCCTCGCCATTGAGGTCGGTGGAAACCAGCTGCAGCTTCTCGCCACCCTCGACCATGAAGATGCGGTCGTTCGATGCGCCATAGTGCGGGCGCGACAGGCTGCGCGTGACCATCACCGGCGTGCCGCCAGCGGTCGCGACGCGATAGACGCCGGGATTCTCACCCCATTTGGGCGCAGTCAGCCCGCCGCCATCGCCCTTCTCAAACACGATCGTCTTGCCGTCGGGAGAGAATTGCGGGCGCGCATAATGGCCCGGCTGCTGCGTCACGCTCCGCGCCGCGCCGCCCGAAGCGGCAACCACGCGGATCGACCCAAGGCTTTCGTCATTCCACTGGACGAACACGATCGAACGCCCGTCGCGCGACCAGGCCGGGAACAGCTCCGTCCCCGCGCCATCGGCCAGGTTGGTCAACCGCTTGGCCGTTCCGCCCGCGACCGGCTTCACCCACAATTTGCCCAGGCTCTCGAACACCAGCTGGCTGCCATCGGGCGAGACGGTGGCGAAACGCGGCATCTTGGTCGTGAAGCTTGCCGGGGCGACCGCAATCTGCGGGTGCGGTGCATCGGCGACGGCGCGGGTATCGGCGACGCGGAACGGGATCACCGCCGCATTTGCGCCGTTCGCATCGACGCGGCGGATCTTGCCGCCCGCCCAAAACACGATCGACTTGCTGTCGGGCGTCCAGTCGATGTTGGGATAGACGCCGGTGACCGCCCAGGTTTCCTGCACGTCCTGATCGAGCGCGCCATAGACGATGCGCTCGGCACCGCTCGCCATGTCCTTGACCCACAGCTTCGACTTGCCCGCCTCACGCCGGACGAATGCGATCGACTTGCCGTCGGGCGAAGGCGCGGGACGCACTGATCCACCCAGCCCCGACACCGCAGTCGTCGTCTCGCCGGTCTCGAGGTCATAGCGCTCGATATTGAACAGGTTGGTGTTCGAATCCTGCGCATATTCGAAGATCGGGCCGGACGTAATGTTACGGGTGAAATACACGCCCTTGCCATCCGCCGAATAGATCGGCTCGCCGAGTTCCTTCTGGTGCCTCTCGTTCGGGCGCTTGACCAGCTGCACGCCCGCGCCGCCCGAGACGTGGTAGAGCCACACCTCACCGGTGCCGAGCGAGCGGCCCGTGGTGAAATGCTTCTTCGCGACGATATACTGCCCGTCCGGCGACCAGCTCGGCTGGTTGAGCAGGCGGAAATCCTCCTTGGTCAGCTGACGCTTGTCGCTGCCATCGGCATTCATGATCCAGATATTGTCGCCGCCGCCACGGTCGGAGGTGAAGGCGATACGGCGGCCATCGGGCGAAAAGCGCGGATGCACCTCCCACGCCATGCCCTCGGCGATTCGCGTCGGCGTGCCGCCCGCGATAGGCATGGTGTAGATGTCGCCAAGCAGCGCAAAGGCGACGCTCTTGCCGTCCGGGCTGACATCGACATCAATCCAGGTGCCTTCGTCGGTGTCGATCTGCGCCTGCTTCAGCGTCGCGCCCTGTGGCGCGTTGACGTCCCATTTCGGCTTTTCGGCGGGCTTATCCTGCGCGTTTGCCTGACCAATGACAAAAAGCGCGGCGAGGACGCCGGCAACCGACTGACGCATATGGGACTCCCTGACTATGTTCTGGGAGCGATTGGTAACGGGCGAAACCGGACCCGTCACCCGCGCTTCGTCGAAAACTAGCGCTTCAGCAGGAAGACGGCATGTTCGGCGCGGAAATTGGCGGCGGCGGAGCTGGTCAGCTGGTCGCCCGACAGGAACCAGGCTCGCTCAACCGTAATCCCGCGCTCGCGCACGAACGCGCGGAAATCGTCGATCGTCACGTGGTGGATATTGGGCGTTTCGTACCAGGGCACGGGCAGGAGCCGCGTCACCGGCATCCGCCCGCCCCACAGCAGCGACACCCGCACCCGCCAATGGGCAAAATTGGGGAAAGACACGACCGCACGCTCGCCGATCCGCAGCAAATGATCGAGCACGACATGCGGCCGCATCGTCGTCTGCAGCGTCTGGCTGAGGATCGCATAGTCGAAGCTGGCGTCGGGATAATCGGCAAGATCCGTGTCGGCGTCGCCTTGAATCACCGACAGCCCGCGCCCGACCGCCGACGCCACATTATGCGCGTCGATCTCCAGCCCACGCGCGTCGCACTGCCGCTGGTCGCGCAGCGCCGCCATCAGCGCCCCGTCGCCGCACCCGACATCGAGCACCCGGCTGCCCGGCGCGACATTGGCCGCAATGATCGCCAGATCGGGGCGAAGTTCGCTCATTCGCCCGCCCTCAGAAAGCCGTCGACCACCCGGTTCAGCTCGGGCGCCTCCAGCAGGAAGGCGTCATGGCCGAAGGGTGAGGAGAGCTCGACAAAGCTGACCGGCGCGCCCGCTGCATTGAGCGCGTGTACGATCGCACGCGAATCGCGGGTGGGATAGAGCCAGTCGGTGTCGAAGCTGACGAGGCAGAAACGCGCCTTGGTCTCGCGAAACGCATTGGCGAGCACCCCGCCATGCTCCTCGGCCAGATCGAAATAGTCCATCGCGCGGGTGATGTAGAGATAGGCATTGGCGTCGAACCGGTCGACAAAGCTCAGCCCCTGATGGCGCAGATAGGATTCGACCTGAAAATCCGCGTCGAAGCCGAAGGTCTTGGCCTCGCGCGCCTGCAGCTTGCGCCCGAATTTCTCGGTCAGCCCCGCCTCGGACAGATAGGTGATGTGCGCCGCCATCCGCGCGACGGCGAGGCCCGATGCAGGGGGCTCGCCCTCATAATAGGCGCCGCCATTCCAGCGCGGATCGGCCATCACCGCCTGTCGCCCGACTTCGTGGAAGGCGATATTCTGCGCCGAATGTCGCGCGGTTGAGGCGATCACCACCGCCGCCTCAACCCGGTCGGGGAAGGTGGCGGGCCAGCTCAGCGCCTGCATGCCGCCCATCGACCCGCCGACCACGGCCTTGAGCCTTGCTACGCCGAGATGGTCAAGCAGCATCGCCTGCGCCCGCACCATGTCGCGGACGGTGATGACGGGGAAGCTCATCCCCCAGGGCGCACCAGTCGCCGGATTGACCGTCGCCGGGCCGGAAGACCCCATGCAGCTGCCCAGCACATTGGCGCAGACGATGAAGTGCCGCGCGGGGTCGATCGGCTTGCTCGGCCCCACCATGCGGGTCCACCAGCCGGGCTTGCCGGTGATCGGGTGGTCCGACGCGACATGCTGGTCGCCGGTCAGCGCGTGGCAGATCAGGATCGCATTGCCACCATCCGCCGCGAGCGTGCCATAGGTCTCATAGGCGATCTCGACCGGCGACAGCAGCACGCCCCCATCGAGGCGCAGCGGCCCCGAAAGCGTCACGCGGCGGTCGAGGCCAAAGCGCACATCGTCGGACATCGCCGCGTGCCTAGAAGCCGCGCGGCGTAGGTTCAAGCGGTTCGCGTGGGGATGGTCCGCCCGAGAATCGCCTGCGCAGCCAACCTGCCGGTCTGCGCCCCGCCATTCATGTAACCGGGGAAGGCATCGGAGAGATGCTCGCCGGCGAAGATGACACGGCCGAGCGCCGGGGCCGACTGCACTGCCGCGCCGTCCTCGCCCTCCATCCACAGCAACGACCCGAAGCGGGTGAGGTGTCCGGGCGGATAGCTACCATAGGAGCCGCCGATCAACGGATCGCGATGCCAGGCGGTTCGCCGCACCGGCGCGTCGGCGCAGGCAGCGGCAAGATCGCCGAGCGCCGCGCCCGCATCCGACGCATAACGCTTCGCCAGCGCGCGTGCCGACTCCGGCGCTGCGGTCGCGTCGCCGCCGAGATACCAGGTCCACACCGGTGGACCGTCCACGCCGCGCACGCTGCCGTCCCAGCCGCTCGCCCAGCTGGCGTGGACGCCGGCGTGCCACACATCGCCGCCGGACCCGATCGCGTCACGCCAGCGTGGCGAATCCGCCACGGCCAGCACCTTCTCGTTCCGGCCCAGCGTCATGGCACCGATAAATCTCCGCCACGTGGTCGGCAGCGGCACCGCAAAGTCGATCCGACGCGCCACCGGCGCGGGCACCGCAACGATCACCACGTCGGCGTGCGCCGTGGAGCCATCGGAAAAGCTCAGACGCACACCACCGGTCGCTCGCTGCACGCGGCGCAGCCTGCGCCCGGTTTCGATCTGATCCGCATGGCGGTTGCCCAGCGCATCGATCAGCGTGCTGCTGCCCCCAGCAATGGCATAGCGCTCATCCGATCCGCCCAAAATGTCGGCACGTTCGCCGTTCACCGTCGGCAGGTTGAACAGCAACGAAATCGCCGAGGTTGCATCGGGCTCCGCACCATATTCGGTGCGCCCGGTCGTTTCGAGCAGACCGCGCACCCAGGGTGCGGACAGCAGCGCCCCGTGGCGATCGAGATAGTCGGCGACCGACATCGCGTCGAATGCGCGCAACGCGACGGGGTCGGCGTCAATCCGGTCGGCGTCGTGACCGATCTGTGCGGCAATCGGCGCCAGCGCGTCGGCCAGCTCCGCTTCCGCCACCGTGCGGCCACCAGCGACGACGATGCTGCGATGCGGATCGACCTTCCGATCGAACAGCGCGATGCCGAAACGCGTGGCGAGCATCCGCATGTCATGATGGTCGCTGTTGACGAGCTGAGCGCCAAGTTCGAACGCAGGCTCGCCTGCCGCCTTCTGTGTGAACACACGCCCGCCCAACCGGCCGCCTGCTTCATAGAGCCTGGCATCGACCCCGGCTTCGCGCAGATGATGCAGCGCGGTCAGCCCCGCGATGCCGCCGCCGACGATTGCGACCCGACCGATGCCGGTGCGTGCGGGGGCCGCAGTCGGGATCGCAGCCGCCACACCGCCGGCGGCAAAGCCCTTGAGCAGCGCGCGGCGGGTCGCGCCGGGCTGGGCCGAAACCGGCGCAGCCTCACCCGCCGCGGCCAGATTCCGCCGCCGCGCCGCCGCCAATGCACTCCAAAATAAACCCCCGCTTCGCATCCAACCCCCGGTTTCGTTGCACCGGCGTTAGCGCCATGACCTTGCTATTGCGTAACCATTGGGCAAAGGGGTCGGCCATGACTGGACCGACCCCCAAGCCGTGGATCATGGACATTGCCCCCTATGTGCCGGGCAAGTCGAAGACCGATGATGGTCGCAAGGCGATCAAATTGTCGTCGAACGAAAATCCGCTCGGCACCTCGCCCGCCGCGCGCGCTGCGTTCGCAACCGCGGCAAACAGTCTTGAGCGCTATCCCGACGCCAGCGGCACCGAATTGCGTGAGGCGCTGGCGACTAAGCACGGGCTCGATCCCGACCGGATCATCTATGGCAATGGGTCGGACGAGGTGCTGCACCTTGCCGCAGGCGCGTTCGCCGGGCCGGGCGACGAGATCATCTATGTGAACTACGGCTTCACCGTGTACCCGATCGCGACCAAGCGCGTCGGCGCGGTGCCGGTGGTCGCGCCGGACAAGGATTATGCGACCGATGTCGACGCGATCCTGTCCTGCGTGACCGACAAGACGCGGATCGTGTTCATCGCCAATCCGAACAATCCGACCGGCACCCATGCCAGCCGCGAAGAGATTGCCCGCCTCCACGCCGGGCTGCGCGACGACATTCTGCTCGTCCTCGACCATGCCTATGCCGAATATATCGATGGCGACATCGACGATGGCGGGATGGATCTGGCGATGACCGCGCCCAATGTGCTGGTCACGCGCACCTTCTCCAAAATGTACGGCCTCGCCGCCGAGCGGATCGGTTGGGGCTATGCCAGCCCTGCGATCATCGAGGCGATGCACCGCATCCGCCTGCCGTTCAGCATCACCATCGCTGGGACCGCCGCCGCGATCGCCGCGCTCAATGACGACGACTTCGTCGCGCGCTGCAAGGCGGAGAATGCGAAGTGGCGCCGCTGGTTCAGCGACGAGATCGCCAAGCTCGGCAATGCTGGCCTTCGCGCAGTGCCGAGTCAGGCGAACTTCGTGCTGGTGCTGTTCGAGGGAAAGCTGACCGGCGAGGCGGCCTATAAGGGGCTGATGGACGCGGGCTATATCGTCCGCTGGCTGCCCGGCCAGGGCCTGCCCCATGGGCTGCGCATCACCATCGGCAATGAGGAGGAGACGCGCGCGGTCGCGGCGATCCTGCAGCAGCTGGTGGCCGCCGCCGACGCCGAATGAAGCGGTTCGGCATCATCGGCTTCGGCCGGTTCGGTCAGCTCGCCGCGACGCATCTGCGCGACCATTTCACGGTGGTCGTGCATGATTCGCGCGACGTGGCGGAGGATGCGGCGCGGATCGGCGTCGCCGCTGACACGCTCGGGGCAGTCGCCGCGTGTGATGTCGTGATGCTGGCGGTGCCGGTGCAGGCGATCGAGCGGACGCTCGCCGCCATCGCCCCGCACGTCCGCCCCGGCGCGCTCGTCGTGGACGTGGCATCGGTCAAGATGCTGCCCGCGCGCTGGATGGCAGAGGTACTGCCCGAGAGCGTCGATATCGTCGCCACCCACCCCTTGTTCGGCCCGCAGAGCGCCCGGCGCGGGCTGGCGGGACAGCCTTTGGTGGTGTGCCCAGTGCGCGGCGAGCGTCACCATCGCGTCGCCGAATTCGGGCGCAAGCTCGGCCTAAAGGTTTCGATCACCAGCGCAGAGGAACATGATCGCGAAATGGCCTATGTCCAGGCGCTCACGCACCTCATCGGCCGGACGCTCGTCAATATCCGCATCCCGGACGAGGAGCTGAAGACCGACAGCTACCAGCATCTGCTGGAGCTGTGCGCGCTGATCGGTGACGATAGCGAGGAGCTGTTCTTCGCGATCCAGAACCTCAACCCGTTCGCGGGCGAGATTACGCAACAGTTCATCGGCGAGGCGAACGCTCTACTAGCTCGCGCGCTGAAGGCCGGAAACCGCGGCGCTACAGATTAAACCTCGAACGCGTTGATCCCACGATGTACCGCCGCCTCGATTTCCTCGCGCGGTAGGCCCGGGGGGAGTGGCTCGCCATAGCGGAAGGTAACGGTGCCGGGACGCTTCGGTCCCTTGCGCGGCCAGACCTTCCCCGTCTCGCACGCCACTGGCACGACCGGCAGTCCGATTGCCCGGTAGAGCCCAGCAAAGCCCGAACGTAACGGCGGCGTCTCCCCGGGCGGTGTGCGCGTGCCCTCGGGAAAGATCACCACCGACCGCCCCTCGGCGACCGCAGCGCGGGCTTCCTTCATCATCGCGCGCAGGGCCTTTGCCGATCCGGCACGGTCGATCACGATCACGCCATAGCGCCGCGCAACCCAGCCCCAGATCGGGATGCGCGCAAGTTCCTGCTTCATCACGATTGCTGGCGCATCGAGCATCGCCGCCATGGCCAGCGTCTCGTACATCGCCTGATGCTTCACCGCGTAGAGTGCCGGGCCATCTTCGCGCCGCCCCTCGACCGCGACCCGGATGCCGAGAATTTGGTGCGCGAGCAGCAACCCAAGCCCCGCCCAGGCCATCGAATATCGGCGCAGCGTGACCGTCCCAAACAGCGCCACCACCGGAGCGGCCAGCACGATCGGCACCGAAAGGCCATAGAAGATGATCGAATAGATCAGCGTGCGGATGCGGTCAGCCATTGCCGATCCCGAACAGCAAGGCGAAGCGACGCACCAGATATTTGTGGTATTCGCGCAGCAGCATCGACCAGCTTGCGGTGGTGCGCACGCCATCGCCACGAATCTCGACATCGGGGCCGAGCGCATTGGCGAGTTCGAGCTTGGCGCGCGGGACATGCCAGTCGGCGGTAACCAGCCGCACCGATTTGTAACCGTGCTTCGCAACCCAGGCGGCGGTCTCATCGGCGTTCGACCGGGTGTCGACCGCCTCATGCCCCAGGTCGATGCAGCAGCGGAACAGGCGCGGCGACGTCTTGTATTCGACCGCCAGCTCGATCGGGCGCACAGTCGGGTCCGTGCCGGTGATCAGCATCCGTTTCGCGCTCTTAGCCTGAAGCAGCGCGATCCCGCGATCGATCCGACCCGGCCCCCCGGTCGGAACCACGATTGCGTCGGTTTTCACCTCAGCGTCGAGCGGCTTGCCGAGCGACAGCATGAACAGCCCGAAGCCGATCGCCCAGGCCAGCACCAGCAGAAGCGGGATGCGCCAGATCACAGCGTGCGCCCCAGCGTCCGCAGCACCGCCACCCGCGCCGCGCTCATCGCCAGCAGCGCAAAGGCGAACGGGACCAGTGCCAGCAGCACCCAATCCGCCTCCGCCAGCGCAACATTGCCGAGCAATTCCGATCCCAGCCCTGCTGACTGCCGCCCCAGCAGCCACACCGCGCCCAGCGCCGCCACGGTACCGATGATCCCGCCGACCAGCGTATCGAGCGCGATGCGCCGCTGAAACAACCGCGCGACCTGCGTATCGGTCGACCCCAGCATGTGCAGCACCGCAATCGTATCGCGATGTGTGTCGAGCCCCGCGCGCGCGGCCAGCAGCACCACCGCGGCGGTCGCCGTCGCCATCAGCAGGACAAGCCCCGCCGCCGCCCAGGTCAGCGTCGCGATGAAGCCTGCCACGGGCGAGAGCCACTGTGCATGCTGATCCACCCGCGCCGCCGGCGACACCGCCAGCGCGGTCTGACGCACCCGCGCGATCAGCGCCGGGTCGCCGCTGGTCAGGTCGACGTCGATCATCGCTGGCATCGGCAGCTCGGCATCGAGCCCAGCATCGCCCAGCCACGGACGCAGCAACTCCGCCAGCCGCGCGCGGTCGACTTCGACCACCTGTTTCACGCCCGGAATGGCGCGGATCCGCTCAACCAGCGCCCGCGTGTTGGCATCACGGCGCGCGGCGTCAGCCTCGATCAGCTGCACGGTCAGGCGACCGGCAAGCTGGCGTTCGAGCGACCGCCCGGCTCCGGCCATGCCGAAACCCAACGCACCGGCCAGCACGGTCAGGAACAGCATGATCGCCATGATCCACACCATCGCGCGCGTGCGCTGGCCATCGTCGAGCCAGCGATGATGCGGCCGTGCGCGCCCGATCCGCATTACGCATTCCCCCGGTCGGGCGGGAAGCGCAGCGCGCCGGTGGGGTCGAGCAGGCGCCCCTTCTCGATTCGCATCATCCGCGCATTGGGGATGCGGTTGAGCAAATGGAAGTCGTGCGTCGCGACCACCACGGTCGTGCCGAGCCGGTTGAGCGAATCGAACAGGTGCAGCAACCGCTCCGCCATGTCGGGATCGACGTTGCCGGTGGGCTCGTCCGCGACCAGCATCTCAGGCCGCGTGATCACCGCGCGGGCGATGGCGATGCGCTGCTGCTCACCGCCCGACAGCGTCGGCGGCTTGGCCGTGCCGCGATCGGTGAGGCCGACCCAGGCGAGCATTTCGCGCACCGGCGCCTCGATCTCACCCTCCGGCATTCCGGCAACGCGCAGCGGGAGCGCGATATTGTCATAGGCGGACAAATGCGGGAGCAGGCGGAAGTCCTGAAACACCACGCCGATGCGGCGGCGGAAGCCGGGCAGGCGGCGGCGCGGGAGCGCGCCGGCATCCTCGCCGAACAGCCGCACCACGCCGCGCGTCGGCCGCTGGGCAAGATACAGCAGCTTGAGCAGCGAAGTCTTGCCCGCCCCCGATGCGCCGGTGAGGAAATAGAATGACCCGGCGCTGAGCGTGAAACTGACGTCGCTCAGCGTTTCGGTCCCGGTGCCATAGCGCAGGCCGACATTCTCAAACTGAACGATATTGGCCATGTGCCGGCGTCGGCCGCTCCTGATCCTTCTGCCCCTCCGCCAGCCATCGCACAGCCAACCGGCCCGCTCAAGCACAGCCGCACCCGTGCGACTCGGGCCTTGCCATTCGCGCGCGGCGGGTGTTTAGATTCGGGACCGGCCTTTTCCCATTTTGGTTAGCGAAGGCCGCCTAGCAACGCGTGCCGCCATGATCCTCGAATGCCCCGAATGCCGAACGCGCTACCTGGTTCCGGATACCGCCATCGGAGCGGACGGGCGGACCGTGCGCTGTGCAAGCTGCAAGCATAGCTGGTTCCAGACTGCAGCCGGGACCGCGACTTCCGCGAGCGCTGTGGCCCCTGCGCCTACGTCGGACGTGGTCCGCGCGGACGCCTATTCGCAGCCGCCGGTCACCGAAGAGCAGCCGCGCGACTATGATCCGTTCGCCCATGAACCGCCGTTCAAGCCGCGCCGTAACCCCGAAAAGCGCTGGACCGCCGCCGCCGCGATCGCGGGGCTGTCGATGGCGCTGGGCACGGGCGCGATCATCTGGACCGGTGCGCCGGGCATTGCGGCGCAGCTTGGCCTGCCGGTCGGTGCGGCGCAGACCCCGCTGATCTTCACCGCCCAGTCGGTCGAGCGCAAGCCGCGCCTGAATGGCGGCGAGCTGTTCGTGGTCAGCGGACAGGTGATGAACCCGACCAAGGAGACGCAGCGCGTCCCCAACATCCTGGCCGAACTGCGCGATGCCAACAATACGATCGTCTATAGCTGGACGATCACGCCCGACCCGCGCACGCTGCCCGCCGGGGGCAGCCTCGATTTCAACAGCGGCAAGCTCGACGTGCCGCAGACCGGCAAGACGATCCAGTTCAGCTTTTCCGGCGAAGGCGGCGAATAACCCACCAGAGCCGCCCGCCGTTGAGCAAGGCGGCGGCGATCATCCCGCTGCCCGAGGCATAGACCAGCCCCATCGGGCCCCAGCCATGCTGGACGGTCCACAGGCCAATCGCGCCGGTGAGCAGGAAGAAGGCGATGATACCGTTGATCCCCGCCACCACCTGATCGCCGAGCGAGCGTAGTGCATAGACGAACACGACCTGCAGCCCGTCGAACAGGATGAAAGGGGCCCAGACCGTCAGCATCAGCGCAGCGAGCGTCGCGACCTCCGGCGATGCTGGGAAGCCGGAGACGATCAGCATCGGCGCGAAGGTGAGCGGAAGCGCGAGCAGGCCGAGGATCAGCGCGGCGAGGATCGCGGCGATGCCGGTGCGCGGCCCGGCCTGTGCCGGAACCCCTTCCCCCACCGCGTTGCCCGCGCGCACCCCGGCGGCCGAGCCGAGGCCGAGCGCGAAGGCGAAGGTCACGTTGTGGACGGAGAAGACGATCTGGAAGGCGTGGGTGACCGATTCGCCGAGCTGGGTCGACAGCGCGATCAGGATCGAGAAGCCGGCCAGTTCGAGTCCCGACGCGACCGCCGGGACCGCGCCGAATGCGAGCAGGCGGCCCACGCCGCGCCACATGGCGGGGGTGCCAAGGTCGCTCCAGTCGCGGACCCCGCGCTCCTTTGCGCGGGGCAGGGTCAGTGCGGCGATGGTCATGGCGACCGCGCCGACGATGGTTGCGATGACGGTCGCGCTGGCCGCGCCGACCGCGCCGAATTGCGGCAGGCCGAACTGGCCCGTGGCGAGGATCCACGCGAGGATTGCGTTGAGCGGCAGGATCGAGAGGTTGACCGCCATCACCCGGCGCGGGCGGCTGACGCCTTCGAGGAAGAAGCTGGCGGCGACGATGACCAGCTGAAACGGATAGGCGAGCGCCATGGTCTGGACGACGCGCGCCGCTTCGGGGGCGATGCCGGGGTCGACGCCGACGCCGCGCAGCATGGGCAGGGCGAAGACGAACAGCAGCGCGCCGCTGATCAGGCCGAGGATGCCGCCGAGCACGAGACCCTGGCGCAGGACCGCGCCGGTGGCGGGCAGGTCCTTGGCCCCGTCGGCGCGGGAGGAGAAGACGAGGACGCCGGTGAGCCAGCCCAAAGCCACGACGATGCCGATGAAGGTCAGCGTCCGGCTGGCGCCCAAGGCCGCGACCTCATGCGTGCTGACGAGGCCGACGACGATGACGTCGGTGACGTGGAGGATGGTCCAGTTGAGGCCGGTCAGCACCACCGGCCAGGCCAGCGCGAGGATGCGGCGAATCTCCGCGCGGGTTTCGATGGTCAGCGTCATGGGGCGGTCGCCTTAGCCGCAGAGTGGCGCGGACAAAAGGGAGGTTGCATGCCCCCCGGGGCTTTGCTAGGGGCCGCTGCCTTACCAGCCACCCGGTTCATCGGGTGGACGAAATCAGTGCGGTCGTGGCGGAACTGGTAGACGCGCAACGTTGAGGTCGTTGTGGCCGAAAGGCCGTGGAAGTTCGAGTCTTCTCGACCGCAC
>FWWL01004522.1_pt1 | contig 23334 bp, 22 predicted proteins | sample 2228331 | NCBI WGS metagenome assembly FWWL01 (sample SAMEA103939775, study PRJEB20133) | metagenome | reverse complement strand
CTATTTAGGGTAACTCCCACCCACCCTCCCTTAAGTTAATTAATAGGGGGCTTCCGCCCCCTAAGTATACCCCTATTTTTTGATAGTTAATTATAGGGGCTTTCGCTCCCTAGTAATATCCCCAGCTATTTAGAGTAAACTCACATTTCGCCTTTAGGTTAATTAGAGTGCTTTGCCCTTAGTAGAAATCTCTAACAAGCTCCTTGATTTTGTTGACTTTTGATGATAGTTTTTTTTATCTTTACTTAGAAAGTAGTGATTCGTAAGGAGGACTTTATGTTCAGCGTTAAGGACTTGAAGTTTGGTAAAGATGCAATACCAACAGTATCTCAAAGGGCTATGGAGATACATCATGATAAGTTATATGCTGGGTATGTTAATAAGAGAAATGAGATAGAAGAAGCTTTGAAAACAGTTGATAGAAGTAAATCTGCCGCCACTTATAGTAGTTATAGAGCTTTAAAACTAGAAGAAACTTTCACTGCGAACGGACAGATTCTTCACGAGCTTTACTTTGATACTCTTACTCCTAAACCTTCTCAGCCTAGCGATTCTTTAGAATTCGTAAAGAAAGTCAAAGAAGATTTTGGCTCTTGGGAAGCTTTTATAGAGGATGTAATAGCTTGTGCCATGGCTGCTAGAGGTTGGGCTATAACATCATATGATTACAGGGATGGTAAAATTCATAACTTTCTAGCAGATGCACACAACCACGGAGGTGTTTGGGAAACTTGGCCAGTGTGGACTATAGATGTATACGAACATGCATATTTTATAGACTTTGGATCAGATAGAAAATCCTACTTGCTCGACATAATAAAGTACGCCGACTGGGAAGAAATAAACAGAAGATATCTTATAGCTAAAGAGATAGAAAAAATTCTCAAAAAAACTTAACTTTACAACAAACTTTATATTGTAATTAGAGTAATATAAAATTACTTCAAACATGGTAAGTGAAATTGCGAAATTTCTAATAATATTTGGTATAGTTCTAGTCGTTATCGGAATTGCAATATTTGTTTTCTCGAAGTTAGGTTTTAGAGGCCTACCAGGAGATATTTACATAGAAAAAAATAATTTTGTTTTTTTCTTCCCGGTAGTAAGCTCGATAATAATTAGCATAATATTATCCATCCTGATATCTATAATATTTAATATCTTCTTGAAAAAGTAAAAAAGTAACATGTCATTTTTCTAGTCTGAATTATAGGGGTCTTTGCACCCTAAGAATATCCCTTTTCCAAATAGGGTAATCATTTTCTCTATTTTTAGCATCCTATTTAGGGTAATTCCCGCCACCCGCCCCTTAGTTTGATTCTAGGGGGTTCCACCCCCTAAGAATACCCCCAGTCTAAGATTTTTTCTTCTTTGGGTTAGGTAACTTTTGTTTGCTTTTTAGAATTCTATTTAGGGTAACTCTCACCCACCCTCCCTTAAGTTAATTAATAGGGGGCTCCACCCCCTAAGTGTACCCCCGTTTTTTGGAAAAGTGTCTTAGACACCCCCATTATTTAAGGAAAGTGCCTTAGGCACCCTTAGGCACAGTGCTTTAAGCACACCCTAATTGTTTAGAAGGTAAAATTTTTGTTAAATAGAAATTCCTGGCAAAGATACCTTTTTAAGTGGAATTGCTATTGAATTTTTCTTTATAATTCACCTTAAAATCCAGGTTCGGAGGTTTTTATGGCTAAGGATCCCAACGTAAAGGATAGAAGTAGAGGAAAAGGACTAGGAGTTAAGTTATATGATGGCCAATTTGCTAGAGCAGGAAACATACTAGTCAGGCAGATCGGAAATAAGATTTATCCTGGTCAAAATGTAGGGCAAGGTAGAGATTTTACTTTGTTTGCTCTGAAAGATGGTATTGTCAAGTTCTTCTCAAAAAAAGGTAAAAAGTTTGTTTCGGTTTTACCCGTAGAACCTTCTTCCAAATAACCTTTAGTATGGAGGAATCAATGATTACCAAAGAGAAATTGGAAGAATTAAAAAATAGATTATTAAAGGAAAAGTTACAAATTCTTTCTGATGTATTTGGCGAAGAAATGGCTTTAAAAATGTTTGGTAGTGAAGGAGATGTAGGTGATATAGCAGACAGAGCCAATGGAGTGTATGAAAACCTTCTGATTTCAAGCATTTCCGAACTTCAGAGGGAGACATTAGATCAGATAAATGAAGCATTAAAAAGAATAAACGAAGGTACATACGGAAAATGTATAGTATGCGGGAAAGATATAGAACTAGAACGATTAGATGTTATACCTTACGCTGACAAGTGCATTGAATGTAAAAAAAAATCTACAAGGAGATTTTAATAAGGTAAATATGGAAAACTTTTCTATCTCGCAATTAAGAGATGGTATAAAATCTAAAAAATTTTCCGCAACGGAAATTTGCTCTTGGTTTATCGAAAAGATAAAAAAAGATTCTGAAAGAGAAAATAAAATAAACGCTTTTATATACTTCAATGAAGATTATGTTATATCTCAAGCAAAAGAAATAGACAGAAACATTGGTAAAATCGATGGTAAACTTTTAGGTATACCTATTGCTATAAAGGACAATATAAATGTTAGTTCTCTTCCTACAACTTGCGGTTCGAAAATACTTGAAAGTTTCATCTCTGTAGAAGATGCTACTGTTGTTGAAAAAATAAAGAAAGAAAATGGTATTATTCTCGGGAAAACCAATATGGATGAATTTGCCATGGGATCCTCGAATGAAACTTCTCACTATGGAGTAGTTAGAAATCCTCATGATAGAGAGAGGGTTTCGGGAGGATCATCTGGTGGGTCTGCAGCTTGTGTTGCCGCCAATCAATCCCCAGCAGCCCTAGGATCTGACACAGGTGGATCAATAAGACAGCCAGCTTCTTTCTGCGGGATCGTTGGCTTAAAACCTACTTATGGCCTTGTCTCTAGGTATGGTCTTGTTGCTTTTGGATCATCTCTTGATCAAATTGGGCCACTAACCAAAACTGTCGAAGATGCTGCTTTACTTCTTGATGTCATATCCGGTTATGACCCCAAAGACTCCACTTCTGTAAAAGTAAATAACACAAATACCTATGAAACTCTAAAAGATAGAATTGATCCAACTTCTGTAAATGTAGGAATATTACAAGAATGTCTTTCTGAAAATGTCCAAGATGAGGTAAAAGAAAATCTACTCGAAATTTCTAAGCTTTTAGAAAGTAAAGGTGTAAAAATAAAACATGTAAGTATACCTAATATAAAGTATGCTATACCGACATACTACATTGTGGCACCAGCCGAGGCTAGCTCGAATCTTGCCAGATTTGATGGAATTAGGTACGGATACAGAGCTACCAATACCAAAGATTTAAAAGACCTTTATTTCAAAACCAAAACAGAAGGTTTCGGTAAAGAAGTAAAAAGGAGAATAATGCTAGGTAACTATGTGCTCTCTGCAGGATACTACGATGCATACTACCTTAAAGCTCTAAAGATAAGAACTATACTCAAAAACGATTTTGAAAATATCTTCAAAAATGTAGATTTTGTAATAACACCTACTTCACCAACTACCGCCTTCAAAATAGGTGAAAAAATCTCAAATCCCATAGATATGTATTTGTCCGACATTTTCACAGTCACAGTTAACATAATAGGAACATGTGCTATTTCTATTCCTACTGGTAAAGACAAAAAGGGATTACCAATAGGTTTACAGATAATTTCTAAACCTTTCACTGAAGAACACCTTCTAAAATTCTCATATTTTGTCGAATCATTACTTAAATAAAAGGTTCAAAAAACTTTTCTGATTTTCTCTAATCTTTAAAAGCATTTGGAAAAACCTAACAGTTAGTTCCACAATTTTATATCCATCACACTCTGTAAACGCTAGATTTTTGAAAGATTCTTAGAAATTTCTACTTAAGAATTTTTCTTAGCATTCTGTTTAGGGTAACTCCCACCCACCCCACCCTAAGAGATTTTATAGGGGGCTTCGCCCCCTCTAGTAATACCCCCGAGGCTAAGTCTCTTTACTTAATTGTAGGGAGCTTTGCCCCCTATTTTAAGAAAGTGCCTCAGGCACAAGTGTCTTAGACACACCCCGTTTTTAAGGAAAGTGCCTTAGGCACCCACCCTGAGGCTAAACCTTTTTTCCCAATTACAGGGGTTACACCCCTAGTGATACCACCGTTTCAAATAGGTTAATCATTTTCTTTATCTTTAGCTTCCATCTAGGGCAATCCCCACCCACCCTTCAGTTGCTTATAGGGGGGGAGAAGCCCCCCTAGTAACACCCCCGTTATTTTAGAAAAGTGTCTTAGACACAAGTGTTTTAAGCACCCTTAGGCACGAGGCTAGACCTCTTTTCTTTTAGGGTTTTTACCCCTAAAAATACCCCATTTTAGAATTAGGATAATGTCCTTATCCACCCCAAAGTTAACAGTAAGGGGGTTAACACCCCCTAAGTGTATCCCTTTTCAAATAGGGTAATCGTTTTTTAATATCCCAATTCTTATGGAACCAACGTTGTGAGGAATAATTCTTATTAGTGTTTCACTCTGACTTTACGAATTTAGATTTTGTGATTTGGGATTACACTGGTAGTGAGGTTGATAAGCTAAAGCTAGAAAGTGTAAATATGAAATATAATCATACAATCAAATATAATGTGGCAATATGAGATATTTTATGGTCATATTTGCTTTTCTGATCATTCTATTGTTATGTTTACCTTTATCTCATGCACAATTCACTTATGGAATTTTCGAACCAAGTGTAGATTGGTATAGAGTCGAAACAAAACATTTCATAATTTACTTCAATAAGAAAACCAAAGAAGTTGCAAAGCTTTTAGTTTCCTTCTGCGATCAGACATACGAAAAACTTAGCCCTGAATACGGAATAAAGTTCGATAGAAAGTTAGAAGTAATAGTAGGTGAAGTAGGAGATAATTTTAATGGTTTTTATATCCCCATACCTTTACCTAAGATTGTGCTATTTGTATCTGATCATATTGATGATATATTTTCGATGGAGTCAGTAATCAGAGAACTTTTTATCCATGAACTCACACATGCCCTAACTTTCGAACCTGCCAACGGATTTTGGGTACCTCTAAGATGGATTTTTGGATATTACATTCTTCCCAACGCTTTTTTACCCGCAGGAGCATTTCATGAATCTATAACCGTATACCAAGAAAGTTATGGAGATTATGGAAGAAACAACAATAGTATTTGGTTTGATTATATCCTTTCACAGAGATTTTTTAAAACATTCAAAGATATAACAATGGCTTCAGCTGGTGAGAAATTCCCACTAGGTGCTTACTATCTTTACGGGGGATATTTCTTTGACTTTCTTTCCAAAAAGTTTGGGGATGATAAAGTAAAGAAATTCTATCTACACAACAGCTATTATTTTCCTTTTGACCCTACTATGTACTACTTCGAGAGATCTTTTCAAGATCACTTTGGAAGTAGTGTTTTCAAGGAATGGGAAGAGATGGGAAGATATCTCGATTTGGCACTAGAGGAAAGAACACAAAACAACTTACCAGAATACCTCACTAAAGATGGATGGTATAAACGCGAATTAGAAATTTTCAGCAATAAAATACTCTACATTTCACGTCCATATGAATCAAAAGCAGGATTAAAATATCTGTATGTTGATACCTTCTCTGAAAAATATCTGCTATACAACAGAATTATAAAAACTTTTGAGTTGAAAGCTAACATCTTAGCTTTTGTTGAAGAAGAATATGATAGATACAGAAGTATATACAAACTCAAAATAGCAAATATAAAACAGTACAACAAAAATCTGTATATCGAAAACGAAAAAGATACAGGAATAACAGGTGTAAAATCTCTATCGATCATAGACACTTCAAATATTATTTACATAAGAACCGTAAACTATAGCAATTTTCTGGCAAAACATAACCTAAAAAATGAAAAAATTCTAATCTCAACAGATTACAGGAAAAGCTTGCTTAAAGTTTCCGCCAGTGAGAACAAGATAGCTATAATATCCAGAACCTCAAGCCAAAAAACAAATTACGAATACATAGAGATATTCTCAAGAGACATGGAACCAATTTACGTCATCTCAAACTTTTTGTCCTATCAAGACCTAAGATTTTTAGATAACAACAGCCTAATTTTTTCTGCTACAACAAAACTAAGAGATAAAATGGATGTATATCTTCTTGACCTTAAAACTAAAGAAATAATCAAAATAACAGATACAAAGTTTTCATTTCTATACCCTAACATTTATAGCAATAAAGTTATAGGTATCTCTTTCTCTAAGGAAGGTATGGATATTTGTTCTGTGACTATTTCTAACTATCCTTTTAGTTATGCTAAGAACTTTTTAACTCAGAACATTTTCGATGAAGAAGTCAAACCTGTTGAACTTGATAAGGTTGACAGATATGGCTTCTTTAATGAAATAACCCCTTTGAGAGTATTGATGACATTTTTTCCTGTGCTGGATTTTGCCAACCTTGATGGTATAAAAGTTTCTAAATTAGGTATCATCTTTGATTTTTTCGATCAGCCACTAGAATACAATAGATATACTGTCATAGGCGGATACCATTTACTTTCCAGAAGTATTTTCTATAGTCTTGACTACTATGGACACATAATACCGAATACAGTTATCAGAATTGGGACAAAAAGGGATTACATAGCATCTGTGTTTAACATTAGCCAAAATGCAAGAAAGAACCTTTCAAACTACATCCACAGTGTAAATATATGGGATGTGCTTGATTTTCACTATTTAGGTTTTGAATTCTATAACGTTCTGAACTTGTTTAAATACGGTTTTGATATCTACTACTCCTACCCAGTTTTACAAATCACCGAAAGAGAGGCTGAAAACTTCAGCTATATCGGCTGGAACTTCATAAGAGATCCAAAGACATTTGTTTCTCCATATACATCTATTAGAATTTTCTTCTCAACTCTGAGTTCGAGTCTGGGATTACCTTTCTACGATGAAGGATGGTATATCTCTTCTTCTCTACATGTAGCAAATAAGAACATCTACTCTTATAGAGACGTAGTTGTTAGCGAAAACTATTTTAGCTTCTACATACCAGTTATCAAGAAAATTTCTTGGAGCTTAGGTGCTACGCTTAAAAGTATAGTTTATTCAGAAGACCCACACTATAAACTAAATTGGTACGGACTCTCAGAATCAGAATATTTTATAAACTCCAAATACCTAAATTCAGGTGAAAACCTTAAAACAAGTTTTCCCGGCCAAGGAAACAACTATCTTGTAATATCTTCTGATCTTAATATAAAAATTTTCGATATCAAATTTGGTTGGTGGCCTATAGTCTTCGACAAACTATGGATACAGACGGGACCAAAAGCAGGTATGATCTTCTCAGATGAAAACGATATACTTAAAAATCTAGGATTAGAAGTAAAACTCGAAATATTTCTTGACACCACATTTGCTAGAGAAAGAATTACCCTTAGAACGGGATTAGAATATGCGAAATCTCTCGTAAATGACAGTTATTTCTTAGAGTTTAACTACTATTTCTTTTTCTAACAAAACTCCCAGAAATTTCTATTTAACAAAGTGTCTAAGACACCTGTGCCTAAGGGTGCCTTAGGCACTTTTCTAAAATGGGGGTATTACTAGGACGTAACTCCTATAATTAAGAAAAGAGGCCTAGCCTCCTTAGCCTCAGGGCGGGTGGGTGGGAGTTGCCCTAGATAGATGCTAAGAAAAATTCTTAATTAGAAATTCCTGCAAAACTCCAGAGTTCGAAAAAAGAAAAATGCATTTACGCCTAACTTTTTCTTGAGTTTTAAAGTTTATTATTATTCAATGACTTTTTGGTATTGTAATTTATTTTACATTCAGAATTCTCGATTACTATAACGAAATCAGAGTAATCCATCACATCTTTTCTATGTGTCACAAACAAAACTCCGACATTCATATCCTTAGATATATTTTCTAAAAATGACACAATTTCTAGAGAAGTTTTCTCATCTAGATTTGCGGTTGGCTCGTCCGCTAGTATGTATCTTGGTTCGAATATCAGTGCTCTAGCCAAACTAACTCTTTGTTTCTGGCCACCCGATAATATTCTCACATCCGAATCAATGTATTCTTGTATTCCTAGGTATTTCAATATGTTTTTTGCTTTTTCTTTATACTTTTTTACGCTACCCAGACCTAGGTAGACGGATAAAAGTACATTATCTAAGACAGATACTCCTTCTAAAAGCTCAAATGTCTGAAATACAAACCCTATATACTTTCTTCTGAACCTAGAAACCAACATATCTCCAACGACAGGAATAGAAGGTACATAACCATCAAACGAAACATATCCTTCTGAAGGTTTCTCTATACCTGAAATTATCTTAAGAAGAGTAGTTTTACCAGAACCAGAAGGTCCTGTTATAGATATAAAATCACCTCTCTTGAAAGAAAAAGACAAACCACGAAAAAGATACTTCTTAACACCATTAACTGTATAATATTTCCCCAGACTTACAATTTCTATCATTTAAAATTTCATGTTTCTATTTTCTTATGCCAAGTTCTTTTTCTCTTAGAAAAGTCTTCAGAAGCGCTAGCAATCTTTTTGTTTGCTTTATTTTCATAGGGTTATCAGGTGCTTTTACCTTACTTTGTATTATCATTGATATTAGCTCATTCTCAGTCTTAATTATTTCCTTTTTTAAATCTTCGACTGAAAGTTTTTCATAGTTCTTTTTAATCTTTTTCGTGAATGCCATACAATTTCCCCCAATTACAAAATATCAGACCTTGTTATCAGTTTTACTTTTTTCCCTATCTTACAAGCTATTTTGTGGACAAGTTCTCTCGAATTTTCTAGAGATACTCCAGACCACTCAAAAAGCACTTTCCCCTTAGCTACAGCAGCTTCCCAATGATCAATATCAGCCTTACCTTTACCCATTCTAGTTTCTAGAGGTTTCTTAGTATATGACCTATCAGGAAAAACCCTAATCCAGTATTTACCACCTTTAGGAAGGCTTCTTGATAATATAACCCTGATCGTTTCTATCTGCCTATCAGTTATGAACCCACTTTCTAAAGTTATAACTCCTGTTTCACCAAAAGCTAGTTTAGTATCACTAGAAAATCCTTTAAGTCTCAAAGTATGAGGTTTTCTATATTTAGTTGTTGCTGGACTTAATAATGGCATGTTTTACCTCCTTGATTATTCGTATATCCAAACTTTTATGCCAACTATACCCACCATACTCATGGCTTCAGCAGTAGCATACTTTATTCTTGCCATCAATGTGCTTAGCGGAACAGTGCCAAATTTAACTTCTTCGGCTCTAGCCACATCAGCTCCACCTAACCTACCCGAACATCTTATCTTGACACCTTTCGCACCAAGTTCAATAGCTCTTTGAGCTGCCCTTCTCATAGCTCTCTTATACGGTAATCTCATTTCTATTTGCTTTGCTATAGTCTCAGCCACTATTTGGGCATCTAACTCCGGTCTCTTAATTTCAACCACTGAAATATTTACTTCTTCATTCTTGTTTATAAGCACTTCTTTTATTATTTGCTCTTCTAGCGACTTTATTTCTGTTCCTCTTTTACCTATTATTAAACCAGGCTGAGATGTGTAGATGACTATGTCTATCCTAGAAGCAAACCTAGATATCTCGATTTTGGATATTCCACTAAATTTGTAATTTTTGTTTATAAAATTCCTTATTCTTGCATCTTCTATGGTATTATTTACCCTCTCTGTTCTAGAAGAAGTCATCCAGTTAGAAACCCACTTTTCCGATATACCCAACCTCAAACCAAAAGGATGTACCTTCTGACCCATATACGTTCACCTCCTACCTTTTACTGTCTGATTTTTCTTCGATTAAATTATCAGAAACAACTACATACAAATGCGAAAACCTTCTTCTGATTATGTCAGCACTTCCTCGCGATCTAGGCATTACTCTTCTCATTGAAAAAGACTGATTCACCACAATATCTTCAACAAACGATTCGTCAAGTTTCGCCTTCGAACCGTAATTATTAACTAGGTTAGAGTAAGCTGATCTGATTGCTTTGGCTATCATCTTAGCACCTTTATGAGGAAGTGTATCAAGATATGTTAAAACTACACTTAACTTTCTACCCCTGACAACATTTATAAACCTAACTAATTTTTTCTGTGATATTTTTAAATACCTAGCCCTACAAACTGCTTTCATGTTTTCCTCCTATTTTTTCATTTCTGCCTTCTTACCACCATGAGCCCTAAATATTCTAGTAGGAGAAAATTCCCCAAGTTTATGCCCAACCATTTGATCCGTTATATACACAGGCACAAATGTTTTACCATTATAAACCGAAATAGTTAATCCAACCATTTCCGGTATTATTGTAGACCTTCTTGACCATGTCTTGATAGGTGTTTTCTCTTTCTTTTCTTGCATTTCTATGACTTTTTTGTAAAGATGCTCATCGACAAAAGGACCCTTCTTAACCGACCTTGGCATACGATCTCTCCAGAAATATAATTTAGCGCTAATTGTAAACCTGTAAAGCACTTTTTTTCAAATTTAGATATCTATACTCCAGGAATTTCTATTTAAGAATTTTTCTTAGCATCCTATCTAGAGTAACCCCCACCCACCCTTCAGTTACTTATAGGGGGTTTCATCCCCTAAGCATACCCCCTTGAATTAGAAAGTAACTACCATTCACCCTAAAAGATTCACAAGGGGCTTCACCCCCTAGAACACCCCCTTTTAGTTAACTCTAATTTGCTTTTTAGCATTCTATTTAGGGTAACTCCCACCTAACCCACCCTTCAGTTGCTTATAGGGGGCTACGCCCACTAGTAATACCCCCAGTGTCTTAGACACCTGCCCACTCACCCTGAGGCTAAGCCTCTTTTCTCAATTATAGGGGGCTCCGCCCCCTAGTGTACCCCCGTTTTGCTTGAATTATAAAGTTAATTCATACCCACATTTAAGTTTAATTCTAGGGGGTTAACACCCCCTAAGAATCCCCCCCATTTTATCTAAAAGATTTCACGGATAAACCTACCCCATAAGGCTAAAACTTGAAATTAAATATACCACCAAGATTTCTTGACTTAATTGATCTTGACAATCCGAACAACAAGATAACAATTGTTTTTTTAATTTAAAAGCCACAAAAGTGAGATGTTTAGTTAAGTAAAATACTTTTTCGATATTGACCTAGACTACAAAGATTCTAAAATTTCGTAGTTATACCCTCGTATTCGTTAAAAATGGACAAAACCTTCTGTAAGATTTCTTCTTTAGATGATCCAGTTTTTACAACATAAAGAATAGTAGCAACTTGATTCCTAACTATATCATCATCGAAAGCTAGTTCAAGGAGTTTTTTCATTTCCTCAGAAGCGGAAATAAAATCATGTTTGTAGAGTATTGTGTATATCGAGTGAAAGTAACTCTTAAGATAATCTTTTTCAATTCGTCTCAAAGCATCAAGTATTTCTTTCTCCGGACTTTTTCTATTGATGAGAATACCAAAGTAAAGTCTTAGTCCTTCTTGTGTATACATAATTTGTTTTGCTTCGTTATATGCTGATTCGATGTCACCAAGATACAATAACGCTTTAGTCCTAATCAATAAACTTTTCTGTGATAAATTGTTATTTAAAAGTTCAAGAGCTTTTTCTGGTTGCCCTGTGTGTAGAAAACTGTCCGCGAAAATAGTAGTATCAGCTGAATCTAAATACCCATCCTTAATATATTCGTAAATATTAGTAACAATCTCATATTCCCTGTAATTGTAGAACTTTTGTGCTAAATTAGCAATTAACTCACTCTCTAGGTTAAATCCATTCGAGAGTATATAAATAATTTCTTCAAGTTTATCATTATACAAACAAAGATAAGAAAACCTACTTAGAATAACTCTGTTTGTAATTTTTTTTTCAACGATATACTTGGAAAAATCGTTAATGACTCTAGTATCTCTGAAAACCTCTAAATATCCGAAATTGTGAACATCGCTTGATGCTAAAACTCTTTTTAAGTTTTCGCTTACATTCTTATAAATAGATCCACCCACCTTAACTATCTCTAGGTCGAGTTCGTAAAAGTTTGTTATCGTTGAGACCTCTATAAGAAAGTTGTAGAGTTCGTCGTACATGCCTTTTTCGTAGAATTCGTTTATTATGTATTTGTAATCACTGGGATTCTTTTTAAATCTTTCCAAATAATCCTGCGGTATACCTTGGAGAGAAATCCATAGAAATAACATTACAAAAAGTATTTTATACAAAGTTTTTAATTCTTTCTTTTGCATTTCTTACTTCTTGTAGTGTAATTTCTAATCTTTCGATAGTGCTAGTAAAAATGCTCATAGCATTCTTAATATGTTCTGATAAATATTCCATAGATTTGACGTTTTCCATAATTTGGATAAATTTAGAAATATTTGAATTAAGCATATTGCTAGCCTGGATAAAATCACTGACATTTGACAACAGGTTAGAAGAAAAATTCTGTAAATTTTCTCCTACCCCAGAAATACTAGAATATGATTCTGATATTCTGTCTAGAGTACTTGTAGTCTCATCGAAAATATTTTTTATTTCTTTTGCGGCTTCGCTATATCCTTCTATTCTTTTGATTGATGAAAAAACTTCTGATTTTGTTTTTTCAAGGTTTCTACTTATTTCCGAGTTCAGAAAACTTATTTTTCTAGATATTTCTATGGTTTTGTTAGAAAGCACTTTTATCGACTCACCGGAACTACCAGAAGTTATCTTTGATGCTTCTATGACTGAATTTATACTAACAGCTCTCATCTTGCTAGCTATTTCGGAGCTTTTGCTAATAAGATTCTCTATTTCTCCTACAAATGTAGAATATGTCGAGTTTATGTAGTCAATGAAGATTTTACTTTGGTCTATATGTTCTGAAATCAAATCCTTTAATGAACTTGCTTTTTTTGAAAATTCACTTACTATATTAGTGAAAACATTTGAAATGTTAATAAACTCCGAAACATTGAGCGTAGCGCGTGAACAAATTTCTCGAATATCTTTGGAAATTTTGTTTATGAAGTTTAGTAAATTTTGAATGTCGTTTATGTTTTTATCTATTTCTGAGCTATCAATATTCTCGAAAAACCTTAATTGAGAACTTGATTCTTCTAGACTTCCTTTTGCGTTTGCTACGATGCTTCCTAGGTCAACTAGAATTTTCTCGAATTCCTCATCGAGAGTTATTAATGTTTCATTTACAGTTCTAGAGAAAGATATTCCTTTGTTTAGAGTTTCTTGGAATATGTATAGCAAATTGCTATCTTTGCTTTTTGGAACTAATTGAATGTAGTTATATTCTTTTGAGTCTATAGACTTTTGGAATGAATATCTCATGTCCAAAATTGTATTCTTAGTTAATCTGATCTGAGAGAAAATATAGATAACTGAATAGAAAATCAAGATAATAGAAAATGTATTAACTATTGAGTAAAACACTATGGTAAACCTGTTTAAGGTATTTTGAATGGATTGATAGAAAGTATTAACTTTTTCTCTTATGCTGTCTATTGATTCTTCAGAGTATCTAGTTTCTTTGGAAATAGAAAAAATAGACTTCTCTAGCTCATCGGTGGATTTTTTTATTTCATCCATCATACCTGGTATATTTCTAGATAGTTTTGAAACAAATATCACTATGGATATTTCATTATCTTTCATTCCAAAACTTTTCCAATACTTTCTTATTTCATCTGGATCGTGGTCTTTGAAATTCAGTAAATCTTTGAATATTATAAAAGAATAAATGTTATTCTCTGATTCTCGTTTGGCTTTTTCAGAAAGGATAAAACCTTCGTTCTCTAGTATTTTAAAAACATAATATTCTTCGATGTATCTGGAGAGATAAGATGCACCTTTGAGCATGTAATCTTTTACAGAATTGAAAAAATAAGTTGTTAAAGTAAGTAATAAGATGACTGATAGTAAAACGAAAAGTGTGAATAAAATGTTTTTTATAGTTTTTTCTAAGCTGATGTTGTTTTTAGGAGTTGGCATATGAGAATTTATATACAATAGTTTTTCTTTCTTTCAACTGAAAAGTGAAAAAACTCAGGAACTTCCATTTAACAAAAATTTTTCTTTCTAAAAAAGAATTATAGAGGGACTTCGTTACTCTAACAAAACAATACTTTAGAAGGCTTCACCCCTTAAGATCACTTCTTACACTGAAGTTTTGAATATGTTAATTCTAGGGAGTTTTATCCACTAAGAGTATACTCTAATTTGAAAGCCTTATTCATCTAAAATAAAAATTCAAGCTCATGAAGGGGATACTTGAGGTTAGTATAATACCTATAAAGTTACATGCTGAAAATGCCAGCCTATCTGATATAATAGCAAAGTTTTTTAAAGAGCTTCAGAAAGGAGAAAGAGTAGAGGTGAAGATTTATCCGACAAGCACTGTTTTACTGGGGGAGTTGGAAGATATATTTACTGCGCTAAGAAAAGCTCTGGAAAATACCATATCCCCAAATGATATACCGAGAATAGTTTCATTTATGAAACTAGACCTAAGAATAGACAAAGAAGCTACTCCAGAGAGTAAGATAAATTCGGTTATGGAAAAAATCAGAGGTTAGAGATGGAGAAGATAAAAATTTTAGTAGCTGGGATGGGGAATGTAGGTGCTAGTTTGGTGTATCTTCTGGCTTTAAGCGGTAAATATGAGATATACGCATATGACATAAACCATGACATGGCTTTAGGTAAAAGTCTGGATATACAACAGTCTTGTGCGGTTTTAGGTATAGATGCGAAAATACATCTGATCCAGAGCTATACAGAACTTGAGAGAGTAGATATATCGGTGATTACAGCTGGTTTTCCCAGAAAACCCGGAATGCGAAGAGAAGAACTTATAAACGCGAATGCGGAAATAGTAAAAGAAGTAGTAGAAAACATCAGAAAATCTGGTACATCGATGTACATAGTGGTGACGAATCCTGTTGATGCTATGGCGTATCTCACTTACAGAGTTTCAGGTCTAGATAGAACGAAAGTGTTGGGCATGGGAGGGGTTTTAGACACTGCGAGATTGAAATATTTTATATCTAGAAAACTCAACGTTTCTTATGGAGATATCTACACGATGGTTTTAGGTGGTCATGGTGAGGAAATGGTGCCTGTGATCTCTTCTACAAAGGTTTCTGGAAAAGATATTACAACTTTACTTTCGAAACAGGAGATAAACACATTAATTGAAAAAACTCAAAATGGCGGGGCTGAAATAGTTTCCTTGCTGAAGGTAGGCTCTGCATACTACGCTCCAAGTATGTCTGCATTTGAGATGATCGAATCCATAACACTTGATAAAAATAAAACTTTACCTTGTTCCGTGATGTGCCAAGGAGAATATGGGATAAATGGAATGTTTTTTGGTGTCCCAGTTTCATTGGGAATAAACGGAGTAGAAAAAATAGTTGAAATATCTCTTTCCAACGAAGAAAAGGAAATGCTAGAAAAGTCTAAGGCAAAAGTTAAAGAAACCCACAAGTTAGTTGATCAACTTCTTAGTTCACTATAACTTTCTTGATAACTTTTTCACCAGAAATGGTTTCAAAGATAAAAAACAAAACGGTAGGTACTACTTTTGGTAGTGGTATTATGTATTTTCTTCCAATTGGGTCAGATTTTTCTTCAAACCTTACTTTCGTGTAGTTTTTATCGAGTATATTTAGTGTTTTGTATTCACCTTCGATGTAAACTGGTAGGCCTGATTTTAGAAATGTTGGGTATATTGTTATCTCTCCACTTTCGACTACTGGTATTTTTATGTATTCTTCTGCGTGAAATCCAAGATCATCGATTATCGTGATAAAAATTACTACATCTTCTTTCGTATTAGCAAAAAACTCTATTACATTTTCCTTGATATTTATGGGTACATTAGAATCGGCTGAAATTTTGAATGTTCTCTTGAAGTTTTGGACTGGGATGAATTTTATGGTGTTGTATGATTTGAAATGGACAAACTTTGGTTTTTCTATGGTATACAGAAATTGTGGGATGTGGAAAGTGTTTGTAATGTAGATATTTTCAAAGTTAAAGACTACAGGAGTACTGTTTGAAACTGTTTCAGGAGGTAAAAAGGTATCCATGTAAAATTCCGACTCTAGAATATCACTGACTCTTGAAAGTTCTTTGAAGAAAATCTTTTCACCTAAAATTACTTTCAAAAAAGGAACCTGAGAATTGGTAAATCCGAATATTTTTACGTTTACTGCTTCATCGAAATATATGTCTTTTCTACCTTGGTTAACTAACATCACATAGTTTGAGTAAGAGTAAACTATGAGTTTTGATACTGTTATAATCTCATTTTGATTGTTTTTAAGTAAAAGGTCAAAGATACCACTAACATTTGGAAGTCTTATGGTTATAAAATCGTTTTCTACTTCCAATATTTCAAGTCCTAAGTAATTGTTTTCATTTGAGGCTATGACACTAACGACTTCAGAAAGATTTTGTCCGTAGATATTAAAGATTTGGTTCTGAAAACCTTTTATAAGTGTTGAGTTTACACTAACCAGATTGAATAGTGGGAAAGTGCCGTTAGCTTTTCTCAGATGGTAGATGAAATTTTCGAAATACTTTTTAGCAATATAAGAATTGCTTTTTATTACTATTATATTTTCGTCATTATTTTCTTCGGAATTTCTCGAAATGTTGTAAGAACCAGTAACTATTATGGCGTTTTCGGGGTTATTAGGAGTGTAATTGAAGATTATGTATTTGTGGTGTAGCTTTTTATATTCACTTTCAGCGAAAACATTATCTGGGAAGAGATTTTTCAAAGTAGCATACGCAGAATATCCTACCTTTGCCTGAGCTCCGTCTAGAACTATGTATACATTTTTCTCTTCTTCTAACGATCTAAATATCTCGTCGTAAATTTCCGAATCTTTACTAAAACTAAACATTGTCATGAATATATTTGAGCTATTTCTGATCAGTTGTATTATTTTATCTTTTATCTTGTTGGTGTCACTGTAAGAGAAATAAACTTCGAAGTTACCAGTGGTGTGTATGTTAGGTGGTGGGTCTCTTTTTTCGCGTCCCATTTTACTCTGTATAACATCAAAGGTAAAACTGTTTCCTCCCCATGACTCGTTAAATTCCTGAATGTATATACTAGCAAGATTATAATTACTCCTCTCAACTACAATATTGTTATATGCTTTGTATTGAGATTCCTGTGAAAAATTAAATGAGCCAGTCAAAATTGTATCCCAAACTCCTGAAGGAAAACCATAGTCAAAGATCATGAATTTATTATGATGCTGTCTTGAATTTTTGATATATCCTTTAGTTTTTCTATCGTTTATAACTTCTATGTTTGGGTTTCCATCAAGGTAATCTAAAAGAGTATTCCAGTAATCGCTATCGACTATAATCCTTATTCTAACTCCTCTATTTGCCGCGTTTAAGAGAGCAGATACGATAGAAGGACTATCGAAATTATAAGCAGCGATAGAGATATTATTTTGAGACATATTTATCAAGTCAACCACTATAGCTTCTAGGTTTGTTTGATAGGGAAAGTCACTAAAGTATACCTCTGTGGAGAAACAAAATCGTAAAAGTATGAATAATCCTAAGAAAACTGTTAATTTTCTGAGAAGTTTTTTTCTTTTTGTGATCTTTGTATCTATTTGGGGCATAATTAATTCATATTACCTTTCGTTATCTTGAAATGATATTCCTGCGTAATAGTAAAGCAGAATTTCTCGTTTTAGCAAACTGCTTATTGTTCCTCATAGAGGGTTCTACTTAAGAATTTTTCCTAGCATCCTACCTAGGGTAATTTCCCACCCATCCCTAGGAGATTCTATAGGGGGATTCGCCCCATATTTTAAGGAAGCGCCTTAGGCGCCCCCCGTTTTTTAAGGAAAGTGTCTAAGGCACAGTGCTTTAAACACCCCTAGGTACCCCCTAAGATTACTTCCGTTTTAGAGTAACTCCTATCCATCCTAGAGTTAACTGTAAGTGGTTTCATATACTATGAATACTCCAATTTCAAAAAGTATCTTATGCATCTAAGTCAAGTGTTCTTTGAAACAAACATTTGAAAAGTTTTTTAGAAACCTAAAGCAAGTATTCTATTTTTATTTGAAGCAGATAATTTTTGTTTGTTTTTTGCAACCTAAAAATACTCTCTTGTGTTGAAGTTTTGAAGTAGGTACATTTATTCCATTAGTTTTCCCAAAAGTTAAATTTAAACACATGAAGGAGCTTGTGGAAAGATTTTCAAATACCTATTTATAGATGTATAGGTTTTTCATACCAAGTATGAATATTTTTAAGATATTAGTAATCAGTAAGATGTATTATTGCTCTGAGGGGAGTTGTTGAGCTGGAGATGATTCTGGGGTTGACTGAGGTGCTGTTTCAGTTTGAATTGGGTTAACGGATTGTTGTCTCTGTATTGGGGTTTTTAAGGTAGACTTGGATATAGCGAAAGAAATAAGAAATGCTAAAATCATAAAAGAAATACCTAAGATTCTAGTGGTGTTAGAGAGAAAATCGCCTGCTCTTGAACCGAAAGGATTGAGTAGATTACTTCCACCAAATATACCTAATTCAGCTCCACCTCTGTTTTGTAACAAAACGAGAATTACAAGAAGTACCGCATTTATGACAAACAAGACAGACAAAATTGTTATCCATACACTCATTTTTATTTTCCTCTCCTACTACCATGGGCCTAGCAGGACTCGAACCTGCCCACCCGGTTTAGGAAACCGGTGCTCTATCCACCTGAGCTATAGGCCCGAGATACTGCGAGGGGAGGACTCGAACCTCCACTGTGGGATCCAAAGTCCCATGTCCTGCCAGTTAGACGACCTCGCAAAAAGCATACTAAATTTTATAATTCTCAGAAATAAATATCAAATTAAGGTGAGCCTGTTCCATGAATTTCTACTTAAGAATTTTTCTTAGCATCCATCTAGGGTAATTCCCCACCCATCCCACCCCTTAGTTGCTTATAGGGGGTTCCACCCCCTAAGAATACCCCCTATCATTCTGAGGCTTCACTCCTTATTTTAAGAAAGTGTCTAAGACACCCCTATTCTATAAGAGAGCAAACTTCTTCTTTGATGTGAATTCTTATCCCTTCTTTAAGATAAGTAACTTTTGTATGCTTTTTAGCATCCTATTTAGGGTAACTCTCAACACTTAGACACCCAACCCACCCTGAGGCTAAGCATCTTTTCTCAATTACAGGGGGCTACGCCCCCTAAGAATACCCCCCATTTTAGAAAAGTGCTTAAGGCATCTGCTCTAATTGTCTTTTTTAAGAAGAAAAAATTTTTGTTAGATAGAAATTCCTGAAGCAATTCCTCAGAATTTGATAAAATAATCTAGATATTTCAATAATTTAGGTTAATGAGAACATGTTTTTTTTGCCTAACATGTATAGGTTTAATTTACACTATTAGTCTAGGATATAGTTTGGAGATTTCTAAACCGGATATTTTAATCCAAAAAGATGAAGATAATATTCTGGTAATGCTTAGGCTTGATGGATATCTACCTTCTTCAGCGTATATTGCTCTGCAAAACAACACTCTCATTAAAATTCAGATTAATATATCTCTATTGAGAAAAGATACAATAATATTCCCGATCTATACTGTGATTACGAATTTTTCAATTACTTACAGGATCAGATATGATATAATATCTGAAAAGTACATGATAAATGATGGCAAGAAGTCTTTTTTTGCAGATTCCATAGAAAAAATTATTCCCTCAATATCACCAAATATTTTAAGGTTGAAAACAGCTATGATTACCAATTCGAGAGAAATGGAAGGAATAATACCCAACAACACAAAGCTACTTTTCTCATCCAGTGCTAAAGTTATAGTTTCAGACATCAAACCTCCACTGAACCTAATACTATCCCTTGGTGGAATCTATAACTACGAAACCCAAAAAGCCTTTTCTGAGGAATTTACGTTATGGTAGGAACCGAAATTATAAAAAGAACTATACCATTTTTCATGTTTTTTTTGATAACACTATTTCTATCTAATTTGGTATCAGAAAGTGTTTATTCTACTTCTCAGATAGACATATCTTTTTTCGTGCTTTTTATAATTATCTTTCTAACTTTTACATTCATATTTCTAACATTGTTTTTGATATACAAGCTACTGGTAGACATCTTTAAAAAGAGAATTGGTTCTAGGATAAGAGCTATTTTTGTGGGGTTGTTTGTGAGTATAAGTATAGTATCATCATCTATAGTGACATTTGTCTTCTTCAGGATAATGGAAAACATAGAAAATCTTTTTACGGAAGGGGGAAATGTCTCTATCCAGCTAAGAGAGAATATAAACGATATATCATCTCTATTTTCTGAGAACTTCGAGCAGATGAATAAAGCGTTACTAGAGAATAGAAATTTACCTGGCACTAAATCATTTATATACAAAAAAGGAGAAAAAATTAATAATACAACTTTGAAAGCTTTGGTAGAGAACATTGATAACGCGAATGCTGATGCAGGAAGGATCATAGTAACGCTCTCAAATCAATATTTTTTAGTAGTTTTTGTTAAAAACAGTGATTTTACGAGATTTATTTACAAACCTATCGACCCTAGAATAGCTAAAGTAAACGAAAACTTGTCCAGCTTATTTTACTCTGTTAGCAGAATAGAGTTTTTTATGAGATTTTTACTGAGGGATCTTCTACCGTTGGCTGTGGTTATTGTCAATTTGCCTTCTGTATTACTTTCGATAGTGATAGCTTATATAATTTCTCACTATTTTTCTCTCTCGATAAAAAGTTTAGTAGAAGGTGCTCATCAGATATCCCAAGGTAATGCGGGATATATAGTTTCTGATAAGTACTCATTTGCTGAGATCAAGGACTTAGTGAATGAATTTAACAAAATGAGTTTGATACTCCTAGAAGCACAGTATAGGATAAGAAAGCTAGAAAGGATAGAACTTTGGAGAGATGTGGCGAGAAAAATTTCTCACGAAATAAAAAATCCTCTTACACCTATAAAACTGCTAATTCAGAGAATGATTTTTAATCAGGACATAACCAATTCTAGAGAGAAACTAATCTCCATGCTAGAAGTGATACTAGAAGAAGTTAACAGAATAGACAAGATGGTTAACGAACTTAATTCACTAGCAAAAATTCCCCTTCCTACCAAGGAAAGATTTGATTTAAGAAAATTTGTAGAAGATTTTATCTTACTTTTTTCTAGTTCAGATTTTGAGATAAGAAACGAAGTCGAAAGTGTAGAGATTTTTGCTGACCCGAGACAATTGAAACAAGTCTTGATTAACTTAGTAAAAAATGCAATAGAGGCATCGATTGGAAAATCAAATGTAATAATTATAAAGGGGCATAAGGTAAACAACAATGTAACAATTTCAGTAAAAGACTTTGGTATTGGTATTCCAGAAGATATGAAAGATAAAATCCTTAAGCCTTATATCACAACAAAACGAGACGGATCTGGATTAGGATTGTCTGTTGTTGAAACTATAGTTGTAAACCACGGGGGAAAACTATATTTTGAATCAAAGGAAGGAGAAGGTAGCGAATTTTTTGTCGAATTACCGGTCTCTACTCAGGAATAGATAGTATTTCCGGTTCACCGTTAGTGATCAAGATGGTATGTTCCCAGTGAGCAGAAGGTTTCCCATCCAAAGTGCAAACAGACCATTTGTCTGGCAATACTGTTATTTTGTAAGTGCCAGACACCACCATCGGTTCGATTGCTATAGTCATATTTTTCTGAAGTGAAGGTCCTCTTACCGAAGGGTAATTTGGTATTGGGGGGGCCTCGTGTAGAAATCTACCTACTCCGTGGCCTGTATAACCTCTTATGACATCAAAACCATGACTCTTTACGTAACCGTAAATAGTTTTTGAGATTTCTTCTATTTTTGTCCCAATCCTACATATTTTTATAGCCTCGTATAGAGCTTCTCTAGTGACATTACTTAATTTTACTTTAACAGCATCGACTTTCCCTACGAAATAAGTTCTAGCTGTATCACCATAATAACCATTGTATATAACACCAACATCTATCGATATAATATCACCTTCCTTGAGAATAACTTTCTCAGAAGGCACACCATGTATAACTATCTCATTCACTGAAGCACATATCGAGTGATAATATGTAAGTTTGTATGAACCATCAGAAATCGTATAACCCTTAAACGCAGGTTTTCCACCCTTAGAGAGTATAAAATCCTCTGCTATTTTATCTAACTCAAGTGTAGAAACACCCGGCTTTATATAAGAAGACAAATATTCAAGAACCTGAGCTGCTATCTTCGATGCATTTCTTATGTATGGTATCTCGTAGTCTTTTTTTATTATTATGCCTTCACTCACCTAGTAATCTCCCCTTGTCTTTTAACATTTCTTGGGGGATAGAAGGTCCTGCATTGTATGAATCTTCGATTATTTTATCCACTTCCTTTTTCTGTCCAGCTGTTACTATCACTTCTCCTCTCATTATAACACCTGGCTTCATTTCTAACTGAGGTGTAATTATATTACCTAATACTCTACCAGTTTCTGTTAGTTTCACAGATTCTTGCGCTTCTATTCCGCCAAGTACTACTCCCGATACTGTAACACTCTTAGCTTTAATAACATCAGTTTTTACTTTACCTGTTTCGCCGATAAAAACTTGTTCAGAAGTAGTTAATTCTCCTTCAAACTTACCTTCTATTTGTATCGAACCATTTACATAAAACTTGCCTTGAAATACCGAACCTTCACCAATTATACTGTTTATTGCCCCTTCCTGACCTTTCTGTGGCATACCATTCAACCCCCTAAAAAAATACACCCCACCAAAGAGGTCGGTAGGATTACTCGAAGGCCCTAGCCTCCAAACAATAGAAGCTCAAGTGTGTTTCTGTTTATTCCCTAAGAGCTTAACTCTTGGGAATCCTACATCCACACACTCATGTTGCTTCTAAATACCTATCCTCGAAGGCCCAATTTTTGTAATCCCCCTTTCTCCTCTAAGGTAGGTTAGTAAAGTTTAATGAATACATAGCCAATTTCACAACAAAATTCAATTTACGCAATACCTACCCCAGGAATTTCTATTTAACGAAAATTTTTTCTCCTAAAAGGGATTTGTGTAGGGACGAAGTCCCTCCGACAAAACAATTAATGGATAGGATGCTAAAGATAGAGAAAATGATTAACCTCTTAAAACGGGGGTATTCTTAGGGGGTGGAACCCCCTATAAGTAACTAAAGGGTGGGTGGG
>FWWL01004521.1_pt1 | contig 23336 bp, 16 predicted proteins | sample 2228331 | NCBI WGS metagenome assembly FWWL01 (sample SAMEA103939775, study PRJEB20133) | metagenome | reverse complement strand
GCAAGAAGCGCACCAGATGGTGTTGACTGTTTACCAGGCAACGCGCTCATTTCCCCGCGACGAGACTTATGGCTTGACATCTCAATTGAGACGGGCAGCGACTTCCGTTGCAGCGAATATTGCCGAAGGACATGGCAGCGCCAGCCGCAAGGAATACCGCCGCTATTTGCTGACAGCGAGAGCGTCACTCAACGAAACGCTTTACTACTTGCTTTTGGCTCACGACTTGGGCTATCTCTCGGAGAAGGAGTTCAAAGCATTGGAACTTCACATCGCCCGCTTGGGCAAGATGCTGAATCGGCTTATCGGCGTGTTGAACTGGCAGCAGGAGTGACCAACCTTCAGCCTTCAATCCCTGATCCCCAGTCCCCAGCCCCTAATCCCCAACGGGTGGAACTTCCTTTGGGCGATGTGCCACCGAAGGCGCTACGGCGCGAACTGCTGACTTTGACAATCCCGCCTAACACGGTGAACCAACGGGTGACGATTCAGGTTGCTCTGGAAGCGACGGTGGCAGGCGTAACGGTTACTTTGCCCATTGACGAAACCTCCCTTCGGGTGCTTCCGCCCGTTGAAGTGGAAGCGGCGCAGTTCGGGGGTGAGCCCAGCATTTTGGTGCGGCTGCGAAACAACACAGGCGATGCTTTGAAAGCAACCGTCTCAGTTGCTTCGCCCCTTGAGTTTGTGTCCCGCGAAGTAACCTTGAAAGCGCGCATGGTGACGGAAGTTCGGTTGGTGCCCGTTCGCCCGCCTTTGCAAATGCAATTGTCCAGCGCGCAAGTGCAGGTAACGCTGGATGCGGGTCAAAAGGTGCAAGGCAAATTCACCCGCTGGGTCTCGCTCATCGCTCTTCCGCCCGAAGGCAACCTGTTGCGCAACGGCTCTTTTGAAGATGGTGACCGACCGCCGTTGCCAAGTTGGGATTTCTACGACACAGGCTATAAGACGAGCAGCGAAGCGGTGCACGGAAAACGAAGCCTCTTTTGTGAAAGCGGTGACACGCAAACGATGCGAGGCGCTGTGCAGCGGGTGGTGTTGAAGCAATCGCAGCCCGTTCCGCTCATTCTGCACGGATTCAGCAAGGGTGAAAGCGTGTTCCCATCGGGGTTGACAGGCGACTACTCTCTTTACCTTGACGCTCGCTATGTGGACGGAACGCCTTTGTGGGGCGAGATTGTGCCCTTTGCAGGAACGGGAATGTGGGAGTGGGGTTGGCGGCTCATCGTTCCAGAAAAGCCCATCCAAGAAGCCCTCGTCTACACCCTCTTCCGCTACCGACAAGGTGCTGCGTGGTTTGATGGGGTAGGACTGAACGAACTGCAGTTGTCACCCAACTTGGCAAAAGACGCCACAGCGCAAGCACCAGAAAACGCCCGCGCCCTCACCGACGGCGATTGGCACTCCGTATGGCAAGGAAGCGGGGAAACGAGCATCACGATTGATTTGCCGCAAGCGCAGAAAGTGCAGCAAGTTGCCCTTTGGTGGACAGAACGAGCCAAAGCCGAGCAAGTGCGGGTAGAAGTTTGGGATGGCAGCGAGTGGCGGAAAGTCGCCGAACGCCCTACCGACAATGACACTTTCGTCACCGTCCTTGACTTCACCCCCACAACGACGCAACGCTTGCGCATTGTTCTCACTGGCACCCGCTACGCCGTTCGGGAGTTAGAAGTGCGGTGACGAAGGGCGTGGCAAAATGTCGGTTGAGCGAAAGAGCCGTCGGCGAAAAGCGAGGGATTGACCGATGCTGACGCACCAGTGTGCCGATATTCGCCTTGGAGCGGATTTTTCCTTCTTGCCGACCAAACGCACTTGCTCGTGCGCTCCTGAGCGACTCAACTGCTTGTCGCGCTCGGAGATGCTGGAACTGGGTTCCACCGTGATTGATGTCAAGCAGCGACACCGCTGGCAGGAGAACCACCCTGCCCGTTTTATCCCGCAGGTGCCAGAAAAGTTCATCAAGTTGTTCTCCCACGAGGGTGAAACCGTCCTTGACCCTTTCTGCGGTTCTGGGACGACCAATGTGGTGGCGCTGCGTTTGAACCGTTCGTCTATCGGGATTGATGTGAACGAACGTTCGGTGCGGATGACTTACGACCGATTGATAGAAGCAGTGCAAACCCTTTTCGGCTCCGAACAGCCAATGACCCATCATCGCGTGGTGCACGGTTCGTGCCTGGACATCCTACCCCTCATCCCCGACGCTTCCGTTGACCTCATCGTCACTTCGCCACCTTACTTTGATGTCGTGGATTACGGTGATGACCATCCTGAGCAGTGGGGCAACATTCACGATTACAGGGAGTTCTTGAAGCGCATGGAGGCTGCCTTCGCAGAGATGCATCGCGTCCTGAAGCCGAAAGGTTGGATGGTTGTTGTCACGCAGGATGTGTTCAAGAGTTACGCCAAGTGTCCGCTTCACGCTGACTACATCTTCATCTGCCGTGACAAGTTGGGCTTTGAGGTTTGGAGCACGCAGGTTTACATCCTAAACTACAGCACGGGCGGGCGCCTCGTCTACGGCTACCCGACCAGTTACTACCCCAAAAACGACCACGAGTTCATTGTTGTGTTCCAAAAAGCAAAGCGTCTTCGCAAACTCAAATGGCGGGAAAGTTCGTCAAAGGCTTTTGCGCCTTGCCCTTTGTGACCGAATGAACTGGGAACCTTCGTGAGTCACTCCGCTATCACATCGGTTTCCGCATATTCGGTGCCGTCTTCTGCTTTGACGATGCGGAAGTCGCCGAAGACGGCAGGGGCAACTTTTTGCAGTTCCCGCAGCACTGCCAACGCGACCTTGCGGATTTCCACATCGGCGTGGGGCGACGCTCGCATCTTGATGAAATGGCGCCACGCCCGAAAGTTGCCCGTCATGACCATTGCTGTTTCCGTGGCGTTGGGGAGCACCATGCGAGCGGCTTGGCGGGCTAACTTGCGCCGCAAGGTCCGGTCTTCAACATGGGCAAACTTCTCTCGCAGCAACTCGTAAAGTTGCCGATAGGCTTCTTGCGCCTTCTGCACCGCCTCCGAAAAAATCCGCATCGCTTCTGGGTCTTCCGCAATGCAATCGGGCACGATGAAGTTGCCTTCGCTCTCATCCACGAAACGCGTGCTGCGCTGCGAGTAACTAAACATGCGATGGCGAACAATCTCATGACTGCACGCGCGGCTGATGCCTCGGATGTAGAAACTGGCGACGCTGTGCTCCAACACGGACATGTGCCCTTGTGCAATTAAGTTGGCGATGTATTGCTCGTTGGTGCGACCACTAGGGTTGTGCCAAGAGGCGTAGCAAGTTCGCCCCGCCGCTTCTATCAGTTGCTGCGGTTCGTTGTCAGTGTCCGTTTGCCAGATGCGAAACTCCTCCAAGTCCTCAGGCTTTTGAAAGTGCGTGACGGCGATAAGGCGCACAATCGGTTCGCGAATAAAAGCCATCTCATTCGTCCCTCCTGCTCTGCGATTTTTCTTCAAACAGCGGCTGCCACTTCGTCAGCAAGGCGCAAAAAGGCAGCCACAGGGTCTTCGGCTTCTGTGACGGCGCGCCCGACAACCAAAAAATCGGCGCCGCGTCGGATGGCTTCGGCGGGTGTCACGACGCGTTTTTGGTCATGGTGTTCCGCTCCCGCAGGGCGAACGCCGGGCACCACCACAATGAAGTCTTCACCGCAACTTTCCTTGATGCGCTCAATTTCTTCACCCGAAGCAATCACGCCATCGCACCCGCAGAAGCGGGCGATGCGGGCTAAGTGGACGGCGTAATCGGAAGTTGGGAAAGGCACCAGCAGTTCGTTTTGCAGCACCTTGTCGTCAAGACTGGTCAGCACCGTCACTGCCCACAATTGGGGTCGGTGAGCAAGGTGATGAACCGCTTGCACGGCGGCTTGCAGCATGGCGCTGCCACCAGCGGCATGAAGGGTTATAGCGCCGATGCGTAACGCTGCCAAGTTGCGGACAGCACCTGCCACCGTGGCGGGGATGTCGTGCAGTTTCATGTCGCAAAAGACCCACTTGCCTCGTTCCTTCAGCGCTTCCAGGGCAGCGACCCCAGACGCTGTCAGCAGCCGATACCCTACCTTGTAGCGATGGGCGACATCGCCCAATTTGTCCACCAGTGCCAACGCTGACTCCAAATCGTCAAAATCCAGCGCCACAATTAGCCGCTCCGCTGCGTCCATCCTTCGTCCCCTCAACTTCCTTTCCGCATGTGCGGTTGTCATCAGCAATTGTAGCGTTCGCTGCGGAGCAATGCTGTTTTCGCCCCATCATTGGCGAAAAGGCAGAAGCGGGCGATGCATTTCAAACTAAATGGGGCGCAAGCACAAAAGCAGCAATCGCACGGGTAAAAACGCTCCGCTGAAAGGTTGGAGAAAGGGATGGAGAGACGGAGCATGGAGCGAGTGTTACAGGCTGTTGAAACGACTGCGCCAAATCGTTTATCGCTGCGAGTCGTGGTATTGGCGTTGGCGTTGGTGGCAGCCTTTGCTTACATCACGCCTTACAATGACTACGACCTTGCCAACACTTTTGTAGCAGGCAACCTGTTGCCCACTTCCAGCATGGTGGTGCTTTTGCTATTTGTGTTCGTTTTCAACCCTTTGCTTCGGTGGCTGGTGCCCCGCTATGCGTTTCGCCCTCACGAGTTAGCAGCCTTGTGGGCGCTCATCGTCATTGCCTCCGGCATCCCTGCGGCAGGGTTGTGGCGTTACATTATCCCGCAACTGCCTAACCTTTACTACCGCGCCTCCGCTGCCAACCGTTGGGACGAACTTTTGTTCCCTCACGCCCCTTCGTGGTTGGTCATCACCGATAAAGCAGCGGCAAGGGGATTTTACGAGGGCACGGACGGTCGCATCTTGTGGGACGCATGGCTGTTGCCTCTCTCCTTCTGGTTGCCGTTTGCTTTCGCCCTCTTCTTCGCTGTCTTCTGCCTTGCCACTTTATTGCGACGACAGTGGATGGAGCGGGAGCAGTTCACTTTCCCGTTGGTGCAATTGCCCTATGAGTTGACGAAAGAGCCAGTGCCAAAACGGTTGCTCCCGCCCCTGCTTTACGCCGCTGGATTGTGGGTCGGAGTGGGGCTTTCGGCGCTACTGCACTTGACCAGTGGGTTGAACACTTACTTTCCCAACTTTCCCGCCATCCGCCGATTCCGTAGTTTGGGCGAATACCTGACGGGCTTTCCGTGGGACGCAATCGCCGGCACAGGGCTGCACATCTACCCCGCAGCGGTGGGCTTGACTTACCTGCTTACGACGGAAGTAGCGTTTAGCCTTTGGTTCTTCTATGTGCTGGAGCGGGTGCAGCAACTCTTGTTCGCCTACTACGGTTGGTCGGGTTTGGGCTACTCGGCGACGGATTTCGTGCAATACCAGCAAGTGGGTGCGGTGCTTGGGTTATTGCTCATCATCGCTTATGCAGCACGATGGCACTGGAAGCAAGTAATGCGGCGCGCCATAGGGCGGCGGGAAGTTGACGACCGCAACGAACCGCTCCCTTACCCTGTCGCCTTCTGGGGATTTGTTGGCACAACGGTGGCACTTTTTCTCGTGCTAATTGTCTTGGGCATGGACGCGCTGTTGGCAGCCACCTTCCTCGTGATGGCGTTTGGCTTCTACTTAGCCGTCAGTTGGATTGCCACCAACGGTGGCATGGTGATGGTGCAGATGCGCATCCTGCCCTTTGACCCGCTGCTCTCCCTCTTCGGTTCGCAACGCTTTTCGCCACGCGGCATCCTGATGATGTGCCTGTTGCAGGAAGCCTTCACCTACGACCAGCGGGAAGTGCTCATGCCGTCACTGCTGAACGCAATGAAAATGGCGCAACTGTCACAGTTGCAACAGCGCCCTTTGATGGGATGGGGGGCAGCAAGCATTGCCCTTGCCGCGTTCGTCTCCCTCTACGCGTGGCTCAAACTGGGTTACACGAAGGGTGCGGTCACTTTGACAAAAACGGCGACCTTCTTCTGGCACGCTAATTACCCCTACATGCTGGCGGCGCAATACCTTGACCCCGGCGTCAAACCTAACCTGTTCCGAACGGTGGGCATGGTGGTGGGGCTTGTGGGCTTTGTGGGGCTTTACCTGCTGCGGTTGCAATTCTCGCTCCCCATCCACCCTGTCGGTTGGATTGTCTGTCGTGGCTGGGCAATGGAGCAGTTTTGGCTGATGATTTTGCTGGGTTGGTTGGCGAAAGCGGTGATCGTTCGCTATGGTGGCTTAACGGGCTATCGGGCAATGCGCCCCTTCTTCTTGGGCATCGTGTTGGGCGATTTAATGATGGCGGGTCTCTTCACCATCGTTGGCTTCATCACACAAAAGGGCTACGCCGTGATGCCGCTGTAATGGGTTGCATCTCTTGCCCAACGGTTTGTAGCCAGCGGAAGCGGCTGACCACGATAGCAAGCAGCGTTGCCAGCAGCGACGATCAGTGCCAAAATCGGCAGCGGTTCGTGGTTGGCTCTTCTGGTCAGAATGCCGGCTACTAACTATTGCCGAATAAGGAGGGGGCATGGATGGCGGAAGTTGGTTGGGATTACGGGATGCCGTTGGAGGAGTTATGTGAGCGGTATCGGCAACTTTACGGCGGTCCCATTTACGATGCGTTGGAGCGGCGAGGGCTTCCCAATCAGGTGCTGCACCCTTCCATCAAACCTCTTCGTCCAGACATGGTCGTGGCAGGGGCAGCGGTGACGGTCAAAGCGGTCTTGCGCCCCCCAAGGGAAGGGGAGAAGCCACCCAACCCTGTTGATTTCGTTTTCCCTGGCAGCGTCATCGTTTACAGTTCCGAAGAGCAAGCGAGCGCCCATTTCGGTGAGTTAACAGCGCATGCGTGTGCTGCCAAAGGGTGCGTTGGGGTGGTCGTGGATGGTGGGTTGCGAGACTCCACCAAACAGTTGCGCATCAGCGAGTGGCGACCGTGGGCGGCTTTCTGCCGCTACACCAGCCCCATTGAATTAGCCGCCCGACAGCGGATTTTGGAAATCAACCAGCCCATCTTCATGAGCGGCTCGCTCACCACAGTGGTGCCGGTGCGCCCTTATGACTTCATCTTCGGCGACTTGGACGGTGTGATTGTCATCCCTCGCGAGATGGCTGTGGAAGTGTTGTTGGAAGCGGAAGACATTGTGCAAAGGGAAAGCAAAGCAAGGGAAGCCCTCAAGCAAGGTGCCTCTTTCCACGAAGTCGGACGCCAGTATCAAGTCGGCTGATGGCGCGCGAACATGCCTGTTGGGTGAGGAGAGAAGATGCGACCAGCGCAAGCATCTGACGGCGATAGTAGATGGAACCGAGCCTGGGTGCGATGGGGTTGTTGGTATGACGAAAAAGTGCTCCCGCTCCCTTTCCCTGACCGATGGCAAGTCTTTCTGTGCTTGCCGAGAGGGGGAAGGGACATCGGGGAGCAAGGATTGCAGCGCGCGTTTGACCAACCGATTGGCACACCGCCTTTCCATGAGTTAGCAAGGGGAAAGAAAACCGCTGTGATCGTCGTGGATGATTTAACCCGTCCCACCCCAGCCCATCGCTTGTTGCCCCTTGTCGTGGCTGCACTGACTAAAGGGGGTATCGCTGAAGAACGCATCCGCATTTTGATTGGCACGGGCGCCCATCATCCGCTTAACCGAGATCAAATGGTCAAGAAGTTGGGGCGTCGCATTGTGGAGCGGTTCTGGGTGCAAAATCACTGCCCCTTTGAGAACCTGAGTTATCTCGGCACCACCCGCTATGGAACCCCTGTTTACATCAACCACGATTTTTTGCGGGCGGATTTGAAAATCGCTGTGGGGAGCATCTTGCCGCATGGGTTGGCAGGGTTTGGGGGCGGCGCGAAATTGGTCATGCCGGGCGTGGGCGGCATTGAAAGCCTGTATCACAACCACCACCCCAACAGCGGCTTTCGCAAGGGCATCGCTTTGACGGACGGTAACATGCTTCGGGATGACATGGAAGAAGCAGCAGCAATGGCGGGCTTGGATGCTATTGTGAATGTCGTGCTGAACCCGAAGCGAGAAATTGTCGGTTGTTTCGTCGGTCACTTTGTGGAAGCCCATCGCGCTGGTTGTGCATTGGCACGGAAGGTTTACGCTACGCCTGTGCCCGATGAAGTGGACGTAGTAGTGCTTTCGGCTTACCCGAAAGACAGCGAGTTCTACCAATGCGTCAACGCTTTTGCTCCCTTGCATAGCGCTCAGCGGAAGTTCTTGAGCGATGACGGCACTATTGTCTTGGTTTCGGCTGGCAGTGAAGGGATGGGCACGCATTTTTTGACAGGACCGGGCATGCGCTTAGGTTCTCAATGGCGGTCAATTCGCCAACCAGAACAGCAACGCCCCCAGCGCCTATATTACGCCCCAACAGTTAACGCCCACGACTTGACACAATGGGGTTGGGACGGTGAGGCTTTGTGCCGTCATTGGAAGGAAGTGATTCAGCGGTTGCGAACGCGCTACGGCAAAGAATGCCGAGTGGCGGTGTTCCCTTGCGCTGCCATGCAGTTAGCAGAAGGCTAAGGAAATTTGGGGGTGATGGGCTGTGCGGATCACGGATGTGCGGTCGTGCGTGGTGGCAGGAAATTTCCCCTGGGTCTTGGTGAAGGTGCTGACCGACGAAGGATTGGTCGGCATCGGTGAAGCCTATTGGGGTGTCGGCGTTCGGGATGTGATTCTGCGCCTGAAAGATTTCCTTGTCGGGCAAGACCCCACGCAAGTGGATTGGGTGATGCATAGCCTTAAGCGCCTTCTCTCCGGCGTCGGCTCCCAAGCCGGCACGGTGGTCACTGCACTCAGCGGTATTGAAATCGCCCTTTGGGACTTGACGGGGAAAGCCCTTGGGGTGCCCGTGTGGCAGTTGCTGGGCAGCAAGTTCCATCACCGCATCCGCATCTATTGCGACTGCCACGCTGGCAGGACACCAGAAGGCGAACCTGACTATACCCCCGAAGGCTACGCAGCACGGGCACAGGAAGTGATTCGCTTGGGTTTCAATGCCCTCAAGTTTGACTTGGATGTGCCCACGCCCTATCGGGAAGGGAGCGAGCAGTTATCCCTTTCCCGCTATCGGAGAGCCGTGCTTTACTTTGACCGCTCGTTGTCCCGAGCAGAAATTCACTACCTTGCTGATTTGGTTGCGGCGGTGCGGGAGGCAGTGGGCGACGAGGTAGAGATAGCGCTGGATTGCCATTGGCAGTTTAATGTGCCCGACGCAGTGCGGTTGGCGGAAGCCGTTGCGCCCTACCAACCCCTGTGGCTGGAAGACCCTATCCCGCCAGAGAACATAGATGCCCTGCGACAAGTCAAGGAAGCCACCTCCGTCCCCATTTGCACGGGCGAAAATCTTTACACTGCCCACCAGTTTCGGGAGTTGATCGTCAAACAGGCTTGCGACATCGTCGCCCCTGACATCCCGAAGGTGGGTGGGCTGCGGGAAACGCAGAAAATTGCCGTGTTAGCCGACCTTTATTACTTGCCCCTTGCTCCCCACAATGTTGCCAGCCCTGTGGCAACGGTCGCTGCTTGCCACCTTTGCGCCACCATCCCGCATTTTCTGGCGCTGGAATTTCACGCCGTTGATGTGCCCTGGTGGAACGACCTAATTGTCAACGACCAACCGCTCATTCAAGACGGGTTTATCACCGTCCCCGACAAACCCGGCTTGGGCATCACGCTCAACGAAGAAGTCGTGCGGTCGCACCTACGCGAAGGCGAAGGCTTTTTTGAGCCGTAAAAGATGCCACAACCTTCCGTCAACGAATTTCTGGTGACTTGGAGAGTGCGTCTCCCGACGCACCTGAAAAAAAATTTTCGGCGCATCAGGAGATGCGCCCTCCAGACAGCAGTCGTTTTTCGCCTGCTAAAGCAGACGCTCAAAAAGGCGTCAGCAACTACGGGCTGAAGCCCGTAGCATGAATTGTCGGTTCTTGCCGAAGCGTCAACCGAAACAGTCATGCCACTGGCTTTAGCCAGTGGTTGATGACACCATTGTGAGCGCCGATTTTAATCGGCGAAACAAAAGTGAAAGCCGAGAACATATGCCTGACTGTGCAAGAATTTGCGTAGACAAAACCTGTTGAGAGGCGAGGAGCAATGGCGCGAGTCATTCGGCTGGGGTATGTAGGTGCTGGGTTCATGGCGCAGAAGGTGCATTTGCCCAATTTCACCAGTTTGCCCAACTGTCAAGTCGTGGCGCTGGCAGAAGCGAGACCACAGTTGGGCGAGCAAGTTGCTCAAAGGTTCGGCATCCCCAAAGTGTATCGGCACCACACAGAGTTAATCGCTGACCCAGAGGTGGACGCTGTTGCTGTCTCTGCCCACTTTGCCGCTCAAGGGGAAATTGCTCGTGACGCATTGCTTGTGGGCAAACATGTGTTCATGGAAAAGCCGATGGCAGTTAGCGTGGAGCAAGGCATGAGCATCCTGGAAGCGGCGAAAAAGACGGGAGCGCGCTTGATGGTGGCTTACATGAAGCGCTACGACGCGGGTTACGAGTTGGCGAAGGAATGGGTTCGCCGCTTTCGGGAAACAGGCGAGTTGGGACGATTAACTTTCGTCCGTATCCACTACTTCGGAGGCGATTGGATTTGCGGTCTGGACACCCCTTTCGTCTCTACTGATGAACCCACCCCAACGCCGCCGTTCATTAAGCCTGCGTGGTTGCCTGACGAGTATGTCCATCGCTTTGTCGGATTCTTGCAGCAGTATGTCCACGCCTTCAACTTCATCCGTTGGCTGTTGGATGCAGGAGAGGAAGCGGAAGTGGTGAGCGTAGACTTGGACAACGACGGCTACACGGGTCTTGTTTTGCTGCGAGTGGCAGGCGTGAGGGTCGCGTTGGAAACGGGAACTTTGCAGTTTCACCGATGGGACGAGCACACGCAGGTTTACTTTGAGCGGGGTTGGGTGCATGTATGGTCACCACCCCTTTTGCACCGCAACCAACCCGCTGAAGTGGAGATTTACATCGGCGGGCAGCAGCCTGAATATCGGCGCCCGCTCCCGAAAGAACGGTGGTCGTGGTCTTACAAGCGGGAAGCCCAACACTTCATCCACTGCCTGCTCACCGGCGAACCCTTCCGTTCGCCCGGAGAAGATGCTTTGGTTGACATCCGCTTGTGCGAGGAAGTCTATCGGCATTGGCTGCTTCTGTAAGGCTTGTTGCTCACATCCTGTCTGTGCCTCAGGAAATGCGCTCCAACGACCGCAAAATGGGTTGGGCAGGCTGGAGGAATGCGGGATGCAAAGTTTACTTCTCGCATAGGCGCTGACAGAGGAAGGGCAAAACTTTGGACCAATTTGATTGAAGCGTGGAGGGAATATAAGGCGTGCGACAAAGTTCGGTAGCGTCGCCTTTAGGAACACCTGTTGGGAACAAATTCCGCTGCTGTCAATACTATCGTGGCGCTGTTAAGCGCAGCCACCAGAGGAACAAAGCGCTCCCACTAAGGATGCAGATAGCAAGAGCGACTGCTCCGCCCCATAGCCACGCTTGCTTCCCCTGTGGTCGGTCAGCACCCATGTAGTCCGTGCGGAAGAGCAAAAGAGCAATCCCAATGTAGACGATGGGGATGAGCAGGAACGCAATGGATGAGGTGAACACGCCGACCCAAAAAGGCAACTGACGGTAAACGACACCCAACATCCCAATGGCGGGCACCAACATGGCGAACCGATACCACCACCCTTCGGGTGATCGCTTGAAGAGTTCGCACATGATAAAGCCGCAGGTGAGCATGTGCAAAGTGATGGTGGAGACTGCCATCGCTAAGAAACCTGCGCCCATGAGCACCCGCGCTGTCGTCTCACCCACCACAGCACCAAGCATCTTCGCCGCGTCGGCAGCACCCTTAACTTCTATCCCTTGAGCGTGCAGCGTGTTGGCACAGGCGATGATGATGAGCGAAGTGACAATGCTGAAGGGCACTACCATCCCTGTCCACAGGTCAAAGTAAGCCAACGGCAGGTGTTCTTTACGCCATTGCCGCCGCAGCAGGGAGTAGGGATAGAGAAAAACCATGTTGATGCCAACCGAAGCGCCCATCCCACCCAAAACAACTGTCAAGCCTTCTCGGTCGGCAGGAAGCGAAGGGATGAGCAACCCGCGCACGAACGCGCCCCAATCAATCCCTGTCCGCACGACAACGAGCAACACCGCTACCAACATGGCGAGAACCATCAGGCGCGTCAGGTTTTCGTAAAGCCGCACACCGCGTGCCCCGAAACTGTAACTCCATGAGATAGCCGTCGCAAGCCCCAGCAAAACTATCCCGCAAAAGAGAGGGGGGACGGAAATGCCTACCAATTCGCCCCAGTCAGTGAGCACGGAGGCAGCAAGGGCATATTGCGGGAAGTGCCAAATCACTGTCGCCACCAGTGCGCCCAACGCCCAAAAGAGCGCCATAGCAGGGTGCAAATAACGCGCAAACGCATCATAGGCGCGTTCACGGGTTGTCAAGGTTAGTTTCGCCAAAGCGGAAAGCATGATGGCGCCCATGATGATGGCGAGGGGATGGACCCAGAGGAGTTGGTAACCGTATTTGGAACCAGCGAGCACGCAGGCGCTGGCGGTGCCGCTACCTAAAGTGAAAGCGCTTTGCAGGTAGCCTGGTCCCGACAATTTCAGGTAACTCCACAGTCGCTGCCCCAGCGGTTGTTGTGCCAACTGAGCCAGCAATTCCGCTTCTGTCAGTTGCTGCTTCCGCGATTCCTGCGCCATCGCAAAACCACCTCACAGCCAAACAGAAATCCTTGTGGGCTGCCACCTTTGCTCCATTATTTTGCCTTATGGGACCGCACAGGTTCACCCCATTGCCGTCAAAATAGCAGAGGGTCACACTTCCTTCAGCGAGGTCGCGCATTGAGTAGGAGGTGGCAATTGTGAGGGCAGCGTTGGTGTTTCTGACTGTTTTTGTGATGGTTGTGAGTGCGATGGCTCAGACGCCGCAGCCGATCACGGAGTGGTTGATTTGCGGACCGTTCCCCTTTGCTCGTCAAGTGCGCCAATTCTTCACCGACTTCCTGACGGAGCACGGGGGAGAGGCAAACATTCGCCCTCAAGAGGGAATGGCTCATTCGATGGAAGGTTTGGGAAAGGTGACATGGCAGCGCCACCGCGCGCCTGACGGCGTTCTGGATTTCGTGGCACTGATGGCAAAGATGGTTGGCGAAGAACGCCCTCGCTTCTGGCAACTGCGCTACGGGCTCGCTTACGCTTACACGGAAATCCGAAGCGACAAGCCCCAACAAGCCCTGCTCCTGATTGGGAGTGAAGACTGGTGCGCTGTTTGGCTCAATGGGGAACGCATCCACGAAAACTTCGTTTACCGCCACCTCGTGCGCGACAAGGATGCTGTCTTGGTTCGCTTGCGTTCGGGGGTCAACCGCTTGCTGATAAAAGTCGCTCGCATTGCTGGTGGGTGGGGCACTTCGGCGCGCATCGTGATGCCCATCACCCACAAACTGTTCGTGAAAGCGGAACGCCACAATCCCTGTCCACCTGACGGGAACTCCTTCGTGCCAGAGTTGCGTGAAGGGGAAACCGTTCCCGTTTGGGGTTATGTCACCGTTGTCAACGCCTCTCTCCAAACCCTACCTTTCGTGCGAGCACAGGTTCGGGAGAACGAATGGTTCGCAGAGACGATTGAGCAAATCGGCTCCCTCGCTTCAGGGGAGAGTTCGCAACTGCCTTTCCTGCTTGTTCCCAAACGATCGCCACAAGTGGGAGAATCACCGCGCGTCGTTTTGCTTGTGGAAACCGTTGGGGAACAGCAGACCGTTGAGTTGCCGGTAACCATTCGTGGGCGCAACGAACCCTTCTTCACCACGCACCGATCCCGATTGGACGGCTCGGTGCAACCGATGACTTTACTGGTTCCGCCCGATTACGACCCGCAGCGGGCTTATCCCCTTGTGGTTGCGCTGCACGGTTCCAAAGGATGCCTGATCGGGCACGCTTTCAGCGTCAAGGACGAGTTCATTCTCGTCGCTCCGCACGGACGAGGTCAAACGGGTTACCGAGATTTCGGCGAGTTGGATGTTTTTGAAGCGATGGCAGAAGTGGGGCGGCGTTACCGCATTGACAGAGAGCGGGTTTACTTGACAGGGCATTCCATGGGTGGTGGCGGCACCTTCCGCTTAGCGACCCGCTACCCGCACCTTTGGGCTGCTGTTGCACCAATGGCATCGGCAGGCACGCGCCCCCTCTCGTGGCTGCAGAACCTGCTCCATGTCCCAACCCTGTTTTATCACGGCAGCGAAGACGAAGTGGTTCCTGTTACTCTGGCGCGACAAGCGGCGGATTACCTGCGCCAGTTAGGCTACAACTTCCGCTACGAGGAGGTAGCAGGCAAACCACACTGGTGGGGCGTGGACTTCCCCGAAATGTTCGTTTTCTTCCAACGCCACACCCTTACCCGAGCCCCCGAACGGATTGTTTTCTGGAGCGACGATCCCCGTGCCTGCCGCGCATACTGGGTGGAGGCAACCGACCTTGACAACTATGCCCAACCTTTCCGACTAACGGCTCAAGTGACCAGCGATGGGAGCAATAAGCCTCGCCTTGTGTTGGACACGGAAAATGTGCGTGAGGTAGTGCTTCACCTATCCGAAGCACCCGCTCGCTTGCAGCAACTGCCTTTCGTTGTTGAATGGAACAAATGTCAAGCCTGCGTTGCCCTGCGAGGGGAAGGTGCGACAGTGCGGTTGCGCCTTAACCCGCCTTTTGTGGGAGTGGCGATAACCGAAGCGACAGAAACAATGGAGCAGCCTTTACCATCCACTCGCTATCTCTGGCTGTGGCATCGGGACGGGCAACCCGTTTTCACCTCAGAAATGACCGACGCCCCTGTGCCCTTCAGCATTCGGTTAACGGGTGCGGAACTTTCAGAGACAACTACCGTTGACGGTTTCATTTTGCCCAAGACGCCTCAGCACGGTGGACCAATATCTGCGGTTTTGACGCACCCGTTCTTTGTCGCCTACGATGAGCGCAGCGAGGGAGCCAAAAGAGCCGCTCGTCAGTTTCAACACTGGTGGCACAACTATGCACTGGGCGTCTGTCAAATGCTGGCGTTCCGCTCCAACCGCGAGTTAGTGCAACTTTTCCAATCAGCAGCGAAGTCCCAACGCAACTTGGTGGTTTTCCACAAGCCATCTGAGGGCTCGCGTTACGGCAGCCTCGTCTTAGGTGCTGACGAAGTGCGCATTGGGGAGCAACGGGTAACGGGTAAAAGGTTGGCGGTGCGAACCCTTTTCCCCAACCCTTATAACCCGCGCTGCTACATCCTCATCAACGCGAGCGTTACCGAGCAGGGGCTGCAAGTGCTGGCTTATGTGCCGATGGATTTTGAGGCGAACGATTACCTCGTCGTTAGCGATCGCTTCCTTTTGGAAGGTCCCAAAGGCATCCTCGCCCGAGGACGATGGAACAAGAAGTGGCAAGCAGGGTCGTGAACTCAAGAAGGTGTCTTCGTGCCCATTTTAGCAAGGCGAATAAAACCCTGCCTTTTCAGCGAAAAACCCGACGCTCCTGTTGGAAGAAAGCGCCATACTCTCTCCATCGGAGGTGTTGGACAATGCGGGAATGGACTTACGAGGAACTGATGCAAGAGTTGACGCGTCCAGCAACAACGAAAATTTTGTTGGTGGTGCTGGATGGACTGGGCGGATTGCCTGTCCCTGAGTTGGGGGGCAAGACGGAACTGGAAGCCGCCAACACGCCTAACTTAGATGAACTGGCAAAACGCTCCATGTTGGGCTTGTTAGATCCCGTGTTTCCAGGCATTGCGCCAGGAAGCAGCGCTGGTCACTTCGCTTTGTTCGGTTACGACCCGCTCCGTTACTATGTGGGGCGGGGCGTTTTGGAAGCCGTTGGCATCGGCTTCCCTCTGCAGGAGGGCGATGTGGCTATCCGCGCCAACTTCGCCACCGTTCGCTACGAAGGTGAGCAACCCGTCGTCGTTGACCGGCGAGCAGGGCGACCACCAACGGAAGAGACAAAACGGCTGTGTGCCAAACTGTCGGCAGCCATTGACACTATTGACGGTGTGAAAGTGCTGATTGCGCCCGTGAAGGAACACCGCTTTGTTGTCGTTTTGCGAGGTGAGGGGTTAGGGGAAGGTGTGCGGGACACTGACCCTCAATTGACGGAGCGTCCTCCTTTGCCACCCCAGCCTGACCCCGATACCCCAGAGAACCGCCGCACCGCTGAAGTAGCGGCGAAACTGATAGAGCGCATAGCAGAAGTGTTGCGCGATGAACCGAAAGCCAACTTCGCCCTTTTGCGCGGGTTTGCCAAGCGCCCTCAATGGCCGTCTTTCCGCGACCTTTACAAGTTGAACGCTTGCTGCATCGCCGTTTACCCCATGTATCGGGGGTTAGCGCAACTGGTAGGCATGACCGTGTTGGAATTTGAGGGTGACACCATCGCTGACGAAGTGGCTGCCCTCAAGCGCGTGTGGAACGATTACGACTTCTTCTTCGTGCACATCAAGCCGACGGACTCGCGGGGCGAAGACGGCGACTGGAAAGCGAAGGTAGCGGTGATTGAGGAATTTGACCGCTTCGTGCCCGAACTGCTGGCGCTGCAACCCGATGTGCTCGCTATCACGGGTGACCATTCCACGCCAGCGATGTATCGCGCCCACAGTTGGCACCCTGTTCCCGTCCTGCTGCACTCCCGTTGGGTGATACCCGACCCAAGCGCAGAAGGGTTTGGCGAACGCAGTTGTGCTAAGGGCACCTTGGGGCGCATCCCTGCTAAGTTCCTGATGAGTTTGCTCTTAGCCCACGCCGATCGGCTGGAGCGGTATCAGGCGTAGCAGTATCCTCCTTGTCTGCCGAACCAAAACGAACGGATATCATCCATCGGGGACAAGCCCCCGACGCTACCAAGCATATTGGGCGAGGAAAACAGGTGAGCCGCCGTGAAGCAAGTGGGAGAGGCAGAGCAGCGGGCGCATTCCTATTCGCCGGAGCGCAACTTGTGGTTGCTTTTGGTGTTAGCCGTCTTTTTGTTCGTCATCGCTCCCATCGTGCTCTGGTGGTGGCACCAGCGGACGGATGTGTTGCCCATCGTGTGGAAGCGGTCGCTTAGGCAGACAGTTGTGGCATCTTTGCCTGCATTTCTCCCCGATGGGCAGACGATAGCCGTGCTCACAGCGGAATGGGGCAGGAAGGAACATCCGCAATTTCGCTGCTTCGTTGAGTTCTGGCGCTTGCAAGATGGTGCCTGCCTTCGCCAAGAGCAAATCATGGCAGCGAAGGAGTGGATGAACTTCCGCCTTTCCGACAGCGCCGATTACGCGGTGCTATACGGAACCCAGTTATCCGTTGTTCGCTTGCGGGACAAACGGACGCTCTTTTCTCATTCTTTGCCGAGGAGAACCGAGGTAGAGGTTTCCCCAAAAGGGCGATGGCTAATAGAAACCGATGGGAAAGGTAACGCCTATTGGTGGCGCTTGCCTGAAGGGAAATTGGTGAGGCAACAACAATGGCGCTCTCAGATTTTCTCCCTTGCCTTCAGCCCTGACGAGCGTTGGTTGGCAGTTGAGACGCTATCAACACCACCGCAGGTAGAAATTTGGCGAGTTGCCGACGGAAAGCAAGTTGCCCGACTTTCCGCTGGTGGATTTGTCAATGTCGCTGCCCATTCGCACCAAAGCAACCTCCTTGCCCTTGGCAGAGAGTGGTTGGTAGAATTGCGGGAGGTGCCCAGTGGTCGGAAGGTGGCTTCGTGGCGAACAAAAGGCTACATCTGGTCTCTGGCGTTTTCGCCTGATGATGCTTACTTAGCCGTTGGGACGGGGGAGGGCTCGATTGAAATTTGGCGCATTAGCGATAGGCGCCTCGTCGTTCAAAAATCCCTGATACCCGGTTGGCAACGGTTCTTTCGGTCCGAAGCCGTTCGGGTTGCCTTTTCCAGAGACGGGCAATTTTTGGTCGCTCAATTGCATAACAACAACAAATTCGTTGCGCTCCGCTGCGCCTTCCACCGATTGGAAGGTGGGTCTCCCAGCGCACCGAAATGAGGAAGGATGCTCCTCAGCAACGGCAAATTGGCATGCCAAAAATCTGCACCCTTTGTTCCTCACTCCGTGCTATTGCGGCTTCAGCCTTTGCGACAATCGGGAAAGCGCCGAATATCTTGCCATCAAGGAGCCTCGTCGGTTTCAGGGGGCTCCCTTTCGGGAACATCAACCAGCGGGATAAGGACTTTGCGGGGTTTATTGCCCTCGGCGGGACCAATGATGCCTGCTTTCTCCAGTTGGTCAATCAACTTGCCTGCGCGGGGGTAGCCGATTTCCAACTCTCGCTGAAGCAGGCTGGCAGAAGCGTAGCCTTTCCGCCGCACGATCTCTACGGCGCGGTCAAAGAGGGGGTCCTTTTTGTCCAGCCGAACACCCAACCACTGCACTTCCTCGTCCTCGTCGGAGTAGACATCAAAGAGGTATTCGTCGGGTTCACCGTATTCGTTGATGAGGGTCTCCACAACGCGGTGGACCTCCTGCTCACTGACGAAGGCGCCCTGGATGCGGATGGGTTTGGGGGCGTCTATGGGTTGGAAGAGCATATCGCCGCGCCCGATTAACCGTTCGGCACCGTTGCAATCCAAGATGACGCGACTGTCCGTTTGCGAGGCAACGGCGAAGGCGATGCGGGAGGGGATGTTGGCTTTGATGAGCCCAGTGATGACATTGACGGAGGGGCGTTGCGTGGCAATAACGAGGTGGATGCCCGTTGCTCGTGCCAGTTGAGCGATGCGGCAAATCAACTTCTCAAATTCGCCTCCTGCCTGCATCATCAAATCCGCCAACTCGTCAATGACGATGACGATGTGCGGGAGCGGTTCGCCATCTTCCCGCTGGTTCACCAACTCGTTGTAACTGTCAATGTTGCGCACACCTTGTTCAGCAAAGAGACGGTAGCGTCGTTCCATTTCGCGGATAGCAGCCTTTAGGGCACGAATAGCGCCTTTCGCGTCCACGACCACAGGATGGGCTAAGTGAGGGATGCCGTTAAACAGGGTCAACTCCACTCGCTTGGGGTCAATCAGGGAAAGTTTCACTTCGTCGGGATGCGCCCGCGAAAGGATGCTGATGATGAGGGAGTTCAAGCACACGCTCTTGCCACTGTTCGTCGCCCCACCGATGAGCAGGTGAGGCATTTTGCTCAAATCCGCCAACTTGGGCACGCCTGCAATGTCTTTGCCCAATGCGAAGGTGAGTTTAGAAGGCGCTGCTTTGAACTCTTCCAGTTCCAACAGTTCCCGCAAGCGCACCAGCGCAATGCGTCGGTTAGGCACTTCAATGCCGATCACGCTCTTGCCGGGAACAGGTGCTTCCACTCGCACATCAATGGCTGCTAACGCCAGTGCCAAATCGTCGGCGAGGTTTTCAATCCGCTTGACCCGAATGCCCGGCGCTGGTTGGACTTCATAGCGAGTGATGACGGGACCGCGCTTGACATTGACCACTTTCGCTTCAATCTTGAAACTCGCCAGCGTCTCCTCCACCAAGCGGATGCCATCTTCAATGCTGGTGCTGGTTTCAGGATTGTCCTCAGGACGCGGCGGTTCAAGGGCTTTGAGCACTTTTTCGTAATGCTCGGGCAGGAAAGAGGAGGGGCGACGGCGCGAGCGTTTGGCTGTGCCCGCGCTGACAATGGTTTCCATTGGGAAAGGAAATTCGCTCTCTTCCGTTGAAGGGCTGGGTTGCTGGGGGGCGGTAGCGGGTTCTTTAACAACTTCCGCTGCGGGAGAAGCATCCTTCCCCTCCGACGAAGAAGGTTCTGGAACCGCTTGCGTTGTCTTTGCCTTCCGAATGCTCTTTTTGGCTTCTTTGCGCGCCGCTTGCCATTCGGTCCACCAGCGACGCGCTTTCCGATGGGCAGAACTCAAGATTTCTGTCAAAGTGCGGCGGGAAGCGAGCAGGACACCGACAAGGGTGATAGCGACCAAGACAATCGCAGCGCCAATATCGCCGAACGCTCGCCGCAGTGCCAAAGCGGTGAGGGCACCAACCCAACCACCATGCCCTGCAATGTTTTCGGTCGCAATCTCTTGTCCTGCTGGCACGCCAAGATGCAAAGCAGTGACCAGAACCCAAAGCAGAGCGACGCTTCCCAACGCAAAGGAAGGAACAGGCAACCGGTGCTTTTGCGCAATCAACACAACCCCTGCAACGGCTAAGAGGGTTGCAAAAGCGAAGGAGCCAATCCCGAGCAACGCTGTGAGTGCTGTGGTCAAAAACTGCAACACGACACCCCCTGCCCGCCCAGACAAGCCCACGAAGAGCAAACTGCCGACGGCTAACAGCACCAACCCAGCGACTTCATACCAAAGGTCGGGCAGGTGAGCAGGAACCGTGCGACGCCCATTTTTGCGTGTTCCGCTTCGTCGTTCCGGCATACAACCAAGCCCCCACAATGGCGGTTGCCCCTTCCCCCTGAGCCTACATTCAGGATAACACACTGTCCAGCGGTTCGTTGCTCAAAACGGCGGCAAACAAAGCACAATGCTTCTCAGCAATGTGGTGCACCGTTCGCTGTCGTGCGAATTGTTTCGCAGCGTCGCTTAGCAGCAGGCGCTCTTCTTCGTTCCGCAACTTCAAAAGCGCTTCTACCCACGCATCGGGTTGGTCTGGTGGCACCAACACAACCGCCCCTGACTGCTCGGCTAATTCCCGCAAAGGTGGAAGGTCAGAAGCGAGGATAGGTTTACCGTGGGCGAAAGCACGCATGAGGGAAGCGGAACCGCTCAAGTATCGGTAAGGCGCTGCCACGACATCGGCGGCTGCCAACCACCAGTCCACTTCCTCATCGGGCAAGTAACCCGTGACATAGATGCGGGAGCGGAGAGGGTGCTCAGCGATGCGCGCTATTAAACGCTCGTAGTAACCGCTGCGGTCCAACGGATGTGCTCCCCCCGCCAGCACGAGAACAGTGTCCTCGGGCAAAGCGGGAAGCGCTTCCAGCAAAGTTTCATAACCGCGCCGCGCGATGATGAAGCCGAACGATACCACCACGAAGCGCCCTGTCAGACCCAATCGTTCCTTCGCTGCTGTGACGGGAATGGGTTGCGAAAGGGTTGGCACCCAAATGGGTAGCACGCAAACTTTTTCGCAACCGAGTTGCCGCAGTTGCTCTGCGACGAATTTCGTCAACGCAATGAAGCAACAGTTGCGCCCTGCGCGGAAAAGGCGCTTCTGCTCCCACCTCTTGGCAAAGCGAAGCAAGGGTGTGCCTGTCAAGTCCACTTCGTGAACGGTGATTACTGTGGGTTTGGCAAGGTGCCGCAGGAAGAAGGGTAGTAGGTTGCGGAAAGGCTTCAACCCGCCGAAAAAGGCGGGAGCAAACTGGATGTGCACCAAATCGGCGGTGTTGGCTTTTTGAGCCGCTTCTTGCCAGTAGGCACGCTCATGCCTCCAACCCAGCGGTCGGTTCTGCTTTCGCCACACTTGCGGTCCCACAGGCAGCACCGTGATTTGACATTTACCCGTTTGCTCTAAAGCGCCGACCAGTTCTTCCGTGTAGCGGGCGATGCCGCACGGGACTTGCCAACTGCTCACCATTGCGATGCGCATAAGCGGTTGCCGCCACCTTTTAAGGGTCGTCTTCTGGCAGGGGATTGCGGCTCTCAAAAGTGCTTAGCGGATGGGTGGGCGAAGCGGTTTGAACCGCAACTCGCCCCTTTCCATCATCTCCTTCGCTTCCTCGGGTGTTAGCGCCATCGTAGAGCCATCAGCGAACAAGAACAGGTTGTAGCCGTCGTGCCGTCCAGGGTTTGGGATGTCCTCGCCTGTCCCGACAGCATTGCGCTTCTTCTGGGTCGTCTCGTAGATGAGCACGACCTGATGCGGTGGATACATCTCAGGATGCCACTTAGGCACATTGTGTTCGCTGTCCCATGCGTAAGCGTTGAACGCAAAACCGTAACCCTTCTCTTGCTCTAACTTGGGGCAGTGAAACACAAACGCTCGTTGGCTTGGGGGCACCATCTCTTCCAATGCATCGCACCAGTTAGACGGGGGCGGCAGTAGATTGTCGGTGCGTTCCAGATAAAGTTGCAATGCCTGCGCTAATCGCCCCAGTCGCGTGACGCACAGCCGTCGCAGTTCTTCTTCCTGCCTCGCTTTCAGGCGAGGCTCTAAGCCCTTCAGGGCGAAAACCGCAACGACGAGGATGAGCGCACCGATGATAATGCTTGTCAGCGTTCGCATTCCATCTCACCTGCAACCAGCGATTTTCCCAACAGGGGTGGCTGTCTTCATTTTGCAGCGGTTTGGGAAGGCAAGGAAAGAGTTAGACAAAACGCTAAAGCGCGTCAAAATTTAACGCTGGGTTTTCGCTCACAAAAATTTCCGTTCGGAGGTGGGTGCGATGCGCCGCTGTGTGTTGGTCTTGAGTGCTTTGGCGCTGCTGATCAGTGTTGGGATGGCGCAAGTGCGAGTGGAAAAGGTCAACTATCGGGGTTGGCGAAACACTATCAAAATCAGCAACGGGTTGATTGAAGTGTTCGTGACCACCGATGTCGGTCCCCGCATCATTGACTTGCGCCCCGTGGGCGGGAACAACATCCTCTATGTGCGCGAGGCAGAGGTGGGTAAGTCTGGCGAAAAAGAGTTCAAGTTGCGGGGCGGCTGGCGACCCTGGATTGCCCCCGAGGTGTTTGAAATCACTTGGTTCCCCGACAACCAACCCATCACCTACCAGCGGCTCAAGGACGGCACCTTGCGGTTCTTCGGACCGAAAGAACCCAAGAGCGGCATCCAAAAAATCGTGGATGTCAAGGTCATGCCCAATGAGCCCTGTGTGCGGGTGACGATGCGATTGCGCAATGTCTCCCGCAAGCCTGTCACTTACGCAGCGTGGAGCCTGCCTGTGATGAAGCCGGGTGGCAAAGCCATTGCGCCGCTGGATGTGGGCGATTTGGACGCATTGGCGGAAGTGCGACGGCTCATCCTGTGGAGTTACGCCAACCCCACCGACCCACGCTTCACTTTCTTCAACAAACTCGTCATCGTTGACCATGCAAAGGTGCCCCCGCGCGAGAAACTGATTGGGCGGCGCAGCCGACACAACGATGAGGCGAAAATCGGCATAGACACTAAGCAGGGTTGGGCGGCTTACTACCATCCAGTGGACCGCGTGTTGTTCATTAAGCGCTTCCCTTACGACCCGAAAGGCACTTATCCTGACGGTGGCTGCACGGTGGAGATTTACTCCTGCGAGGAGTTCATTGAAGTGGAGTGCCTCAGCCCGTTAGTGACCATTCGCCCAGGCAGCGAATATGTGTTCCCAATGGAGTTCTGGTTGTTCACCGATGTGCCTGACCTGGGCACCACCGAACACGAAA